>Ga0209228_1000155_pt1 | contig 33259 bp, 37 predicted proteins | sample METZYME_3_150m_FD_187547 | JGI IMG/M metagenome (GOLD analysis project Ga0209228, IMG submission 187547) | Marine microbial communities from oxygen minimum zone in mesopelagic equatorial Pacific - METZYME_3_150m (SPAdes) (version 2) | ecosystem: Environmental > Aquatic > Marine > Oceanic...
CAAAGCAAAGATCCCGAGGACTGCAAACACGCGACCAAACCAAAGCATCTTCATCCGTTTCTCTCTCCGCAAAATAGCCACCCGCCCGTTTCGCAGGGCCAGTGGTCTGTTATTCCTCAAACGTACAAGAACCGTACCACGAACCGCACACTGGCGCTTATTTATCGGCTATGAAGACGGTCCATCTTTTACCTGCATTGCTTCCCAAATGTAACGAGCCCAAATCAAACTAACAGGCCTGAATCTGGCCCCGGGCCTGATCCCAAAAGAACAATGATTTTGCAACTTGTTACAGCGCTGTCTCGAGGGTATGACTCTCGGTAAGCCTGTTACTGACTCGACGTGGCCGTGTCAGCGTAACCCCGCGTTTGCCATGTACTGTTGGTTGCCGATTTGGACAAACCGCCGATATTTTTCGAGTTGTTCCAGCGTCAACGTGGACGCCATCGCCGTAACGGCTCGATTCTCCACCCGACGCAAGTCGCGACGTACCCGCACATCGATCGCCCCGCCCTGCCGGCCGATGCGCCGCTGGGAACCATTTCGCTCGGCAAAGTATTCATTCACGTGTTCTTGAAAGGCCTCTACTTGATCGGGTTTTAGATCAAGTTTAGTGAGTTGATCCATCAACCGCGCTCTGTAGGGATCCTCGACATCCGTTTTGTGTCCAAACGCGTCGGTCGTTGCCGCCTGCACTCCGCCGACGAGGGTAACGACTAAACACGATGCCAACACAACTCGCCACATCGAGCGAAGGGAATAATGATTGACAATCACTCCTTTTCCTCCTTAACGGACCTTACTTTCCAAGTCTTTAATTATCTCACAAGTATAAACGGTCGGTTTTCAGCACCGCAGGATAAGACCGTGTCATGCATTGATCGCTAGCGGCTGCGTCCAACCGATGCCATGGGTTTGCGTCGCGTAGGCAAAATTCGGGATGCGGCTCTCAAGCTCCCTAAACGTACGTTGTAACGGCTCTTTGGCGTTGTTTTGCTCGCTGATGTGTCCAATCACCACGTGCGTTAACGCGTCATGGACAACTTCTTCCAAAAACCCTGCGGTTTGCGCATTAGATAAATGCCCAAACTTGCCTGCAATACGCCGCTTCAACCGCGCGGGATAATCACCGTCTCGTAACATCTCCGTGTCGTGATTGCTTTCCACCAGGATCGCATTGCATTGCCGGTAACTTTCGACAACAAACGGCGTGACGTGTCCCAAATCCGTGAGAATTCCCACGGCAAGCCCTGCATGACTGACGACATATTGCGTTGGCTCCCGCGCATCGTGGGGTACGGGCACCGGGAGTACGGTCAGATCTCCAACAACGAGTTGCTCGGTTGGGACAATGGATCTCGCCAGCCGTTGATCTAGATCGCGTCCTGCGAGCGCGCGGTGGGTTCCGTGAGAGGCGTAGACGGGTAGATCAAATCGGTGACTGAGCGGAACAATCCCGCCAACGTGGTCGCCGTGCTCATGTGTCACGAGCAAGGCATCAATCGTCTCAACGGCAATTCCCAGAGCCTTAAGCCGACTCGTCGTCTGTTTGACGCTAAAGCCGCAATCCACCAACACCGTGGTCCCGCCACCTTGGACTACCGTTCCATTACCCCCGCTCCCGCTACCGAGCGAGGCAAACCGAATGGTCTCGACAAGCATCTCCGAAGCAAAAAGATCTGACGTTTCTGTTCGCCGTTTCAGGCAGCAAACTCCCGCAACATCACTAGGATCTGTTCGCTTAATTCGACCGGGACCGGGTCACCTTTGGGTGATCGCACATTGACGTCGTGCCCGCTTTCCGCAGCATCAATACGGACAATGACCGAGTGGTCTGCGTAGTCGTCAGATCGACCCGGGATCAGGCGTCGGATCAAACCTTCCGTCGCACCCGTAAGGATTTCAGGATCGATGACAACCTCGAAGTAACCTTCGTCTCGATGTAATGCAGTGACGTTCATTTCGGAACGCTCTAACGCCTGGCCGACCGTTGCCCAGGCACGATCGAAATCCACGTTCAGGTGCAGCACCGGATAACCTTTGTCATCGCGCACCACGGCTGCCTTCATGCCCGTCGAAATTTGACGTCCGACAATCGATACGCTCGGCTGAGCGAGACCGGCAGCGAAATAGGCACCGAGCTCGTTGACGAGATCGGCCTCGATCGCGACGTTCGACGATCTCTCCGGCCAATCGACCTTGTCCAAGTTTATGGCTTCATCCACTTGACGAACGTGGACTTCAGCAGATCCGCGCCGAATTCCTTGTTCGACTCGAAAGAGAATCTGATCAGTAATCCCAAAACTATCGGCGTCACGCTTTGTACTTCGAAGCGCTTTGCGCACCACGTCGGCGTATTCTTCATCCCCGACCTTCAACACCTCAGAAAAAATAAGACCTTCCTGCGCTCGCTGTCCCGCAATACCGATACCGTTATCAGCAAGAAATTGCTTGACCACCGGCCAGACCTGGTCAGGCGTTTCTCCCACAACAATCCAACGCCGATCACCGAGTTTCTTGATGCGAATCGAGCTATCGTCGTCACGACCCCACATGGCAGTCGGCATCGGCGCCTTATCCGGAAAGACTTTCTGCAACGGTCGCAATTCGATGACCGGAATCGGCCAAGAATCACGAACCGACGATGGATCTAAATCGTCTGGAACAACAAGCGTTACCGGGGCTTCCTTTGCGTCAAGATAATCGTCCTTCGTACCCCCAAAAACGGCCCGATCCTTCCCAAACAAGCTGCATCCAACCATCAAAAACGCACTCAACAGCGTCATCGACAATATGGTGAATGCGCGCACGTGCGTATCCCTCATAAGGCCCCTATTGCGCTCAAGCGCCGTCGCACTTCTGCGTGATGTGTTTCGGACAGCTCTATCAGCGGTAGTCGAATGCCGTCTTCGATTCTTCCCATCTGTTGCAGCGCCCACTTGGTCGGGGTCGGACTCGTTTCGACGAACAAAATTTCGTGGATCGGCTGCATCTGGCGGTCTAGAGCTTCGGCACCATCAAGATCACCGTTTAGGTAGCAATCACAAAAAGCCGACATCAGATGAGGAACGACATTCGCCGTCACGGAAATGGCCCCCACGGCACCAAGCTCCATCATCTGCAAGGTCTGCGCATCCTCTCCAGACAACACAATGAAATCGTCGTCCACCAATGCACGAATCGCGGCGACGCGCTCGGCGTCGCCACACGCCTCTTTGATCCCGATGATCTGATCGATGGGTGCGAGCCGCGCTACCGTTTCCGGTTGCATGTCGCACGCCGTACGAGGCGGCACGTTATACAAAATCATGGGGATGTCGACGACTTCCGCAATCGCGCAATAGTGTCGATAGAGCCCTTCCTGGGTCGGCTTGTTGTAATAAGGAGTGACCAACAAACACGCGTCAGCTCCCGAGTTTTTCGCAGCTTCCGTCAACTCGATGGCTTCAGCAGTCGAGTTGGCTCCGGTACCCGCGACGACCGGGATCCGACCACTCACGCGTTGTACCGTAACCTCGATGACGCGTTTATGTTCAGTCGGTGTCAGTGTCGCAGACTCACCCGTGGTACCCACCGGAACAATGCCGTGAGTACCGCTTTCCAGGTGCCAATCGATAAGACTGTCGAGAGCATCCCAATCGACCGCTCCCGAAGAGGTCATGGGCGTCACGAGCGCAACAAAACTGCCTTTCAGCATGCCCATCTACCTCTTAGACCACGGTTGTATGGTAATGGCGCCTACCAGGCTTCACAAGACGGTATGGTCGTCGAAAGCGGCGTCAGATTGCCGAGGCCACGCGACATAAATCGCTTTGACGAGGGTCGCCAGTGGGATCGCGAAAAATACTCCCCAAAAACCCCAAAGGCCGCCGAACGCCAACACCGCGACAATAATCGCGATGGGGTGCAGATTCACGGCGACGGAAAATAACTTCGGCACAAGGACCATCCCGTCGACCGCCTGTACCACAAGGTAGGCAATGACAATCCATAAGAAATCAGCCGACCACCCGAACTGCAATAGACCAACAGCGACCACGGGTAACGTTACAAGCGCCGCACCAATGAAAGGAACCAAGACTGAGAGTCCAACAAGCAACCCAAGGAGAGCCGCTTCGTTAAGGCCAAGCCAAGCAAATAGAACGTACATGACAACGCCGACAATGAGAATTTCGACCGCCTTTCCCCGCACGTAATTACCTATCTGTTCGGTCATTTCGGCGCCGACTCTGTCCAATAACGGTCGGTTTGCCGGCAACAGTCCACCGAACCATCCCACCAATCGATTCCGGTCCTTGAGAAAGAAGAAGACTGAAATCGGCACCAGCAAAAGGAAGATGACAAGCCCAAAAGCATTTGGCAGCTGTCCCACCAGCGCTTGTAGAAACATGCCTCCCAATTCAGTCAGTTGCGCGTTCGCCGTCGACAGCCAAGCGCTCACCGTTTCTTCAGAAAAAAGTGCCGGGTAGGTCGCAGATAGGTCCGTAAAAAGTTCGGCAATCCGATCGATGACGCCAGGCATCGCGTCGATGGTCTGGTTCATCTGCCGCCAAACCAGCGGCAACACACCGACGAACAACGCAACTAAAGCGCCCAGGAACAATATCATCACGACGCCAATCGCGAACACTTCGGGCAATCCCCAAAGAACCAGGCGGACGACGATTCCTTGGATCAGAAAAGCCACGATAAGACCCGTGATGACCGGCGCAAGATAGCTACCAAATACCGCCAAGAAACCAAAGATGAAGACGATCAGAAGCACGAGGTAAATCGCCTCTTCGTTCGAAAAGTGGCGATTAATCCAACTGCTAATGGTGTCAACGAAATTCATCGGCCAGTTCTTTTCTCTAGCAGGTAGCTATAGGTTCCACCATCGTCATTCGATTCGAGGAGCTTGTGGCCACTTTGTTCGGAAAAGACTCGGAAGTCCTTCACCGAACCCGGATCCGTGGCCAACACGCGCAAAAGCGAACCCGGCGAAAGTTCATTCAACGCTTTCTTCGCCTTCAGGAGCGGCATCGGGCAATTAAGACCCTTAACGTCTAGGAGTATGGGCTCGTCACCGGGCATAACAATGGAGTATCGCACACCCACACGAGGCACCTTGAGCAGTCCACCGTTTACCGTCGTCCAAAGACATTCGTTGTATGATTCGCGGCATGAAAACGCTTCTCGCGCTGGTCAGCGGAATCGCTCTAGCAAACCCAATATTCGCGGTTCCTCATAGCGAATTACCTGAACTCGGCGATACCTCCTCCGCTGTTATCTCACCCGAAACGGAGCGCCGGTTAGGCCAGGAATTCTTAAAGCAAGTCCGATCGCAACTGCCCACCATCGAGGATCCAATTCTTAAGTACTACACCAAACTTCAACTCTACGAACTCGCCACGCACTCCCAGCTGAAACAAGTTTTGCTCTATCCCGTATTAATCGATGACAAGCAAATCAACGCGTTCGCTGCGCCCGGCGGGATCATCGGCATCAATCTGGGATTGTTCCTGCATGCGATGGACGTGCACGAATATTCGTGGGTGCTCGCGCACGAATTAGCGCACCTTAGTCAACGGCACTTCGCCCGAAGTGTAGAAGCCCAACAGCGGATGACTTTGCCAACGCTCATTGGGTTTCTTGCTGGCGCCGCCATCATGGCCGCTGGATCATCCGAAGCGGGTATGGCGGCCATAAGCAGTGCACAGGCCATCGCTCAGAATCAGCGACTCCGGTACAGCCGCGGGCGAGAGCAGGAGGCAGATCGCATTGGATTGACGACGCTTTGGCGCGCCGGACACGACATCGACGCGAGTTCGCGAATGTTGGTCCGTATGCAACGTGCTTATCGCTTCACCGAACGCCCTCCGGAATTCTTACTCTCCCACCCGGTTACCGAAAAACGGATTACGGATGCTCGTAATCAGTCAGTGAACTACGAAGAAAAACCGGTTTCGAGTTCACTGGAATATCAGTTCATGCGGGCGCGGGTGCGAATGCATTTCGCCGAAAACGGCGCTAAGGCCTTGGAAGAGGCAAAAAACACCGTCGATAGCGACGTCGTCAACGACTATGCGCTCGCGCTCGCGAACGGCCGCGCCGGGAGGCATGACAACGCACTGTCGTTGCTGAAGGGACTGCATGAAGAAGACCCCGGCAGCATTCTCCTTTGCGCAACATTTGCCGAACTTCTTATCAATGCCGGCAAGATTGCGGAAGCTGTGGAATTGCTTTCGCATCGGCTGGTCATCAATCCCGACAACCAGCCCTTCGCGATTCTTTACGCTCGCGCACTCAACGCCAGTCAACGTCACGAGGACGCCAAGGACGTGCTCTGGCGCCAAGCGACGATCAACGAAGACGACGTCGACGTATGGTACGACCTCGCAGAAACCGCAGGGCTCGCAGGAGACATTGTGGATGTGCACCGAGCCAGGGCCGAATTCTTCGCATTGAATGGTGACTACCAGAACGCAATTCAGCATCTGCAATACGCGCTGAGCCTCGTGACCAAACCGAGCCAGCGCCTTACGGCGAGCCTTCAGCAGCGGCTTTTAGATCTTCGAACGCAAGCAGAAGCCGCGCGTAAAACTTGATCGGGTAGGATTCTCAGCTCATGGAGTAGGGAAATCTAACATTCGTCGTAGCGGCAGAATCGCACGCTCGGCGGTTTCCAGATCCACGAGAATTTCGTTACTTCCATCTCGCAGCGCATCACGTAATTCGCGCAACTCATTCATTGCCATCCAAGGGCAATGCGCACAGCTGCGGCAGGTCGCCCCATCGCCCGCCGTGGGCGCCTCAATAAAGCGTTTTTGCGGGTTCGCTTGTCGCATTTTATGAAACAAGCCGCGATCGGTGGCAACAATGAAGGTCTCGTGAGGCAGGTCGCCGGCTGCTTTCAGGATCTGGCTGGTCGAACCGACACAATCCGCCATGGCCACCACCGCGGCCGGAGATTCTGGATGGACGAGGATACCTGCCTCTGGGTATACCCGTCGCATATCGGCCATCGCGGACGCCTTGAACTCTTCATGGACAACACAGGCTCCCCGCCAGAGCAACATATCAGCGCCCGTCTCAGCTTGGATATACCCGCCGAGGTGCTGATCCGGCGCCCACAGGATTTTTTCGTCGTTCGCGGCGAGGTGTTCAACGATTCGCAATCCCACACTCGACGTAACTACCCAATCAGAGAGGGCTTTAACCCGCGCCGACGTGTTCGCGTACACAACCACGGTCCGGTCCGGATGGTCCGCGATGAACGCCTCGAACTCATCTGGCGGGCACCCAATGTCTAGCGAGCATTCAGCCGCCAGAGTCGGCATCAGAACGCGTTTCTGGGGCGCAAGGATCTTGGCGGTTTCACCCATAAAGCGAACGCCAGCAACGACCAAAGTGGGTGCCGAGTGATCGCGGCCGAACCGCGCCATTTCAAGCGAGTCTGCGACACATCCACCCGTTTCTTCGGCAAGGTCTTGAATGTCCCCATCGACGTAGTAGTGCGCGACGAGAACTGCATTTTGACGCTCAATCAGCAGCCGAATTTCGGTACGCAACGCCTCCTTCTCTTCGTCGTCAAGGACGGTGGTCGTATGCACTGGAACCGACGAACTTTCGAGCGTGTAGTCTGCCAACATAGTTCCATCATAACGCACCAAAAGCCGTCGCCAGACTCGACTTATGTTTACCGCCTGGCGTCGAGCTGGTAACAATGGGCTCCTTACCAACAGCCGTGTCGGAATTCATGAGGATCTGTTTTATTACCGCGTTCGGCGGCAAGCCTCTCAACGACAACCTGGAACGATTAGCTAACGAATTCGCTAACCAGGGATGGTCCATCGAGCACATCGACCACGCGAGTCTGGAAGTACTCGACGGCCAGCTGACCGGAAACGACCCGAACGGAATTCGACACGTCCTCGATCAATTTGATCGGATCTGGGTCGTAGGCTTCGGCGATCAACCAACATTCCTCGATCGCATGCAACTTCTCCGAACCCTGGATCAATCAAAATTTGTCAACAACGTCGATGCCCTCATCTACCTGCATGGTAAGCCCCACCTTGTTCTCGGAGACCTCGGGCAACATCATCCACAAACAATCGTCAGCGCTAATCCCCAAACACTTCTGAGCGCCGTCGAACGGGGCGGCGCTTGGATAGGGAAGCCTACCGCAGGCAGTTTTGGTCGCGACGTATTTACACTTACCAAGACCAACAGCAACCGTCGCGCCATCATTGAGCACCTGACGCAGTCTGGGTTCGCCATGCTGCAAGAGCGGGTCGAGACCACGGTTGAAAAACGTTTTCTTATTGCCGGATCTCAGTTGATCGGCGTCTACGGGAAAAGCCATACCGATCACAGAAGCAATCTAGCCGCAGGTTCCGTCCCGACCATCGTGGACGCAACTTCCGCTGAAATAGAGCTCGTTGAAACCTGCATTCGTTGGCTTAACCCAAAGGGGGTTCGATTCGCAACGATCGATATGGCACACCCCTTCTTGTTCGACATCAATATCGCAAATCCCGGATGGCTTTCGACCTATGAAGAGCTAACCGGTTGCAACTTGGTTGATAAAGTCGTCCTGGCAATTCAATAGCGATTCCAACCGAAAGCCTATATTTAAGCCCGACTGCCGCCGTCAATGGCAATCACGGCGCCCGTCGTATAACTACCGGTAGGTCCCGCTAGATAGAGCGCTGCTCCGACGACCTCATCGGCCTCGCCGCCGCGTTGCAGCGCGATACTCGTCTTCGCACGCTTATCGAATGCGTCCATGTCCCAAGCCTTCGATATATCCGTTAAGAACGGACCCGGTTGAATACAGTTAACCCGAACGCGGGGGCCAAAAGCGTGGGCTAGCGAGAGTGTCAGCGAATTGATACCCGCCTTGCATGCCCCATAAGGTTCCGAATTGGGTGTTGGCTGTACTGCAGCGTTGCTGCTTACGTTAATGATTGCTCCACCGTCACCTGCAGCCATCCGCTCGCCGATCAACGCAGACAATCGATAGGGGCCTTTCAGATTGACGCCGACAACTTTGTCGAAGAGTTCCTCGGTAACTGTCGACAGATTTGGATAAAGCGGTGACATGCCCGCGTTATTGACCAACACATCGACTTTACCAAACCGTTCGTAGGCAACGTCGACCAGCGCGTCGATCTCTTCCCAGTGGCCGACATGACACCCATGCGCAAGCGCTCGTCGACCCATCGCGACCACCTCTTTCGCCACGCGTTCGCAATTGTCCTGCTTACGGCTGGTAATGATGGCATCCGCCCCCCGTTCTGCAAACGCGAGAACCATTGCGCGACCCAAACCGCGACTTCCACCCGTCACAAGAACGACCTTATCCGTAAAATCAAATAGTTGATCCAAAACGCCTCCCACCTTACCTTTCACTGAACCGCGGGTTTAAGAAACTATCCGAACCCGCGAAACGAGTAACGATTCTAACGGAGGACGACATGGGTATGTTGGATGGGAAGGTTGCGCTGGTCACCGGTGCAGGAGGAGGTCTTGGTCGCACCCACGCACTCCTTCTAGCAAATGAGGGTGCGGCGGTCGTCGTCAACGATCTAGGCGGTGCACGAGACGGTAGCGGCTCTGGCACCAACATGGCCGACACTGTCGTACAGGAAATTAAGGAGGCAGGCGGCGAAGCAGTTGCGGATTACGGCAATGTCGCCGTTCAGGAAGACGCTCGCAATATGGTCAAAGCGGGCGTTGATAATTTCGGCAAGCTCGACATCTTGATCGCCAACGCGGGCATTCTCCGAGACAAGAGCTTCAAAAACATGGATGACGATATGTGGGACATCGTCGTCAACGTCCATCTGAAGGGCACCTATTTAACGACTAAAGCCGCCTACGACCAAATGCTTGAGCAAGGCGAGGGCGGCCGCATCGTGGTTACCAGTTCTACTTCAGGACTATTGGGGAACTTTGGCCAAACCAACTACGGTGCGGCTAAGGCCGGGATTGCCGGCATGGCAAGGTGTCTCTACCTTGAAGGAATGAAGTACGGCATTAACGTCAACATTCTAGCGCCTACCGCGCTGTCTCGATTAACAGACGACATTATGCCGGACGCTGTAAAAGATCAGATTCCACCCGATCGGGTCTCCCCCGCTGTTGTTTGGCTTTGCTCTGACGAGGCCAAGGAAGTGACGGGGCGGACATGGCTCGTTTCCGGAAATCGGGTGTCCTTGCTCGCTTGGAATTTGATGCCCATCGCCCAAAAGGATGAAGCCGAAGGACCGTGGGAAGTCGACGAGGTCGGCGAGGCAATCCTAGCCACCAAAGACAGCTGGCCATCCATCAACCCAATGCGAGGATTCGACGTCTGAAGGTCGCCACTTGCTAATGTTGAGATGGTGGCAATATATGGCAATCACTTGCTTTGAGCAGCGGGAAAACGCGTACGGGTTGTCGCGACAGCTGCCGATCAGGCACCGAGGTCGGTCGTGAACTTCGGTTTTTCTGAAGAGCAAGAATTGCTCCGCGACCAGGTGGTTCGATTTATCACCGACGAATGTCCTATCGATGTCGTTCGTACGTTTGAACCGGATACGAACCGGGCTCTGTGGAAGAAAATCGCTGAGCTCGGGTGGGTCGGTCTTACGGTTCCTGAGCGATTCGGTGGTAGTGGTCTGAAGTGGGTCGATTTGACGGTCGTACTCGAAGAAACAGGGCGCGGCCTTTGTCCTCTGCCGCTGACATCGAACGCCTTGGCTTGCGCCGCGATTCTCCGATCCGGAAGCATTTCTCAACAGAAAGAGTGGTTACCAAAAATAGCGAGCGGATCGGTCGTTTTCGGTTTTGGCCTCTACGATGAACCAAATTGGATCGACAAGGACGCCATTACGCTTGATGCGAGCGATCGCATTACCGGTACAAAAACATTTGTCAGCGATGCGCTTCTAGCAACACACGTGATGGTCGGTGTTCAAACAAAAAACGGGCCCGCCTTGACCATGACAGACGTGAACGCAGTCGAATGTGTTGCATTAAATGTGATGGACAGGACGAAGCCAGCCGCGCAAGTATCGTTTGATCAGGTCCAGGCGACCGTTGAACGCCTTCTCCCATTATCCGATGCCGACTTGGACTACCTGAACAGTTGTGGCGCCGTTGCGATAACGGCGGAAATGGTCGGCGCAGCCGAAGCTGTCCTCGGACTCACCTCCGATTACGCCAAAGAACGCATCCAGTTCGGTCATCCCATTGGCAAGTATCAAGGCGTTAAACATCGACTCGCCGACATGTTCGTCGATATTGAATCCTTCAAATCCCTTCTGTACTACGCAGCCTGGTGCGTCGACGATGCGACCGATGAACTGTCGCAAGCCGCTTCCAGAGCGAAGGCAACTGCATCGGACGCATTCGCGCAAATAGGCATTGATGGCGTGGGCCTTCACGGGGCCATTGGTTACACCGCCGAATACGACGTCCAGCTTTACTTAAAACGGGCCAAGTGGGCGCGCGCAATGTTCGGCGATTCCGACTTTCACTATGACCGAGTCGCCACACTCGGAGGTTTGTAATGGATTTTGACTTCACGCCTGACGAAGAGGCTTTTCGGACCGAGGTCAGAGCATTCCTTTCTCAAAACCTGCCCCCTCGAAACGAACGCTCCGGGAGCTTCATGCGCGATTGGCTCGACAAAGTGCGTGCCAAGGGCTGGGTAGGATTTTCTTGGCCAAAATCCGTCGGCGGTAGCGATGGCGACGTCGCTCGACAGGCGATCCTAAAGGAAGAAATGGCACTCGCGGGAGCGCCCCCGTTGGGAACCTCCTTTATGGGTCTTGCCTGGGTCGGTCCGGGAATCATTCAGTATGGCACGGATGAGCAGAAAGCCCGTTTCATCCCCGACATACTTGACAGCAAAGTCACCTGGTGCACGGGATATTCTGAGCCCAATCACGGCAGCGACCTCGCAGCGATTCAAACCAAAGCAGAGCGCATCGGGGATCATTACAAGGTAAACGGACAAAAAATTTGGACGACGGGTGCTCCTTACGCCGACTGGATGATCCTCTTAACCCGTACAGACTTTAATACCGAGGTTAAACACGATGGTATTACCTGCTTGTTGGTCCCAATGAAAACCGAGGGGGTTGAAGTTCGGCCTATCGAAAACATGGCCGGCGATCGACACTTCGCCGAGGTTTTCTTCACGGATGTCGAAGTTCCGATCGAGAACCGTTTGGGCGACGAGGGTAAGGGCTGGGCCGTCACCATCTCGGCGCTAGCCAACGAACGCTCGAGCATCGGCGAGGTAACCCAAATGTTCGGTAAGCTCGAGGACTTAAAACAATTAGTCCGCGGAACTCGGAAACAGGGCGCTCCCGCATCGGAAGACCCCCTGGTCCGCCGACGGATCGCTGAATTCGAGACGAAAATCGCGGCGATGAAATACAACGGATTACGCTATTTGACCCGGCAGCTGCGGGGTCAACCGCTGTCCTCAGAAACATCCGTTAACAAGTTGCTTCGGGCAAGTCTCGAAATCGAAATGGATGATTTTGCGGTGGAACTGCAGGGTCAGGAAGGCGTTCAGTTCCAAACCCAGACCGCGCGTTGGGCCAGATCTTCATTAAGCTGGCCCAACGTTGTCATCGGCGGCGGCACCCCCAACATCCAGCGAAACATTATCAGCGAGCGCATTCTCGGCTTACCAAAAGATTAAGGTGTTTCGTTAGGGTTAAAGTTTCCACTTAGGAGGATTGTCCCAGTCGTATGGTTCGATACCCGTCTCGTTAATTAACCATACCGATGCACTAGCCGTCCCAGCGTCCAACTCCAAAAAACCCAAGGTCCCGAATTGCGTGTCGTAGTTGTGTGGGTAGGTCGGTGACCCAGGGTTGACACAAAGAATGCCACCCACGTCGCGGATCAACTCGGTGTGGGTATCTCCAAACACGATGACATCCGGCGTTCTTTCGGGGAAATAGCGCTCGCACCAACGAGCCACCGTATGATCCGGCGGGCGTTCATCGGCCGGAATATAATGGGTCAGGCCAATGACCACGTCTTCCATCTCCAGCGTCCAAGCGTACTGGACCCTATCGTCCTCCGGTTGAATCGGACGCCCGCCAGACCCATCTTCGCCATTACCACGAGCACAATAAATCGGAGCAATTTTTTCGAATTCACTCAACAAGGCGAGGTCGTGGACATCTCCACCGTGGAAGATGTAATCGACACCTTCAAACGCTCGAAAAACCTGTGGCCAAAGCGTCTGACAAGCTTCGGGCACATGCGTGTCGGCAACCAAACCTATGCGCAACGACATCAGCGTCGCCCCCACCGCGAAATCAGTTACCCTACGTGACGAAAAGGGGGGTCACAAGATGTTCGATTGGAACGGGGTAAAAACCAAAGCGAACAGCGATGGCGAATTTGGCATTCATGCTCGAATGTGGGACTCGACTCTGCGGATCAGCATCGGCGATGAGAAAACACGCATCGATATTGAAGGTGGCACGATCCGAGAGATTCAGGACTGGTACGGTGGTGGCCCAACGGACCTGGCGATTTCGGCGTCTCAACAGGACTGGGATGAGCTTTTACGATCTGTACCGAAGCCGTTTTATCAAGATCTGTACCCGGCTTCCATCCATCACGGTTTCGAAATCACGGGTGACCGAGACAACTATTGCGCCTACTACCCGGCCATCCGGCGTTTGATCGAAATCCTCCGGGAGGTCCGCAATGCCGAGGTTTGATTCAACGACCGGGCGTTATACGTACCTAACGATCGAAGACGTGGAATATCGCCTTTATTTCGAGGAAGCGGGTTCCGGAGAGATCGGTCTGCTGCTACAGCACACCGCGGGTGCAGATGGACGACAATGGCGCCATATCATGGAGGATGACGATCTTCAGTCGAAATTTCGATTAATTGCCTACGACCTCCCCTATCACGGTAAGTCCGTGCCGCCCGAAGATCTGAGATGGTGGGAAAAGGAATATCGACTCGAAAAAGAATTTCTGATGCAAGTCCCCATCACGCTTGCACGCGCGCTTGAACTTGATCGACCCGTCTACATGGGAAGTTCGATTGGCGGACACCTGGCCGTCGATCTCGCTTTACACCATCCAAACGAATTCCGAGCCGTGGTCGGTCTCGAAGCTTCCGCCTATACACCAGGCGGTTTTGTGGACGAGTTTTACCACCCCAAAATCGGCAACGATTACAAAGGCCATTTAATGTACGGCATGATGGCACCAACGAGCCCTGATGCCTTGCGCCACGAGACGAGTTGGGTTTATAGCCAGGGTGCGCCAGCCGTCTTTAAGGGTGATCTTTACTACTACTCAATCGACCACGACGTAAGAAATACGGCACACGCGATCAATACCGAGCTTTGCTCCGTCGACATTCTCAATGGCGAATATGATTGGAGCGGCACACCTGATGCAGGTGAAGAGCTGGCATCGATGATACCCGGTGCTCGCTACCGGACCCTAACGGGTCTCGGTCATTTCCCGATGAGCGAAAACCCAACGCTTTTCCTCGATCAAATTCGCCCCGTACTCGACGACATTATCGAGTCTCCCCGCTAGGGTCGTTGCGCCGCAGACAACGCCTCGCGGTGCTGGTTCGCGCGGTGAACATCGGCCATCATCGAATCGAGCCTTCGCACCGGGGCTGAAACGAGCACGATAAGCCCTATCAAAGCAACAAAAACCGCGCCACTTGCGATGAGCGAAGTCGATATATCGTAAGCGTCTGCGATCATGCTCACCGGTAATACGCCGAGCGGCATGAGCCCATGTGACATCATATCGATGCTCATGATGCGTCCCCGCATATGCCGCGCGACTTGAACCTGCAACAAGCCACGATTCAGAGACATATTCCAAGACGACAACCAGCCCACCAATCCAAGTACCCCGACCGCTGTCCACAAATTAGGTGCCATACCGAACAGAACAGTCGAAATACCCCAGCCAAAACAGCTCACCACAAGCCAAGTGCCTTTGTGCTTCAAGTCGCCCGAGGCAGCCAACATCAACGATCCAAGAATTGCACCAATGCCCATTGCCGAAAGAAGCAATCCCAGGTCGTCTGGACCACCGAGCAAAATGTCTTCGTTAAACGCGGGCAACAACGTGTTAAGTGGCATACCAAACATGAATGGCACGATCGATAGAATGATCAGGGCGTATACAGTCGGGTGAGTCCGGACGTACTTAAGGCCATCCAGAATTTCAATCAACGGGTGTTTGCGCGTCTCGCGCGATCCCGCCCGACCGCTCTTGGAGACGAATAACATCGTGACCGCCGAAAGGAGATACAACGCGCCGATGACGACGTAAACGATGCCGACACCAAAGGTGCTCGAGGTATCTCCCGCCGCGATCCAAGCGATCAAGAAGCCTGAAAATGCCGGCGCCAAGATTCGCGCAAAATTCATGCTCGTCGTGTTAAGCGCCATGGCCGTAAAAATTAATCGCTCGTCCACAAGATCCGGAACAAATGCGTTTCGAGCAGGAAACGATAGAGCCAACACAATGCCGTTAAACAGGCCAAACATAATAAAATCCCAGAAATCCACGTTCCCGATCAGGATGATTAAGGCCATGATTAGTGTGGCAATGGCGTTCAAGGATTGGGCCGCTACAAGTATCGACTTCTTTGAAACTCGGTCAGCAAGGACCCCTCCCCACAAAGAAAATAGCACTTGAGGAATCATGAAGGACATGGTGACCCATCCAAGGTCGACCGCGGAGGAAGTCAGTTCGTACACGAACCACCCTCGCGCAACCTGTTGCATGTTCATCGCAAACGAAGAACCCAAGTTGCCGAACCACAGCCAACGGAAATCGGCCTGCGAAAGGGCGGTAAAAATATCCCGGGACGCCAGAGTTATCTTAGATCAGCGAGCGACCTCGGAGTCTAACATGCGGCCTAGTCCGACCCGGTCCGGTCACGGAAACGATCGGCCAACTTAGTAATCGAGTCGGTACGAATCGCCATCTTGCACCAATGTGCCCGCCGTTGGACCGGAAAAATGAGTGCCTATCACGAGGACTGGACGACCCGCGTATAACTCAAGAAAGCGGGCACGCGTTAACGCGCTTAGCTCCGGGTCCACATCCGCCGTGGTTGACCAATCGGGATGGGCTATTTGACATGGGTGGTGGATCATATCGCCGGTAATGACCGCTTCTTCGCCCCGGGAAGTAATATGCACACTGACGTGCCCAGGCGTATGGCCAGGCGTCGCCTCTAAACTCACTTCACTCGTAACTTCATGATGACTTGAAACTAGGTCAGCTAAACCGGCATCAAAAATGGGCCGCACCGAATCATCAATCACGGGTCCGTATTCGGCCTGGCTTTCGTTTTGCCAATGCATCCACTCATCTTCTGCATAGAGATAGCGCGCGTTACGAAAAGTGGCTTCCCATCGTCCGTCTACCAAACGCGTATTCCATCCAACATGATCGACATGCATGTGTGTACACAAAACTGTATCGATGCCGTCACGATCAAATCCTGCGGCAGCGAGATCTTCCAAAAACGATGACTGCATTTGGTGCCATCTTGGATAGGTACGCTCCTTGTCATTCCCAATACAGGTATCAACGACGAGGGTCCGAGTGCCCGTCTCAATGACCAAACTATGGAACGAAAGGACAAGCTGGCAATCGTCGTTCACGAACGGTCCGATCCAGTCGATCGCCTTGATACGATCTTCCGTCGCCTGCGGCAATATGTAGTTACCGATCGTTGATGAGGTAAGTTCAACCACCCGCGTGATCGTGACATCACCAATTCGCCACTTCATCGGCCGTCCTTTGCTTCTGCTTACAATCCGTCACACTATAACGCCCCTGACGCGAATCAGACGGAGGAACCGACATGACCGAGTCGAGCCGGTACGGCGATGCCGAAATTACGCGTAGCGGTCACGTTGCAATCGCAGAAATACGCCGTCCTCCCAACAACTTCTTCGATGTCGATCTAATTAAGTCACTCGTCCAGGCATTCCGTGATCTCGACGACGACCCCGAGTGCCGGGCCATCGTCCTTTGCTCGGAAGGAAAACACTTCTGCGCCGGCAACGACTTTTCCGGATCCGGAACCCGGTCTGAACGAACGGAGCGAAATGCGACCCAGGGAAACCCGCTCTACACCGCGGCTGTCGATCTATTCTCGTGTCAGAAGCCGGTCGTCGGCGCTATCCAGGGAGCCGCCGTAGGCGGCGGATTTGGTTTGGCACTCGTTCCGGACTTTCGAGTCGTCTGCCGAGAAGCTCGATTTACTGCAAATTTCGTCAAACTCGGCTTTCATCCCGGCTTTGGACTCACGCACACGCTGCCAAAACTCATCGGACAGCAAAAAGCAAACAACATGTTCTTAACCGGCAAGCGTATCGACGGAGAAACAGCTTACGATTGGGGCTTGGGTGACGTCTTGACTGACCGAGAAAACGTTCGCTCCGAAGCGATCGCGTTAGCGTCTGAGATTGCCGAGAATGCACCGCTGGCGGTGGTGTCCGTGAGAGCCACGATGCGTGCCGGATTAGCAGAATCTGTCAAAGACCAAACCGATCACGAATTTCTAGAGCAACATCGGCTGCAACAGACTGAAGATCACCGCGAAGGCGTCCGGGCGGTCGCCGAACGTCGCGCAGGAAACTTTGTCGGTCGCTAATCGATTCTCAAGCCGGCGTGCGGCGCGCATTTAATACGCTTCGAATCTCTGCGTAAGCTTGTTCGTTTAGTTTGAAACGCCGAAAAAGCATAGCTCCAACTGCGTAGCAAACTAGCGGAAACAGGCTGTATAACGAGACGATCGCAATTTGCGTTTGCATCGACTGCACTTCATTCGGTACAAACCCCGCTGCCTGCAGAACGAACCCGGTCAACATCAGCATCGCCCCCATCGCGCACTTGTAGACGAAATTCCATGCCGCGAAGTAGGTCCCCTCTTTGCGTTCTCCCGTGACGTACTCGTCGTAATCGATCACGTCGCCCTGGACGGAGGCGCTTATCGTGCCACCGCAGCCTGCAGCCAGCCCCGCAAAGACGGCCAGCACGATCATCGTAATCAGCCGGGCGTCGACCGTGTCTAGGAAAGGGAGGACGAACATACCGCCAAACGATAAGCCGGTTAGCAACATCGAAAAAAACCAAAGTCGTACTTTGCCGTATCGGCGCGACAGCGGTATCCAGATTGGTACCGAAAAGGCCGACGGGATCATGTAAGACAAAATAATCAGGGGGGCCCACAATGCCGCGCCAACCACGTATTGCGCGACGTATAGCGTCAACACCCCAATTGCCGCCGAACCAACATTTTCGATGAACGTCACGATGATCAATAATCGTGCGTGGGGATTACGAACCACGTCCGCAAATGCTCGAAACGGTCGCTCGTTAACTCTCCCTTGGAATTCGCTCCGTTCCCGTAGCCTGACGACTGCAAAGCCAATCAGAAGCGCCATGACCAATGTTGCAACAAACGCCAGCTCAAGTGCGGTTTGTCGCACCACGGCCTCGCCCCGGGTTTCCGCAACCAGGAGGACTTGAAAACTCGCCAGACATAGGATCGAACCGAAGGTATAAAACGCGTGGCGGATGCCAAAAAGCCGACTGCGTTCGTGATAGTCATCCGACAGTTCTGCGCCGAGGGATAGATGGGGAACAAAAAAGACCGTCATGACCGAGTAAAACCCAATCACCGCCACCGCCATCCAACCAATCAGAGCCGTTTCAGATAACCCTGCTGGGGGCGAGAAAACCATCACGAATGCAGCCCCGATGGGGATGACGCTGGCTGCCATCCATGTACGACGTCGACCGAAGGAGCCGACGGTCCGATCACTGAGGTAACCGACTAGCGGATCCGAAATCGCGTCCCAAACTCGCGAAATACTGAAGATGACACCCATCACTGCCGGCGCGATCAACAACACGTCCGTCGAGAACTTCATAACGTACAAACCGACGAGCAGGTACATGTATCCTGCGCCGACGGTCGGGGCGCCGTACGCAAATACCGTCCGCCAGGGGACTCGCACCTGTTGCTGATTCAAGGTTAGGTTCACGCGTTCCTGATGGTTAGCCCACCGTCGACAGGCAGTGCCACGCCGGTGACATAACCAGCCGCCGGTAGAACCAAACTTAAGGTCATGTGGGCGACTTCCTCGGGGTCCGCATATCGCTTTAGTGCGACTCGCCGACGCGCATATTCTTGTTTTTGCTCTTCCGGTATGCCGTCGGTTAGACCGGTTCTTATCGGGCCCGGACAGATGCAATTCACCGTAATGTCTTCGGTTCCAAACTCTACTGCGAGCGATCGCGTTAGCCCCAGGACACCCGTTTTCGCGGCACTATATGCACTCGAGTACTTGGTCGCGCCCAAGCCCTCCGTTGATGCAATATTAACGATCCGACCGCCATGGGCTTCCCGTAAGAACGGTAGCGCGGCACGGATCATGCGCACGTGAGCCGTAATCAGTACATCCTGCCCGCGCTGCCAGACGCTTTCGTAATCGTCATCATCCACCGGGGCGCCCGCGCCAATGCCGGCATTGTTGATAAGAATGTCGATACCGCCAAAGTGCACGGCGATTTCGGGTACCACTCGTTCAATGGCATCCCGATCCGAAACATCAAGGGTCCATCCTCGCACCGGATAACCGGCCTCGCTGATTTCCTTAACGACATCGTTTAGGGGCTCCTCGTTGATATCGGTTAGGGCTACCAATGCGCCGTGCTCAGCAAACAAGCACGCGGTCGACCGACCCATTCCACTCGCTGCGCCAGTGACGATCGCGACCTTCCCTTCGATCGACCGACTAAGTTTGGTCAATTTCATTGCATTCCCCCACGTCATCGATTATTGCCCATTCTCCCGCGATATACAGGTGTCACGGCAGCTTACTTAACGCAATTGAGTCACGCGCGCTTGTTCGGTCCGCACACCACGAATAGAATGCGCGGTTTCGTGGCCTAGGGGTCGTTAGCTCAGTTGGTAGAGCACCGGGCTTTTAACCCGTTGGTCCTGGGTTCGAGCCCCAGACGGCCCACCAACACGCCACCACGGAACTGCTTTTGGATTGGGCAGCACGAAACTTCATCTTGAGAGTCCGAAACGGACCCACGGCACCGCGCTTTTCCCTAGACGATCTGCCTTCTGCCAATCACTTAGAAGTCGTCGCTCAATCTGTCGCAAATGCTCTTTTCTTTGCCAATCAACACCGTGTTGATACATCGATCCGCGTCATTCTCGAAGGTCCTCCTTGCCCACCAAGGGTACTCACCTACCAAGGCAATTCCATCGGCTCTCTCGGAGGGTTTGATGAGCGTTCCATCGCTAACTCAATACGCGGCGCTCTTGCCCAAGGAACCCAGCTCGGTCGCGATGAAACCGTCATCTGTGACAGCGGCATCGAAGTCACTCACCGCAGTTTCGAATCCATCGTCAAGGCGGCGGCAATTCCCGGCTTTTACTACCTCGACAAGAAGGGGTCAGATATACGTGCGACCCCACTCGACTCGCCGGCAATCTTTGTCATGAGCGATCACAAATCGATGCCGCGTAAGAGCACGCAATATCTCGCCCGGCTCGGCGGTCGGCCTATCGCCTTGGGGCCCAAGACGATCTTTGCCAGTCAATGCGTTGTGTTGGTTCACAACGATCTTGATCGCCGAGCAATTTAGTAATACGGCGTGGGATCGACTGCGCCTGCTGATTGGAATCCCTCCTTGCGGATACGACAGCTATCGCACCGACCACAAGCCGCGCCAACATCATTGGGTTGATAGCATGAGACCGTATTCCTGTAGTCCAGTCCGAGCTGCAATCCTTTTCGGATGATGTCGGCCTTTGGTAATTCGATGAGGGGCGTGTGAACCGTAAATCGACTGCCTTCAACCCCAACTCGAGTCGCGAGATTAGCTAGCTTTTCAAACTCACGGATGAACTCCTCACGGCAGTCCGGGTAGCCCGAATAATCAACCGCGTTGACACCAATAAAGAGATCGCACGCGCCCAGTACCTCTGCCCAAGCAAGGCCTAACGATAAAAACACCGTGTTTCGCGCCGGGACATAAGTCACGGGAATGCCCGTCGTTGGCCCTTCCGGCACTTCAATTTCATGGTCGGTCAATGCAGACCCGCCAAATTCAGACAGGTCGATATTAATCACACGGTGCTCTTTGACACTTGCGGACGAAGCAATTTTCCGAGCGGCTTCTAACTCGATGGAGTGGCGTTGACCGTAAAAAAAAGACAGTGCATAACACTCGAATCCCTGATCGTTCGCGATCGCTAGCGTCGTCGCAGAATCAAGGCCTCCCGATAAAAGTACGACGCAGATAGTCAACGACCGGCCTCATCACCCCAAAGAACTTTATGGAGTTGTATCTGAAACCGCACGTCCAACCGATCCGCAAGGATCCACTCCGCCAATTGTCTGGCACTCTGCTCGGACGCGGATGGAGAGAACAGCACCTCGCCAACACGTGAGGTAAGGTCGTGCTCGGTACAGATATCCTTTGCCCAGCAATAATCGCCTCGATCACAAATCACAAATTTCACCTGGTCACTTTGGCGCAATGCCGCAACGTTCGAATAGAGATTTCGACCGACCTCTCCGGACCCCGGGCTCTTAAAATCAACCACCCGACTAACCCTCGGGTCGACGGCACCGATATCCATCGCACCGCTGGTTTCGAGTGACACCTTGTAACCCTGATCACACAATCTAACGAGCAGACTAAGTACTCGCGGTTGCGCCAGCGGTTCGCCACCGGTGACGGTTACGTGCCGCACGCCAAGTTCATCCACGCGCTTAATAATGGCATCCAGCGCAAGAATTGAACCACCATGAAACGCGTATGCGGTGTCGCAATACTGGCAACGCAACGGACATCCGGTAAGCCGAATAAAGACGGTCGGCCAGCCGACGCTCCTCGATTCCCCCTGCACTGAGAGAAAAATCTCGGTGACGCGCAGACCCTCAGTCCCGGACACGAGGTTAGAGGTAATCGGCTGCGTACGATCTCGCGAGATCCGCGACCGTTCCCGGATGATTTTTGATGACTCGATCAAGGTACTCGCGCGCGCGCCGTGTATCGCCCAACTGATGGTAGACCTTGCCGAGTTTGTATAAAGCGTCTGGTATTTTCGCGTGATTCGGGTAGAGCGTGACTACCTGAACGAATGACTGCCGTGCTTTTTCTAGATTTTCCGTCGCATGGTGTAATTCCCCCAACCAATAAAATGCGTTGGGTGTCCACTGCCCGTTCGGGTAATCAACGATAAATTGATCGAAAGCGACAATGGCATCATCAAACCTACGTTCGTTTGTGAGCGCGTAAGCACTTTCATAAGCACCGCGTTCTGTTCCGGTAGGGTCGATGACAGGAGGCAACGGCGGAATATCGGTTTCGTCATGGGGTTCCGTTGAGCCGTCTATCCCCCGAAGTTCGCGAAACCGTCGATCAATATCCGTGTAACGTCGATTCTGTTCCCGCGTAAGCCGATCGACCCGATAAGTCTGTTCCTCAAGCATGCCTCGAATGATGGCAAGTTCTTCTTGCAAAACTTGCAGCTGGTAAAAAAGCGGTGCTAAGCCCGGATTGTTGCTGGCGGACTGGTCGGCGTCCACGGATTCGGGGTTCGAATTACTCTCCTGAGATTGATCTGCGATCGGAGCTGCGCCGATCGCATCAACCATCGAGAAACCTATCAATCCGCATAAAAAAAGGCACAGAACTTTCGTTCCGCGCCTTCTTTGTGTCTGGTCGGTTCGCACTGCGAACGGCACTTACCGATAAATCACTACCGCGCGCCTATTCTTACTCCACGCGGACTCGTCGTGTCCGGGGTCGTCAGGGCGTTCTTCGCCGTAGCTGACCGTGTCAATTTGGGATCGTCTGACGCCTGCCGAGGTGAGGAAACTACTCACCGCGTTGGCGCGGCGTTCACCTAGCGCAAGGTTGTACTCCCGGGTACCACGCTCATCACAGTGACCTTCAATCACCAAACGACGATCACGGTTCCGAGTCAAAATATTCGCGTGCATCTCGAGCAGACGCAAATCGCGGGCGGAAAGCCTGGCTTGATCGAGTTCAAAATAAAACTTCGTCGCCAAAATTCGGCCACTGGGCATAAGCGGCCGGCTACGGTTATCAAAATCGGTCGCTTCCGGTTCGGCTTGAACAGGTTGCGTTTGCACGGGCGCTACTTCAACGGGTGCCTCTGGTTGTGCGGCCGGTTCCGATTCCTGTTGACTCGCGCAACCGACAAGAACCAGCACGCCCAAGATCAACGATGCCACGTTGCACCTTCTGAACTGCCTCATCGTTCCTCTCTCCTCATCAATCTATAACCCCCGAGTTGCGGACAATGTGTCGAGGTACGGCGACCAGGAAGGTTCCCTGACATCCCCCGCCGACGACGGTAACTTGTACTTGACCTGACCGTCGATGGATACCACGGCAAGTATACCTCGCCCCTGATCCTGCGTCGCATAGATCAACATGGTTCCATTCGGTGCGAGCGACGGCGATTCATCCAACGACGTCTCCGTCAATACCCGAGGACCTTCATCGGTCTCAAGGTCTTGCCACGCAATGTGGTAAACGCCCTCACGCCGATGCACGTACACGAGATGACGGCCGTCAGGGAGTAGCCGAGCACGGGCATTGTAATCTCCTTGATAAGTCAGCCTTTCGGTCAATGATGTCCGCAAATCGATCCGATAAATCTGCGGTCGGCCGCCGCGATCCGACGTAAAAATCAGGCTCTTCCCATCCGGTGTCCAGCCCGGTTCCGTATCGATGGCCGATACGTGGCGCGTCACCCGCCGAGGCCGGCGCGCAGGCGCCGCAATCTCCATCGTATAGATTTCCGGATTTCCGTCCCTCGACAATACCATCGCCAACTCTCGCCCATCAGGCGAAAAGGCCGGCGCACCGTTAAGGCCTGGATAGGGAGGAAGGCGTTCCCGGACGTTACTCTCAAGTTCTTGGATAACAATCGCCGGTCGACCCGTCTCAAACGAAACATATGCAATTCGTTGACCATCCGGGGACCAACTTGGCGATAGCAGAGGTTCCGACGTCTCAAACAGTGTCCGAGGGCGTTCCCCGTCCGAATCTGCCATTTCCAATTTGTAGCGCGCATAGGAGGTTCCAATGTTTTCGACTAGGACGTACAAAATTCGTGTCGAAAACGCTCCCCGAATACCCGTTATTTCTTCATAAACCTCATCTGCAATTCGGTGCGCGATATCGCGTATACGCTCTCGACCCGCGGTAATCTCACCCGATTTCACCTCGCGTTCAGCGCTCACATCAAACAGGTGATATGTCACGGTAACCCTACCGTCCAGACGATCAAGATGACGCCCGATGAGTACGTACTCCATACCCAATACGCGCCAATCACGAAAGTAAACGTCTCCTGGTTGGGATGGGTAGGAGAGCATGTTTTCTTCCTCTAGAGGCGAAAATTGCCCGCTTCGTACCAAGTCGAATGAAATAACTCCCGAGACCGCGCCATTCGAATTAGACGAGGCAAAAGGGACGATGGCGATCGGGGTGGGGTTGTCGTTTCCGCGGTCGATGACAATTTCTAGGGCATCTAAGCTGTGCAGAGAGACCAACGCGGTCCAGCAGATCAGTGTTTTCAACGTAACAAATCCTCCGGTCTAAACAACAACCGAAACTTCCGGAATTGCGATTCGAATACTTCGCTATCCCGAGGTACCTCAAAGCGCCGGGCCTTGCGAACCGCGGCTAACGCCGAGCGATCGAACGCGGCACTTCCACTCGAGTCAACTAGGCTGACAGTATTCAACTCGCCTGTAGGGAATAGCTCAACGAGAATACCAGCAGCCATTTCGTTGCGAGCGCTCGGGGGCCTCGACCATTGGGCAACGATGCTGGCATAGATGCCGTCAACATAGGATTGCGCCGCGTCGCGATCGGCGCGATCGGATATATCGATCGCGTCTTGAACCAACAAGCGCTCAAAATCGCGCCGCCGCATTTCCTCCAGTCTTTGGCGCCGTGCTTGCAATCGTTCGCGACGCTCACGCTCTATACGTTGCGCATCAGTTTCCTCTAATTTCGACGGCGCGTTATCTGGCTCAATTAACAATCTACTGCGAGCTGACGGCGTCCTCAGAGGTACCGATTTAACGCTCGACTTTGGTTTTGTTGACTGGGGTTTCTTTTTGGGTGCCTTCGTTGCCGAGCGGTGCGGTTCACGAATAATAAGCGTCGTCTTAATCGCTTTCGGCTGCATGACCACTGTTTCTCGAGAGCGCGGCTCCCACTCCCATTCAAGCATCGCTACCACGACGCCATGTAGGACAAATGCACCGATAATCGGCAGACCGTAATCGGTTAATTTCCCCACCGTTAGACGTCCGGTGGATCGGTGATCAGCCCGACGCTTTCTGCCCCCGACTTCTGCAGGACAGTCATTATTTCGATCACTTCCGAATAGGTTAGGTCGGCGTCAGCTCGGACAAATACGGGAACGTCCGGGCGTGCAGCAATAATCCGTGTGGCTTGGTCTTCCAATGAAAAGATTGTCACCCGATTGGCTTCCTTCTCCATATCCCGCATGCCCACGTTAATGAATATCGCCCCGTCACTACGAACGCTGACAATGAACGGGTCGTCCTGGTCGTTGGACAGTGGATCGGAGGGTTTCTGCGGCAGATTGACTTCCACCCCTTGCGTCAATATTGGTGCGGTCGCCATGAAAATCACCAACAAAACCAACATCACGTCGATGTACGGGACCACGTTGATTTCAGACATCGGTTTACGACGGGTCGCCATACCTTACGTTTTTTCCGAGTGTGAATGACGGAAGAGGACCGACGTGAGCTCATCGGCAAAGGCCTCGTATCGCTTCATCAATACCTCGACTCGAGCCGAGAAACGGTTATAACCAATCACCGCGGGTATCGCCGCGAACAAACCCATCGCTGTCGCAATGAGTGCTTCTGAAATTCCCGGTGCGACCGAAGCAAGCGTGGCTTGGCTCATGTTGGCAAGACTCCGAAACGAGTTCATGATGCCCCAGACCGTTCCGAAAAGTCCGACGTAGGGACTTGTGGAGCCCACGGTTGCAAGGAACGCGAGGTGTTTTTCGAGTCGTTCCTCCTCTCGTGAAACTTCTACTCGCATGACCCGTTGCACCCCCTGCATGATCGAATCGGGGTCCGTATTGGGCTGCTCTGACAGTCGTTGAAATTCAGTGAAGCCAGAAACGAATACCGTTTCGATTCCGGTAAGTGCCGAATCGTCCTGCAGATCTTTATGCAACTTACGCAGATCAATCCCACTCCAGAAGTAGTCCTCGAATTCGTTTAGCTCCATCTGTACTCGGTCGAGCGCTCGCCACCGTTGAAAAATCATGACCCAAGACGCCATCGATGCAGCGACGAGCAAGGCCATAATTATTTGCACTAGCACGCTCGCGTTGATGACGAGCGCGTAGATGGAGAGAGGTTCCGACATCACTTAACTCTTATAACTCAAGTTCGTTTTGATCGGATTCGCCACCGACAGAAGATGGTGGTGTTAACGAAAAATGGTGGTATGCACGCGCAGTCACAACCCGACCCCTTGGCGTCCGCATCATATAGCCCTGCTGAATGAGGTAGGGCTCGACGACATCCTCGATCGTATCCCGCTCTTCGCCAATCGCGGCTGCCAACGAATCCAATCCGACCGGCCCGCCCGAAAATTTTTCAAGAATCGTGAGAAGCAACTTTCGATCCATCGCATCGATACCCTCCTCATCAACATTGAGCAGATCCAACGCGGCGTCCGCTGTCTCCAGCGATACGTTCCCATCAGCTCTCACCTCTGCATAATCTCTGACGCGACGTAACAGTCGATTGGCTACCCGCGGGGTCCCACGGGCCCGACGCGCAATCTCCAACGCTCCCTCGCTATCGACATTGACATCAAGTTTTTGTCCGGAACGGGCAGTAATTTCTGTCAATTCCTCGACCGCGTAAAATTCAAGCCGTTGAACAATGCCGAATCGATCTCTTAAAGGCGACGTCAGAAGGCCTGCCCGGGTCGTTGCTCCAATGAGGGTGAACGGCTTCAGCGTGTACGGTATCGAACGTGCAGCTGGTCCCTCACCGATGACGATGTCGATGCGGTAATCCTCCATCGCCGGATAGAGTATCTCTTCCACCGACGCCGATAACCGATGTATTTCGTCAATGAAAAGGACATCGTTCTCTTCAAGATTGCTCAATAGAGCTACTAATTCGCCCGCTTTTTCAATCACCGGACCTGATGTGGTCTTCAATCCCACCTGCATTTCGTTCGCGACGATATGGGCGAGCGTCGTCTTCCCAAGTCCCGGGGGGCCGAAGATCAGTGTGTGGTCTAAGGGTTCGGCGCGTTTACGCGCCGCTTCGATAAAAATCTGCATTTGTTCTTTGACGGAATCCTGTCCGATAAAGTCTTCTATCAATTGCGGCCGTAAGGCTCTATCAAAGGCCCTATCTTCGGTCGCGCTTTGTCCGGAAGTGATGCGGTCCGGCTTAATGCTCATGCGTTCGTCAACATCCGTTGCAACGCCATACGGATTAGCTCTTCGACGGGTTCGCCTGACGCATAGACGTTGTCGATGGCTCGGGCCGCCTCAACAGGTCGGTACCCCAGTGAAACCAGCGCAAGCTCGGCCTCTCGTGCAGTTGATTCCTTTTGGGTTGCAGCGCGAGGAGCTCCAACCGGGAGCGTGTCAAGCCGATCTTTGAGTTCCATCAGAAGACGTTCGGCCGTCTTTTTACCAACGCCGGGAACACGCGTCATCGCAGCAACATCCTGGTCGGCAACAGACGTGGCGAATTCCTCGGGCGTGAGCGAAGAAAGCAGCATCAATCCCAGTTTTGGTCCGATGCCGTTAACCCGGATCAACACACGAAATAGTTCCCGTTCTGCCAACGAGGAAAATCCATACAACGCCTGCGTATCGTCTCGGACGACAAGGTGGGTATAGACATCGACTTCACCCTCATGGCCCACCACTGTTGCCAACGTTGTCCCAGTTACTTCCGCCTCGTACGCGACGCCTTGTACGTCGATGATCAGAACGTTATCGCTAATATTGACGATACGTCCCCGCAAACGGCTAATCATGGCGTTCCTTGCTTTAGTTGCCACCGAGTATTGACATGACAGATAGCCACTGCAAGCGCATCGGACGCGTCCGTCGACGGGATGCCCTGTAAATTAAGTAGTGCCTGGACCATATGCTGGACCTGGCCTTTAGTTGCCCCCCCGCTGCCAACCACGGACTGCTTAATTCGGCGCGCGGCATACTCGTTAACGACGAGATCACTCGTCACCGCCGCGGTAATCGCGGCTCCTCGGGCTTGACCCAGTTTCAATGCGGACATGGGATTGCGTGCGACAAAAACTTCTTCGATCGCAAACTCATCAGGACGATATTGTTTTATGAGTTCTTCGATACCCTCGAAAATATCTTTGAGCCGGGATGGAAAATCGGGTCCTGTCGTTTGTATGCAGCCACTGGCCACGTATATCGGCGTCCCTTCCTCTATCGCCACGACGCCATATCCAGTCATGCGGGATCCTGGATCAATCCCCATCACTCGAATCATGAAACCAATACAGAGTCGGGAAAGTCGCCGTTCGAATAGACGTTCTGAACGTCGTCAAGATCCTCCAAGACATCGATCAGAAGCAGAATCTGTTCGGCTGTGTCTGTATCGCAGATGCTGGTACTCGCTGGCACCATGGCGACCTCCGCATGACCCGGTTCGACTTCCCGAGCGCGAAACTCATCCACTACATGGCCAAAACTCTCGAACGTCGTGATCACCGTTAACGCGCCCTCGTCGTCGCTCTCCACGTCTTCAGCACCGGCATCAAGCGCGATATTCATAACCTCGTCTTCGTCCGCACCCGGAGCAAAGCTGATTAGACCTCGGCGATCAAATAGATACGCGACGGAACCATCCGTTCCTAATTTCCCGCCGTGCTTGGTAAATGCATGTCGAACCTCAGCGACGGTCCGGTTCTTATTATCGGTCATGGCTTCAACGAGAATCGCCACCCCGCCCGGCCCATAGCCTTCATAGACCAGCTCTTCGACATCGTTTCCTTCTTGGTCACGGGCGCCACGCGCGACTGCCCTGTCAATCGTATCCCGGGGCATATTGACCGATAACGCATTATCGACCGCCGCTCGCAGTCGGGGATTGTCTTCGATGGATGATCCGCCGAGTCTGGCAGCAACGGTGACTTCGCGGATCACTTTCGTCCACACCTTTGCGCGCTTGCCATCTTGGCGCGCCTTTCGGTGCTTGATGTTGGCCCACTTTGAATGTCCAGCCACGCTTTCCGGCCCCTATTCGCCTCGTATTCTGATCCCGAGTTCACGCAGTTGATCCTCGTCCACCGGACTCGGCGCCGACATCAAGAGGCATGACGCCGTTTGGGTTTTCGGAAATGCAATCACATCGCGAATCGACTCAGTGCCGCTCATGAGCATAATTAAACGATCAAGACCTAGGGCAATTCCGCCATGTGGAGGGCAACCCAATCGAAGAGCTTCCAGCAGAAATCCAAATTTGACAACGCCTTCCTGCCCAAGGCCTAGCGCTTCGAAAACTGCAACTTGCATCGCTTCATCGTGAATCCGCATGGATCCACCACCCAACTCATATCCATTCATAACGACATCGTACGCCCTCGCCCGCGCGGTTCCGGGATTCGATTGCAACTCGTTCAACTCGCATGCGGGTTGAGTGAAGGGATGATGTTCCGGCGCTAAGGTACCTTCAGACGTTTCCTGGAACATTGGCCAATCGACAATCCAGCAGGGTCGAAACCCATCGGACAAAAGATCCAGATCGGAGGCGAGACGATTACGGAGTGCCCCCATTGAGTCATTCACAATTTGCGCCCGATCGGCACCGAAAAAAACGATGTCTCCCGTACCAGCCCCTACTCGCTCTAACAGCGTCATTACCACGTCGTCGGGCAAAAATTTGAGTATCGGCGACTGGACACCGTTGATACCACTTTGGGCATCGTTAACTTTAATGTATGCGAGACCCTTCGCGCGGTATTGGCTCACAAAGTCGGTGTAGTCGTCGATCTGCTTGCGTGAAAGGGCCTCATTAGCACCAGGTACTCGAAGCGCAACGACTCGGCCTTGCGGATCGTTGGCGGGGCCACTAAAAACTTTAAATTCAACCTCACGCATCAGGTCATCAATGTCGATCAGTTCCAATGGGTTTCGTAAATCGGGCCGATCAGATCCAAATCGCCTCAACGCCTCTGCGTGGGTGATAACAGGGAACGTATCCAAATCTACCGCAAGAGCCTCGGAAAACAGGCCCGTTAACATTCCTTCTGTCAACCGCATCATCTCGCGTTCGTCAACGAACGAAGCTTCAATATCAATCTGTGTAAATTCAGGCTGGCGGTCGTGTCGCAAGTCTTCGTCGCGGTAGCAGCGGGCAATCTGGTAGTACTTGTCCATTCCGGACATCATGAGTAGTTGCTTAAATAGTTGCGGGGATTGCGGTAGCGCGAAAAATTCGCCCGCGTGGGTACGACTTGGAACAAGGTAATCCCTTGCGCCCTCTGGTGTTGCTCTAGTCAAAGTCGGGGTTTCGATCTCCCAATAACCCTCCAACTCGAGAAACCGACGCACATAACTCGTGACCTCCGAACGAAGACGCAATCGGTCTTGCATTTCCGGACGACGCAAATCGACATACCGGTACCGAAGCCGGACGTCTTCACCAGCCGACGAGTATTCATCCAACTGGAAAGGCGGTGTTGCTGAAGAGTTCAGGATTTCCAACGCCGAGCCGAGAACCTCAACCTCTCCGGTCTTCATATCGGGATTAATCGAGCCCTCGGGTCTTGCACGTACGCGGCCGCGCGCATGCAGAACAAACTCGTTACGGACCATGTCGGCGACGGCAAAGCTGTCCTCGGTATCAGGGTCGTAGACGACCTGAGCGACCCCGCTTCGATCACGGATATCGAGAAAAATGACTCCGCCATGATCGCGACGTTTATGAACCCACCCTGTGAGCTCAACTTCCTCGCCAATGGAGCTCGAATTCAGTTCGCCGCAATAATGGGTGCGCATCCCGGAACCTTGGCCTGTGATATGGAATTTGGGCGCGGGCAGCCTAACACAGCCCTGCGGCTATTCGGAGGCAGACGAGCCCGAGCTCGAGTCTTTAGACGAACCGCCCTTTGGTTCCTTCGATGCTTTGGGTTCGGCTTTCTTGGCTGAATTCGATGCTGACTCGGACTTTCCGGTTTCTTTTGAGACGTCGCTCTTTGAGGCATCCACCGTCGATTCAGATTTCGAGGAACCTGCTTCGTCTGAATTGTCCGACTCGTTCTTCTTTTCATCTCCCGCAACGTTCTTCTTATCGCCAGATTTGAAATCGGTTTCGTACCATCCGGCCCCCTTGAGTCGAAACGCAGCGACCGAAACGAGTTTTTTTAGCTCCGATTTACCACACTCGGGGCAATCTGTGAGTGGATCTTCGCTGAATCTCTGGATCGTCTCGAACTGATGCTCACACGAAACACACGCGTATTCGTATATGGGCACCTAGGAACCTCCTAACCAATCTCAAGCGGCCGGCAAGAATATAGAAATTTCCGCTGAAAAACATCGCGCGTATGCCTCGAACTCGTCGGCAGCGGTGCCAACCACCGAAAATTCTAGCTTGAACGTGACGGAACTCGCGATCATATCGCCGCCAGCCTGGAACGAAAAAAGACGCGTCATCTGCATCCTCTCTTTGACCGTTAGCGAACCATAAATCGACCCCGAGGGACAAAAGGCCGATCTCTTTGGATTGGGGGGAGACATGTTCTCGTCCCATCACGGATAATCCCGCCCCATGCTACTCAGCCAAACCCTGGTCCCAACACTGAGAGAAACGCCTAGCGACGCCGATGTTGCCAGCCATGTGCTACTCCTGCGTGCTGGATGTATCCGTCAATTGGCTTCCGGTCTCTACAGTTGGCTTCCAATAGGGCTCTGCGTCCTCCGAAAAATCGAGGTCATCGTTCGCGAAGAATTAGCCCGAGCCGGAGCCCAAGAAATACTCATGCCGGTGGTCCAACCCGCTGAACTTTGGCTCGAGAGTGGCCGTTGGGACGTGATGGGTCCTGAAATGATGCGGATGCGTGACCGCAACGATCGGGACTACGCCCTCGCGCCTACCCATGAAGAAGTGGTGAGTGATCTGATCCGAAAAGCGATCGTCAGTTACAAACAATTGCCCTGCAACCTCTATCAGATCAACACGAAGTTTCGCGACGAAATCCGGCCCCGTTTTGGCCTTTTGCGCGCACGTGAATTCGTGATGAAAGATGGCTACTCGTTCCATCTGGATGACGCGTCGTTCGAACTAACGTACCAAGCCATGTTTGACGCCTACTCTCGAATTCTCAACCGTATTGGTTTGGACTTCCGCGCAGTCGACGCCGACCCAGGCACGATGGGCGACGGCGAAAGTCATGAATTTCATGTCCTCGCTGAATCAGGCGAGGACGCGATCGCGTTCAGCCCTGCCAGTAGTTACGCAGCGAACGTCGAGAAGGCCGAAGCGGTCGCGACTGGAGATTTGGACAAACCAGCGTTAACGCTAGAGAAAAAACCGACGCCCGATGTACGCACGATTGACGACGTGGCCCAACTCTTTCAGGTCGCGGCGAAGCAGACGATAAAAACGCTCGTCGTCAAGGGAACCAGCTCGCTGGTAGGACTCGTTCTCCGCGGCGATCACCAACTTAACGAAAAGAAAGCCTCGCGTTTGCCGGAAATCGCTCAACCTTTCGAGTTTGCCAGCGAAGATGAAATCCGTGCCGCATTGGCCTGTGGCCCCGGCTCGATCGGCCCCGTGAACCTACACGTCCCATTCTATGTCGATCGTAGCGCGGCGATCGTCAGCGACTTCATCTGCGGCGCTAACGAAGACGGCTTCCACTTCACTGGCGCCAACTGGAAACGAGATGCAACTGCAACTCGAGTCGTCGATATCCGCAATGTAGTCGAAGGCGAGCCTGCCGCCGATGCCAGCGGCCCCCTCAAATTCATCCGTGGTATCGAGGTCGGCCACATCTTTAAACTTGGGACTAAGTACACCGCGCCCATGAACGTCACCATTCAAGACGCAAAAGGCGTTTCGCGAGAACTGATCATGGGCTGTTATGGCTTGGGCATATCCCGACTGGTTGC
>Ga0209228_1000157_pt1 | contig 32939 bp, 28 predicted proteins | sample METZYME_3_150m_FD_187547 | JGI IMG/M metagenome (GOLD analysis project Ga0209228, IMG submission 187547) | Marine microbial communities from oxygen minimum zone in mesopelagic equatorial Pacific - METZYME_3_150m (SPAdes) (version 2) | ecosystem: Environmental > Aquatic > Marine > Oceanic...
AGAGTGATCAGGAGACGAGTATACGTATTTCCAATCATTCTCTAAACCGTATGTATCTTTTTTATATTTAATAACTTGGTTGGTTGTAATGATTGCATGACTACCTTCATAAGTTCCCAAACCCATCAATTTATAACCTGTAGAAATACGATCTTGTTCAATACCCTGATGGTCTAAAATTGCAATAATCCCATTTGATGTTTGATAAACCAATTCTGCTTTATCATCTTCTATTAAATCAATACCTAATACCGACCCAATTGCATTGGCTTTGATTGGAAAACCATTTTTATAATAAAAATTTAGATCAAATGCATGGATTGCACCATTTTGATCAGTTGCTAGGATATCAATAAAACCGTCACTTTCAAGATCGATAAGTGAAACAGATTCAAATTCTCCATAATAATTATGTGTTGATCCTTGGGCTAATCGATCATGATGCAAAAATACATTTCCCATTCGGTTAGACTCATAAGCAAACTGGGATATTTTGCCTTCAAAAGATTCAACAGAATTTTCATCTATTTGTAAGTAGAGTGTATCATCATTAAAAACAATTCTTTTCTCTGCCCCATCCGCTTTAAGTAAGTTTACATATAATGTATTCTTTTTTATGTTTTCCCACTGTCTTATAAAACTTCCTTGAGTTTTATCATATTCAAACCATTCAAAAATCTGATTATCGCCAACTTTTCTTACAGTGGCTAAAGCAGTTGGATTTGCATTCTGTGCCACACAGACTTGCAGATTATCACCAGTTTTTTTGTAGAATGCATTCACATTATCCAGGTCATCAGCCCACCAAAGAGAATCGCCTTCACCTACAAAGTCTAAATCACCATCTCCATCCACGTCCCACTGAAAGAGAATGGATTTACTTTCATCCATGAGAAATGCTATATCATATCCAGAAGAAAGTGTAAAGGACATCGTTTTTCCAGATTGGGAAATATTATTGATATTAATACCTGTATTGGCACCGGCATTAGATTTTGTATTGGGATAGGTAAAAGATGAAAAATTCATATTTCCTTCTGTATTGGCCCGATAGTACTCCTGATTTTCGGCAAACCACATATCTCCCCAATATCCGGATGAAGGATCTGTTAATAAATTCGATATATACCCAATATCCTGAGCCCCATCGGCTTCCTCAAGATCCACCCCCCGGTGCTTTCGATTGGCATTAATAGAAAATGAATCCATCCCTTCACGAATTTTCTTTTCATCAATATGCCAGATTAGCAATCCAGATCCAGGCAAGCCCAGATCATAATTGGGTATATCCGTAATAACACCATATTCATTTTTTTTCACACCTACAGAATCCATAAGGACATTAATTAATGGTGGATGTTGGCCAGTTTTTTCCCAAACAGCGTATCGGGCCGAATCCATGCTAACCCCATCCCGAATCCAGTTATTTCGATTTTCTACTAAAAAATATTCATTTTCACCTATCAAAATTTTTGCAATCTGGTTTACACTTCGACCATCGAGCTGCACAAGTTCATTATAATTGATATCAGTTGGTAATTCCCAGCCAGCATTAATTCTTGTCCATGCATCTGGTGGTGCGGGAATGATACCGCGTCCATTGTTTGATCCTTGATCCATCAAACTAAAAACACCTACACCTGATTGGCCTGATTCCAAATCCCATAATGGCGGCAGGCCTAGAGCAAATCCAATCATCATAGCCATAGTTCCAGTCAAACTGTATTGGATATCACATGGGCTGGACAATTGATTAAAAAGGGATTCATCATAAAAAAGATGGTTTTGAGTTTCTGGAAGAATAATCCCATGAGGAATAGTGGCACCACCTATGGATATAGGTCCTCCTAGGTAAGTATTCACCATATCTTTATCCACGTAAGTTGATGGAATATCTTCTGGTGTTGGATCTAAAAAAGGTAATTTAAAATCTTGACCTACACCTGGGTGGATAACAGCAAGTAAATCATACTCACTGAAATCAATTTGATCAATGTCATATGCCGCTAATAACGCCTCATTTAAAAGTTCAGTGATTCGTTTTTCGTGCACATCCTCTTTGCCTAATTCATGGTAATAATTCATAGGTTTTTGGATCACATAACTTGACTGATTCTTTTGCGGATATACAGTCGAGTTAACCATATCTAACATAAATTTTTCATAGGATATGCTTCGGAAGTAATTATTAACTGCTGCAAGGTGAGACTCGAAATAGTTTTTATCATGGGGAGGCGGGTCAATTGTATAATCACCACACTCTATAGTTTGTTTTTCATATAAATAATCACCATTACCAGTTACGCCAGAATATGTACCAGAAGGAAAAGAAATACGAATGACCGCAATCTTCAGGTCACCTAATATATTGGCGTTGAGAGATAAAAAGGCGGAAAGCAGAAAGGCGACTGCCCATCTGCAAATGATGGCTCTACTCATATGAAATTCAGATTAAAACTGAACATTTATGGAGAACCGCATCGTATTGGTCAAAGGATGGCCAGGTTCTCCAGATGTATACCCAAAATCAAATCCATAGTTAGAAAAACGCAAACCCACACCAAAGGTTGGGTTAGAAATTTTACCCGTTTTATCATAGTAATAACCAGTTCTTAATGCAAAATAGGTCGAATACCAATATTCCATACCAAAATTATGAACTAATTTATCCAATTCATCCTGAATAGTACGGTCATCAGCAGAACCTACTTCTTTTTGCCCCCACTCATTGTAAATGCCCCAAAGATCATCACCGAAATTGACATTTACTGTCTTAACCATTTCTTCTGCATCTCGCTTACCATTAGCGTTGGCATCACCGGCCCATTCCCAACCCCCGATTTTTCGATCCGGTTCTTCTCCTGCTGGTGCTCGATCGATATCACCACCAAGTAGCCAATCATCTACCCAAGATGTGAAAATTGCCTTAAAAATAGGGTCTTTATGTGCGACCTCCACGTTGCCATTTCTGTTATAATCAGAACTTTTTGTACTTTCCTTTCCATCTCGATTATATCCGCCAATAATACCATCTCCATCCCAATCCATGTCTGGATACGAAGCCACCAATAGTTTATCAACATCATATACTACTTTTATGCTATTATAATCATTTTTAAATACTTCATATGCCAAACCGAAAGTCAAATTTGTAGGCTGTGGATCTGCTTGGTCAGGATCAATGAATGAAACTTTTGGCCCAATATTTGTCATCGTGACTCCTAGATCCATTCTTGGTGTCAAAAATCCTTTTTTCATATATCCTAGATCAAAACCAAAATCCGTCGAAGTCCCCTTACCCTTTTCGGAGCCAGTTCCTATTTCAACTAAATGTTGATAGGATATTTTGGCATTCATTCCAAAGGATGAGGTTGATGAAAGTTTTGTACTGTAAGAAAATGCCGTTGCCATCATATAAGAAGTGAATTTTCCCTGGTATTGAGCGTATTCGTCCATCCGAACCTGCTCACCAAGATTAAGATATATTAAATGACCGCCTAGGGTACCTAAATTGGGAAAATGTCGTCGAAACCCTAAAAATTCATAGTAGAGGTCGTCGGCTAAATTTGGAAGCCAATTTACATGCATGAAGGCAATTTCAGAACCATCCTGAAAAGCGAGTCCCGCTGGGTTCCAGTAACTGGCAAAAGCATCATTGGCCACAGCAACCTGTGCTTCTCCCATGCCACCGGCACGTGCGCCAGGCGATATTAGCAGGAATATTGCACCTGCTTCACTTTGTGCATTGAGGGACGGACCGCTAATAAGCAGAAGCGCCACCACAATTGAATATATCCGTTTCATATTGAAGTCCTTTACCCCGATCTAGGGCATAATGTTTAATAATGTGTGAAACGATTCAACCGTTAGCGATGTTTTATGTGCGCTCCTGTTATTTTGTTGAAATTACCCTGTTCCTAACGAATCAGGCAAGAACTTGTCATATTATTAATTTCCTGGCCATGTGGATAAAATTGGGATATATGTTATAGCGAAAACACTAAGAAGCATTACCAAAAAAAATGGAAGGGTAGATTTATAAATAGTTGGCATATCTTCTTCAAAACGATAGGCAGATAAAAAGAGATTCATACCCACTGGAGGGGTTAAAAATCCTAATTCAAGATTTGCAATAAAAATAATTGCTAAATGAACAGGGTCAATTCCAAAATAAGCACCTAATGGTGTGATTAATGGAACTACAATAATAATTGCCGAAAAAATATCCATCATGCATCCTACCGCCAGAAGAAACAAATTTAATAATAATAGAAAAACAATTTTTGAGTCAATGGCTGTCTTAACCCACGCCAGAAGCTTTAATGGAATCTGGGCATCTACTAAATAACTTGTAAGGCCCATGGCAACACCTAAAATGATTAATACTCCGCCAATTAAGGTTGAACAATCCAGAATTACCTTTTTCATATCTTGCCAATTCAAATCTTTATAGATAAACACTTCCACAATAAATACATAAACCGCTGTCATTGCTGCCGTTTCAACAAGTGTAGTAAATCCACCAAAGATACCAAATAAAATAAAAAACGGAATTACGGCTTCCCACTTTGATTCCAAGATTGATTTTTTTATTTCATTAAAATCTAGTTTATGTTTCTTCACCTGCTGCACTTTCCCTTGCCAAACAGCCCAGCCACCAACCATGGCCACCCTTATAAACCCAGGGATAATTCCTCCTAAAAAAATAGCTTTGATGGAAACGGCCGCAGTAACACCATAAATAATCAAAGGCAGACTAGGTGGAAATAATAATCCTAAGGAACCGGATACGGTGATTAAGCCAAGCGAAAAATGTTTCGAATAACCCTCTTTTACTAATAGTGGAAATAAAAGTCCGCCTAAAGCTAGAATTGTTACACCTGACCCACCAGTCAAAGCTGTGAAAAAACCACACAACAAGACGAGCACAACCGGCGTTCCCCCTGGAATCCAACCGAAAAGTGAACGAAATAATTTAACGAGTCTTTCAGAAGCTTTACTCTCAGCTAAAATGTAGCCTGTCAGGGTGAATAGTGGAATCGTAGGTAATGTGGGTGAAACAACAATTCGATATGTTTCGGCTGAGATAGCAGAAAGCGGTGTCCAATCATGCCAGAAAAAGAGAATAGCCAAACCACCCAGTCCTATAAAAATTGGTGCACCTTTAATCAGTGAAAAGAAAATGCAAATGATAGCAATCCATATGAATATCGTTGAATCTTGAAATAATTGAAATTGGACAATGCTAGCTATGAGTATTATAGTAATTAATATTGAAAACTTTTCAGCAATACTTGCATAAGTTTTTATAAACAGATGAATTGCTATAAGTAAGAATCCAATTGGCATAACTAATTGGGCAGCCCATCGAGGTAACAGAGGAGCAATATCTACAGGGTAATCCATTTCTATTTTGACCAATTCCCAACTACCATAGGCCAGTGCCAAAACAATAAAAATGGTGGTCACTTTTCCAAAAAAATTGAACCAGTTTATCTTAGATTCTATTTCAAATAGAGGTTCTGTTGTGAGAGATAATAGTTTATTTCTCCGGGCAGCAATAACGGCACCTGCAAAACCAATCCATAATGTAAAATGCTGGACAAGAACCGAAGAAGCTGTCACACCGGTTGTACCAAATAACCGTGTAATTACCTCAGAAGCTGGCAGAAGTACGAGAGAAATAAATACAAATAAAGTAAAATATTTTTCAATAGTTCTGATATTAAAATATGTCAAAAGTAGGAAAAAATCGTTTTAACGGGAATCCATTTCTTTTTTGATTTCCATCAATCTGTCAAAAGCTTTTTCATCAATAAGTGATCCTCTGATATCTGGATACATTCCTTGGATAAGCGCTTCCCACTCATGCACTTGATCAGCCGTTGGTGTATTTACTTTTAGACCATATTCTTGCATCACCCGTACCGCCTTATCTGTTTCATGCCTGTTCTGATTTTGAAAGCCATTACCAATTTTTCTAGCAATTTTTTCCATGGCCTCCTGGTGATTGGGTTTAATACGTTTCCAGGTTCGTAGATCGATAATTATAGCGGCGGTCAAATTTCCCCATTTCATATTTAGCATATTATCAGCTATTCCAAATATTTGTTGGGATAAAGTATACATGGGGTTAAACCCAATAGATGTAATCAATCCCGTCTGCAGGCCAGACAGAACATCAGTCATTGCCAATGGTACGGGCTGATATCCGTATTTTTCATAAAGTAAAGTGGATTTGTAATCACCTGCCCATATAAACATTTTTGTACTTTTAAGATCCTCAGGAGTATATACCGGCTCGGTTGAAAACCAATAAGCCCATCCTACATCAACCATGGTCAATATTTTAAATCCATTTTCTTCCGTAATGGAAAATAAATCATCATTGAGTCGTTCACGAACAAAATCGACCTCCTCATACGATTGGTACAGCATAGGCATATAGAATGCGGTAAAATATGGATTTAACTCGGACATCCCTTCATTGGTAATAGCAGCTCCATGAATTTGGCCAATTCGCATTTTGCGAATCATGTCAGGTTCATCACCAACGATACCTCCGGGATAAATTCGTAAACGGATTTCACCATTGGTAGCCTCAGTCCACTGCTGTCCTAAATCCACCAATATTCCATGCCATTCAGTTCCTTCAGGGGCCAAAGTTGCCATTTTGATAACAATTTTTTTTGCCCATAAAGATTGAACGGATAAACAAATAAGCAATATGGCAATAAGTCGATTCATACTCGTTTGAGATTAATAAAAAAATTCATCAATGTTATCTAGGAGCCATTGGGCTCGATTTCGGTTGATATGATTCGTCAAACGTAAATCATCGTCAGCCTTAGTATCAATATTTAATGCTTTATATAGTAAATTCGTGAATTCATTCCTGTTTTGCGTAGAAATCGATACACTTTCCGCCATCGTTACATATGGCCCCAAGTCTAGCCCATTAGACGATTTAACCGCTTTTTCAAAGTAATCTCGAGCGATTTCTTCTTTATTAACCGGTGCATCATGCCGACTAATGGTATAAGATATCATAACACTATACAAAGCACCCTTATTCCAGTCTGGATCAATAGCCAATGCCGCTTCAAGCAAATATCCAACCCTAGGTAATAGGATTACCCATTCCGGATTTCCACGACTGGATTTAATGGCACCACCATAAGCTGCTGCTGTCCAAAATAGATTTGGGATATCTTCTTCTTCAAATTTCACCTGCTTATCTGATTTTCCAGAAATCCAATTTTCATATTGATCGGTTTTTAGTGTTAAAGATTGATTTCCATATTCAACCGCTTTTGAAAAATTAAGGTGCGCCTGCCCATAAAGTTGTTTACCACCATTATAGTCTTCCATAATGAGCCGATCAGCTTCTTCCATGATAAACCCATAAGTATACTTTGTCCAGGCCTCGCAGCCTTTCTGAAGCAATTCAGGATCATTAGGTTTTTTCGCAAGTTTCTTTTCTATTCCCTGAACATAATAATTAAAGCCGCCTTTGGCCCATTCAGGTTTTTGCTGAAGTACCACAAGCTGGGGACTGCATCCCAGTCCAGCAATTAAAATTAGGCTAAATAGTAATTTGGGAAGAAAATTTGGAGATAGATACGAAATTTTAATCGTGTAGTTCACGATATAACGGGAAAGATTCACATAGAGATTTAACTTCCATTTTCACCCGGTTGATAGTGATATCATTATCAATATCCGAGATAACTTGATCAATTTTATCCACAATTTGATTCATTTCATTTTCAGCCATGCCACGTGTCGTAATTGCGGGCGTCCCCACTCGAATACCACTGGTAATAAAGGGACTTCGCTGGTCAAATGGGACCATATTTTTATTCACTGTGATTCCTGCCATCTCAAGAGCTTTTTCTGCTGCTTTTCCGCTAACGCCTTTATTTGTTAAATCAATAAGAATTACATGTGTATCCGTGCCTCCGGAAACAAGTTTATAATCTCTAGTTAATAACTTATCTGCCATCGCCCTGGCATTATTTACAATTTGTTGCGTATAAGATTTAAATTCTGATTTCATGGCTTCACCAAATGCTACTGCTTTAGCAGCGACAATATGCATTAAAGGCCCACCTTGTATTCCAGGCATCACCATAGAGTCCAATAATTCCGAGACCATTTTTATTCGACCAGATTTGGGTGCTTTAATATCCCAAGGATTCTTTACATCTTTACCCAACATAATCATGCCACCCCTTGGACCTCTCAGTGTTTTGTGAGTAGTTGTTGTAACAACATCGCAGTATGACATTGGAGAAGGATGAATACCAGTGGCCACTAATCCAGCTGGATGTGCAATATCAGCCATTAGGTAGGCACCATTTTCACTAGCAATTTCATGAAATTTCTCAAATTCAATAAATCTTGGATATGCACTACCACCACAAATAATGAGTTTCGGCTTATGTTCCTTAGCGAGTTTTTGGACTTCGTCAAAATTAACCCTACCAGTATCCTTACTGACATGATAAGATACTACATTATATAGTTTGCCAGAAAAATTAACGGGACTACCGTGAGTTAAATGACCACCATGCGCAAGATCTAGCCCCATAATGGTATCTCCTACATTGACAAATGTCATCAATGCCGCCATATTTGCTTGAGATCCTGAGTGTGGCTGCACATTGGCGTATTCACAATTAAATAATTTTTTTGCACGATCTCGAGCTAAGTTTTCAGCTTCATCCACGTGTTCACAACCACCATAATATCGTGCACCGGGATATCCTTCAGCATACTTATTCGTCATGACACCACCAGCCATTTCAAGGACAGGATAACTAACAAAATTTTCCGATGCGATCAACTCCAAGGTATTAGATTCCCTGGAAATTTCACGCATCAAGGTTTGATATAATTCAGAATCAGTGTTTTGTAAAAAGGTAAAAGCCGTTTTGTTGGATGGCACTTTTTACTTTACCATCCCTTTCCTTTATCTAGCCGCTCAGATACCCATTTATAACATTCGCCTTCAGCTTTAACATACCCACGGTTTTTAATATCTGCATCCATCATAAACCACTGGGCTTTTCCAAAAAGAACTTCATTTTCTTTTAGCCAATCTTTTGAACGACTGTATCTTGAATGTCCTTTTAACTCAGCATCATCAAATAATTGATACGCTAATGTTGCTACAACACGGTCATCGGTTGAAATATCAATTGAACGGCAAGCTTGAAAACTTTTATAATAAACATTTCCCTTTGCTCCTATAGCTTCACCTCCTCCAGATATATTCACAGCTTTATCTGCCCAATCATATGCAGAACTATAATCTTGATTCTCCACATATACTTCTGCAATTTTCACAGCAACGCGAAAATCTTTTGAGTCAAGACGGAATAATCGTTCATAAGTCTTGGCAGCGGCAAATAATTTATCCGCCATGTCATAGGCATTACCTAGTTTCCGTAAGGCAACTTTGCTACTAGGATCCACATCGACGACTTGTTTTAATACATCTGCGGCATCATCAGGTCGGTCTGCAGAAACTAATTTATCAGCGTAATCTAATCCATATGATATATTATTGGGATTTTTTTCAAATCTATTTTTATAAATATCGAGTGGATCACGCCCGCTTAAATCATATACATAGGCCAAATCACTTTGAGCTCCCTCATTATTAGGCTGCAGTTTTAATAGATCTTTCAGAACCGCAATCTGATCATCATATCTTTCCTGTTCACCGTAAAGTTTTGCTAATTCACTTTTTATGTTTATATCTTCTGGCGCTAAGAATGATAAGCGATCTAATTCATCCATTCGTAAGTCTGTTTTTCCTTGTTTATCATAAGAAAAAGCAAGGCGTTTTCTTAAATCAATATTATCTGGAAGATAGGTTAGTCCTTTTAAAAGTACTATCTCAGAGCTGTCATATTTGCCCATATACTCATAAGCAATAGCATAATAAAGATATACTTCTTGTGGCTCTTCTCGATCACACCCTAAATCTATTAATTCATCATAGGCACGTACCGTAGCTTCCCAATCACGATTTTTATAGAATTCAGCCGCGCTACTAAATACACGAGGACAGCGGACTTTGCGGATTGAATCAAGGCGTGCAACTTCAGCGGTATTCGCATCCGCGTCGGACTGTTCTGGCGGAACACACATTGTCATAAAAACTGTCGCAACTCCCAACAATAATAATTTTTGAAAAAACACCTTTTGAATCATTGTTTTTCTCTCCTTCTTAGGAACCAAATGTCCCCCAAGCTAAGCCCTATATTAAATTCTTTAACTAATTCCTTATAATCACCATTAATGGATCTGGATCCAGTACGATAAGAAAAGTCTAACTGATTTCCAGTGACAGCAAATTTAAATCCAATTCCCATTGTAATTCCATTTTCATTGATTGTTTTTCCACTATATTTTAAACCGTAAGATTCTTTAAAAGCACCTAATCGAAATGTTAATTTATCTTGCCATGCTCTGGCACCAATATTTCCAAATTTAACAATCCCACCTCCAAAATGGGTTTTTGATCCAATTTGATCTGTGTATATACTTTCATAATTTGCACTGGAGGCCTCATCATTCCATATTTGGAATTCTCCGAAGATATTTAAATCATTTCTAAATCCTGCATTTAATCCGAAACTAAAACTGTTAGGAGCATAAATATCAGATACCTCAATAGTGTCAACATTTACATTGGCAGGATAATCATCTGTATCATAAGTATAATTATCATTTCTATCTTCAAATAAATCAAATTGATACAGTGTCCCTGAAACTGGTTTCCCAGTCATACTAATACGCGCAAAAGCTAACACTATTAAATTATTATCATTATAAAAGTTACCAGCAAAATTTAAATTCATTACAGTTCCACTATAAGTACGAACATTAAACAAACGGTAATGAATATCGTTTAAGACTAATGAATGTTCATCCCTGGAAGAACCAAATAAACGGTCTAGAGAAAAACCCAAACCCATTTTTTCATTCATTGGAAAAGAAACCCCAAATGACCCAGCTAATAAACCTCCACCAGAGCGAAATTCTTTATTTGTAATTAAATTTTTCCCCTGAAAATCAAAAGTGGACGAATCAGTTTTAAAATATGAATTATGATTATTTTCTAGTTTGAGTGAAAATCCTATAGCATAGCGGTCCTGTATTGGAATGACAAACTGTATTTTGTCCAATCCATTCCCGTAGGTGATATTATTCCTATCTTCTAAGCCTACACTACGACTATTGTAAGAACCGCTTATATATGTAAATTTTAAACCTGGCCATGTTGCAGGATTATCTAATGAAACACCTGGATGAAAAGTTGGCACTAAACCAATACTACCCGCGCCAGAAGTTGCTGTGTGATGTGCGCTTTTTGACAATCCCAATCCGTATGCATTAAAAACAGATTGAGCATGGATATGATTTAGTAATAATAGAGATATAAATATATTACGGTAAGACATAAATCACTCGCATTACAGGAAAATAATCAGGGCTATCTATACTATAAAACAGCATTGTTCTGAAAGGATCGTTACTTAGACTAGTTTCCAACTTAAAACCATAATTAATATACTTTTGATGTCCAATTTCAGTGGCTATTTTTCGATGATTGATTTTCAATTTATCATCTATGATTGAAGTTGAAGTATAAAAATTAAAATCCTCATCATATGGATCCTTATTAAATGAAGAAAACTGTAAAAAGTCACCCTCATTTATTATTGGGTATGAAATAACCGTAAAATTTTGCAAAGTATCATCTAGGGCAGAATTAAATATTAGTTCAGCCGAACTGATAACAGCCCTAGGATCCAATATCCAATCTCCCATATCAACAAGTACAATTGACTTTAGTCCCATTGCCGTTCCAACCGATAAATATGATGAATCATCCATTGAAATAGGCGGAGGAATTATAATCGACAAGTCTTCTATTGCTGCATATGTCCTGAATGTTGTATCGAGGACTACAGAATCTGAAATAAATTGACGGTAGTACACTTTGAGTTGTGGGGCATCTGCACCTACTTTATCAGAACTATGAAAAATGAACGATTCCGACTCTTCATTCTTTAGTTCCACTAAAAATGATCGGTTAAAATCTGTAATGTTCGTATCCTTAAATGCGTTTACAATAGAAGAATCTAGTAAAAAGTTTAAAAATACTTTTGTTTGATTAGTATCGGTCGTATCCGATTCTAACTGACCAGTACTAATGAAAGTAGATGCAATGGATCTATCAAAATTTATATAATTTGATTCTAATTCATTAAATACAGAATCTCCACCATCAGGAAAATAGCGTAATTGGAATTCGGCATTATTTTCAATGGAATCAGAATCAAAACGTAATGAGAATTTTAAACTATCAACGATAATCAAAGAATCGTTGTAGAATGAAAACGGAGTTCCTGCTGTTACACTACTACTATCTAATTTGATAAGATTATAAGAAAAATTGTATCCATCTTTATTCCCAAAATATAATAAATCTGTTCTACCCATTTCCGGTGGAACCTGATATGACATTGCTTTTATAACTGGGAATGAAATCGTGTCTAATTTCATAGGTATACCATCATCTTTAACTGGAATGGCAGCTTCCTCACATGAGAAGAAGATAATCAAACCGATTAGGCAGAATCCAATAATTTGATTTTTCAAAAGAAACAAATTCATGAATGATTATTTTGGAATTGCTGTTACGATGAATTAAGCGAAATGTTTCGTCAATTCTTCATTCAATGCATTGGCAGTAGCTATAAAATCCGGGGATTCATCATCATTAAGTAAAATAGATACGAGTTTCTTTTTGTTGGCTTTAATCCCAGGCAATTTCATAAGCTTTTTTGTTACATCATTAGACGGCGTATTTATGGCAATAATCAAATCCGCAAATGGTGCGGCAGCTTCATAACAGTTTACCTTATTTCCTTTAATATTATCAGGCAGTGTAACTCCAGCTTTAGCATAAACGTCACGAGAAAAATTACAATATTTATCAACAGAATGAACTGTTAAGACAGTTTTAATACCACCATAAAATTCTTTTGAATCATAAATTTGCTGATAAATCATAGGTATAAATGCGCATTGCCAGTCATTTGCAATCAATACATCTGGTTTCCAGAACAGGTGCGGTAAGGTTGCAATCGCTGCTTTTGAAAAATATGCATAGCGTTGATCATTATCGGGAAAAACACGACCATTTTTTGCTTTATAAAGCAAATTTGTTAATGGTTTAAACCAATCCGCATTTTCGAGAAAATACACTTGCACTCTCGTTTTAGGGATAAAAGCACTCTTGGCTGATGCAATCACCTCATCACCATCGAATTCAAACGGAATTTCACGTAAACGAATGACTTCACGTAGAATATATTTTCTTTCACTTACAAACCCATATTTTGGGATCATCGTTCTAATGTCATGTCCCATTGTTTGCAAGGTTAATGGTACATGAACTGAGTAATTACCTAAAATAGAAGTATCTGCAAAAGGAGTAATTTCAGTTGTGAGAAAAAAAAGTTTTAACGACATATTTTTGTTTATCGTATATTGATTTGCTTGATTGATTCTCTAGCTTTTGCAAAAAATTCTGATCCAGGAAAATAATCAATCAATCTTTGATATTCTTCAAGTGCTTTATCGATATTCCCCATACTGCGATGACAATGGCCTAATTTAAGTTGCGCATCATCATCTTTGTCCGTTCCGGGAAAAGTGAAAACTTTTTCAAATTCAATAACAGCACGCTTATAATTTTTCATAGTGTAATAACATTCTGCCAGCCAATATTGACTATTGTCTGCCAAATTATTCATCGGGTCGCCCATCACCAATCCGGCAAAGCCTGTTATTGCTTTTTCAAATTCACCATTTTGATATGAAGAAAGTGCATCAATATAAGTCTTTTTATATTCGGTAGGACTTATGTTCGCACTAACCTTATTGCCTACTTTATCATTTTTTAAGTTATACATTTCAGTAAAGCTGTTTGTCAATGTCACAATTTTATTTTCAATCATAACTAATTGGGCCAATATTTCAAAATTTATACTATCGATATAAGCGGCCTTATCTTCTAACAAACGCATTTTATTTTGGATTGTATTGATTCGATTAATCAGAAGAATGGCTACTGAATCCGTTTGCTCTTTTGCCTTTAAATTAGCTTTTAGCGCATTTTGAAGTTCAGGAAGCAACAATCGGATCTGTATACCTAAAGAATCTACTCTCTCATTCTCACGATCAATTTTTGCATTAAGTTGGTTTAACTGACTTCTTGTTGCAGTGTTTTGACCAAATAAATTTGTGAACGTCGAGAGGATTATAAAAACTGCTATGGCTCTGAACAATCGATTCATCATAAACAAATATCTGCCTCGGATTAAATAATCAAATTACAGGGAGGAATTTACCGCTGATGATCCCAACACGGCATTATCTTTTTCATCCAGATTCAATCCAATTCTTCCCTTCCAAAATTCATGATTAAACCTATCATCATGAAACTCGATAATAAAAAGGACCCTCCATAGGAAATAAAAGGTAATGGAAGTCCCTTAACGGGAATCATTCCAGAAGTCATAGCGCAATTCACAAAAACATGAGTTAAAAATATCATCGATATTCCAATTAAAATAAGCCCTGAAAAACGATCAGTGGCATTCAATGCTAGTCGAATCATTTTAATGATGAGCCATGAGAATAAAATCATGATAATTAGTAAAACAAAAAATCCCAATTCCTCACCAATAACGCTTACAATAAAATCTGATTCTTGAACGGGGAGAAACTTTAAATGGGTTTGCGTACCTTGTCCCCAACCTTTTCCAAGAAGACCTCCCGACCCCAATGCTGTTTTGCTTTGAATGATTTGATAACCGGCACCAAGGGGATCTAATTCTGGATTAATTAATGTTAACACACGATTTTGCTGATATGGCCTCAGAGAATTCCACATCCATGGAAAAATTAATCCTAAGAAAATATTTCCAAAATACAGCCCTACCGCATGCCATAATTGGGGACGGCTAAAGAAAATAACCACTGCCAAAACACCTGCCCAAATGGAAAATACTATAACATTAGATGCCGCAAGTATACTAAATACAGGTGCCACAAATAAAAACAAATGATATGGACGAGAACCTACCCAAAATAGCATCGGGATTACCGGCATCATCATTACAAAAGCTGTACCTAAATCTGGTTGATTTAGAACGATAAACGCAGGTATTAAAGCAATCAATAATGGAATAATATTTGATGCAAAGTTTTTCATTTGCAAATTGTGATCAGACAAATATTTTGCAAGTGTAATTACAATAACACATTTAGCAATTTCGGATGGTTGCAGTCCAAATGGTAAACCAAAATCTAACCACCTATATGTACCGGCTATTTTTTGTCCAAAAAACGGAAGCATTACAGCAATTAAAATAATTCCATAAACAAAATAAATATATTTGTGAATTATACGTTTCGAGATCAGTAACATAGTGATCATTAATAGAAGTGCAGGTATAAGAAAAATCAGCTGTTTACTTAATGCATTTGGCGGTTCCTGTCCTTGAGTTACGGTAATACTATATAAGGTCAAAATACCCAGTGATAGTAATACGATAACAGCTAAGAGTATGCTGAGGGGTGATTCAATTATTTTTTTTTGAAAATCAAGTAACATTAGAAATTTGCCAATTTTGACTTTACTGAATTAAAATAATGATGAAATACTTTTTTGGCTATGGGTGCTGATACTTCACTTCCATTGCCGCTATTTTCTACCATAACGACAACTGAAATCATTTCATCATCTTTTTCACCATAAGCGATATACCACGCATGGGGGTCGCCATGTGGATTCTCTGCTGTGCTTGTTTTTCCTGATATTTTTAAACCAGGAATTTTTGGGTCTGAGCGCCAACCGGTTCCTTTAGAATCTGTAACAACTTTATGCATAGATAACTGTATCACATCCCAAGTTTGTTGGCTTATATTTTGTTTCTGTATTTCTATATTTTTGGATTTTACTAAATGAAGAGGTCTAGTTTTACCTCGAGTGGCTAAAACATTAATATATGAAACCATTTGTAGCGGCGTTACCAATATTTCCCCTTGACCAATAGAGATATTCAATAACGCTCCTAACGACCACCCCCACCTGCCATGGATTTTATTCATGAATTGCCTGTTTGGCATGCGACCTTTCATCTCTGCTGGTAGGTCAATATTGGTTACCAACCCAAATCCAAATCTTTTTGCATGTACTGCTAAATCATTCAAATTAATTTTTTGAATTACATTATAAAAAAATACATCACAGGATTGGACGATAGCTTGCTCAAGATTTATTTTTCCATGCCCATTTTCATTCCAACATTTAAAGGTTCTGTCATAAAATTCGTATGAACCAGAACATAAAATTTCCAGCTGTGGCGTAATCAATTTTTCTTCTAAAAGGGCGATAGCCACTACCATCTTAAAAATTGATCCCGGTGGATATGTCCCATTAGCTACACGATTTAATAATGGCCGGTTTGTATCCGCAATAACTGATTCCCAATCCATATTCGATACTAAGCCTGTGAAGAGATCCGGTGTATAGTCCGGTGAACTTACGTAGGCCAATATGCCACCCGTTTTAGGATGTGATACGATACCTACACCACGTTTACCTTTCAATTCATTTTCTAACAATTCCTGAAGAGAAACATCAAGCGTAGTCGAAATATTGTCTCCGGGGTATGCTAAAATACCATCTTGACCAACGAGCTTGCCAGTTTCTCGACCATATGCATCCACTTGAGAATACGTAACTCCCTTTTTTCCTCTGAGAGTTAATTCATATTCCTGCTCGAGTCCAGACCATCCAACTAAATCACTAAACTCATATTTTCCTTTCAAAGCCATTTCCTGGGCCATATTCTGGTCCATTTCTTTTAAATAACCCAGAACATGGGATGCACGAATTTTTTGGTGATATATACGCTCCGGATATTGCTTATATACAATCCCACTAAGGTTATTTTTTTCTTCCTCTAAACGGCTCAATTGTTTAATCGTTAAATCTTTCGCAATTCGCGTAGGAAGAAATTGGTTCCGATAATAATTATTATAATTTTTTTGTAAAATTTTTATATCAATGCCAGTTGTACGACTGATGATTTCATAATTTTTTTGTTTATCCCTTATCTCTGCACCAATTCCGTAAAGTATATAAGTGGGATAATTATCGACAATGATTTCACCATGTCGGTCGAGTATTAAACCTCGTGGAGCGGGAAGCGATATGGCTCTTATTCTATTGCTTTCGGCCCGTTTACTATAGAGTTCAAAGTCTAGAATCTGTAATTGAAAAAACCTGTATACTACTACTAAATGCAACATTATCACGATCCCGGTCATTATCCAGAATTTTGATTTTGGAACAGAATTAGTTGATTTCAGCATGGGACGCTTCTTTAACAGGGTAAAAAAATTGAATTATTAACAAAAACATCATGGTATATGAAAAAGACATAAAACATTTAATCCAAAAAGCAATGGGATCCGATAATAATATACTTTGAAACCTAACGTAGGATATTATGATAAAATGAAAACCAATTATTGATATCCAAGTCCCATGGAATAAATACGGTAACATGCGTTCATATTTCCCATTTAAATAACCAGTTAAATAAGCAGTAAGCGATAAGGATAGAGGTGAAAGTCCAAAAAAAGAACCAACACCAGATAAATCTGAAAGTAATCCTAATAAAAATCCTGTAAATACCCCGGCCGTTTTTCCATAAACCAAACTAATATAAAAAATATAAATCACAAGAAAATCAGGACGAATCATATTCAATGATAAAAAATCAACTAATAAAAATTGGGCCATAAATACTCCAATGGCAGGAAATAATATACTAGTCCACTTCATTGGATTCTTCAATTACAATAAAAACATTTAACAAAGTACTCAGTTTTGATTTTATTCTAACTTTGGCAAGTTTTTGAAAACTACCCCTCTCATTCAACACTTCTATCACTTCACCTACAGGCAGATTTTTAGGATAGATTTGACTGAATCCCGATGTAACTACTTTATTTCCAATTGAAATTTCTGTATTTTTTTGCAACTCACGTACTTCACAAATATCATCAGAAATAAATTGCAGGATACCAGCATTACCTGATGGTAAAATTCGAACAGATAATCGATAATTGACATCTTTGATTATTTGCACAATGGTTGATTTGTTTCCGACGACCACAGTTTTACCTATCACTCCCTCGGGAACTATTACTGGTTGATTAACTTTGACACCATCATCTGAACCTATATCCAGAGTAATAGAAGATAAATTTGAAGAAGCACCCATATTCACAACGCGTGCTGCTAACAATTTCAAATTACTTTCACGCTTGAACCTTAGAAAATCACGCAAAATATTATTTTCTTCCTGCGCCATAAGTAGTGTTTCTAATTCTAGAGTTAATTGTATATTTTTTTGTCGGATAAGTCCTGTCTCTTCCTGGAGATTAACCATACTTTTTATCCAAGAAAATGGGGATGAAATGATTGAAAAATAATCGGTGAATTTTCCCCGGATAATAAGAACATCCGGAGCATCATTCTTTAAAAGTAATGTTAAGGATAGCGTTACCGCTATCAGAAAAATAAAATGGTCTTTATATCGTAGAAGGGCTAGATAGAATTTCCGCATTCAATGGTTATATCAAGACAGACTCATATTTTTTAACATCTTCGAGTACTTTTCCTGTTCCTTTGACAACAGACAGAAGTGGTTCTTCGCCAATATTGACCGGTACATTAGTTCTTTCTCTGATTAATTGATCAATACCTTTGAGCATACTCCCTCCTCCTGTCAGGATAATTCCCCGATCCAAAATATCAGCAGAGAGTTCTGGTGGCGTCCGTTCCAAGGCATGTTTTACTGCCTCAACTATTAGGTTTATAGGATCTTTTAGTGACTGACGTATCTCATCCGATGATACATCAATAGTCTTGGGAATACCAGAAACAAGGTCACGACCTTTTACAGCAATCATCTCACTTTTAACACGCATGGCTGACCCAACCGATTTTTTGATCGACTCTGCAGTTGAGGACCCAATATCTAATTTGTGTTCATTACGAAACCACTGAATAATAGACTCGTCCATTTCATCTCCTGCGACACGAATAGCTTCTTTTGTAACAACACCATTAAGGGCAATCACAGCAATTTCTGTTGTTCCGCCTCCTATATCTACAATAATATTTCCAATCGGCTTAGAAATGTCAAGACCCATACCAATCGCTGCTGCTACTGGTTCCTCAATCAAAAATACTTCACGAGCGTTTGCCCTCTCGCCTGAATCCCGCACAGCTCGGCGCTCCACTTCAGTTACGCCCGATGGAATACAAATCACCATTCTTGGACGGGCTAAACGATTCATATTTATTTTATTGATAAAGCCCTGGAGTAGTCCGTCAGTCATATTATAGTCTGCAATTACCCCATCCCTTAATGGCCGAATCGTTTCAATCTCACGATGGGTGCGCCCTACCATTGCTTTAGCTTCATAACCAACAGCAATGATCTTACCATCATGAACCGACCTTGCAACAACAGATGGTTCATTGATCATCACTCCTTTTCCTTTAATATAGACTAAAGTATTCGCTGTTCCCAAATCGATGGCAATATCGCCGGATATCCAATTAAGAGGATTAGTAAGAGAATTAAAAAAACCCATTTCAGATGCTATTCAAAATTTTATACTCGGATTAATAATATTAAATTTAATTTAAATAATCCTATGGATTCATTAATTAAAAAGAAGGATTGTATTTATTTTTTCCCTTTTTTGCGACCACCTTTTGCCAGATGATCTGCAACTTCATTTTTTTCGCGCAAAACATGCGTAATGGTCCAATGCTCAAGTTCGTCTAACAAATTCATCGCTTTTTGATATAGTGCCTTCATTCTTGGGTTTTTGACCTTGTACTCACCATTGATTTGTTTCACAATTAGTTCGCTATCTGAATAAATATTAATACCTAATATATTTAATTTAATTACATACTTTAGTCCTTCAATAAGTGCAGTATACTCAGCTTCATTATTTGTTGCATCATCAAGGTATTCTGAGAAAGAAAATATTTCCCTGCCATTTTTTGTAATAACGCCACCAATTCCAGCTGTTTTTGAATGCAAATCCGCAGCACCATCAATAAACATATCCACTTCATGGCTGATATTCATTTTATTATATAGATTATCTAAAACTTCATTGATCCGATATTTTTTATCAGAAAGTATTTTTTTTAATTCATTTATTTCTTGTTGATTTAATTTCATTATATTATTACAGATAAGGATTCGGCATTTCTTTTTTTGGGCATTCTTCCCAGTAATAACACCAGTTGCATAAAATAGTTTCCTTTGGGGAAAAACTGTCCCCACTTTGAATATGCCCTCTAATTTCATCGATCCTTAATTTTGTCTGATGCACCAATTGATTGATCTGATTAGAATTTCTTTGTGAATGAACCTCTTGGGCATGTTGAAGGTAATGCCAAACCAATTTTACTTCTTCCACGTCATCGTATTGATATTGGAGCCCTATTTGGTATATGGCCAATTGACCATCCTTATCTGCATCCTTTTGGAACATCATTCTTTTCCCGCTCTTATAATCATGGATCTCGTATTTCCCTTTGCCATAATAATCAACACGGTCTGCAATTCCTTTCATCATATAGTCTTTAGTTCCGTCAATGGAGAAAACAAATTCTACTTCTGTACCCACTACAGGTTGATCAAAGGGGCTATATGTTCGATAAAATAAAGCAATACATCGCTCCCCTAGTTCATAATAATATTTAACTGTATTTTCTTTACGGACAATGGCAATTCGATCGTGCCAATTTGCTTCCCACACTTGATGGTATTTTTCAATTATTTCATCGATAAAGGTCAAACGTCCTTTTAATATTTCGTCATATAAATGTTCAAGCGCTTCGTGAACTCTTTTACCCATGAACGCTTCTATGCCTTCATCTGGTTTAACGATTTTATCTATATACCGAAATCGAAATTGTGATGGGCATTTTTTATATGTTTCGAGACTGCTGTATGAAAATCGCTCTACCATAATATTGGTCATTCAATAAATAATATTAAATATACATTCTACAGATAGTTTTAATCTATCAGATATCAGGATTTGGCTATATTTTCTGATAATTTTGAACAAATATAGTCGCCCATTTCAATCGCTCCCATACTTCCTCCAAGGTCCCGTGTCATCCATCCGGCATTAATGGCTGCATCTACCGCACTACGTATTGCATTGCAAATTAAAGGATTATTGTATGCATTCATGAATTCACCAAATGAAAGCATAGCCCCTATTGGATTACCCGCATCTCTACCGACAAAATGATGATTAACCGGATGCGTTACATGCAGCAATATTTTCCCCCCAACAGCTTGATGAAATTCATAGCCCGTACCAAGACCCCCTTCCATAGATGATACTAGCTTTGAATAAATTCTCCCAAATGGTGGAAGTGTTAGTACTAAATCAAACTGATCAGGCGATCTCAAAAGGGCATAATAAAATTGCTCTAATGAAGACCACTGGACATTAATACCTCGATCCGCTAAAATACTAGCAGGCTCAACCCAAGGGCTGCTACTCTTTCTAAGTTCATCAGGTAATACAAGATGCAATTTATTACGATTACCTCTTTCTAAGAACTCTTGCGCTTTAGAGAATAGCGATTCTAAATGGGTTTGCGAATAATAAGTTGTTAAAAAATCTATTTTCTCCTCATTGATAAAACTAGCTGGTAATTCACTAGATACAGTGTGTGAATAAAAATTATTTTCAATTAGCAAAACATCAATTGGATTATCAGTTTGAACTTTCTGCAGGGACGGTAGTGGCTTGAAATGACGATAATAAAATTCAAAACTTCTAATTGAACAAATTTCTCGAATAATATTTTTTCGGATGTACCCTTTCAAATTAGATTGATTTGTAATCGGGCCTAACCATATTGCATCAGCTTCCCTAGCCATTTTATTGAAATCTTTTGGAATTAGAATATTAGTATCACGAAAATGTAATTCACTAATATCTAAAGTCTGCGTTGAAATTTTTAATTCGAAAAGGGATTGGACGGCAGATATCAGTTTCTGGAGTTCAGCCGCCAATTCACTCCCAACGCCATCACCGGGAATGAGAAGGATTTTCACTAGTTACGACCACGGAAAAACGGTGTTCTAAGGCGATAATCTCCAAAACCATTTTCATCAATAAAATCAAAATATTTATTAATACGATAATAATGCCACCGTTGAGAATATAACCGACTTAAAGGATCATTATATATTTCTAAATCATCCGGTGGTCCAAATAATATATAAATCATTCCCATATCAGTTTTCCACCCAGGCAAATATGATTTAAAATTGCCATTAGAATAATTAATACGGGAAAAATATTCATCCATTACCTCATTCTCAGAAGTTTCAGGTGTCGGATCACGGCTTTCCCAATATTCGAGGAAAAGTGCTTCTTTTTCTGTATTCTTTGCTTTGCTCAATTTTTTCCACTCATCATCTTCAAGGATATAACGCATATTTTCCACAGCCTGAGCAATATCATTGATTGTAGAAGATATCCCTGATCGAGTCATCGAGAGTATTACAGATGCTGATTTTTTATCTTTTCCTTGAGTTAAAATGATATCCACTTTTTTCCGCAATCCCTGATTAGCCACTTCTTCAGGAATAATTATTTTTTCATGAAAATATTTGTTTTCCGATTTTGCTTGAAATGACTTTTTCCATAGCTCCTTTTTTTTGGAATTGCTTACACTAACTTCTAACATATATGGACCTGGTTTTATTTTTCCAGAAACAAAAACCGAAGTCCTTATTATTTTTTCACCTGTTCTATTAGTAAACATAGGAATTTCATTGTTATCCAATCCCCAATTTCCGTCAAGATAATCCAAAAAAAATGGCGTATATAAAGCGAGTGCCCCTTTATGTTTGGAATATTTTAATTCCCGATTTTGTAAACCACTATTATTTGAATCTTTATCAAGTATTTCTGCCGAAATAATATAATCTCCAGGGGCTACTTTGAATTCATGGTAATGGATCGTAATGATTTTTTTAGATGTGGATTCAAGATAATCTTTAGTTCTAAGAGTATTTGACCAATTGCGACGTCCTACTTGGTTTCCCTTTTTCTTTTTTAAAGTGACAGTCGCTTCATAGTCTGCTGCAAAACCGTTGGCTGTTTTTATAAACTGTAATACATGATTAGGAATAGAGAGATATGATAAAATACGAATAGAGTCTGATTTTTCATCAGCAACGCTATATATCGAAAAACCATATTGACGAATGACTTCCTTTCCTCTCTGATTTCCTGGCCTCATTTGGCAAAAAACAAAATTGCCCAATATTAGACTAATAAGAATGAATGATTTATAGTAATACTTCATTTGTAATGATAGGAAATAAGTCCTTCGGTAGTTCCTAACCAAATTCTTCTATCTCTAATATACATGTCGTTTACCTGACCAATAAAAGAATAATTATATACATCTAACAAATTTTTTTTCATGTCATATTGAACCAAATTATTAGTGGTAGCGATAAAAATAATGTCATTATCAAGTGCCATTGCTTTTATTTCCAATCCACCAAAAATTGATGGATTTACAGCATTAGACCATTGTCGATCTCTAAAATTAAATGATAATATTCCCAATCTACTGGCAGTTAATATTTGATATTTATCTTTAACAAAAGCAGTGAAATCAGTAGGGTTTCCTGGAAATATCACATCGCTTTCAGCATATCCATAGGAGGTATAATTCCGTATAAAATCATTTTCAGTATCATATAAAAAAATACCGGTTTCTGTTCCAATCCATATTTGCTTATCTCCAAAAGCTAGATCATATATAAATATATCTTTAAAAAAACTATTCACTTCGGAATCTATTATTTTTTTATCGCTTTTTCTTAAAACATAAATGCCATGAGGGCCACCTAACCAAATATTTTTCCCAACTTCTAACATTGATGTAACCCAACTTTTTCTACCATCTATTTGAGCATTATATGTTCTCCAATAATCTTTTTTTTTATTATACACAAGTATCGTGTTTTCTCCGCCAAACCAAATTTCCTCCTTCAATTCCAATATAGAAAAAACAGATGTCTCATCCATATTAATTATATTATCAAATAAATACACATCAGCAATGCCTCGATCTATATCCAAATAGGAAATACCCGATTGAAAATTTCTCAATCGCCCGCCTAACCAAAAAGAATCATCTCCGCCTATAGCCCAAATATCATTACTGGCGAGACTGAAGCGGTAAGGGGTAAATGTTTTCATGGTGTTATCGCCTCTAAAAATTGTTCCATCTTCTGTTCCAAACCATACTTCATTAAATGCATTTTTGGTAATAGTTGTGATATTTATTTGTTGACCATTTGGATGAATCAAAGATTGAAGGTCTGTTATCCAACCATCCATTAATGTAAAATCGATTAGAATATCAGAAAGGTTTGTTCGTAATTGTAATAGTCCTGAACTCCAGACAACAGTTTCATCAGGATTTGACATTACACCCGTTAAAACACCAGTAACCGGATCAAGGCGATAGACTAGCCCTGATGTTCCCAGCCATACACTATTTTCAGATTCTCCGATTCTCTCAATGAATATTCTTGAGTCAAGACTTATTTGATTTCGATCAATAAAGCGCCAATTCCCTATTTCATTAAAACTGAATTCAATTCCCAAAGGCGTCGCAACCCAAAGCATACCATTGGATGATCGATGAACAGCTGTAATCGTGTTACTGTGTAGTCCTTGTGCCATAGTAATTGATTCTTCAAATCGATTTGCAAAAATATTAAATCTCATAACGCCACCTGACTGTGTACCGATATAGGCAAATCGATCGCCAAATGTAATTGAATTTACTTTTCCCACCTGACGATATTGTATCCAATCAAATGGATCAAACTTTAAATCCGGTTGAGCGATTCCAACTGCGGTAATAGTGAGAAAAATAATAATTTGGCGAATCATGAAGTGCAATGATAAAATATTCTGGAATTTAGTGAGATTACTGGTGAATTAAATGCTATTGTGATGACTGAGCATTTCATCCAACATTTTGAGACTAATGGGTACAACACCTACTTCTTCGCATACGCGACCAGCAGCATAATTAGATAACGTAACCGATTCTTCTGGAGATGCACCACAAATATCAGATAAAGTAAACGTAGCAATTACGGTATCTCCAGCTCCAGAAACATCATGAACAAGGCGGGCTTTTGTTGGAAAATGATGATAATCTGATCCATCAAATAACGATACGCCATCAGCACCGCGAGTGATCATAAGAATTTCTGCATTTATTTCATGTTTGAATTGAAACCCAGCTACTTCCAACGATTCATCCTCAATATAGGCATTTTTGAATTCCGATAAATTTGGTTTGAATAGACGTACATTTTTATACGCATTGAAATTAGATTCTTTTGGATCCACATAAACTGGTTTACCAGCATTATTAGCGGCATCAATTATTGCCTTAACCGATATTAAGTTCAAAACACCTTTATTATAATCGCCCAAAATAACTGCATCTACATCTTCTATTATTGCTTTTACCGATTTAATTAAATTATCATTTGAAGATTCTGAAAGATCTTTATTCATTTCTCGATCAGCTCGTACTACTTGTTGGTTATGAGCGATAATTCTGGATTTTACTGTTGTTGGTCGGCTCTCACTGATTACTAAATCAGTGCAGATAATATTTCGTTGGTCCAGAAGATTTTTTAAAATTGTTCCTTCTGCATCTGTTCCTATTAACCCAATCAAAGATACTTTGCATCCCAAAGAAGCAAGGTTGAGTGCCACGTTTGCTGCACCACCAGGATTATATTCTATTTTTTTAACCTCTACAATAGGTACTGGTGCTTCTGGCGAAACTCGGTTTATATCCCCCCATAGATATGTATCTAACATAAGATCACCTACCACAAGGACATTTCTATCTGCAAATCCTGAGGCTATTTCACGAAAACGATTTAATTCCATGATTTAATCATTTTTAGTTATAATAGATTCTTTATCATTATAATTTACACAAACTGATTTATTCAGCGAATTGGTCTTTTTTTAGTTCTATTATATTTTCGTGGTTTAGGTCGGCGATCAGATCTTTTATTCAATCCAGTTCTAACTTTTGAAACATGCCCATTATCCAGATAAATAAGAACGGAAGCAATTGTTTTTAAATTTTGATCGTTAGAAGCAGTTAAAACAATTGTCGTGCCCAATTCTTTATTCATTTGACGGAGTTTATTACGGAATTTACCCTCCATATTTTTTTCAGAAAAAATATCATAATTATCAATCATAAGAACACGGGGATCGCTTTCCACAGCAGAGACCATATTTAACAAGTATAATTCACCCGTTGATAAATCAGAAACGTTGCGGTCCAGTAGTGACGTTGCGGATCCTTTTTGTAAATATTTTGGGTAAATTTGGCCAACGGATTCATTCCCTATTGCCTTAACAACTTCAGATACTTTATTTACTTTTGGTAAACTTTCCAACTGGGTTAATTTGATTTCTGGGTTTTGTTTTATTTTTCCAAACCAATTAGTTTTAAACTCATTATTATTATATTTAATTGTTCCAGATGATTGCCTATCTAATCCTGCCATAATATTTAATAAAGTTGTTTTTCCTGAACCAATCGGTCCTACAATACCATAAATTGTACCACGGTGGAATTGCAAACGACCAATACTTAAAACTGTATTTTCTTTGTAAGTTTTTTTAAGGCCTTTAAGCTCAAAAACTAAATTTAATTGTTGATCCATCATTTCTCCTTTTTTTGAAATGATAAATCGAAAGGTTTGCTAACTGTGTAAGTCCTCTAAATATCTTTCTGCATCTATGGCAGCCATACAACCTGATCCAGCGGCAGTTACAGCCTGACGATATACATGGTCCTGAACATCACCGCAGGCAAAAACACCATCCAAATTTGTTGCAGTACTACCATTTTTTGTAGAAATGTACCCGGCTTGATCTGCGTCTAAAGCTTCAACAAATAAATCTGTATTGGGTATATGCCCAATGGCCATAAATACACCATCACAAACTTCCTCTCTAGTTTTGCCATTTTGAGTATCTTTGAGCATTATGCCATGAACACCCTTTTCCCGCGTACCAAGAATATCTGCCACAGCGGTATTCCAGGCCACTTTGATTTTCGGATTACTCAAAGCACGGTCCACCATAATTTTTGATGCACGAAATTCATTTCGACGATGTACAATGAGAACCTCCGAAGCAAATTTTGTGAGATAAGTAGCTTCTTCCATCGCAGAGTCTCCTCCACCTACAACAATGACTTTTTTATCCTTGAAAAAATACCCGTCACAAGTTGCGCAGGCCGACACACCATAACCCATCAATTCAGACTCACTTTTTAAACCCAGCATTTTTGCAGAAGCGCCTGTCGCGATAATAATTGTTTCAGCTGTATAGACTTCATCTGCAACCCAAACTCTGTATGGGGATTTACTAAAATCAACCTTAGTCACATGCTTAAAATGACATTCGGCGCCAAACTTTGTAGCTTGATCACGGAATTTATCCATCAGTTCTGGTCCCATAATTCCTTCAGGAAAACCAGGATAATTTTCCACATCTGTTGTGATAGTTAATTGACCACCAGGTTGACTTCCTTCAAACACTAACGGGTTTAAATTAGCTCTGGCCGTATATAAAGCTGCTGTTAGACCAGCAGGGCCTGAGCCGATAATAATAACCTTTCGATTCACTATATTAATTACTTTGAAATAACTGTATCGAGTATATCAGTTATTCTATTTTTTGGAACGGCACCCACGATTTGGTTAACTACCGTACCATTATTGAAAATTAATAGTGCAGGAATACTCCGTACACCATATTCCATGGCCAATTGATTCTCATTGTCCACGTTTAATTTGCCAACACTAATTTTACCATTATAGTCATTGGCTATCTCATCAACTACCGGTCCGATTGCACGGCAGGGGCCACACCACTCTGCCCAAAAATCAACCAGCACGGGAGTATCAGACTTCAATACCTCATCATTAAAATTCATTGAGGTAATTTCTTTGACATTTTCAGACATGTCATCTCCTTCATTCGAGGTTAAAAATTAGCGAGAAACTTACCGGATTTAATCGATTGTAAAAAATACAAATTCCCTGGCCTTGCCATTTTTTAGTGAAATCGCTATAGGGAAGTAAAATTACGTTTCAATAAACTTCAAATGGTTTTCCATCAACGGATCTAGGAAATGGTATTTGAATCAATTTTGCGATTGTAGGTGCAATGTCAACTGTTTTGACTCTTAAAGAATCAATTCGAGCTTTATGGCTGCTTCTGGCAAAAATTAATGGCACATGTGCATCATAATCATATGGTGATCCATGAGTGGTACCCCTGGGATATCGCCATGTCCAGTACTTTTTTGGAATAAGGAAAACGTCCGGACTTTTTTCTGGATGGACCATATTGATTAAGCGAATATCAATAATACTTTTTCCTCCATTTAAAATTTCATTTTTAGTAATGACCGATCGAATACCTGTTAGTTTTGACAAATGTGATTTTATAATACGAGTTGCAATTATTCGGCCATCTTCATTCAGATCATTATCGAAATAAAAAGCATTACCATAACTATAAACCTGATTTATGCCTAATTGTTTTTCAATTTCATTATTTACTACAGTAAATAATGAATCGCGCTGTCGTTTGGGAATTCGACCTGCATCAAGACCTTGACTCAGAAGATATTCCGGTAAAGATACTGCTCCATGGTCACTGGATAAGATATATAATACATTTCCCTTACCAAGCGACATTTCTAAAGACTCAATAAATTGTCCCAGCTTTTTATCTAGTCTAAGATAATTGTCTAATTGTTCATGAGAATGAGGACCGAAAGAATGCCCAACTCCATCGGTGGCTGAAAGCCCGAGAAATAAAATATCAGTATATTTATCTTTGCCCATATTGTATTTATCCACTGCTTGAGAACCAAGGTCCAATACAGCCTGATCTCCATATGGCAAAATGTAGAATTCGCTTAAAAGCAAACTTAAACCTAATTCTTTGAAAACAATTGGAAAAGTAGGGTCGTATCGATCGCGAGACCAATTAACTTCGCCATAATAGTAGTCTGGTCTTGTATTATTAGCGTAAGTATTACTATCTATCAATGGACTCCAAACTGAATCAACATATGAAGGCACATTTAATCTTCTATTAAATTTTGACACCCAATTTGGTAGTCTAGATGTATAATATGTTGAAGATGTCCAACCTCCTTGCCTATCATACCATAATGCAAGATCGGCATTTTTTCCACCTGCTAATACAGCTGCCCTATCTTTACCAGCAATAGATAATACTTTTGATTTAGAGTTTTCTTCTTTGGCCCAATCGCCCAATGTAGTTGATTGAATAGAGCGATAGGATCGACCAGTCGAACCATCTTTCAATATTTGAGAAAGCGTATCTTCAACGCAATACCATTCTCTTTTTAATTCCCGGTCAAACCAATCATTTCCAATTACGCCACCAGTACCTGGGTATTGTCCAGATGGTAATACAAAATGAGCGGGGGCGGTAGATGTATTGCCGTGCTCATGATACGTGTGTTTAAACTGTACACCATTATCCATTAACCAACGGTAACCACCAACAAAGAGGTGATCATATTTTTCCAGTAAAGATGGCATACCCTGATCCACAATAAAAAAAACAACTAGTCTTGGTTTATCTATTTTGCTTGTCAGATCAACTGGTTGGACATGATCTTCAACGCGATTACAAGCTATTAAAAAAAAAGCCGCAGAAAGCGGCGATAAAATCCACTTCTTCATTTTATTTTTATAAACCTTCTTTTTCCAACTTTAATAACCACTTCTTTTCCTTTTAAAAGTATGTGACTCTCATCAGTTATTTTTTCATCATCAACACGTATGGCACCTTGCTTAATCAAACGACGGGCCTCCCCTTTGCTACTAGTCAATCCTTCATTAGTAACAACCTCAATCAATTGAGTGTCAATTGATAATTCTACCTGATCCATTTCATCTGGAGCATCCTTATTCACGATCACACGGTCAAAATACTGTTCGGCTTCTTTCGCTGCATTTTTGCCATGATAAAGTTGGACAATTGCTCTGGCAAGCTCTCGCTTAATATCACGCGGATTTTGAGAAGAATCGGATAATTGTTTTTTTACCCTGGATACTGTTTTCGTATCTGCATCGGCAGCAAGGATAAAATACTTTTCAATCATTTCATCGGATATGGACATAGATTTACCATACATATCTTCCGGTGAATCGGTTAATCCAATATCATTCCCGTATGATTTTGACATTTTTTCGACACCATCTGTACCCTCTAATAACGGCAAGGTGATAATTACCTGGGGATCCTGTTTGTACTCGCGTTGAAGATCACGTCCAACTAATAGATTGAATTTTTGGTCCGTTCCACCTAATTCAACATCAGCTTTAAGTTCTACCGAATCCATTGCTTGGGCTAGAGGATACATAAACTCATGAATAGAAATAGGAATTTCCGCTTTATATCGTTTTGTAAAGTCATCACGTTCTAACATCCGCGCCACAGTGTAATGACTCGATAATCTGATCACATCGCTAAAATGCATCGCATCCAGCCAAGTGGAATTATAAACGATTTTCAATGAATCAATATTCAGGACGTGGCCCGCTTGTTCAATATAAGATTCAGCATTGGCTTTCGTTTCTTCCAGCGTTAGTTGGGGTCTAGTTTTGTTACGCTGAGAAGGGTCTCCAATCATAGCGGTAAAGTCACCAATAACTAAGATTGCCTGATGTCCAAGATCCTGGAAATGCCGCAACTTGCGAAGGACAACACCATGTCCAAGATGAAGATCGGGTCGACTGGGATCACAACCAAGTTTCACAATTAGAGGTGTATCTTTATTTATCGATTCTTCTAATTTTTGTTTGAGCTCTTTTTCAGGAATAATTTCTTCAGCGCCTCGGCTGATGAGTTCCCATTGCTTATCTATACTTAAAAATGCCATTACCGATTCCGTAATTCTCTTTCTGCCTCTCTTTGAAGATCGCGCTCTCGAATTGCTTTTTTCTTATCGTAGTTCTTTTTTCCTTTTGCTATTCCAATCTCAAGCTTTGCCCATCCATTTGCATTAAAATAGATTTTTAACGGTACAGCCGTTAATCCTTTCTGCTCTAATGAAATTTTAATTTTTCCTATTTCACGTTTATGAAGCAGCAGACGTCGTTCTCTTACGGGTTCATGTCCTTCAAATCCGGTATGCGAATAAGGACTAATATGAATCCCAAGTACCCATGCCTGCTCTTTTCTTATAACAATATAGCCCTCTTTTAGATTGGCATTGCCCTCGCGAAGGCTCTTGACCTCGCTACCCAATAATTCAATACCGGTTTCATATTTATCCAGTATATGATAATCATGGTAAGCTTTGCGATTGGTGGCGACAATCTTGTTATCCATAAGCAAAATTCCGATAGTAAAAATACGGGTTTACCGTCTGCGCATCCAAGTTTATTCCTTGCTGTAGCAATCAACCAAAATGTAATTTTGGCGCGTTTTTAGATGCCCGGGTGGCGGAATTGGTAGACGCGCTAGGTTCAGGATCTAGTGTCCGCAAGGACGTGCTGGTTCGATCCCAGTCTCGGGCACCATTCTAAATGTAAAAACTAAAATAAATCATATCTTCCTTTATCAACCTGTTTCAGAAGAGCTTTAATCCGCTTTTCTACACTATTAATTTCTCTTTTGCTCAGCCCGAGTTGAATAACATTATCATTGCGGCGTACGCCTCTTTTTGCGTTGATATTTTCTGTAGGATCCACTGATCTAATATTACCATTTTTAATGTCTATTTCTGCAATCACACCCAGTGCTTTATGTAATTTTTCTGATGTAATTCCGCGTAAAGCTTCAATGGTTTTTTTTGGAAGTCTTTTTACGATAATGTAACGCCACTTGGTACCTCGATTACTTTCCTGACTACTGAATGTAACCCCATTATCAACAGTAAATACCCTTGGGTTATCAGGGTCTGTTGAAGTAAGCAAGTTTCCTTCGTTGCTATCGGCGTGTTTAATAAGATGCGTTAGAATATTAGCATTGGCAAAATGTTTTGCATATACCGGATCATTTTTAAATTTTTCTTTATCGTAGACCTCACCTCCAACTGTGACCTCGTTCAACCAATATTGCATCATCACAAGCACCACTTCAGGCTTTTTAAAAGTTGGAATGGCATCTTTTTCAATCTTTAAATATTCCTCCATGGAAAATGCCCTGCAAACCGTTGGAGGTACAGGATATTCATTTTCATCTAAAAACAATTTTTGCAGTTCATATGCAGCAACTTCAAATCGGGGAGCATTATTGAATTCATGCCCACCTTTCAATGCGCGACGCCATTTAATTTGCAAATCTTTATTATCCGCATATTTTAAAATAACACGTTTACCAATATCACCCACAAAACGCAGATCACGAAACCGGAAAATTTCGAAATCATCGTACACAAGTTTGCGCTCGATCTCCTCAATAGAATACATCACATTGGAGTCTTGCGCAGGTAAATTGATTGGAAGGATCGTTAATAGTAAAGTAAATAATGGCACGTATCTAAGTGATAATATTCGAAGCATATAATGCGCTCCTAACTGTTGAAAATTATTGGACAAACAAATTTACTGGTTTCATTCTTAGCTTAAAAG
>Ga0209228_1000160_pt1 | contig 32663 bp, 26 predicted proteins | sample METZYME_3_150m_FD_187547 | JGI IMG/M metagenome (GOLD analysis project Ga0209228, IMG submission 187547) | Marine microbial communities from oxygen minimum zone in mesopelagic equatorial Pacific - METZYME_3_150m (SPAdes) (version 2) | ecosystem: Environmental > Aquatic > Marine > Oceanic...
TCAAGACCACGAACCTCCCCAACACCGTTTTTTTTCATTTCAACATAAGTGAGTTTGCCAGTTGATGAATTCCTTGAGAATACTGCGATTGCGTTTTCGGCCCATCCAGTAGCATAAACGTGGTTTCCGTCTGGGCTGACCGTTACTGATTTGGCCCCATCAAGGCCATCAACCCCGCCAACCCCGTCTTTTTTCATTTCAACGTAGGTAAGAACACTTACAGGCTCTGGCGTCGGTATTGACCTAGGAGTAGGCGTCGGTGTCGGCGTCCGTTCCGGTTTTGAGGATGCTGATTGAGAAAGTTTTTCTTCGAGATCGTATGCTAAAAATATAGATTGAGAATCAGTAATATTGTCATAGACAACCCCGTCGGCCCACTGTATACCAAAGGCCTTAGCAACCTTATTCATCGGATAGTTTTCAAGAGTAGGTTCTTCACCAGGCTTATCGCTGAGGGCCGTTGTCCAGTTCGGATCGTCGGCATAACTCAGCCAAGACCATCCAAGACCTGCCATAATCAAACCACCCCCGGCTTCGACAAAATTGTGAACCGCAGATATTTCATTATCGTTGATTTCACCCCATGCATTACCCAGTATCAATATCCCTGTGTCAGAAAGTTCTGAACTAGTAATCTCCCCCTCAATCAAAGATGGAATATATCCCATTTGTACCAAAACATCTCGAAATGCTTCTAGCTCATGCCAAGCAGCGAATTCGTTGTGATTTGTTGTGATCTTTACATCCCGATAAACTGGGCTCCCAAACCAATTTATTGCTTCCATCAAAAAATCATCATTATCAAATTCGGTATTCCCCGTGGTGGCCGAATCTGAACCTCTCAAATCACCTAAGGAGGAAACTATGTTTATCAAAAACCCTTCGTGCCCAAAAGCCAAAACTTTTCCTTCCCCGTACTCAGATGACATAACTATGGAACTTTCTAAAGGATTATGAGCAATTACAAGTGCATCTGTGGAATCGTTCAGTGATACTAAGGGTCCTGTACTTCCACCAGATGATATCCAGTGGCTAGGTACAGGTGTTGGTGTCGCTGTGGGGGTGGGAGTGAATGTGGGGGATGGTGTCGCGCCGGGTCTTGGCGTTGGCGTGATTGTAGGTATTTGTATAACTTCCTTCGAATCTATCATTGTCTTGAGAGGTTCGTTTGAGGCAGTTGGCTGTGGAAGGGGCGTAGGTGTTGCAAACGTCTTCGCCTTTATTTCGTCGAGCCGAACCTCTGTTGAAAGAGGGGTCGGAAGTGATTTTTCCTTCTCTTCTTCAAGCATAACCACTACAGTTGCTTCAACGTCTGGGATATCTTGTGCTGTGACACATCCCACAATGATCATTGTCAGAAGGACCATAGCAACAACGATCAGATAACCACTTCTTGATACCAAAAAAGCCCTCGAGTTTATCTTTTACTTAATATTTCCGGTTTCCCACAACGGCGAATTTCAATCGTCTAAGGGAAATAATTCAGAATATTAACCTATTCAGTCCTCAGTAGGAATTCTAACCTCGACGTTACCCGCCCTTTCTTCTTGGAGAAGGTGATAGACCCTGTAATTTAAATCAGCCCATTCCTTTCTATTTACGGCTGCCGTCATGTCATTGTAGGTCCCTGTAGCTATCTGAAGAGGTACGTTAAGTTCACGTCCCAATTCCAACGCCAATGCCATGTCTTTTCTAGAGATAGGAAAAGTTGATTCCGATCCGGTTCCTCCATCAAATTTACCCTGCAAATACGTATCTGGCATGGAAACATTGAGGATTCGTCCGCTGCCACCGGCACCATTTCTTATGCACTGCATGAGTATCTCTGCAGGCACTCCTGCCTTTACACCAAGGGTGAGTGATTCAACTAACAAACGTTCCAAGCCATATTGGAACATGTTATTTGCCAGTTTACAGATAGTTGCAGTACCTATTTCTCCCGTGTATGTGACCCTATTGCCAAAAGATTCAAAAACGGGTTTGAGCTTCATATAGATGTTCTCATGTCCACCCACCATGATTGATAAAACCCCATTTAACGTCACACCGTTTTCATCTGACCGGCGTCCACTTACAGGAGCATCTAATATTGAGGCACCCTTAGAAGAAAATGTTTCCTGCAATCTCCTCATTAATTCAGGAGAACTTGTACTAAGGTCTGCCCAGACTGAGTCACTAGTAATCCCGTCGATTATCCCATCCTCGCCTGTGGCAACAGCTTCAACTTCAGTGGGGCCTGGTAAAGAAGTAAATATTATGTCGCTTTTTTGTGCCAGCTCCCTTGGAGTATCTGCCCATGCAGCCCCTAATTCCAATGCAGTTAAAGCAGCTTCTCTGTTTATATCGTGCACAGTTACGTTGTAGTTCTTTTGTATCAAAGCAAGGCACATATGATGTCCCATATTGCCAAGACCTATAAATCCGATATTTATTTCATCCATTTATCGTTACTCCTTTGCGATCAGATACAATGCCTTCTGGGTAGGTACACGATATCACCTAGTAGGGATGCTCTGACTAACGAAGTCAGGGCTAATTAACATTTACACCGAGGGGGCCTGACATGAACTCAACCAATAGACCCGTAGCAGTTGTCATAGGAGCCACATCCAAATGGCAATCTGACGGACGAAATACAAGATTGGTTCATGGTGACAATCTTGATGATAGTGATTTACCTGTGGGGGTTCGTTGGGGAGTAGGAGGTGCCATAGCGCAAAAATTCGCTCAGGAAGGTTTTTTCGTAGTACTCACTACGCGTACCGCGTCAAATGCTTCTAAACTTCAAGAGGCTATCGTTGACCAGGGTGGCGAAAGCATGATTGTCGAACTAGATTTGGTATCAAGCGACTCGATATCAACTGCGTTTTCCCAAATACGGGAACAGGCCGGAGACCCTGAAGTTCTAATCTACAACGCAGGCTATCTTGAAGGTCGAGACCTCCCGCCTGAAAAAGAATTGCTTGAGCATATTCCACTTGAAATGCTTGAAACGGCACAACACATTTCAGTTAGAGGACCATTTTTAGTAGCTAAAGAAGTGATGCCAGCAATGCGAGAAAGAGGTCAAGGTTCCTTCTTGTTTTCCAATAATTCTCAATCTTTGCGGGGTAGGAAACGCATGACAGGACAGTCACTATATTACCCTAGAGTGATGATGCGCACTTTAGCTCAAGTGCTCACTGAAGAGTATTCCGAATTTGGAGTTCATGTAGCCAATGTGGTCATTGACGGTACTATCGACTCTCCTGGAACAAGAGCTATGCCGCGATCTCAGCAAAACCCGGAATTAATAATAAATCCAGTCAAAATTGCTGAAGCTTTTTACTACCTTCATACTCAAGATAAATCGTGTTGGACTCATGAACTCCAGCTCACCCCATATCCTACCAAGCCAAGTTTCTAGAAATTCTTTCAAATACAGGGGGAATCCATGCCGTTTTACGAAAGAGGTCCGGTCAGTATCTACTACGAAGAAGTAGGGGCTGGTTTTCCTTTATTAATTATCCCCGGTGGAGGTCTTAATTCTTCGATCGCTTCCCTGGATACTTCTGTCCCATTTAATCCTATGGAAAGGTATAAAGATGACTTTCGTTGCATATCTGCTGATTTAAGAAACGCTGACTCCGGACAATCAACAGGACCATTAGAAATTGACCGGCCCTGGGATGCTTACTCAGACGACCAACTCGGGCTTATGGATCATCTTGGTGTAAAAGAATTTTTGGTCATGGGTTTTTGTATTGGTGGGCCAATGATTCACAATCTTTTGCGACTAGCTCCTGACCGAATACCGGCAGCGGCAATGATGCAGCCAAGCGGTTTCACTTCTGAGCATCCAGATATTTTCTATCAAAACAACACAGAACGGTGGGGACCACCTTTATGTGAAAAAGTTCCCGAAATCACCATGGATAAAGTTCACGACTTTCTCACAAATATGTACACCAACCGAGCAGATTTTGTCTTCACAGTCTCCCGTGATTTTGTGCGTTCACTTCAAACACCACTTTTTATAGCGCCTGATAACGTTCCAGCACATCCATATGGGACCGCTATGGAAGTTGCCGAACTTGCACCTAAAGCTGAGACGTCAATTTTCCCGTGGAAGGATTCACAAGAACACATCGATGAGGTGGTAGAACATGCAGGTCGCTTCCTCAAGAAGCATGAGCTCAATACAGGGTAATGATTGGTTGGGAAGTCATTTCCTTGTTATAGATATAATCGTACTTCGCATTTGATCTGACTACACGCTCTCAGAACATCAGTAAAAGCCAATACTTTCCACTTTGTATCACCCGTTTAACGGATTGCACTCCTCTTGCTCGAATAAACAATTACTATAATCAACAATAAAAAAAATACTGCTATGACACTCATTTTCTCTCCCAGGAATACAACCGAGAAGAAAAACGTTAGAAACGGTCTGAATAAATCTATCTGGCTGACCCTTGCTACCCCTCCCATTCCCAATCCTTCATAAAAGAAAAAAAATCCGATCAAATTATTGAATAGACATAGAAACACAAATAGCATGATGGTCCTCGGAGAATCACTAGCAATCTGCGCTAAATGAGTAAAATCGAAATTTATTAAGGCCAACGGTATAACCAAAGGAAGGCTTATTACTAATGACCAGCATATAACCCTCCAACCACTCATTTTTTTCCCGAGGATACCTCCTTGAGCATATCCCATGCCTCCTAATAAAACGCAAAGAAATAATGCCAGATCTCCCAACCCGATATTTAACAGCGATGAATCAGTAGTCAGTAATCGAAATATGATTACAGTTATGAATCCCAATATGGCTATTATCCAAAATCGAAGACTTGGTTTCTCTTCAGATAAAAACCCCGCAAAGATCGCAGTTGATAGTGGGACTGCTGCAAGCACAATGCCCCCATTTCCAGCTGGAATAGTCTGCATGGCCAGCGCAGTAAAAATAGGGAACCCAAAAACCACACCTATAGCAGTAATGGCCAATTTGGTGAAATCTGACCTACCCGGCAAGTTTTCGAACTTAAGGTGACCTTTGAACAAAAGAATTAGAATAGAGGCGAGTCCCGCCAAAAAGCCTCTTCCAAATCCTATTTCAAGGGATGTAAAGCCAGTCTGAGCCAAATGCCTAGTAATCGGTAAGGTTAATGAGAAAATTATCACTCCGATCAGCCCGAGCAAAAATCCATAGTTTTCTCTGGTTAAATATTTATCCATTTATTTTAAATACAGTCGGACGGGGAGTTTTTGATAGGTTGCGGGTGGAGAAGAAAGATAGGTAATGATCTAATTCCTCATGGCATCGATGAGTTTGTAAGGCATACTTAGTGTTTTCCGAAGAGACAGGAGAGGTATAAATAATACTCGTTGATTAGATTTATATTTTCGTAAAGACTGGCATTACATCGTTTGCAAATGAATCAATATCAGCAAGCATAGCACTCGGTGGTATACCTAATCCTCCTGCAGCTATAAACACTCTTTCAAGACCAGGAAATCTGTTTTGCAGCTCCTGCAATTTTTCTATCACATGTTCAGGAGGTCCACAGATCCATGAACCTTCATTCACTGCATCATGTATTGTTGGTAAGCCCGCTGAAGGAGCCAATTGAGGGGTAAATGTAGATTTAATCTGATCATCTGAAAGATTTGGGAAACGTCCAAGAGGGGCTAACCCTTTGAGTAATTCTTCATAAAATGGTTGTGCTTCCTTAAGTGCTTTTTCCTTCGTTTCAGCTATATGTATCTGGCAGCCAATAGCCAATCTTTCGCCTAATTGGGTTTCAGTTCCAGCACGCATTAAAGCTGATTGGTACTCCTGTGCGAATTTTTCCGCTGGTTCACCGATGGTCGCTATAACACCATTGATACCATGCTTGACCATAAAATCGTAACCTCTCTGGGTAGCGCTTGTAATTGGTTGCCACATCTCCACTTCCCCATGTAAAGGTTTTGGAACCACAGTAATATCTTCGAGTTTGCTACCACGATGCAACACATCCGCTGGTATTTGGTATCGCTTACCATGGTGACTAAAAGAAGGATTGTCCCAAGCCTTTCTCAGTACCTCTATTTGTTCCTCAAATAATTCCCGATTCGCATCGTTGTCCTCTAGAAATCCTCCCAAGGTTTCAACTTCTCTGGCTATGTATCCCCTTCCTACTCCCAGACGAACTCTGCCATCAGTGAGTATATCTGCCATTGCAAAATCCTCAGCCAGACGTAATGGGTGCCAGGCAGTGATCACATTAAAGAACCCTCCAAAATTGAGATTCTGCGTGAATTGAGATAAATAGATGCTTAACATTGGGATATTGGGAATGCACCCGTATCCCTCTCTTTGAAAATGGTGTTCAGAAAGCCACAAAGTGTCAAACCCATTTCTGTCCATTAAAATAGAGAATTGTTTGGCGATATCTAAAGCAGTAGACAAATGCTCATCTGATAACCATCGGTCATCTACGGGGATACCCTGAAATCCAAAATTGTCGATTTCAACATGGCCCCCATAAAATGCGTCAAATTTCGTAATCATGAAATATGTCTCCTAATTTTCAATCAAGCAAAACATTTGCAATTTACTTTCTTAAACACCTCGCGGTGAAATTTAATAGGCGTTTATACCCCAACCACACAGGTAATACTTAATGAATACATGATTTAGATCCTAGTGAATTTGTGTATTGCTTTCTCAGCCGCGACTTCAGCAATATACATATCTCCCTTTGAATCTATCCATAATCCATGAGGTGCTCCCTTAAAGAACCCAGGACCATCGCCTCTTTCTCCCCACCGGCCAACGATAGTACCCTCTGGTGACATGACACAGATGGAGGCTATTTCCTGGTACCAACCCTCAGCAATGTGAAAAAATCCTGATTCGTCAATAACCATGTCATTTGGCGACCGTAGTCCTTCGAATTCAGCTATATATCTGCCATCTTGGTCGAATACCTGGCAACGACGGTTTTCTCTATCCAGGACATAGACTTGGTCGTCGTCTCCAACGGTTACATCATGAGGCAAATTCAGAAAACCTGATCCTTTACCTGTTTCACCGAAAGACATGACCCAATCACCGTCCCCCGTGAATTTATGAATTCTATCTTGACCATATCCGTCAGATACAAATAGCGTACCGGAGTTGGACAGAGCGGCACGAGTGGGCCTGTTGAACGGGCAACCTGATTCCCCTGTTTTTCCCTGGGTTCCCATAGTAAATTCTAGTCGACCATCAGTGGTGTAGGAGCGGACGGTGTGATCGCTAGAATCTGCAAGTAGAATCTTATTGTCTTTGCTTATCCAAATCCCATGAGGTGTCGAAAACAAATCTTGACCCCATGAGTCCAACAGATTCCCATGCTGATCTAATACCAATATGACACCACTCGGTGTTTCAGTATGAGCTGTGTTTCGAACAGCCAAATACACTCGATCATTTGAGTCCGTTGCTACATCAGATACAACCCCTAACTCCGAGTTAATTCCCCAATCTGGAACAACTTCATATTGGAAATCTCCGAATCCAAACCTATTAGTTACCATCTCGGGGCCACCTCACGGATGCTTCCTGTATTCAATGCGTGCATAGTACCATTTCGAATATCAAAGGAAGAGGGCGGGAATTTACGATCTGTGTTATGGTGAGTCTGCTGTGAATTCAGGTGAAGATGACTAATTGGATGTGGTGGAATTCCGATAGCACAACGCCTCTCCTTCTGCCTTTGTCTGCCCTCGCGCAACCTGAGCGTTTTTTGTATCCGAGCAACTATTCATCACTTCGGTCGGATCTATAACTTATCGTTGAAATGATTCACCACGAACCAGTCTGCTTCTGTGCCCTTGAAAGTTAGAGGCCACAACACGAGCCACGCAGACATTCCGTTTTTTTAAAAAGTACAAAAACTTGAGGAGCCAACACGCCATGAAGGGAATTATTATCGCTGCAGGTTATGGGAGTAGGCTGAAAGCTCTCACTGCTAATACACCAAAATCACTTATCGAAATAGAAGGGAAATCCATTATCACTTATCCGATTGATGCTTTGTTGACCGCTGGAATTTCTGACATATCGATAGTAGTAGGTTACAGGGCAGATGTGATCATAAGTTACATAGAAAAACTTTATCCTAGTATAAATTTCTCTTATAACAAGGATTACGACGGTGACAATGCATTGTCAGTTTTCGCTGCTCGTTCTTTCATTGGTACCGATCCGTTTGTGTTGGCGATGGGGGATCACTTAATTAGCTCAAGCCTTGTTACAACCCTTCTATCTGACTCAACCATAACTAGGACTCTTTGTGTGGATTCAGAGTCCAAAAATGCATCCCAAGTCAATGATGGAACCAGGGTCATGGCAGATTCTAAAGGAAGAATCATAGAAATAGGAAAGGATCTCAAAGACTGGCAATCTATAGATACTGGGCTATTTATGATGGATTCAGAAGTGCTCGATAACATCAAACACCTCATGGCCCGCCAAGGAAAAAATGTAACCATATCTGAGGTAGTCCAACATATGGCAGATAATGGAAGACATTTTCAGACATGTGACGTGAGCGGTCAGTTCTGGGCAGACGTAGATACGGAAGAGGACCGTGATTCTGTCAGCGTTCTCATAAAAGAAGGTCAAGGCCACGATCTATAAGCCAACTCAACCCAACCGTCAGATGCTACCAAAAATCATCAATACCAAGTTATGTCTATGAAGGGGAGAACACATGAAAGATATTAATGAAGAAGGAGCTGCAGCCTACGAAAAATCTGTGGTAGAACCGAAACCGATGGATCCGATCTCAGCAGCAGAAAGATTGATAGATATAAAGCGCATTTTAGATCAACTTGGGGCCGTATTCTTCATCGCATCAGGCACCTGTCTCGGAGCAGTCCGTGATGGCCAATTCATTGAGTGGGATGACGAAATGGATATGGGGTCTGTAATAGGCCTTAATGGCCTGGACGAAAAAACCATCAATAGGGGAATTACAGCGTTTGAAGACAATGGGTACTACGTTCATGTCGATCGTAGCTCACGCCATATTGGTGTTCACGTCGTAAAAGAGTCAATCAGGGCAGACTGGACTTGCCATCGCATCGTCGGTGACAGCGTGTTTCAATACCCCGGCGTAAGAACTCCCCTCGCACTTTTCACACAGTTGAAAGAGATCGACTTCATAGGAGAAAAATTCCTTGTACCAAATCCACCAGAAAAATACCTGGAGACCAAATATGGGTCAACCTGGGCTACACCCAAAGGACCTGGTTTTGAGGAAGAAGTTGTAAGTAGAATCCAGGACGGGGACATACTTACCTCTAGGCAGAGGCTAAGTAAATTCATTACATTGCGATTGGCCCCTTGGCGTGCAGGCCGCTTAACAGTCCTTGATGAAAATGATGCCCCCGTGAGTGGAGCCGAAGTTGCCCTTGTTGGGGTTGGTCGGTCCAAAACAAATTCAAAAGGGCATGCGAGATTATATATTCCTGAAAAATATGACTACGCTATCAGCGTCAAGTATGATGACCACGAGGAACTGCTTTACACAGAAGAGCTTATGCCGAGAGGAACATATGTCTACCGGCCTGGCCCTGACGTGTCACCCGAGGAGCACTACAAAGCAGGTGTAAGGGCAATGGCCCTATCTCACGAGTAGGTGAATACAGTCTTTGAGCCCTAGAATTTCAGACGAACAATACCCACAACACAATTTATTCTAGTGATATCTTGACCTGATTTTACCGTGTAAGTGGATGGATGACTGGTAAAAAACAATGTTAAACACCTTGGCTGCTTATCTGCGACAGATTATAATATGCAATGGCTCTGAGTATTCCTAATACAGCTCAGGTACGACTGGATCCTCGAGCAGTAAGTAAACTCAATCTTGTCCACAAAATGGAGGGACGGTTATGGTCAAATCCAAAAAAAAGCCGGAAAAGCAAGAAGAAACGACAGCGGAATTCGTGAAACGCCTTAATGACAATAAGAAATCGAGTAAGCGCAACGGATTAAAAAGACGAACTGGCCACCATCACCGCTAAGGACTATGTCATAGAGTTTAAGTTCTAGGTGGGTGTTTATCTGTGACTCATATCAGTCCTACCATACAGGACCACCAACCTGCATCCACACTATCAAACATTTGAATTTATACATATATCTGCCACACTGTTTTACTTATCCAACCCTCGTTGGAGACCTCGTAGGATTCCCACTTGGCCTAAGTGCTGCATTTCTTCCTGAATCAATTGGCGGAACATCCGTTGGATTGTGAATTTCGCAAATGCGCTGGCTGACGAGGATTCAGGAAAAGGCGACCTACCGGGAGCCTTTCCTAGCTCATCGGTACTGATGTTCTCCAGAAACTTTTGAGTTTCTGCCCTTACGACCTCAAAGTATGACTTGAGTTCACCCATGGTCAATATTGGGAAATCTTCCAGTTCCTTGGGCTTATATTTGGCTATCGGCTGATTTTTGTCCATGCCAAGTTTGTCAAACCAACCATCCTCGATCCAAAGGTCGGCTTTGGCTTGACAGAACACTTGAAACCAGCGGTCTTCAACCCTCGCCGTATGCCATACGATAAAGGCGATAGAATTAGCCGAGCTGTCCGGACGCCAGTTGAGCTCCTCAGTGGTCAGTCCATCCAAATATGTATACAGCCGACTGCGGTATTCCTCAAACATTTCAGTGGCAAACTCTAGTAGATCCATTGAACCCTCGCTCCTTATATTTCTTTGTCTTTTCACTCCCGCCTGAGTTGATATTTACCTTTGACGAGGTTCCTTGCCCAGCTGTAAGTTGGGGATTATAGTTCCCCAAAGGAAGGTTGAGTAAATAAGGCGAATACTGTTCGTGGACAATTCATAATACCCGAAGAAACTGCGCATATAGATTATTATAATATCTTCACCTACCAGATCCCACATATAGAGGATTGAATATGACGGAAACATGTGACGCAATAATTATTGGCGGTGGAGTCATGGGAGCGAGCATAATTTCAAATCTCTCCAGCAGCGGAGTCACCAAGACGATCCTTCTAGAAAAATCTACAATTGGAGCCGGTTCTACGGGTAGATCCTCTGGTGCAATAAGGATGCATTACTCCACCAAAGTGAATGCCTCCTTGGCTCACGAAAGCCTGAAAGTGTTTGCAAACTTTTCTGACCTAGTAGGAGGAGATGTTGGTTTTGTAAAAACTGGATATATGGTTTTTGCCCCCTCAGAGGCATCTCAGGTATTTCGTGAAAACATTTCTATGCAACAAGACGTAGGAATCTCAACAAAAGAAATCGATCACAAAGAAGCTGCTGAGCTTGCCCCGGTTTTCAAAATATCCGAGGGAGAACACATTGCATGGGAGGATGATTCTGGTCACGCAGACCCCTCTGCAACCGCACTTGCATACATAAACCATGCGAGAGCAAACGGAGCTACCATACACTTAGACACACCAGTCACGGATATAAAGATATCTGAATCAGGGCCGCACCAAGTTATCACTGAAAAAGCCTGTTTTGAGTCAGAGAACGTAATCATAGCCACCGGGCCATGGACGGGTGAGTTTTTGAAAAAAATAGATGTTTCTCTTCCTCTTTTGCCAACCAGACATGAGGTTTTCCTAATAAAGAGGAACCTTAATAAAATTCCGACTCACCCAGGAGGGGGAGATATGGCAAATTTGATATATTTTCGACCAGAAGGCCATGATCTCACCTTGGTTGGTAATGGAAATCATGAGGAGACTGCAAATCCAGATTCTTACAACCAAAAGTACAATCTGTCGTATGCCGCCGATGTATGGACCCGGTTGACTAAAAGGATACCTTCTATTGCAGACGCAGAACTATTTACTGGATATTCCGGTCTATACACAAGCACCCCTGACTTACACCCAATTATTGATTCTGTGGACGGTATAAATGGTCTGTTTGTTTGTTCCGGTTTTAGTGGACATGGTTTCAAACTTGCTCCTGCGGTCGGAACGGTGATGGCAGAGTTGGTGACTCAAGGAAAAGCCAGCACTGTAGATATAGAACCATTAAAAATGAATCGGTTTGCAGATGGAAAGCTCAACACAACGAAATATTCCTTTAAAGTCATTGCATAGCCAACGTTATTGTATCCTCCATATTTCGGAATAAACCAACCCGGTTAGGATAGAGCGACCCATTTGTAGTGGCATCTAGTGTCTCAGACTATTTTTATAGCAAATAAGCCTTGCTGAGTAAGACCTACCATCTAAATTTATATCGAAGCTTAAGTGTCCTTTCTACTGGAGAATACCACCCTTGAGGGGCATGATCACTCGTGTGTAAGTAGCATTGAATTTTTACCAAATCGCTATTTTCAGTGAATGTTAAACGTCGACTCATAGGCATACATGTATGGCCGTGGTATTTGGTCAGAGCGGAAATGTTGGCGAAATTAACTCCATATTTTTGTTCAATATGACTTCTACCATTTACCACATCATCTGGATGCGTGTGTGTGTGTGCACCTAACCACATGTCCAGAGCAGGTTCATTTGCCTCTAAGAAAGATTCGATTCGACCTGAATCAGGTTGAGTTCCTACAAAGTAGATAAAAGATGAACCTTGTGGGGCACCATCCAAGAATTTCCCATGATAATTTCCGTCGCACCCTTCATTTAAACCTGTGGCGACAGTGGTCTCTTTGACCATGTGATGGGCACAGGTTACAAGGATCCTATCCCTATTTTCTCCAACCTTCTTTTTCCACCAAGAAAATGTCTCTTCACTAATCGCACCGGCTGGATACCCACCTCTATCACCTCTGCCGATTGGAGGAGGAAGGTCGTTACGGTCCGCAATCATAAGGAAAGTTATGTTACCAACATCAAAAGAATAATGTTCCCAATTACCAGAAACCGGAAAGGGCCTTTTTGAGTTGTCTACGTGGGAGAATTGAGTGTTTCTTCCCATAGGATCTATCCATTTTTGAAACCACCACTGTGATGGCCTTTCTGAGAAATGGGAACTATCATGATTTCCGATCAGATCGTAAAAATCCTCCCTTCGATGTTTTTTTGATGATAGATACTGTTCTACAACGAGTGGGCCTTCATCATCAGTTGGTGGAACCTGAGAACCAGTAAAATCACCTAGATTTACACAAATATCCCAATCGAACGGTGGCCCTCCATCATCTCCCCCTTGTTCAGCCTGTAAAATCGGCTCTGACAAACTGTGCCTGCCGTGTTTAATATCAGTTCCGATATGAGCATCAGATATGGCCCACAGCCTGAATTTATCTTCTCCCATAAATTAATAGGTCCCTTTAGTAATGTGAAGTTCGGCGAATAGTAACATTCCGATATCCCTTACCACCTGATTGATAGAAAGGGCCCATAGCAAAAGCCAGATCATGTCCAACATCATCAAATGGAAAGCTGTACCTGGTTAACTGTATCTTCCAGATGAATGGTGTATTGCTCATTTATAAATTCCAGCACCCTGATTTAATTCACTTAACCCCAATATTAGGAAAACCATCGTTGATTTTCATTAAATTTTTTCTGTGCAATCAATTTTAATTTGTCACATCAAACTCAGCGAGGCTAGGTTCTGTCCATATCAAATACCTTGCCAATTAAATACGATGCGTTCACAAGGAAAAACCATGAAGTACGACACCATAATTCTTGCTTTAGGCTCGATTGGCTCAATTCTTGCGACTAGGCTCACTGAAAAACCAAACCATATAGCTAGGGTGATTCCACCTACTTTTGAGAGGTTTCAGGAGGAATTTATGAAGGTTTTATAAAGCTAGGTAGGTTTTTTCCTACCGGAGGCTGTCATAGGTTCGAAAAAAAAGATATTATCGTCCACAATTACGAAGAGATTCTACGTTTCAAATATGCTTAATTAGGAGAAGCTTCACGAGTCCAGGGATCTCATTCTTTCGAAAGACAATTAACGAAGGAGGAAAATAATGGGAAAAGCTCTTGAAGGTATCAGAGTAATAGACATGACTCACGACCAAGCCGGACCTTCCTGCACCCAGATGCTCGCATGGTTAGGTGCTGAGGTAATAAAAGTTGAGATGGCAGACGGCATAGGGGATCGCGCCAGGTGGCTGAGGCGTGACGACCCGAACTTAGACAGTTATTTTTTTCTACTTTTAAACAATAACAAAAAAAGCACCACGCTTAACCTTCGCGACCCCAAAGGAAAAGAGTTGTTCAAGACGCTGATAAAGGACGCGGACATCATGGCAGAGAATCGCGGCCCAGGGGCGATGGATAGGCTTGGTCTGGGGTATGAGGATCTTAAGGCAATAAACCCTAGACTAATTTACGCTGCGGTCAAGGGTTTTGGATCCTACGGACCTTACTCAGACTACAAATGTTTTGAACCTGTGGCTCAGGCCACCAGTGGGGCACTGAGTTGTACCGGGTTTGATGATCGACCTCCGGCGGTGCTTGGAGCCAATGTGGGGGACTCAGGTACTGGAATGCACACTGTCATAGGTATTCTTGCTGCCTTGGTGCAACGCAACGTGTCTAACGAAGGCCAATTGGTTGAAGTGGCTATGCAAGAGGCTGTTTTGAACCTAACTCGTGTTCGGTTTACTGGAACGCTGACAGATGGCTCCGCAGAACCACGCCAGACCAGCCATGAGGGGCGTAGACCTGGTTCCGTTGGCGGGCTATTTGTATGTGCTCCAGGAGGGCCAAACGATTACGTCTATTTGATGTTGCCGCCAGATAACCCAGGCATGTTTCCGCTGGCGATGGGTGCTATGGGCCGTTCAGACCTCATTGAGGATGAGCGATTCTCAACACCCGAATCTCGGACTGCCAACGCCGTGGAATTAGGGAAAATCATAGAGAAGTGGATCGCCCAGAGAGATAAACGGACTGTCATGTCTGCCTTCGCGGCAGCAGGGGTTCCTTGTGGAGCTGTCTATGACACATCGGAAGTTATGGACGACCCCCACCTAAGAGAACGTGAGACAATAACCGAAATTAAGCACCCGACCCGTGACACCTATCCGATGATCGGATCACCTGTGCGTCTGTCTGCTTCGTCTGTCGAGGTCACTAGGGCTCCGTTATACGGCGAACATTCAGACGAAATCTTCTCGACGCTCGGAGGACTATCTCAAGCAGATATCCTTGAACTTAGAAACGCTAAGGTAATTATTTAGGATTAGAATCTATAAAACCTCATAACCCGAAACGATTGTGGATTTGAAAATACTCATGGTATGTAGAAGTGGATTATCAAACGTATTAGATATATTTGGGGTTCTAGGAATTTAAGGAGGATGAGTCATGTTAGATCTGGTAATACATGGCGGAACAGTCGTTACTCCCAGCGGAGTTGGCCAGTTTGACATTGGGATTCAAGGCGAGAAAATCGTGTTGGTTGCTGCTCGAGATGCAATTTTCGATGAATTCCAAACGTCTATAGATGCTACCGGCAAGTACGTCTTTCCTGGTGGCATCGAACCACACACTCACATCGCAACCAGCGTATCCGAAGCTTGGGCAGGGCGTCCTGGAGTCATGACACAGTCTCCAGAAGCAGCGAGCCGAGCTGCAGCTCACGGAGGTGTCACAACGTATATAGATTTTGCAGGAGGAATGGAAGGGACTGAGGAACGCCTCCAGTCGGATAACTCAATCATGAAGAGGTTAGATGCCCGCCGTCGCGTATTCGCTGGTCACTCGTATACCGACTTCGCTTTTCATTTCACGCTCGCAGGAGAGGTCCCCACTAGTACCGTTGAAGAGATCGGAGAAGCTATCGAATCTGGAGTAGCCAGCTTCAAAGTTTTCACCACTTTCGGATCCAAAGTCCCATACGGACACCTCTGGGCGATCTTCGAAGCTGTGGGTATCAACGGTGGTATCATGGCCGTCCACGCCGAGGACGACGACATGGTCAAGTATATGGAAGCCAAACTTATCCGCGAGGGACGAGACCAGGGATACAATCTGCACCTAGCACATAACAACGTCTCCGAGGACATTTCATTTCGAAAGATCATCCGCCTCTCGGAGCACACCGAGACCGGCATATACTTCGTCCACACTACGGCAAAGGAGGGAGCCTTCGCTATAGCAGACGCTCGCAATAATCAATTACCTGTCTACGGCGAGACACTCCACAATTACCTGCATTTCACCCATGATCATTATCGAGAGCCTGAGGGAACTGCCATCCATACCTACCCTGCCATCAAACATGCTTCGGACCGACACGAGCTACAAGAGGCTCTGATTAACGGGACGCTAAGCACCACAGCCACAGACGAATACACTACCTATAAGGATGTAAAGCTTTCGGGCAACACCATTGAGACAGTTTGCGGGGGCCACAACGGAATCGAAACCAGATTGCCCGTCGTTTACGCGAAATTTGTTTCAACGGGTCGAATCTCAATCGAACATTTCGCAAACATCACCTCTACCAACGCAGCCAAGATTCTCGGTATGTATCCTCAAAAGGGAGCCATTGCGACAGGAAGCGACGCAGACATAGTGTTATTTGACCCAGATATGAAAAAGACAATCACCCTCGATGGACTTCACGCAGATTCCGATTACTCCATTTGGGAAGGGTTCGAGTGCCAAGGCTATCCCGTGACAACCATCCTCCGGGGTAAAATCATCGTTGAAAACGGAGAGCTAAAAGGAAGTCCCACGGACGGTAATTGGCTTGCTCGCAAGGTAGCCCCGGCGGTCCTGGCAAACCCTGCGTGTTGATGCGGTAACTTAACCGGGAAAGGTCAAGGGAGGTCACAGTTGGAGAAGCCATATGAGTAATTTTATACACATTACTTAAAACAAATTACCCTCCAAAAATAACTTAAAGGAGAGATCAAAAATGTCTAATTCTGCCAGCATTGAAACAAAGAACCAAGAGTTGTCCGCGGTTACCTGGCGATGTATTGGTCCGCCAAGAGGCGGACGCGTTGTTGCTGTAGCGGGAGATCCATCTTCCGACGCGGTCTTCTATTTTGGAGCCTGTGCCGGCGGGGTCTGGAAGACCACCGATGCCGGTACCTATTGGGAAAATGTTTCAGATGGATTTTTTAACACCGCCTCAGTAGGTGCTCTAGCCGTCGCTCAATCGGACAGTAATGTGATATATGCAGGCACCGGTGAGGCCTGTATAAGGTTGGACGTAACCCACGGTGATGGTGTCTATAAAAGCACTGACGCTGGGCACACTTGGAAACATTTGGGGTTGAAAGATACCCGACACATTTCTCGCGTAAGAATACATCCAGCTAATCCGGATCTTGTGTACGTCGCAGCCCTCGGAAATGCATTCAAGCCAAACGAAGAACGCGGGATATTTCGATCTACAGATGGAGGAGAGAGCTGGGAACATATCCTACACAAAGGTCAAGACGCGGGAGCCGCAGACCTTTCGTTGGATACATCGAATCCAAGAATTCTTTACGCTGCGATTTGGGAGGCTAGAAGAAGTTTTTGGAATATGAGCAGCGGAGGCAACGAAAGCGGTCTCTACCGATCAACGGACGGAGGTGATACGTGGACTGAACTCTCTTCCAATCAAGGGTTCCCAGAGGGCATCAAAGGTCGCATCGGAGTGGCGGCTTCTCCCGCAAAGGCGGGACGGGTATGGGCAACAGTGGAATCCGAGGATTGTGGCATCTACCGTTCAGACGATTACGGGGAAACATGGGAATTGGTGAATGATGATAGAGATCTTCAAGGTCGCCCTTGGTACTACCAACATATTGTGCCCGATCCTCAGGACCCGGAAATCGTTTGGGTTATGAACTACCAGTGCCACAAATCTATTGACGGAGGTAAAAGTTTCTCAGTGGTTGGGACCCCACACGGCGACAATCATGACCTCTGGATTGATCCTAACAATTCGGATCGATTGATCGAAGGAAACGACGGGGGCGCCTGCGTTTCTTTCAACGGTGGAGAATCGTTTTCAAGCATCTACAATCAGCTTACCTCTCAGTTTTATCATCTCACCACAGATAATAGACATCCTTATAGAGTCTATGGTACGCAGCAAGACAATTCTGCTATCAGCGTCCCCTCACAAACCGGCAAAGGAGCTATACCATGGGGAGACTGTTATTTCGTAGGTAGCTCTGAAAGCGGGTATATCGCTGTCGATCCCAACAACCCCGATATTGTTATATCAGGAGCAGTTGGAAGCTCCCCGGGCGGTGGCGGAAATATGCTCCGATATGATCATAACACCGGTCAGGTGAGGATAATAACTGTCTGGCCGGAAGTAAATATTGGATATGGCGCCGACAATATGAAGTACAGGTTCCAATGGACCTATCCGATTTCATTTTCCCCTCACGACTCAACTGTGCTGTACACAGCCGGCAACATTGTATTTAGGTCTCTGGACCAAGGAAGTAATTGGACTCCAATTAGTCCTGATCTCACACGACACGATAGGGAAAAGTTAAGGCCATCGGGAGGGCCTGTAACACTCGACACGTCAGGGGCAGAAACTTATTCAACCATATTCTCATTCGCCGAATCGCCTATTGAAAAGGGAGTTTTCTGGGCAGGTTCGGATGATGGGTTGGTTCATGTATCCAAAGACGAGGGGGATTCATGGCAGGACATTACCCCTAAAGAATTACCTGAGTGGTCCCTGATCAGCATGATAGAACCGTCACCACATTCAGCTGGCACAGCATATATGGCTGCAACCAGATACAAACTAGGTGATAATTCACCGATGCTCTTTAAGACAGAAGATTATGGTAGGCAATGGAAGGTGATTAACGGAAACCTACGGGAAGATGATTTCACTAGATGTATTCGGGAGGATCCCGTCAAGCCCGGAATGTTATATGCAGGGACAGAAACCACACTTTACGTCTCATTTGACGACGGAATCCGGTGGAGGGACTTGAAGGGTAACGGGAGTGTCGGGAAGAGCTCATTGCCCGTCGTTCCTATCTACGACATAGCCATAAAAGAAGACGACATGATCGTGGCAACCCATGGAAGGTCATTCTGGATACTCGATGACCTTACACAACTCAGGCAGGTCCCTGAAATAGAAGGGGTTAATTCTCCACATATCCTTCAACCAAGGGACACCATCCGAATAGCTGCCCCTCTTAGAAATCCTAAAGCAGTTGAGGGAAAGAATTACCAGCTCTCACTCGGAGCCGCAGTCACGTACACAGAGGATAAGAATACTTATGGTGAGGTGGAACGCTCTTTCCTCGACGCGGGACAGAATCCACCGGCGGGGGTTCTTATCAACTATTTTCTACCCAAAGAAATACACGAAGAACTGTCGTTAACCTTCCTTGACCAGTCTGGAAATATGATAGTCACATACTCTAATAAAGTTACAGCTGACAGTAGTCTAGAAGAGGAAGGTGACCAACTTTCTATTGCTTCAAATATTGGTATGAATCGATTCATCTGGGACATGAGATATCCACCAGCAAATAAAGTGCCGGGCGATAAAACCACTGCAGACCGAGTTATTTCTGGTCCCATAGCGCCTCCAGGGAGATATACAGTCGTGTTGAAGTGTTCCGGTACTGAGAAGTCAAAGACGTTTGAGATAATAAAAGACCCGAGAGTGGAAGCTAGCCAGAAGGAACTTGAGGACCAATTCAACTTACTTTTGTCAATCAGAGACAGGTTATCTGAAACACACGATTCAATTAATCGGATTAGGAGCGTTTGTTCTCAGGTAGATGAGTGGGCACAGCGAGCAATCGGCCATTCATCGGAAACATTGGTAGCTGAAGCTGCAAAAAAAATAATGGAAAAGTTATCTACGATAGAGAGTGAATTGATCCAGACTGAATATCAAGGTGCTAGGGATCGGCTAAACCTGCCTACAAGATTGAATAGCAAACTGTCCGAAATTACCAGTGTAGTTTCGGCCGGGGACTTTGCCCCAACCAGACAATCCTATGAAGTATTTCAATCAGTTTCGGATGAGATCGAACCTCACCTTCTCACTTTGCAAAACACAATTGATGGAGATGTAAAGGATTTCGATAACCTCGTACAAGAACTGGGAATACCTGCAGTAGTGGTGAGACCTCAGTAAATCACAGTTATCAGGATCCGGGTTCAAACTACATCCGGATCCTGGTTGGGTCGTATCCCAGTCTAAGTGAGATCAACAAAACCAACGCTGATGAGGCTAGGAGCAATCCCATTCCCCGTAGTGTCACCTCGTAATCAAACATTGTGATGAGCAGACCGGCAATTATAGGGCCGGCTACCTTTCCCGCATTCTTAAGAGAGCCGCTAATCGCCATTCCTGTGGCGATGCCTTGTCCGGTGAAGCGAATACTTATCATGGCTAATGTTGAAGGGAATATTAAAGCCTGGGCCAAGCCAATTAGTGAGGCCGTCGTCAAGAGGGTAGGCAAGTGCTTCGCTGAAGGTATATAAGATATCGCACCTGCAGTAACAACCATCCCTGCCACTACGGTCAATAGATATCCGAACTTGTCTCCCAGCCTACCTCCTAAAGGGTTCATCATTACATGCACTAGTTCTTGCACGGCAAAAAATATCCCCACTTGTAGAACATTAAAACCTTCTGCAATGCCATAAATTGGTAAAAATGCCTTAACAGCGTAGACGGCCATATACACCCATCCTTCCAGACTACCCGATATCCAAACAACTGAGCTAGCAGCCCCAGATCGGATGGCTGATAGAAATTTCTTAGGTAGCGAGAAAACCTTAGGATTTTGTGCCGGAAGTTTATTCTCAGGCAAAAGCAAAACCGGGAGAAATGCTGCCGAGCTTAAAATTCCAATTATTGTAAACACCTCTTTAGGATTCAAATACATTAATAGCAAACCGGCAGTTAATGGACCAATTACATATCCGGACGTTTTGGCTATTCCAAACCACCCGAGCAACTCACCTTTTTTTCCTCCTGCACGTTCAGCAACATATGCCAGAGAAACAGGCCCATATACAGCTGTCGCAAAACCATGAATGAGCCTAACCGCGAAGAGAGTTTGAATAGAATCGACGAATGAATAAACAAATGGCATGAAGGTAAAAAAGGCAGTACCAACAAGCAACCAGGATTTTCGTCCCCAGGTATCAGATAGAAACCCTATTACAGGCTTGAAAATCATGCCTGTCAGGGTAGAAACAGAAATTATCAGCCCCACGAACGAGTCACTTGCTCCGAGCGAGGCTGCGAAGATAGGTAGAAGCGGTGTCTTTCCCATTTGATAAGCAGATCTGACTAAGAAGTCAGCTAAGCCCATGAAAAGGATCGGCTTCCTCACAAATGTATACCTCGGTTTTAAATTTATATTTTTGCTGCAATCACTTTGTTGTGACGTGGAAATGTATATCCGTACAATTCTATCGGACTTAAATTACTCATAAAAGAGGAGGGTGAAACACAAATCTTTCAAAGGAAGTCCAAAAATACCATGGAATAAGGGCTCTTGTTGAACCGGTATTGAAATCGGAGAGTTACTTTAAAACTTCAAGCTGTCTTATAAAGAAAATCCCTTATATGCTGTCCAATATCATGTAAAGATTTTTCCGGGATAAAGTGTCTTCCTTTCACTGTAACCTCCGTTTGATTCTGCCACAGGCGAGGTCTCTCTCTTTGCCTCCCTGCCAATATGGATCCAGGTGCCACATTTTCTGCCTGATATCAGCCCGTGTCGGGAATTTGGTCGGCAAAGTGTCGGCAGAAGTGAACCGGTTGGGGTAGGGCAGCACCTTTATACTGGTATGTAGTGGCTCAGAGTATTTCTCTGTAAAACCTACTAGGGTTAGGGTTCTTGAAGAATGCTCATTTGGCTTTCAGTGGGTAGGTTCATGAAAGCTTAGGAATATATATTCCTATCAACTAGAAACATATCCATTTTTGTCATCCCAAATCAAAGAATTCTCATCTCGCTTCTTTGGGTCACCATATCCTCCTCCACCTGAAGATAAAGCAATAATGTGGTCGCCTGGTGAAACAGAAATCCCAGTTTCTTTGGATCCCAGTACACGTTCCTCCCCTTTGGATACCAGACTATAGCGATGTGGTAGACCAGGAGATCCTCCAAACAATCCGAATGGTGGTACTACAACGCCATCACCTGCGGTGTTCATGAGGGCCTCTCCTTCACCTTCATATATGATTTCACACTCAGCCCCTAGCCCTCCTCGCCACTGACCTTCGCCGGCCGAGTCTGGCCGTAATTCATGATTCACTACGAATAGTGGAAAACGCTCCTCCGTAACCTCTACGCTGGGGGATCGAATACCTCCGGCAACATTTACTTCACCCACACATGTCCATCCATCATTTCCTGAAGAGGCACCACCACCACCACGAGCCATAAAAAAATGCCATATGAAATATCGACCAGTACGTGGGTCCGTACCAGTGATCGCGTACCGTAACCTTCTTGAAAACCCCGCGTTTACAGCTGCTGGCACAGCATTTGCCAATGCCTTAAACACCGCCTCAATTATCTCCTCGGCGCAATGGTTGGTACTCATACAAACTGGAGCGGGAGGATTTGCGTTCACTATCAATCCCCTAGGGGCAATAACCGTCAAGGGACCCATAGACCCTTCGTTCTTGGCTACATCGTAAGGTGCCAGATACATTATTGCCGCATGGGCAATAGAACGAGTGTTCGCAAAAGCACTATTTATAAAACCGGTCACCTGAGGTGAGGAGCCACTGAGATCTATTTCCATCGTGTCACCCTTTATTGTGACCTCAGCTCGAATTGGAATCATCTTGGAATCAAACCCATCGTCATCAACGTGGGATTCACCTTTAAATACTCCATCTGGCCAGTCAGATATAAACTGCCTAACCTGTCGCTCAGTGGCGGACAATATTCCATCAATGATTGCCGATAATGTTCCTACGTCGTAATGGTCAACCAACTCCAAAATACGGCGTTCTGCAGTTGAGACGGAGCCTATTTGTGCATTTAAATCACCGAGAAAATTCTCAGGCAGGCGCACGTTCGCGGAAAGCATAGCTAGCAAATCATCTCTTGGCTGGCCTTTATCATGGATACGTAACGGAGGTATCCGTAATCCTTCGTGAAAAATCTCGGTAGCAGACGGGTTATAACCGCCATGGGTAGCCCCTCCGACATCGCTGTGATGGGCGCGGTTGATAGTTAAGAATAATAGTTCACCATTCTTGAAAACGGGTTTTATTACGGTTATGTCAGGTAGATGGCTTCCCCCGTTGTACGGATCGTTCAACGCGAACATATCACCCGGATGAATGTCCTCCCCAAAAGTATTCAGGATAGCTTCACCAGCTATGGGTAAGGCGCTCACATGTACTGGTATCCCCTCACCTTGAGCAATAAGCCTACATCTACTATCTAAAATGGCTGTAGAAAAATCCCGACTGGAATTAAGAATCTGAGACATGGAGGTACGAAGCATTACATCCATCATCTCAATAGCTATAGACTCCAACCGATTCTCAACCACCGATAGGGTCACAGGATCAGATCCAGCTGCCACCCCTCCCATTGAACCATCTGACACAAAATCTTCTAGCCCAATTATTAATGTCCCATCAGCATTTTTCGTAACCTCATTAAACTGATTCAAGACAACAGTGGTGAAGTCTGATTCGATGATAGCGGGACCAGTAACTTTTTGGCCTATCGGTATACTGTCAGATTTGAGGACAGGAACGCTTTCCCAACTTCCAATATAAACCTGTCTCAGTACAGCCTCTTCCTGATCAAAATCAACGACTGAATTACCTGCACTGCCACTGTCGTCAATTTCGGGTAGTGGTGCGGATACAGTCACCCTGAGCGTAACAAGCCGAATCTCCTGATCGGACTGCCTGTAAGAATACAATTCCTCAAATCGTTGGTGAAAGTTGTCAGCCCATTCCCCTTTGAGTCGAGCACCATCCAAATCCAGATCAGGAATTGGAACAGTGACTTCATATATCTGGTCTAAGTAACGCATGTCAGCGCTAAACTCTACATTTATTTCCTCGTCTGTCACCCCATTTTCTCTGAGTTGATCTTTTCCCTGTTTTTCCATAATTCTCAGTCGAGAAATCATTCCCTTGAGATCCAATACATTCAACCCCGCAGGATATGATTGAGAAAAGTCGTAACGTAGCTCCGAGGTCAACATACCAAATGCCGATAACACAGGGGCAGCCTGAGGCACTAACACTTTGTTTATCCCAACTTCTCTGGCCACCTGATTGGCCAGGATCCCTGCAGCACCTCCAAATGCCACCATACTGAACTCACGTGGGTCGAGTCCTTTGCGAACAGAAGCTAGGCGTATCCCCTCTGCGATTGAGTTGGATACAACTCGCAAGATTCCTTCGGCCGCATCAGTTATCGACAATCCTAGTGGATCGGCCACTTTAGATTTTATTGCCTGTTCAGATAGGTTTTTGTCTAGGCTAGCCTTCCCACCGAGGAACGATGTTTCATTGAGAAGACCAAGCAATAGTGCAGCATCAGTGACAGTGGGATCTTCTCCTCCAAGCCCATAGCACGCTGGGCCTGGCTCAGCGCCCGCACTATCTGGGCCAACCCGCAGGACACCTCCAATATCTACTCGTGCGATGCTCCCACCACCAGCTCCAAGAGTATGAATGTCTATCATCGGCACAGATATTTTCCAACCAGCCTCAAATTTTTCATTAGCAACATGAGGTCTACCACCCTCTATGATCGAGATATCAGTGCTGGTACCCCCCATATCGAGGGCGATGACATTTTCTTCCCCTAACGAAGAAGCTACCTTGGCTGCACCTTTAGCTCCACCAGCGGGTCCCGAAAGAATAGATCTGACGGCGAACTTTATAGAATCCTGGATTGGAGCTGAGCCCCCATTCGACTGAATTATTAATATTTTTCTCTGGCCCCCATGATCAACCATACGTTGCTGTAAATTCCCGAGATACTTACCTAATTCGGGTCCAACGTATGCATTCAGTGCGGTCGTGCTGATCCGGTCAAATTCTTTGATTTGCGGCAGAACCTCATGAGATAGGGAAACAAAGGCGTCAGGAAAAACCTTCCTGATTTCTATCTCGGCCTTTAGCTCGTGATCAGGGTTCATAAACGAAAACAGGAAACATACCGCTAGTGATTCCACTCCTTCACCCTTCAAGTCCAGAAGAGTTTTTCTCAAGGATTCAACATCCAAGGGTGTGTGAACACTGCCGTCATACTTGACCCTCTCAGATATACCCATTCTCAAGTAACGGGGAATCAATGGTTCAACAGAGGCCATCCGAAGGTTATATCGATCCTCTTTTAAGCCTTCACGCATCTCCAATAAATCCCTGAAACCACTTGTAGTTATCAGAGCTACGTTAGCCCCCTTCCTCTCGACCAATGTGTTGGTTGCAACTGTCGTCCCGTGAACAATTAATTCCACATCAAGGAGTAGCTGTTCTAGGGTGACACCATAGGTTTCAGATATCTCCGCCAACCCACGAAACACTCCTATCGAGGGGTCCACGGGAGTAGAGTGAGTTTTGAATTGAACGATTCCACCTTCAGCTCTAGTAACCACCAGATCAGTAAATGTTCCCCCAACGTCGATTCCGATTCTCACGTCTTATTTCCTCCCTCATAGTCGAATGTGCATCTCATTTCCATCATGATAGACCTAAGGTCAATCATGAATACCGCCACTGAACCAGCATAGTAGCATAAGCCTATTAATGGATAAGAGCATTCCCATCAGAGGAATAATCACAGGGATCGATGCTGCTTTAGAAAAGAAGAGATTTCTACGTACCCTAGAATTTGTTACCGAATATTTACAAGACTAAGTGCCTATCTGCAGTGGGTCAGTGATGCCCTGTAGTGTCCGGATAATAGACATCACTGTTAGTTTGCCCGTACGAGGGTTTTCCGTAGGGATATTTTCCACCTCTATATGTAACCTACCGAAATCACCTTCCACTACTATGTCATGACAGTTTCTGTCCAACCCAGGAACAGCTATTATTCGAATTTGTGTCCTATCCGGACCAACTCCTGCAAAGCTAACAGCAGCTGAAACATTAACGTTGGCTGGAAATCCGATGCAAGCCTCTCTTGCTGTACCAGAGAAAATTTCCTGTTCTTCAGTCAATCCCGAAACTGATATACCTCTCTCCAACAGGTAAGGAGAACCCTCTAATGCCTCCAGAGGTTTTCGCGTGGTCATTATCACGCTGTCTATTCTTCCTGCCGATGCGGACTTGATACCGTCCAACCCGGCTATCGCTCCCGAAGGAGCATAAATTTTGCAAGAACGCTCCTTAGCCATGTCCAATATCTCAGGGTGTGCTACTAAAGCTCCAACGCTTATAGCCATAAGGTCTTTACCCGAATGAAAAGTCGCACAGGCAAGTTCAGGTATAACCTCGCCTCCGGCAGCCTCGACAATAAGGTCTGATTTGGCTATAAGTTCAGGCTGTGTACAGTATTCGGGAGGATCGTTGAGGGTAGCAAGAAAGGCACGGGCAGATTCCTCTGTCCTACTAGCGATGCCCGTTATTGGGAGCGTAAGGGACCCGGCTTCTGAAGCTTTGAGAAGTGCCTGACCTATCGTCCCACATCCTACAATTCCAATTGTCGTCATTGATCTAGATCATCCTCCTTCAAGCATTTAAGTATCGCAACTCCCACAGTAGCACGTATCCTCCAGATATGCTTCTCTTAGCTGAAGCTAATCTTACAAAATGCAGTCCTACATTAATCGTGTGCATGGGAAAAATATACCATCCTACTTAGAGTGCAATGCGCTATTCGAACAATGCCTATGGAATAAAACGCCGAGAGATTGGTCTTTAGCGGTTCCAGCTAATTCCAGTCACCTTGGGATCCGTTATTACAGACCCATTTATTGCTGTCCTCTGCAAGTGGCTGAAATAAAGGAGTAGGGTATATTTACCATGAACAAACAAAAGTTTAGTGAGGAGGAATCCCATGACAAAGCCCTTAATGGATTTTGGCTACAACCCACCTTGTGGGGAGCGCGGTTATGAAGTGATCACACCAAGAAACTATTTGTATGACCTTCATAGGGCACTTGATGTCGCCTCTCAAAACTTTAGTTCTATATGGTCGTCGGATCATTTGAATTATGGCGCCGAATTCAGAGTAGAATGCTGGACGATGCTTACCTGGATGGCCGCCAGATATCCAGGACCTATGTTGGGCACAGTAGTAATGTGCAATTCTTTCCGAAACCCGTCTCTCTTGGCTAAAATGTCTGCCAGCCTGCAAGAAATGAGCATGGGGCGTCTAATACTCGGTTACGGTGCTGGTTGGTATGAAGAGGAATATAGGGCATATGGGTTTGACTATCCTTCTGCTGGTGTAAGGGTGGAAATGTTTGAAGAAGGTGTACAAATCATAAAGAAGATGTGGGTAGACAGTCCCGCCACCTTCAATGGTAAGTACTATCATATTGATAATGTTTACTGTGAACCACGGCCACAGCCACAGCCAATTTTAATGTTGGGGGGTGGCGGTGAGAAGAAAACATTGAAGGTAGTAGCCCAGTATGCCGATTGGTGGAATGATGTAATGAGGCCCATTCCCGATCTATCACGCAAACTAGGTATACTCCGGCAACATTGTGAAACCGTTGGACGAGACTATAACAGCATACGAAAAACTCTGGCCCCCAGGTTTTTCATCGATAAAGATCACAAAAAGGCACTGAGGATGGCTGAGGGCAAAAATGACTCCGGCCAGGTAATCGCTGGTGACCCAATTGCAGTGTGCGAACAGTTACACGAAATAGCGGAAATGGGATTTGACATGGTAGTGACTACTTTTCCTAAATTTCAGGAACTCGATGATATGAAACTATTTGTAGACGAGGTAATTCCCCAATTTTGCTAGCCGGGATAGCCTGCTAAGAAACTGAATCGTTACAAAGGAGACTCAAATATGCCCAACCCCAAAGTTCTTATCACAGGCGCAAGCGGTTTAATTGGTGGATTGGTACTCAATAACTTGTCGGAAAAATACGATTTTAGTGCTTTGAATCGCCGGGAAGTTGAAGGGGTACCTCATAGACAGGCGGATATAGCTAGCCTTGACGAAATTCTTCCTGCATTCAACGGAATCGACACAGTATTACATTTATCTGCCTACTTGGAGGATGTTAATGATTGGGATAATACCAATAAAGTAAACATAACGGGTACGTACAATGTTTTCGAAGCTGCAAGGAGAAACAATGTATCCCGGGTCGTTTTTGCAAGTTCTGGAAGTACTATGCTTGGGTATGAACTGGATTACCCATACGGCCATATCGCACGCGGGGAGCATGAAAAAATACCTGACAACTGGAAACTTGTAGATTACAAAGATCCAGTGAGACCTGATAGTTTGTACGGTGTGAGCAAAATCTTTGGGGAGACCTTGGGAAGATACTTCTCAGACTACCATGACATCTCTGTTATAAATATAAGACTCGGTGCGGTCTTAGATACTGATAAACCCAAACTAGTCCGCCACTACCCAGGGTATTTAAGTCAATTAGATTGTGTCCAAATCATCGATTTATGTTTGAGTGCTCCAGATTCAATTACATTTGAGACTTTTGATGCGATTTCAGACAACAAGCTGAAATGGAGAGACACATCCCATGCCACAAAAAAGCTTGGTTGGAACCCTATAGGTAGGTCCGACCAATATGAATTATGAAAACCTTCAAAATGATGCTAATCACCACCGGGCGTAAGGTAAATCAGAATAGATAACTCGTGCAGGTTGTGTGGACAATGGCTAATACCGTTACTTCAACTGGTACCTCAATTTCTTTGATGATTTCTTGGATACCTATATGAGGTGGGTGGGTGACTACGCTTCCTGCATAATTCCACGTTAAGACGGGACATACATAGCCTGTAATTCAAAGAGTACCCTTCCGACCGGTAACCACACAGAGACAGCATACTCGAAAAGTTAATCTGTTTTTTGTATTAGACCTGAGTTCACCACTATTGAGGTAATTCACTTCTTCAAATGTGTACAATTCGCACTTTAGCTACTAATGTTCAACAGATTGGAGAATGGGAGTTAGAAAATGAAGTTCGGTGTCGCCTTAACTACCGCAGCGAGCCCTGTCTTCACAGAATCCGAGCAAAAAGACTTTTTGCTTGAGGCTTCAGAAATTTCTGAAGCTAAGGGTTATGAATCCGTTTGGGTTAGTGATCGTACGCTATATCCTGATGACATTGCCAAACGATATCCACAACAATTTGGGCCTGGCAAGACAGATCCCGATTCTCAAAATATTATGGAAGCTCTTATAACCTTATCTTTCATTGCCGGCAAAACCCAAAAAATACACCTGGGAACTAGTGTTCTAGTCTTACCTTTCCGGAACCCCTTGCTAAATACCAAAATGATTTCAACCCTAGATGTTCTTTCAGACGAAAGATTGATCCTGGGTATTGGTACTGGATGGATGAAGGAAGAATTTGATTCGATGGGAGCAGACTATTCGCAAAGAGGATTAGTGACTGATGAACACCTGAGTTTCCTGTCAAAGTCCAGTAGCAATTCTTCTCCTGAATATCAAGGAAAATACATCAATACCTCTGGCATGAGACTTTATCCTCAAACACTCAATAGTCGATCAATTCCAATTTGGGTAGGAGGAAATTCGAACAGAGCTTTTATTAGAACTGTGAAATATGGTGCAGCCTGGCATGGGATTAACCTAACCCCGCCGGAAATAATACGTTGCCAGGAAAGGTTAAAGCGAATTTGCGAATCCCATCAGAGAGACTATTCTGAGATAGGAATAACCCTCAGGGCTACCGTGAGAATAACAGATAAATTAAAACATTCTTGCGGTGAAAGACCTTATCTGACTGGTAGTTTGGGTCAAATAGAAACCGATCTCCAGGAATACAAGAAATCCGGTTTAGATTATCTTATTATTTCCATGGCAGGAGATACTACTGAGCAAGTAATGACATCAATATCAAGATTTGCAGATAGCTTCTTATAAATACCATCTTCACGTGAAGGACTAAAATTATTGGAGGAGTTAGCAATGTCTGACAGACTGAAAAATGTGAAGGCTGTAATCACCGGGGCTGCTGGGGCCATCGGTATGGCCACTGCCCAGGCGTTTCTAAAAGAAGGCGCTCTAGTGTTTGTAACTGATTATGATGCCGAGACTGTAGACCAAGCCCTAAAAACACTTAGGGCTGAGTCAGGTTCTGTGTTCGGTTACCCGGCAGATGTAACTTCAAGGGATGAAGTTGCCGTCATGATGGATAAAGCGGCGGGTTCAATGAATGGCATCACAGCTCTGATCAATAATGCAGGAATAGTCTCACCAGGTTACCTCATTGACCAACTATCCACGGAGATCGACCGGGTTATCGATGTGAACACAAAGGGTGTGATTATTTGCACTCAGGCAGCTATACCTTATCTAGAAGGATCTGAAAACGCGTCGATTACTAGTACTTCTTCGCAGGCGGGTAAAAGAGGTTGGGATCAGAATGCTGTCTACAGTGCTTCAAAGGCCGCTGTAATCGGGTTTAGCCGCTCTATGGCTGTGGAATTGGCCCCTGGAGTCAGAGTAAATTCAATTGCACCCGGACATATCAAAAACGAGGGCATGGCTTGGGCAGCTTTCGCTAAACGCAAGCAAAGAGATCAGACCATCGAGGATTTTAGCGCTGATTTAGCTGCTACGGAAATCCCTCTTAAACGTCTCCAGTCCGCGTCTGATATCGCAAATGGGTTTGTATTTCTAACCTCAAAAGAAGCGTCAGAAATCACCGGTGCAGTATTGAATATTGGTGGCGGGGTAGTTATGGATTAACAGTCCTCCATCGGCAGAAACAGACCGCTTGGTTTAGGAATCTTGTTATGGGGTGGCTTGACCTATTTCCGGGTTTATGGAGGCTAGCAGTAACTCTTTTGAGACACATATCTTCTAGCTCAAATAAACATTGGAATTCAGTCTTTATCCGCCGCACTCAGTGGAATAGATTTTGATATATATTTGTACGGGTCTGCGGATTGGGTGTTGCTGATAGCGGTATCTACCATTTTGTCGTATCTGGGATCTAAGGAATCCAATTTAGATACAACATCCCTCTTGAACGCAACCCTTGAGACAATTCGGAAAGTATCCTCACTACCGCATTCAGTGCATTCTATTGAATCCGGAGGGCTAAAATTTCTCCAAAGCTTTTCTAATCGTCCCGAACACCCACGACACCTAAATTCATATAGTGGCATACGCTCCCTCCCCAGGTTTCTTAATCCTCTTTAAAATCAGACGAATCAACACAATTGAAAAATTCCTGCAAAGAGTTCATATATCTAAAGAATTTTAGCCTTCCCAACTCATCAGAACATCTTAATACACCACCGGGATGTTTTAGATCCATTTCATTCAGTCCAATTTTATTATTGGCACTGTTATCCCCAACTAATGAACTAAACCAATCTTGCCATTCCCTCTGTTTCATTTCAAAGTAAAAATCTAACTCTCTAAGCCTATCCTCTTGCCAGACCTTGATTTCCCGGCACGTAAATGATTCGAATTTAAGTGCGAAGACATCCGATCCAGATTTTATTCCCACGTGGCAATCGATAGTACCCAAACCCCTAAATTGAGATGACCCATTTGCACGGTCTTTCAATCGTTCAAGAAAATTACGCGTGACACCTTCAGCCAATGTGCATCTCCTCAAAAACGGTTTCTAGATCAGCAGATGCATCAAAAAAATACTGGAATGTTTGGTTGAATCTAAAAAATAAATCTTGCCTATATTGATCCTCTGTCCAAGACTTGGCAAGGCCATCGGATAGTTCCAGGTCTAAGGTATTCAAAGTGAAACTCAGGTCGGCTCCATTATTCTCTTTGATGTTGATAATCATATCCTTCCAGTCGTCAGGATGAAGCTCCAGGTAAAAATCTGTATCTTCCAAGGCTGACTCATCTTCCAACTCCATAACACTAGAACATTCAAATGCTTCAAATTGCACTGTAAAGAGTCTTTCCCCACAAGCCACCCCTACTAATGCGTCACATGTGCCAACGCCGACTTGATTATCTCTTTCATTAGAATTAAAACGACTTCTCAATTCTTCAAACCAATCCAATGAGGGAAAAATCACAGACAACTAACTCCCCCTAAACAAGGTAAGACTTAAGATCGTCCGATAAAGATTCAGACCGATCAATACCTATGGACCTCAATGAAGACAGATAAAGATTCACGTAGTCAGACATAAGCCTTCGGGCGGTACCCATTCCTGATTGCGCACCCTTAACTCCACCGCCAAAAATCACCGCAAGAGGTTCCAATACTATCGGTTCTTTACATTCTCTGGCCACTAGGCGTTCCCCAATGCCTAAAAGGCTGTTAAACACTAAACCTTTATCATCTTGCCTTGTCATGGCATACCTGAGATGTTCTAGACCATATGATAGATGTCTAGCTTTATCCTGGGCAGATTTTTCAAAAATAGCCTTTTCTGCGTCATTATTCGCAAGAATAGAGCCGTATCTATATATGGTAAATGTGAAAAGACCTCGCAACAGATAGAGCAGTAAAGCTGTTTCACTCCATCCGCCCCTGCTTTCTATAATCATTCTTTTTACGTCACCTTTTAATTCAAGACCTAACCCACCACCGTTGGAAAG
>Ga0209228_1000161_pt1 | contig 32419 bp, 27 predicted proteins | sample METZYME_3_150m_FD_187547 | JGI IMG/M metagenome (GOLD analysis project Ga0209228, IMG submission 187547) | Marine microbial communities from oxygen minimum zone in mesopelagic equatorial Pacific - METZYME_3_150m (SPAdes) (version 2) | ecosystem: Environmental > Aquatic > Marine > Oceanic...
TAAGCTCAGCTAACTCCGTGAGTTTGTCTGACGCACCTGAGTAAAGGACTCCCTGACCTGCCCATATGACCGGCCGTTTAGCTGATAAAAGCTTTTTCACAGCGTCACGAAGTTCGGTCTTTGAAGGGGCAGCGATATATGCCTCAGGTGATCCATACTCCGATAGATTCGTCACTTCACCACCCATGACATCCCGTTGCATTTCAAGAAGCACAGGGCCGGGACGTCCATTTTTCAGAGACGAAACAGCTTGACGCATAAGACTCGGAATCCGTTCGGTTTTGTTAATGGATCCGGTCCACTTCATAATATTTTTGTAGTTTCCGGGAGCCGAAAAATTGGGGGGCACATCGGTCTTGTCAGTGCCCGGGCCATCTGGAAGAAAAATAATCGGAACGCTATCAGCCCAGGCCTGTGCAAACCCACCAAAAGCGTTCTCCGCTCCAGGGCCTCCCTGGCAGGCAAATACGCCGTATTTCCCTTTTTCTGCCATCAACCGCGAGAAGCCGTCGGCAGCCATAATCCCACCACGTTCCTGGCGGAACACTATGGGTCGAATCCCCTGCTTAGCTACGGCTTCAATAAGAGGATTTGCAGGAAAGCATGCAAGCCAATCAAAGCCTTCCTGTTTCAAAATTTTCGCAATAGCGTCGTAACCGTTCATCCAAGGAATCTCCATATAGTTAAAACAAGGTCCATGTTTAGGCATACTAACCAGTCATATTGATTATTCCGGTTAAAGTGCTGAAAGGACATCGCGAGTGTAGTCGGAGACTGGAATCCATGCAATTTAGTTTGCCATTTAAATGGTCGTATTGAAAAATCACTGGAATCGCGTTTGAAAACTACTAGGTTGCGAGAGGTGTTAAGTGGTTACAGTCTAGACATCCAAATCATCAATAACGGCGGTTATGAACTTCGATAGAAAGTGCCACCCGGTCACATAATTCGCCTGACTCCATCCGAATCACCCGGGAGACTGATCAATATGCCTGATCTCAACTCGACCCTGACAGAACAGTCTGTAGGCACCGCCCACATCAAAGTAGTTGGTGTTGGTGGTGGTGGCCAAAATGCAGTCAATCGGATGTTTAGAGAACGTGTTCCCGAAGTCGAGTACATATCGGTTAATACCGACTCACAAGCACTCGATGCAGCATCCGTACCGGTCAAGGTCCGCGTCGGTGATCAAACTGCTCGCGGTCTAGGTGTAGGCGGTGATCCTTCAAAAGGTCGTCAATGTCATGAAGAAGACCGCAACGAGATTCGGGAAGTTCTTCAAGGAGCTGACCTGGTTTTCGTAGCTGCTGGCATGGGAGGTGGCACTGGCACAGGTGGTGCTCCAGTGGTAGCCGAAATCGCGCAAGAATTAGGTGCGTTGACTGTCGGTGTCGTAACCAAGCCATTCGCCTTTGAAGGTGCAGTCCGCATGAAAAAAGCGTTGGAAGGTATCGAAGCTCTAAAGGAAAAAGTCGACACCATAATCGTCATCCCAAATGATCGTTTACTTGCTGTTTCGGATGAACAACTCACTATGGATCTTGCATTCAAAATGGCAGACGATGTCCTAAAACAAGGTATCCAGTCGATAGCCGAATTGATCCTATTACCAGGAGATATCAATCTCGATTTCGCCGATGTTTGCGCTGTTATGGACCACGCTGGATCGGCCTGGATGGCTATTGGAAAAGGCTCAGGAGAAAACCGGGCCATAGAAGCTGCAGAAGAGGCAATCAATTCACCATTACTGGAAGTTGAAATCACCGGAGCTAAGGGTGTAATTTTCAATGTGACCGGCGGAACGGACCTGACACTGGACGAGGTGCAACGTGCGGCTGAGGTGATTGCTGGAACCGTTCATCCTGACGCGAACATCATATTTGGAACAGTGACCGATCCGAGGATGGAAAACGAGGTAAAACTCACCATTATCGCTACGGGATTCCCCGTTGCCATCGAGAATGAAGTTGAAGGCGAATCGATGACCCGAGAGGCCATTGAAAATCCAGGATCCATGGCAATTCCACCATTCCTTCGGCATCATCCGACAGCACGTGTCCGATATCGACATGGTGGTATGTACCGCGAGTCACAGGCAACAGAAGAAATCCCTGTACTAGCTGGCGATTAACGTTTCAAAAGCATAAATCACGATCTATCGAGCCGTTCGCCTGAAGTTCGAGCAGGCTCAGAAAACTCGGATTGGGCCATAACCCTTTACTGAGGAAGAGCGTCCAATGCTCGATTAGCTAACGCGCTCGGTCCCGCGTACCGCGTATCAGCCACAACGTTAAATGCGCATGCCAGATCCGATAAAGATTTCGACGGGGCTTGTACAACACGATATCGAAATTTTGCAACACGTTTAGAAATACGCAGAGCCAACGGGCCCGTCTTCGCTCGACTGGCTGCATTTCTTAGAGAAGCACCCATTTCAACTATGCCAACCATGGTTCGAAAATCACAGTCGGAACCGCCTTTGAGGTAGCACTGCAACGCCTTAGAAATATTATCCACCGCTTCAATATATAACGGTTCTTCATCGTCGAACACACATACCAAGCCCGGTTTTGCTCCAAGCATCCATATGCCCTCTTCTGTCAAAGCAGAACCTTCACCGTCAACCAAATCGGTGAATAACGATTCCCATTTTCCAAGATGCGCAGGTGTGAATGTCGGCATCAGTACTCCTCGTGTTCCCACTACATTCTATTTGCGTAATTACATCTACGGTAATTAAATGTGGGTTTTTGTAAATATTCGAGCCTAGAAAATACGAGTTCGCCATCATGGAAGAAAACGCTAGAGAAAACTTGAAATATTTGAACAATCAACTCATCACACGATGAAGAAAAAATAAGTTAAAACATCATCGGGCACCATGGTGCTCTAAGCGTGGCAAACATCGCGTCAGCTAGTTCGATCGCTCCTTCCGTGTTTTCTTCTGCTCTGCCAGCGCGCTCAAGCTCCATCAGCCTGGCTCCTCCAAGATAAATCGTGGCGAGAGTAGCGGTCGGCAAGGTTATATCTGGAACCTTACGCGAGGGTGTACATCTCGAACCGTCTGGACCGCCAGAAAGTTCAAATCGCCCTCCCCATTCGGGAATGAACGAGTCTTCAACTTCGAAAATCAGGGTACCCGAAGTCAAATAGGTCCGAGATGATAGAGCATCAGCAACATCAAGCAGCCGATACCAAACGCCGTCATAAGGCCTGCGTTCCAGTTGACGCTGATCCGCTAACATCCAAGGCAAACTATCATCCGAAGGTGATCGCCAGGTACTCAATCTGTCGTACAGATCTATATTGAGAAGATGTTCCCACAAGGCTGCATGTGATGCGGGGTTACTGTGAATGATCATGTCAGCATTCACGAGACCATGAGGGATCGTAATCTGTCCGTCAGAGAGGGACTTTAAGTAATAAATCGCAAATCCGAGTGCGGTTTTATTTTCCTCGTAAACAACAAACCATGGTTTACCCCATCCACGTTTCTCACTGAATCCAGCCATCATGCGATCCCAGTGATTATCGTCGCATCTAGGAAGACCTGAAAACCTTTCTGCGGCGGACTCCCATGCTTGAGGAAACACTTTACGAGCTTCTCTAATATCGACATATCTCACCTTACCCGAGATTTCCGAGGTACTAGATAAACCAGCTTTTCGAGTGTCAATATTAAACATTTGATGCTGGATTGACATCCCATATCCGAAACGACCATAAATGTTGCTTTCCGATGCCCATAGAGAAGCTACTGGCTGTCCCCTGTCTCGTTCACGTTCCAACAATCGTTTCATCATATTTGTGAGCAAGCCCTGTCGACGATGAGTAGCGGCAACTGTGACGGCTGTTATGCCAGCGTTACCAATGGTCCTGCCACCAGGAACACTTGACTGGAATGGAAAAGAGCCAGAAGTGCCCACAATCTCACCATCATTAAATGCACATATCGTCATTTCTGGGGTAATAGTCCGTTTGTCGAGCTGAAATCGATCATGATTCGGTTCATAGTGGCCACCGAATCCTCGCTCCACAGCCACACCAAATCGTCGATGCTCCTCTGAGGTTATTTGTCGATATTCGATCGCCATAGTATGAGTAATTAATCCCCTGCCCTAAAAATAATGTGCACACCATGGAGCAGAATCTGTATGGAACATGCCAGTAAGCTTCACGAGTGATCCAGCCGTAATCTCCTTAATGCGCCCTGCCTCAAAAAGAGGACCAGGACCGATCCCGCCAAGATACAGTGCCGAAAGATCTGCAGGTGCCATAACCACATCCGGCCTATCAGTCGTTTTCTTCACGGAACACCGTGAATCATCAATTTCAATCACATACGTACCAGCGGACTCGGGTTGAACATCTGATAGCAGCCCGATTTTCAAAATACCATCAGCGTTATAAGTCCTCGCCTCAAGAGCTTTAGGAATATCCAACAAACGAACCCATAACGCGTCGTGCGATTTTCGAATCAAACGCCTTGGATCCGACAACATCCACCAAAGGGAATCGTCACTCGGACGGTTTATTGCAGTGATCTTCCCGACTAGATCAAAGTCCAATAAAAAACGCCAAATAGCGGCATGGGCAGCGTCGGTAGTAGAAATCTGTTCAATTACCTCGAGAGTCCCCATATCAGAATCGCCCCGACGACGCATGCGATACGAGACATATCCCGTTTGCTCACCGGCCTCTTCACAAACAGCAAAAAACAAAGGACTAGCGCCTTGACGTACCCGCTCTTCATCAAATAGTTGATAACGCCAACGACCGCTAGTGCGATCCACTGATCCAGACGTCTGACGATGCATCCGATCATATATCCCGGGCAATACCACCCTAGCCTCATCAGCATCTATGAAAGTGACCTCTGTACTTGCATTATTAGAGTCAGCCATGGGAAAGTGAGAAAAGGCTCCAAATCTTGGATCAATTTCCCAATCGTAAGAATTAATTGAAAGCCCATAGTCGAAACGCCCATACAAATTTGACTGGGATGCCCAGAGTCCACTAATAATATCGCCGCGTTCACGGGCAGCATCATGGATATAAGTCATCATGTTCGAAAACGCACCCTGTCGCCGGTGAGTGACCGACGTGGTCATATAAGCAACGCCCGCCATTGGAACCATTGCACCACCCGGAACAGTGAGCCAGTACGAATCGGCTCCACCTGTACCGATAATACGATTCGATTTAGTATCCACGGCTGCAACCAGACGATCTAACTCAGCGCGTTCATTTCGAAGTCGAACGATATCGTCTGGATGTACATGCTCACCAAAACCATGGCGAACCGTCTTACGCCATTCGATGAAATTATCGTCTGTTACAGGGCGAAGTTCTATAGTCATTTAAAATACGAGGACAAGCACTATATCTACCGGACAACGTATGCTACGTGTTACATCAACGATGGCAAACAGCCAAACCAACAGTAAAAGGCACTTACCGAATGACCGCTCTTCTGGAAGACAAAATCATACTCGTTACTGGAGCGAGCTCAGGAATCGGCCGTGAAGCTGCCATAATGATGGCCAACCATGGTGCAAAGATCGTCGCAGCAGCAAGGCGAGAATCCGATTTATCCGAGACTGTAAACCAAATTGAATCGAATGGATGTAGGGCGACATACGTCGTGACGGACGTCACCCTACCAGAACAGATTGAACGGGCTGTTCAACACGCAGTAGCACACTTCGGGGGCCTAGATGCAGCATTCAACAACGCTGGGATTCTTGAGCCTACATCATCTCTACATGAAGTTGATGAAAATACCTTCGACAACGTCATCAGCACCAATCTGAAGGGCACTTTCCTAAGTATGAAATACGAGATCGGGTACATGCTCGAAAATGGTGGCGGGTCAATCGTGAACGACTCCTCATTTATGGGATTGCGAGGAGGTACAGGACGGCAAACAGCCTACACAGCAAGCAAGCACGGGTTATTAGGACTCACTAAATCGGCTGCCAGAGACTACGCACGCAAAGGTATTCGTATAAACGCCGTTTGCCCTGGTGTTATCGATACGACAATGATGCAAGGTATAGACAACAACGAACCCGATATCCGAGAGAAACTTGAACGGTGGATCCCAATGAGCAGGTACGGGAAACCAAGCGAAGTGGCAAATGTTGTCTCGTTCTTATGCTCAGATTCAGCTAGCTACATAACTGGACAGGCAATTCCGATCGACGGCGGAGTCACCAGCTAGACCCGATCTCATCAACTGTCATTCCACCAAGGCACATTGATTTAAAAAAGCCTTAGGACAGGCCCCTAACGCGTCCACTGAGGTTTATAACTTACTGGGACTACATCATTAGGCTCAGGAGGTAGCACCGTGCCTTTTCGCCAAGATTCGACTGGAATCCAACCAAGTAACTCCTCAGCTTTCTTTACAGACAAAGGACTCTTAAAACCGGGAAGAGGTTCTCGAATTTCCACTCCGGGGTGAACTGCTTCTAGCGCAGCCATTGTCGGGATCTCCAGAACAGTATCGGTAGCATTAATGAAAAATGCCTCATGATCGCCAAACTCCTTCTCAATCGACAGGCGGCACGCACGCGCCGCATCATGTCGACCGACCCAACTCCAAAATCCCATCGGATGCCTGCCGTCAAGTGATGTCTTATCCCCTGACTCTAAATGTTGCTTCGCCGTCTCGGGATCCCATAAACCGTGAAAACGCATATTCGCTATTTGCACTTTTCCAGGTCGGCGTCGAACGAACGCCTCGCCCATCTCTTCGCCAAGCCATTTAGATTGAGAATAGGCATCCTCGACTCTAGTCGGATGATTTTCGTCAACCGGATAATACTCGGGCGTATAAAGTTTGGAACCCCAACCAGCGCCCACAGCATTAACAGACGAAGCCATACATATACGACCAATACCATGGACTTCAGCAGCCTCTAGGACATTCCAATTTGCCATCATATTGATCCGAAACAGCTTATGTTCAGGATCCATGTTCGGGGCGGGGATTGCAGCCATATGAATAACAGCGTCAGCTCCTGTCAGAGCATTCAATACCTCACCGTAGTCGGTCACATCTATACGCCAGAACTGAGCTGCATTAGAAGCAGATCCCGGACGCGGAGCAACGGCGTCCGCGTTATAAACTTCATAGCCATTGGCCGCAAGTTCAGAGATTATGTATTCACCCGCCCGGCCGGACCCACCAGTGACTATCACCTTTTCTGCCATGTAATTCTCCGGTCTGATATCCAAAATTAAACGATTGCATTGCAAGTATTATGCCGATCCGCATATCGTTCAATACCGGTAATAAGGCTATGATTCATTCCATGACATCACTAAATGGAAAAACTGCACTGGTAACAGGGTCATCCAAAGGTATCGGTAAAGCAATTGCCATCGCATTCGGCACTGCAGGTGCCAATGTGATCACCACCGGTCGAACAAGTCAGGAAATCGAAAAAGTAACCAATCTGATCGTGGACTCTGGCGGAACAGCAATAGGTGTTATTGCTGACCTTGGAATTGAATCTGAGATCAATAGGCTCGCCGAAACTGCCGAGCTAGAATTCAACGGTGTCGACATCCTAGTCAATAACGCAGCCATTATTCATCCACGGATAACTGTGAAAGATTTCGACCCTGATCTATGGCGAGATGTGTTAAACGTAAATCTAACCGGATCGTTTCTCATAACTCGAAAACTAATTCATGGGATGCTTGAGCGTGGCCACGGAAAAATCATCAATGTTTCCTCCATCGGCGGTAGAAAAGGTGCATTCGGACGTAGTGCCTACCGAGTAACGAAATCAGGTTTAATTAGCTTCACAGAGTCACTTGCTGCAGAGGTGTATGAACACGGAATAAACGTAAATGCCATCTGCCCAGGAGGGACAGATACCGAAGGTTTCCGTGCAGCGTTTAATACAAAAGGACGATCCGAAAATCCAATACTGATGGATCCCCAAGAAATCGCACAGGTAGCACTGTTTCTTGCATCAGATGCCAGTTCTGCCATAACAGGAACCGCCATAGATTCGTTTGGCGGTTCAAATCCGATTTTTAGTTAAGCCAAAGAACGATTTGCGTAACCTTCACCGCCAAGTAATAAGTCATCCTCGGCAAATCGTTCAATCCTGAACGGACTCACATCAATCATGTCAGTTGACCCATCGACAACTAAGTCACTGAGGATCTTTCCAATCCCAGGGCTCAGCTTAAATCCATGACCACTAAATCCGGCACCTACAAACAGGCCATCCAGTGCCTGGACCTTACCGAAAGCAGGTTGAAAATCAGGAGAACAGTCATAGACGCCAGTGTAACCCCGCATCATCGAGGCCGAATCCTGACCCGGAAATCGATGGGAAAACCGTTGCATCAAACTCACCTGCTCATCCATTTGCGGTGGCTTGGCAAGCTCAACGTCTTCGTCTACTGGACCTCTCAAAGGATCGTGTTCTCCCAATAGTGCCAAGTTCTGCGCTTCTGGTCTGTAATATGCCCGAGCGACTCGATCAGACACGACAGGATGAATATCGCCAAAATCCTGGGTTCTTTTGATAACGGCTATAGCATGGCGTACAGGAGTTATCGGAAGATCAATCCCATGGGGCGCAAGCAAAGCACTCGTTCGGAAACCGGCTTCAACAATTACAGTCCCAGCAGAAATCATACCTTCAGAAGTTTCGACACCTGTGATCTTGTCATGATTGGTTATAAGTGCCAGCGCCTCCGTACCTATACGAACATCGACGCCCAGAGAACGAGCTGCAGCTATAAACGAGTTCGCCACGGTGGAGCCATCCGCGTGGCCTGAATTCGGTTCCCATGCACCCGCTGCAACATCATCAATTGATAATCGAGGTTCTATTTGAGTCACTTCTCCCTTAGAAATAAAACGAGTATCAATGCCCAGCCTATTTTGCATTTTTACAACTTTTTGACCAGGCTCAATTTCATCTTCAGGGAACAACACAAGAAATCCAACCTTGCGGAATCCACTCTCGCCTACACCTACAATGTTCGCCCAATCTCCATACATCTCACGACCATACATAGTGATTTTCACAAGTGACTCAAGTTGGTAGTGCATCCGAACAATTGCACTCGACCAACCAGAAGCCCCAGACGCTATCCCATCTTTTTCGATCAACACAATATTGCCCGCACGGCGTTTTGCTAAATGCCAGGCCGTCGAAGCACCGTGAACTCCTCCCCCCACGACAACAATGTCAGCAATATCAGCCATCAAATGACAACTCCACAGTTAAACTCAATTATCAGGATCGGTTCGTTAATGTACTAGTAAGCCATTACTTTGGCACAATAAACAAGGTTAGAACATAGGTCCTATCACCCACGACAGCCAAGTAACATTCATTTCAATACTCACAATTACTTTGAAATTGCAATTCAAAACAAGTCATTAGAAAGTTAAGAACCAATCGATGGTCCTAGAAAAACTAAAGAATATTCCTGACCCCACCTTCGTGCATGCTGAACCACTCAGCGATTTCATAACGAAACTTTTTAGTGGTGCAGGAATGCCTGACAACGAGGCACAATTATGTGCTGACGTCCTAGTAGATGCCGATATGAACGGTATAGACACCCACGGTGTTTGCTACAACCTCGACCTGCACTATCTCACAGGTCTACTAAACGGTTACATCAATCCAACGCCCAATATTCAAGTAACCCATGAAACACCGGGTACCGCTGTCATCGACGCAGATAAAGGCATGGGGATGATAGCGAGTGTCAAAGCTATGCAACTGGCAATCAAAAAAGCCAAGGGCACAGGGATAGCCTCCATAGCTGTGAAAAATTCCTCGCACTACGGTGCTGCAGGTTATTACGCTCGTCTAGCCTTGGAGCACGACATGCTAGGCTTCTCAATGTCTTCTGGAGGTGGTCGGGTGATAATACCGATGAACGGTCGATACCCGTGGATGGGAACCAACCCAATGGCCTTTGCGGCCCCAGCAGGGAAGGAACCCCCATTCGTTATAGACATGGCTTCCTCAACCACCTCATATGGAAAAGTTTCTATAGCCCAAGCGTTTGGTGTAGATATACCTGAGGGATGGGCACAAGACGCCAATGGCAAGGCGGTAACAGACATAACTCGTCGCGGTGAAGCTATTGGGCAGCCACCTTTAGGCGGCACATACGATCAAGGCGCCCATAAAGGTATGGGAATCGGCATGATGGCTGATGTACTAGGCGGAGTTTTACCCGGTGAAACGTTGTCAGGAATGCTACTCGACGATCCAAAAGGCGGCCGATTTTGTCATTATTTCCAAGCTACCCGTATAGATGGATTCCGGCCTGCAGAAGAATTCAAAGCTGATATGGATGACATCCTAAGAACATTGCGATCACAAGAGCCTGCGCCAGAATCTCCTGACATCCAGTATCCAGGATACCCAGATGCAAAGTACGTTGAAAAACGTAGTGAAACAGGGATACCTTTACCGCGTCACACTGTGAACTATTTTCGGGAAATGGCCAGCCGATTAAACGTGGATTTCACACTCAATCCCTAAATATATTTCGCTCAAGGATCAGGCACGTGTTTAACCTAAATAGCCGCGAGGCTGACTATAAGCCGAGTCCTGTACCGGTTCAATGAACCGGCGGCGGCCATCCATCTAGACCTGCAGTTACCCGCAGGCTCAAGCAACCAACCCGAAAGCTACCCGAATCCGGTCAACGCTTCCCTATTTGGTCTTGCACCGAGTGAGGTTTACCTAGCCCCGTATGTCACCATCCCGGGCGGTGCGCTCTTACCGCACCTTTTCAGCCTTACCAACATTTTCATACTGGCGGATTATTTTCTGTTGCACTATCTATCGGGTCACCCCGCCCTGCCGTTAGCAGGCACTCTGATTCATGAGGTGCTCGGACTTTCCTCCCCTGCAAGTAAATGCAGCGGCGACCACCCGTCACCCTCGCGGCACAACCAAGGGTACTTGCTGCACGGTATGCGTGGAAGACACAAAGTGCTGTTTTTAACAATTGTGGTTTCATCACAGAAAGCGTAATTACAAGAAACTCAATCCCAACAATAAAATGATGCACTGATAGGAATTTTAATAAGCCAGATAGCATTCCGGCGCCTCTCTCATGGCTCATCCAAATACCAACAAATTTGTACACATATATGAGTCGTGTGTAGAATCCACTTTGAGGTATCACAGGAATGACTACAGACACGACACTTGAGAACAAATCACTGAACGCCCACCTGTTAAGACGTGCTGGTTTCGGTGGCACTGTCACAGAGCTCAATCATTTCTCAAACATCAATTACGAACAAGCTGTTGATCAACTTTTAGACGCGGTAGACACATCTTCACTACCGCAAGATTTGATCAGGCGTTATCACATTGACCAGTCGGACCTACGCACAGGCCTCAGTTCAGGATCCAACTGGGTATACAGGATGGCGACAACCGATGCGCCTCTAATTGAAAAGGTTGCTCTGTTTTGGCATAGGGTCTTTGCTACTGCACAAACCAAGTTGATCCAAGGCAAAGTTATGACTTCCCAGATCGAGATGTTCCGCGAATATGGGCTTGGTAATTTCCGCGAAATACTCATCCAACTTTCCAAAAACCCGGCGATGATCTTTTTTCTGGACAATCAAGACAATCACAAGGACTCCATCAATGAAAACTACGGCAGAGAATTACTCGAACTTTTCTCGATGGGAGTCGGTAATTACACGGAAGAGGACATAAAAGAGTGCTCCAGAGCTTTCACAGGTTGGACTGTAGCTAATACAGATTACATGGCGCTAAAGATGCGTAATAACACTATGAGGCCATATGGTTATATCGCATGGCAATACAAATACGATGAGACTGACCATGATGATGGAGAAAAAACTTTTTTAGGTAATACGGGCAACTTCAATGGTGAAGATGTGATCGACATCATAGTCAAGCAGCCAGCGACAGCCGCATTTATTTCTCGCCATCTCTATCACTACTTTGTAGCAGATGAATTGCCAGTTCCACAGTGGCCACATTTCCCACCGAAAGATCCAACCGTAATAGATATCATGAGCGATGCATATTTTGCATCTGGGTACAGCATAAAAGCGATGCTTCGAGCATTGTTTCTATCAGATTCATTCAAATCCCAATCTTCTAGGTATGCACGTATAAAAAGCCCAGCGGAACTGGTAGCGGGCACACTCAGACTTGCAGAGGCATTCGAATGGCCAACCAATGATGTGTACTCCGCCACTGCAGCAAGCGGATTTATGGGTCAAACCCTCCTTGCGCCTCCAAGTGTGGAAGGATGGATGGGTGCAAACGACTGGATCTCGACAGGTTCAATGGTGCAAAGAGTGAATTTTGCTAGCGAAATCATGGGTGATCTTGAGCGCCCTGGAATTCGGAAAATCGTCGACCAAGTAAAAGAGGTATCTGGAACAGACGATTCACCTGAAACCCTCGTAGATGCTTGTCTAATACAACTAGGCTGGCTGGACGTATCAGACGAGACACGATCTGAGTTAGTGGAATTCGCTTCACGTAATAACTCAGACATTGACCATCAGGTCTCCTCATTATTACAACTAGTAGTATCGACCCGAGAATACCAACTGGTCTGACTGCGAAACGTTCATGACTACTAAGAAAGATAAAAAAGAAAAAATCGAGTACCTAGACACCGTAGGTTTCGGAGCGGATATCGGAGGGCGAGGCTTTCACCTGCCAGTAGATATTTCGGCACGCGCTGACGGGCACTTATACGTTATAAATCGCAGTCCAATGCATCGCCTTGGAATTCGGGTCGGTATATGCGATGTGCTCCACGGTTGGTATGGAGAATTTGGAAGTGACGGTAAAGCTGACGGACAATTCACGGGGCCAACCGCAATTACCCATGATTCAAATAATCGTATCTACGTTGCTGATGAAGAATTAAATCGAATTACCATCTTCAATCCAGATGGAGAATTCGAGTCGAAGTGGGGAGAGTGTGGAACCGAGCCAGGGCAAATTAATGGTCCATCAGCACTAAAAGTAACTTCTGATGGCAATCTTCTGGTGGTTGACCACCTAAATAATCGCATCCAAAAAATGACCACGAACGGTCAATATATATACCACTGGGGTTCAAAAGGAATCGCCGAAGGACAGTTCAACCTACCGTGGGGCATCGATACCGACAATGCCGACAACGTTTATGTAGCGGATTGGCGGAACGATCGGATACAACGTTTTTCCGAAGACGGGAAGTTCATTGACATGTACGGCTCATCAGGCAGCGATGATGGCATGTTCAATAGACCTTCCGATGTAGCAGTTGATCAAGATGATTTCATATACGTAGCAGACTGGGGCAACCAGCGCGTGCAAGTATTTGATCATCTCTGGAATTTCCACACGTCATTACGCGGGCAGGCGACAGTTTCACCATGGGCACAAGAATACTTAGAGGCTAATGCTGACGAACTTGACGCACGTTCAAGATTCGATCCATATATAGAAGTCGACACAGATGACCAGCATGAAATCTCAGCAAGAGTAGAAGCCTATTTCTGGGATCCCATCGCTGTGGAAATCGATCCTAAAGGACGGTTGATCGTAGCCGATTCACTTAGACACAGGTTGCAAATCTACCAACGTCTGAATGATTAAAACAACAGGCCAAATAAAATATAAACATTTCAATGTTGAACAAGTTCACAGTAAAAGAAAATCAGGAGTTCCAGAGTGGCTGAAAAACGAGAAAAAGTCTTAGTTGTAATTCAACTCTCTGGAGGCAATGATTACCTGAATTGCATCGTGCCCTACGAAAATGGTCATTACAAAGATGCTCGACCCAACATTAAAATCACAGATGATCAGGTGATCCCTCTTGATCAGGGATATGGTCTGAACCCCGGCATGAGCCAAATTAAAGACCTTTATCACCAGGGAAAAGTAGCGATAATTCATGGTATTGGATACCCAGTACCTAATCGATCGCATTTCAGATCAATGGACATATGGCACACGGCTGAACCAGCAACCGTTGGTTCCAAAGGCTGGTTAGGACAGGCAATCGCGCAACTTGACCCCAACGGAAGCAACGTAGTCACTGCGGTAAATTTCGCCAACGGGCTTCCTCGTGCACTTGCTGCACCTAATGTACCGGTCGCATCCGTCGGAGACCTCGAAAACTATGGATTGCTGACGGGCGTCGCCGGTGTCGAACAGCGAAACATGGCCCTAAATGCATTCAGCCGAATGTACACGCCACTTATAGGCAACCATTCAGTGATGGAATACTTAGGTCAAACTGGGCTTGATGCCATGCGCGGTGCCGATATCTTGAAAGAAGCACCGAAACGATACGTATCAACCGTTGAATACCCGGAGAATTCGTTTGCTAAAAGCATGAAAGCCGTCGCTCAAGTGCACTTAGCCGATCTGGGCACAAGAATTTTCTACACGCAATATGGAAGTTTTGACACACATACAGACGAGGTTGCACTTCAAAAAAATCTATGGGAGGACATCTCTAGTTCAGTAGCTGCATTATTCCAGGACCTTGAAGAGCACCAACGGGGCGATGAAGTGACCATACTAATGTTCTCAGAATTTGGTCGCAGGGTTCGAGATAACGGAACAGGAACCGACCATGGATCGGGAGGAGTAGCGTTTGTGCTAGGCAATCAGATAAAAGGAGGGCATTACAACGAATACCCATCACTAGACCCTATGAAACTGGTCGAAGGGGATCTGGCATTTAACAATGACTTCCGAGGACTTTACACAGACATACTAGAGGACTGGTTGGACGTCGAGGCGCGCCCTATCGTAAATGGCGTTTACGAAAAAGTTCGTCCGTTTTCTTTTTCTGCCTGAACCTAGTGGCTAAGGTTAATTAATTCAAACCGCCACCTACCCCTACAATCTGGGAATTACCTCGACAGAATTATCACTCACAACTACACGTTCAAGAATTGAGCTAATTGCCGTTTGGGCAATCGATATATCATCACTGCGAATATCGACCAAAATGGCTTCGACATCCGGATGTTGGACATTTTTCTGCACAGCTCCGGAGCGAGCATCTATCAGGCGCTTTAGTGGACTGTCTAAATCACTCAAAGTCCCATATGCCGAGGCCACAGCACGGACAGCACGGTTAAATTCTCGTTCGGCATCAACAACCTCTTCAGCCAGTGAATAACCCACGTCAGGTCGAATCTTTTTCTTAATTCGTTTCCCCCAACTGCCGATCACATCAAAAACTATAAGCTCTAAATCTTTCGCGTGCCTTGAAGAATGCCGTGAGCCTAGGTCTGTTCGTTCTCTGGTGGCATTACGGGATGGACACTCATAATAGCGATATGTTTTTTCCATAGAAGTACCGTCATTACGCTTCCAAGATCTTCGCCTTGTAAGTCCGAAAAGACCTCTTCCGCAGAGGTCACAACGAGCAAGCCCTCCTAATAAATACGGCGGCTCAAGTCCTTGTTTTCTGACCGGAGTTCGTGACTTGGTAACCTTCTCTGCTCGTATAAAAATATCCCGCTCTACCAGTGGATCATGATTTCCTGCGATACGAACTCCGTAACGTGAATAGGTGCCCAAATATGTTCGATTTTTTAAAATTCCTGAAATCGCTAACGCAGACCATGAACGTCCGGTTCGAGTAACTTGACCACGCTCATTTAAAGAGCGGGCTATTGCTCTCATACCGGGGCCACCCAAAGGTTTTGATTCGGGAGAATGCCACGGCCCGGCATATGTCTGGAATATCTCCTGAACTATTGCAGCTTCGTGCTCAACTGGTTTCAACATACCGTCAGATCCGGCACGATATCCATACGGAGTACGACCAAGCACCTCACCGCGTGATGCTTTAGCGACAATAGCATCCCTAATTTTAGCCTGTCGTTGAGGAGACCTATCTCCCAATCCGAGTAACTCCTCACCACTCTGAAGTGCATCAGGGCGATCTGGGTCGGTACAACGTACTTCCGTACCCAGACGATCTAACTCCAATAAACGACTCACTAAAGTCTCAAGATCTTCCGCTATCTGGGAAGCATCTGTAACCAATACCAAAGCTAACCTGGCATTCTCTCCTGTAAAAGACGCAACCATTTTGCGATATCGGTCATGACGCGCATCGAAATCATTCGCCATCTCGCCGACAGCAGGTTCATACCAATCAATCAACTGGTGAGAATTTCGCTCGCAGTAGAGTTCTATCTCTACCCTCGGATGCAGCTGGTTCCTAGCAGAGGAAAACCCTTGACCATCTATTGCTGTGCCGAGCGCGGTCGGATTTGCAGTAGGTTCGCTATGAAATCCAACGGCACGCAATTATTCTTCTGTCAACAGAGCTCTGCCGCAGCTACAAGGAATTGGCCCATCGGAATTACGCAAACGAGTAAGTTCTCCGACAGGCAACCTAACGGCACATCCTTGACAGACCCCCCGCTCTACCTTGACTACTGCCACTCCACGGTTAGACCGAAAAAGTCGAGTGTACCTAGCCAGGTCTTCATCAGGAATTTCCGAAGCTTCGGCATTCCTCATTTCAAGCATTTTATTGAACTCATTACCCATTTTGAATTTTTCTTGTCGGAGCTCAATAAATCTAGTGGTCCAATACTTTTCTTTTTCAGCAAGTTCTTTTGTAAGATCTTCGAACTGTTGACGTGCATGTTCCGCGGCGACCTCAGCCGGCGCTATCGACTCTTCAATTTGAGCCAGACTACGTCGCACTGCAGAGTGTTCAGTCTCGATCGCTGTCAATTCACGAACATTGGTAATAGAACCACCGTAGAGCCGTGTTTCGAGCTCAGTTACTTGATCTTTCAAAGTTGCGAGGTCAGATTCAAGGCGCGCAGTCTCGACTTTAGCTTCCAGTTCGCGCAGCCGAATCTTTTCACAATTATCTCGCAACTCCGGAAGCCCACCTTCGGAATTGAGCTCATGCTCGACTTCTCGGTAGTCGCGCCGTCTCAGGGCCAGAGCCTGATCCGTATCCTGTAATGAAAGGAGAGATTTTGCAATTGTCACGCTTTGGTCCTAAAGTGAGATTTCAGCTAGAAATGTAAAAAAGACCATTGAATAGTAGACCTATGAAAATTTGTGTCAAATTTACGAAGGGCTATCAACAGCCGACAGTGGACAATTATACCCAGCGGAGAATCCCAACCGTGTATCCTCAGTGTTGAAAATACTAATTCGCTAATAAACTTAATTGATGAATTAGATTTTTGGCAGGGCTTGGAGGCTCGATTGACCGATATCGACAGTTCCTATTTACTTCCGTCATTCGTAAAGAACCGCGCTCGCACCCGAATCGTTTGCACTATAGGTCCAGCGACAGGGACGCTAACGGGAATCAAGAGGTTGATACGAGCAGGAATGTCGGTAGGAAGACTAAACCTCAGCCATGGATCATGGGATGACCATAATCAGTACGTCAGTATCATTCGGCAGGCTGCTCAAGAAATGGGAATAGCGGTCGGTATTCTTGCAGACCTTCCAGGTCCCAAGTATCGACTCGGAGAAATGACTGAGCCTGAAATCGTCTTGTCTACCGGGCAAGACTTTCTGCTTCAAGCCGAACCTTGCGATGGAAATAACGAACGAGCGAACGTGTGGCCTCTCGGCTTGTCAAAAGATCTAAAAAAAGGAGCCCCAATACTTCTTGACGAAGGTTCTATCGAGCTTCGAGTTGAAAATATCGTTGATGATAAAGTCCACTGCCGCGTAACAACTGGCGGCATCATGAAGCCCAACAAAGCCGTTACCGCTCCAGGGAACACAACAACCGTCGATTATTTCACGCCTGAAACGGTAGAAGCGCTGGAATTCGTAGAGTCATCTGATATCGATTTTATCGGGCTTTCATACGTGCGCGATGGAGAGGATCTACGTAGAGTTCGCACACGTCTCAAAAAGGTGGGCAAAACACCACAACTCGTAGCCAAAATTGAAATTCAACAAGCAGTAAATAACCTGAATGAAATTCTCAGTGAATCCGACGCCGTAATGGTTGCTCGTGGTGATTTAGGAGTCGAGCTACCCTTCGAGCGGGTGCCCTCAGTGCAAAAAAGAATAATTCGCATCGCAAATGAAATCGGAAAACCCGTTATCACAGCTACGCAAATGATGGAGTCGATGGTCGAACAGCCATCGCCGACACGTGCGGAAGTTACAGATGTTTACAACGCGGTTAGAGATGGAACTGATGCCATCATGCTTTCGGCAGAAACTTCTGTAGGTAAATTCCCTTATAGGGCAGTCACTGCGATGACTCGCATAGCCAAGAGAGCTGAGCGGTACCTCGAATACCCAATGTTCGCAGCTAGACGTAGAAATGCCGCAGCAAAAGGCGGCGTGCCCGTAGACGATGCTATCGCGGATGCTGCAGTGGCTACTGCTGCAAGCTTGAACGCCAAAGCAATAGTAGCTTTTACAGAATCGGGCAGTACCGCCGGAAGAGTAGCGGCATACCGACCATCTAAACCGTTATTAGCGTTAATTACTAATATCGCAAACGGTTCGAAATTAGCACTAAGATGGGGTGTAATTCCAGTGGTCGTCAAGGACTACCCTGACATTCAAAACATGTTCACTGCAGGTTCAGACTTAGCACTGGAAACCAAAATAGCTCGAAAAGGCGAAGTAATTATCGCTGTAGTTGGACTTCCCATCGGAGTTCCTGGGACAACAAACCTTCTTCGTGTGATAACACTACCTGAGCCTATTACACACAAAGATTGACGCCAATAGACCGTACGAGAAATAAACCAATATTTCTAGTTGGTATTTGGCTGTTCTGCCGCTCGTTCAACAGCTTCTCGAAGTTGATCCAGATCATGTAGATCGGATGGCTCGTTACCATAACAAGCAGCATTAAATCGACTTGTAACCATATCGACTGGAGCCCCAGGAAGAAATACGTGCAAAGCTGACAAACGCTCGTTAGGAGTCACGTTTGGGTCAAACAACATTCCACGTTTGATCGCGTGAGTCAGGGTGTCGAAATAAAGTAGAAATGCTTCAGCAATTCCAGTCTCAGCATCCGGAAACCTCCAGACAGATCGATCCCCTCGACCCCGCATCCAGCTCGGCACAAGACTTGACAATAGTTTCATCATGTCAGCCTTAGTATCAGCGTCTCCACGAATCGATTCTCTGTCCAAATCATCTCGAGTATTGAAACGTCTGGAAAATCGCCGGTAAGCAAATATAAAAATGAAAAACAAGAGAACCAGAAGAATTATCGAAAGAGGCCATCTAATGGCATCCACCGCATAATTGACAGTATCCTCCGCACGATCAGATGCTTCATTCATCAAATCTTGCGACAAAGGGCTTACAGTCGTTAATTCTTTTTCTACTTCTTCTCCGGCACCAAATATATTTTGCAACCACAAAATAAAAGCCCACATACCGCGCATTACCAACTCGATCGGGTATCGCAGCACCCAAAGCAATGCATCAATAAAGGCACTCCAAATATTTAATAGTGCGGTTACTCCGACATTTCCATACCGGGCTGTTAATACACCACCAATAGCGCCTACACCTAGAATGAACAGCACAGATACTCCAATAACCCCCACCCACTGGGTTTTTACTGGTTCGTCAGTCCGAGGCAGGCGCGACGCGGCCAGTCCAATAAGTGAGGCCCCAAAGAACGGAATAAGAAGCTGTTTAATACCGATGTCAAATCCAACATTCAATTCAACGAACAGCGTAAAAATAATAAAAGCCGTTCCTAGTTTGAAGGCCCGACTCAACCTCCTAGCCGGATCACCTCCACCAAAAATCTCCTGAGTTCTATACCACATAAAACTAGCAGCGATCGTTGCGATAACGAGATCAGCAGCACCCTTTGAACCATAGGTACCGCCAAACATATCGACCGGCCATGCCACCTTAAATGACCAAGTCTCTCCAATTGATGTAGAAGCCACAGCAAAATACACAACAATCAAAGCAAATACAGCCTGGTAGATTGCGCTAGAAGTAATATCAAATTTGTCCGCACCAAATACCCAAGCCGAACCCATCCCGAAAACAACCAATAAAAATAGGGCAACCCAAGGAATCGGTGAACCGCCTAATCCGAGTAAAGTGCCAACTACGGCAAGTATTGAAAACCACCAAATACTCTCAACTACCGTTAACGCTCCGTATGCATAAAACTCCGATGTTCGCACTATTGAGATCCTCGGTTTATGGTGCCCTCTACGGGAGCTTGCATCTCTGATTCTTTCCAATTACGACCATTCTCTGAGGGTCTCCTGAAATCACCATCTTCAGAATCTTCTAGCGGCAGCAAAAACAAACTGCGCCCGTCACGAATCTCAAACTCAGGGAACTGTGGAGGATCTTCTCGTCCAATATGAAGAATGATGACAGGATGGCCTAAACTCTTCAATTCCAACAGATAATTAATGGTCCTTGGATGATAGGTACCACCCACATGAATCAACGAAGAACCGGGTGGAATAGCTCCTCTACGATTTTTCGCCATTTCATCCAACGTTCGAACAGCAATTGGGTGAACCATCGCCAGTGATTCCAGTAAAACGGTAAGTTGGTCTTGTCCTGTACCCGGAGTTACCACAGCATGAGAAGCGCTGCCCGACACGCCGTTAGTAACCAACCCAACCTTGTAACCCAATTCAATGGCATGACTTGAGATAGAAGCCGCAGCGTTCATGGTGCCTTCAAGCACATCCGACCTATAACCTTCCCACGGAACATTCGTGGTAATGGCTTCAGCGAAAATTACAATTTGCTCAGATACGCTCGGATCAAACTGCCTTACAAAGATCTCATTACGACGAGCGGTCGTTTTCCAGTCGATATTTTTGATTGGATCACCGGGACGATACTCATGAACCCCTGAAGGTCTCGAGGGGTCATCCCAAAGATGATGTCGCGCGAGCGAATCCCCAATTGGTCTTTGGGCCGCGAGTGAAAATCCTAAGAGAGGCTGAATTCTTGGATAAACATATATGGACCAAGCAGTGTGGTCTAAAGAAGCATCAGCCGGATACAGTCCAAAAAGATCTCCACTCCTTAGCCTGGTTTTGCCTAGACGGTATTTACCCCTGGATAATGCAACTAATTTCCGTTTGATCCTAACTCTCTCATAAGGCCTAAGTGCAGTCGAAACTTTAATTTCTGCTCCTCCGAGATAAGACTGTTCAACCGCCTTTTGACCTTCAATCAACATACCCCTTGGCACATATTCATTTATCTCTAGCCACGGTACAGGCAGTGGCTTATTATTTTCGATAGTGAATATGATCTCAATTTCATCAGATTGAAATGCATGATCTCGCGAACTGGTTCGATCAATAGTTATTTCTTCTAACGAAAGAGCCGACCAAACCCTTGCCACCATGGCTATAACAAAAGCCAAAGCACCGGGAACTGCGATCATCGGTTCTCGGGAAATCGCTCCCACCAAAACAACCACTACGAGCAAAATTGTAAATAATTCACTTAATGGATTAAGTGTTGTACCTCGAGAAGCCGTTAACGCAGGTCGCCTATAACGCGATTCAAGTCCTCTGGTAATCCAAGAAGAGTACATACCCACCTATTCACGCTCGATCGGAACCGGAGTCGAGTCAACTATTTCACTAACGATCTGCGAAGTTGCCTGTCCGCGCAATTGTGTAGTTGTTTCTGCAATCAATCTGTGTGCAAGCACGGGTACAGCGAGATTCTTCACATCATCAGGTAAGACATAAGACCGGCCTTTTATTGCAGCCCAACCCTGAGCTGCATGTTGTAGAGCAAGCGAAGCACGAGGACTCGCTCCCAATCGAAGATTTGAACTGTTTCGAGTTCCCGCAATAATGTCCAGAAGGTATTCACGAACCGTCTGATTTACATTTACCAAGTCGACCGCCTTGCGAGCAGCTATCACGTCCGCGGCAGTAGCTACCGGCTGAATCTGACCCGTGTCTTCGCCAGATCCAAATCTATCTAGCATGGAAAATTCTTCGCCTCGTTCGGGGTATCCAAGAGAAGTTCTTAACATAAATCGATCTAACTGGGCTTCCGGTAAAGGAAATGTACCTTCCATTTCTACCGGATTCAAAGTGGCCATAACTACAAATGGCTCGGGCAAAATGCTCGTTATCCCATCTATTGAAACCTGACGCTCTTGCATGGCTTCGAGTAATGCTGATTGCGTTCGCGGAGTTGCGCGATTAATTTCGTCCGCCAATATAATCTGAGAAAAGACCGGTCCAGCGCGAAATTCAAATTTTGCTTCTGCGGTATTGAAAAAATTAACTCCAAGTACATCAGCTGGAACTAAATCTGGTGTGAACTGAATACGGCCAAAATCACAGTCAAGAGATGCGGCTAGGGCTTTCGCAAGGGTGGTTTTACCCGTGCCCGGAACATCTTCAAGAAGAAGGTGCCCTCTACACAGCAGTGACAATACAGCAATATCAATCGTCTCAGATTTCCCAACGATCACCCGCTGTACGGAATCTCGGATGTCGGTGGCAAGCTTTTGCACCGAGGAAGGGTCATCTGATACATCGTTTGTATCCAACTGATCTTTCGTATCAACCAACGATCATTCTCCATTTCGCTTCACACTAAAAACACCAACAACACATAACACTACACTGATCAAGCAATTTGCAATTTCACTACTATTCCAAAAAGAAATTAAGTTGAGCTTATTAGAGGCAGTTTCAAACCTTTAACTTAAACACAAAAAGTCGTCTCTAACTCTAATAGAATCAAACAACCCACACTCCCGATAATTGTCGCTAAACCACTACAACAGTATTGGTCAACCGTCCAATCTTTTCTATGGTGATGTGTATGACATCACCGGCTGCAAGCGTAAACTCAGGAGGTGGAATGGTTCCTGTTCCTGTCATAACTGCAGTACCATCAGGAATCGAGTTATGACGGACAAGCCAGTCAATTAGGTATGAACAATCCCGTTTCATTCCACTCGTGTTAGCTTCTCCTACAAACACCTGCTTACCATCCCGTTCTATGATTAGTTCCACTCGAAGCTGCTGCGGATCGCCCACGGTCTCAGGTGTGACCAAAGCAGGACCAAGAGCAGCAGATTTGTCGTAAACCTTGGCCTGCGGGAGGTAAAGTGGATTTTCGCCCTCAATCGAGCGGCTGCTCATGTCATTTCCAGCTGTATATCCAATTATCTGGCCACCGTGAGTGATAAACACTAATTCAGGCTCGGGGACATCCCAGTCTGAATCACCCCTAATACCAACGTCACCAAACGGAGGTTGCAACCTTTCAAAAGTTGACTTAAAAAACGCTTCTGGACGATCAGCATCATAAACCTTGGCATATACGTCAGGCGATCCACTTTCGGATTGACGTTCGCGCATAGAGTCCATATATGTGACGCCAAATGCCCAGATCTCAGGAGAATCAACCGGCGGCAGGAGCGTTACTCCGTGCTTACCAACTGGCGCCCCCGCTAGTAGTTCTGCAGCCGTGGTCTTGCCAGTTTCAGGTTTATTACTAGATAGAACGGCACGAGTGACAGAATCAATATCAGTGTTAGTTATAGACGCAACATTCAACAGGTCTAGCGTGGATCCGATTCGCGGGTCTAGAGACGTCAGATCTGTAAGGTCTCCCGAATCATCCTCAACCCCAACCCGTTTAATTCCACTTTGGATGTACTGGTAATAACGCATCTTTTTCTTTCATTAAACTTCTAACAATTCTTGATAATCCAATCGAAGACCGCTCACACATGGTCAAAAACATTATCTGAAACCATATTGCTTCTCTACTAGGTTAACCCAACGAATGGAGTTTAACTGACATACAAATGTATTTTTGTATTTCGTGAAAATACGATACGCACTCACAATCGAAAAGAACATGCCACGTATACATTTAATTTCGCGAACCCTTAGCTAGTCGATGAACCTCAACATTTTCACACCGATCCAATTTCTAATCGCCGTCGTTACTGCGCTTACGCTTTCAATGATGGTCTACATAGTGCCCACCGTGTACGCGGATGATCATCACAGCATGACCATTGTCAAGGAATCGGTTGAAATCGACTATGGCAACAAAATCACAATTTCTCTAACTCTCAAACCTGAAATAGATTCAGTGGAGAGTGTACGCGCTCTATTCAAACCAAGAGGCGGCTCGACTGTTTGGTCATATTCTTATCCGGAATTTTCCACCAACACAATGGAAATTTCGTTAAAAGTCGAGATCCCCACCGGACCAGGCTCATACTATCCACCTGGAACGGAATTCGATCTAGAAATAGAAATAGTTGATGCCGAAGGCGACATATCCAGAACTAGATCTAATAACTCAATCCAATACCTCGATCCATCAAAAAACTGGAAGGATGCAAAAGGGAATGGATTTTCAATTCTTTATTACGGTATACAAACTTCCAGGGTGGAAAATCTAATAACACAGGTGAATGCGAGAATTCCAACGATTAAAAAAGTGGTCGGAGTAAACAGTGCCCCAGAATTTAAAGCGGTCGTGTTCCCATCAGTTCAAGAAGCTACTCCTTCGTTTCCTCCGATTAGCCAGACGGCGACCGATCAACTATTTTTTGCAGGTTTTGCGCAGCCACAGTATCGTTTATTCGTACAAGGTCAGATGAACACCTTAACCTTCATTCACGAGCTGACCCATCTTTATGTTCATGAAGCTGTTTCATCATCACTAACAGCTCGCATACCTTCCTGGCTAGACGAAGGCCTAGCAGTGTTCCTAGAAACCGGTAAAAGTGAATCATCGAGTGAACGCTTGCGATCAAATGTCCGGCCAGATGAGTTATTGCCTCTCCGCAACATGAACACCATCCCTGGACGGCGTGATGATGTATTTGTCTTCTACCCTCAGGCCGGAGCGTTCGTGGGATATCTTGTCGAAGAGTATGGAGCGGACACGATGGCACGATATCTTGCTGGCATAAATAACGGACAATCAGCCGTTGAAAGTTTCAATGAAATTTACGGTCGTTCTATATACGAAATTGAAAATAATTGGCGAAGTAACTTTAATGCAACCCCAATCACCATTCCGCCCCCTACTCCAGAGCCAAACAAAACCACAAAGCACTCAATACAGAGCACGCCAGTGCCACTGGTGAATTACAAAGTGAGCAGTGAAAAAACTTCGGAAGCAACCTCATACATTCCAAAGGTAACTCCAACGATACCGACCGTTAAAAACGATGATAAAAACAGTACAAACGATATAGCGACAAGGTCGAGCAGCCGACAGTTGGTTCCCGCCATAACAGTAGCCTTAACAATCATAATGGCACTTGGAGTTTTTGCATTCCGATACAAGAACTAGAAGCGGAATTTCTAAGCTGCGTACAACCATCTAACTTTGTGTCGAAACAATAAGTCAAAGCAAACCTGATAATGACCATAAAAGATCAACCGCAAATCGCGTTCGTTTATGCAGAGGAATTATCGCAATACCAGTTATCGCCGCAACACCCCCTTCGACCGATTCGCCTGAAACATATGCATGAATTGATGAAGGCGACTGGGTTGATGGACCTCGCAAATATTGCAAGCACACAACCCCGTTTAGCGACTCGTGTTGAAATCGAATCAGCTCATGACCCAGATTACGTTCGCAACGTCATTGCCGTTTCTAACGGATCCGTAGTACCTGATTCAATTAAATATGGGTTGGGAACCCCAGACAATCCAATATGGAAAGGAATGTATGACAAGACAGCGCTATGCGTAGGAACCACGCTTACAGCGAGTGAGTTGGTAATATCCGGTAGAGCGGATATTGGTTTTGCACCTGCTGGCGGAGTGCATCACCATGCCATGAGACGTTATGCGTCAGGCTTTGGAGTGTTCAATGATGCAGTAATAGCAATGAACACCATGGTCAAAGCCGGATTGAGAATTGCCTATGTAGATATTGACTGTCACCATGGTGATGGCGTTCAAGCAGGTTACTACGATTCAGATCAAGTCCTTACGATTTCTATTCATGAATCAGGGCAATGGTTGTTCCCTGGCACAGGGCATGTACAAGAAATTGGCGAAAATGATGGACTGGGCTACTCTGTGAACGTCCCTTTGGCGCCATATACACAAGATCCTGAGTGGCATGTAGCTTTCGATGAACTAATTACGCCATTGATTAAGACGTTCAACCCAGACGTACTTTTTACCCAACTCGGCATCGACACACATTTCCAAGATCCACTTACTCATATGTCACTGACGACTCAAGGATTCAATCTTGCTGTAAAAAAGCTGGCCAAATTAGGGCTCGAGATAGGCAAATGGGTAGCCGTTGGTGGCGGAGGGTACGATTTTTCCGCGGTCGCACGATCTTGGACGATGGCATTATCGACCATGGCAGATTTCAATCTGCCTCAACAGGTGCCTGCGACTTTCAATTCTTTGAAAGGCCTAACAAAATTCGCCGATCAGGATCCGCCACAAAACGAAAGTCCCCACCTCAACGAAATCCAACAATTCAACTCAAAAACTATCGAAGAGGTTCGTGCGCTGGTGTTTCCGAAATTTAGGATCTAGTATCAACCTCTATTCATAGCCTGGAAAATCTATTCACTAAAAATCCCGCTCAGTGCAGGATAAAGCGATCGATATCGAATGTAAGCGTCATCATATGGCTGTCGTCTAGAGGAATCAGGACTAACGATTAAAGAGTCTTTAAGCCAAACAGCAAAAACGTCAGAGACATTGTCAAATATTCCTGCCCCAACAGACGCGAGCATGGCTGCTCCCAACGGTGCTCCTTCTTTTGGAGTAACCGTGCGCAACGGTAAATTCATCACATCACTAAGCATCTGGAGCCATATAGGACTATTAACTCCGCCACCAACAGCAACCGCCTCCGAGACATTAGCGTCTAAGTTTTTGATTAAACACAGTGAATCATTTAATGCGAATGAAACCCCTTCCATGACCGCCCGGGTCATATGAGCCCGTTCAGTCCCTGAATGAATCCCGAAAAAAACTCCTCGCGCATTTGCATCAGCATGCGGGGTGCGCTCTCCCGTTAAATACGGTAAAAACGTCACTCCGCCCGATCCGACTCCAGCAGGCGCAGCTTCAAGAATCAGTTGATCAAATTCAGCGCACCCAGAACTTCTACGCCACCAATCAAGAGCTGCGCCTGCTGAAAGGACTACTCCCATCAAATACCAGGTTTCAGGAATTACATGGCGCATCAGGTGAATACGCGTTTCGGGATCTGAAGTTGCGGATCTGATAGGTGCTACCACCGTTCCAGACGTACCCAAAGATATGAGCAAGTTCTCCGGTGAGCACACGCCGGCGCCCACAGCCGCCATGGCATTATCCGCCCCACCAGCGATCACCGGTATGCCTTCCTTAAGACCTGTTTCACGAGCAGTTTCCCTCGTCACTGAACCAACAATCTCACTCGACTCAACAATGGTCGGAAGCAACTCGGGATCAATAGCAAGTGCCGACAATATCTCTGAAGACCAGCGATTATTAGCCACATCAAATAGCAATGTCCCAGAAGCATCGGATGGATCGGAGGCAATTTCGCCAGTCAATCGTAACCTGATGTAATCCTTGGGCATCAATACATGTGTTAGACGATCAAACAATTCCGGTTCATGCGAGCGCATCCACATCAGTTTCGTGGCGGTAAAACCCTCTAAGGAAGGATTCCCGGTAAACCGTCGAAGCGCATCTTCACCCACTATCTCTATTATCGAATTAGCTTCGACTTTGGTTCTAACATCATTCCACAGAATTGATGGACGTAGTACTTGCTCATTCGCATCCAAAGCTACAAGAGAATGCATCTGTCCAGAAAGACCAATCCCAAAAACTTCTGGAGCATCGATATTCACCAGGAGTTGACGAATGCCGACACAGGTTGCGGACCACCAATCCTCAGGGTTTTGCTCACTCCATCCCGCAAACGGGACATCAAGACTAATTGGTGTGTTAGTAACAGCAAGGACTTCGCCGGCAAAATCGACTGCCACTACTTTTATCGAAGAAGTGCCAATATCAATTCCGATTAATAATGACTGACTCATGGTTCGACGGACTGTATCAGGTCATTAGCCGTCTAATGAGGTAAATGCAACTGAAGATATACATCCATCCTAGGTTTTCTTGGATCATAATTAATCATATTTTCAGTGGCGTCAGACAGTGCTCAATCCTCGGAAAATAGGATGTAATGACTCGAAGAGCGAGACAAACTATTCACACCTGCTATACCTCGCGAAATTCTCCTTCGACAGTATCGTCGTCGTCACCACCAGATGCTTGGTCATCATTGTCATCCCCAGGTTCCGAGGAATCACCGGCTGCTTCATTTGCTGCGTAAACAGCCTGACCGACCGCCTGTAAAGCTGTCTGAAGCTCCTCAGTAACTGAGGCAATCACTGAAGTTTCGGCCGTATCATCCGCGATAACTTCTTTCACAGCCTCTACTTTAGATTCGACGTCAGCTTTGATATCGTCAGGAATCTTGTCTCCATCATCCTTCAAAATTTTTTCAGCCTGAAACACAGCACTATCTGCAGCATTACGGGTTTCGACTGTCTCACGTTTCGTCTTATCAGACTCAGCATTTTCTTCGGCTTCACGAACCAGCCGTTCAACCTCTGCATCATCCATGCCAGAACGACCCGTGATTGTTATGTGCTGTTCTTTACCAGTGCCATTATCTTTTGCCGAAACCTTTAAAATACCGTCTGCATCAATATCAAATGTAACTGCGATCTGCGGGACTCCACGAGGGGCCGGCAAAATACCATCCAAGTTGAAACGGCCGATTGATGTGTTATCACCAGCCATCTCGCGTTCTCCTTGTACGATGTGAATCTCCACGCTTGATTGATTATCGGCAGCAGTGGTAAAAGTTTCAGTCTTGGAGGTGGGAATAGTTGTATTTCGCTCGATGAGCGCTGTTCGAACTCCTCCAAGCGTTTCTATACCAACCGATAATGGTGTGACATCAAGAAGTAAAACGTCCTTCACGTCACCTTGTAGTACACCTGCCTGGATGGCTGCACCAACAGCCACGACCTCATCTGGATTGATGGTGCGGTTAGGCTCTTTACCAAATAATGCAGTGACTAATTCGATAACGGCTGGCATGCGTGTCATCCCTCCAACCAGCACCACTTCATCAATTTCACCAGGACCTATATTTGCATCTTTCAAGGCAGCTTTTGTGGGAGCTGCAGTGCGTTCAATCAGTGCAGAAGTCAACTCCTCCAGCTTCGCTCTGGTTAGTGTCGATTGAAGATGCTTAGGTCCGGAGGAATCAGCCGAAATAAACGGCAAATTAATCTCCGTAGAAGCCACAGACGAGAGTTCAATTTTGGCCCGTTCGGCCTCCACCCGTAATCGCTGATGTGCTGAAACATCATCGCGTAAATCAATAAGATTTTCTTGCTTAAACTCGTCAGCCAAGTGATTAAGCAAACTCAAATCGAAATCATCGCCACCAAGGTGAGTATCACCGTTAGTACTTTTTACCTCAAAAACCCCTTCACCAAGAGCAAGAATCGTAACATCAAAAGTTCCACCACCCAGATCATAAACTGCTATGGTGCGTTCGCCTTCTTTATCAAGCCCATATGCTAAAGAAGCAGCAGTGGGCTCATTAATAATCCGAAGAACTTCAAGACCAGCAACTTGACCTGCAATTTTCGTAGCTTCGCGTTGACTATCGCTAAAGTAAGCCGGGACAGTAATCACAGCTTGGTCTACTTGTTCACCTAACTTGGCCTCGGCATCTTCTTTTAACTTGCGTAAGACCATCGCAGAAATTTCAGCTGGAGTGCTAGTCTTTCCATTAAGAACAATCCCAGCATCTCCACCATCCAACTCCCCAAGTTTGAAAGAAACGTTTTTAATATCTGCCTTTACGGAAGAATCGTCAAAGCGACGACCGATAAATCGTTTCGCCGAGTAAACAGTATTTTCGGGATTGGTAATTGCCTGACGTCGAGCCAGTTCACCAACAAATCGCTCATCCGTTTTTGCATTGAATGCCACTACAGACGGTGTCGTACGGCGTCCTTCAGCGTTCTCTATGATCTCTGGCTCTCCTGATTCCATCACAGCCATCGCAGAGTTAGTTGTTCCGAGATCTATTCCAATAACTTTTGCCATTACTTTTAATTATTCCCTTTTGAATGTCGGTTAGTCTGGATAAAGGCGTAAACACGCAGTTATGGCCCAGATACTTGTTGTTAAACGCGTCTTTCTTGCTTTTTGTATTCTTAGTTTCGTATCCACCTACTATTATTCATTGGATTTTTCAGGTTCAGCGACCGCAATTTCTACTTGCGCCGGCCTAACAACCTCACCATTGTGCGTATATCCAGGACGAAGCACAGCAATCACTGTGTTTGGTTCGGAATCTGCAGTAATGCTTGACAAGAGTGCTTCGTGCTTACGAGGGTCAAATTCTTCGCCAAGAGAGTCAAACTGTTCAAAACCTTCAAGGGACAATTCGCTCAGAAATTTTTTATGTATAGCGTTAATACCCTCAAACCAACCGGTATCAACCTCATCTAAAGAGTCGGATTTTAATGCAACAGTGAGTTGGTCAATCACATCAATAAATCGTAAAACTATCCGTTGCTGATTCCTTAGAAGAGCAGATTGCTGCTCCGTTTCTATACGCCTTCGATAATTAACCAGATCCGCTTGGGCACGTTGTGCTAATCGTTTGAATTGGTCTTTCTCGCGTAACGTTTCAACCAATTCATCTGGAGCAGATACAGTCCCGTCTGTATCCGAGAGCTCCGTCGCGAGAGGTTCTGATGACAGGTCCTCAGGATTCGGTAACTGGGATGATTTATCTTCTGTATTTGACAATTTTTCCTAACAATCTGACGTAATAGTCATTGCGCGGTCAGTTTTGTGCATATGGTTAATCGGCGCCGACATATCCAAGTATTTGACGAATCTCATCGGCAGCAACTTTAGCCGCTCGTTTATCTGCGACTTCTAAGTTTGTTTCTAATAACAAGACTATATCCGTTAAAGATCGAACTAAATCGAGAACCAAGCTCACGCCATTAAGGTTCAAGCCCAACTCATCAGCGAGGCGACGGATCACGCGCAACCGTTCAACATCGGAATCCGAATACAGGCGTCGACTGCCTTGGGAACGCTGCGGACTCACCAAACCTTCTTTATCGTATTTACGAAGGGTTTGAGGATGCATATCTGCCAACCGGGCAGCAACACTGATTACATAAACTCCAGTAATCGTTGACGACTGAATTCGGCTACTGACACCGTAGTTTTGGTTCTCAGCGCGGGCATCTAGAGCATCTTGATCCGTATTTGCGAACGAAGTAGATTGAACTACCGGCTCGGATGAACTGATTTCGTAAAGATCAGCCAACATTCGGTTTAATGCGTCGGAGCGGGACCAGGCTAAACCAGAATTCTGTGAATCCACGAATCCTCGTCTTGATTGATTAAATTCCTGTGTCAAGAGACGTCTTTCTTAATATCCAAGGCGAACGCGACCTAGAATGGAATCAGATACGTTAATAAAAAGTTTAATCTCACTCAATATACATCCTACGGTATACATGGTAATAATTGATACAATGCATGTCAACTTTATAGCTGATTTCGTAAGCAATGAGAGTGGTTACCAGTATTTATTACTTTATTTTACGAAATCTACCTATATAACCTTGAATATCAAAAAGTTTCGTAGTACTATCTGTCGCAGATCGTTTTATGGAAGGAATACTGTTACAGGATTCGTAACGTAAATCAGATTCAATATTTTTGTAACGCTCCGACCAAATTATGGCGGGGACGAAAGAAGAAGAAGGAAGAAAGTGCTTTATCTCAAAGCTTGCCCGAAGTGTCATGGTGATGTTGAGCTGGTCATATTCCCAGACAGCAAGACTTTACAATGCCTACAGTGTTCGTTCACTGTTGACTCGAAAGAGTCGGCTCGACGGGCAGTACAGGAAAGACCTGTAACCACAACCGAAGCCGCATAATAACGGCCGAATATAAGTAGTTGAAGCTCCGGTTGGTAAATCGCCGGAGCTTTTCATTTAATCAATAAAACTACGCCACAACCAAAGCTTCAAAAAAACATCGACAGCAACAACTAAAACTTTGTAAGAGCTTTCGTTTTTTGACATACGGTTACATCCAGAACTGGAATCACCTGAGGTACCAGATTTGCATACTTTGTGATAAAAAGCACCCACGCAACAAAGGTCTCACAGGATATGTCAGTCGTCGATATGACAGTAATCAACAACAATGGAAACTTGAACACTGAATTAGTTGTGCCTGATGTCGTCATCCGTCGGCTTCCGCTTTATGTACGTATTCTGACGCAGTTTTCGAATCGAGGTTATGAGGTCGTATCCTCCGAAC
>Ga0209228_1000162_pt1 | contig 32390 bp, 22 predicted proteins | sample METZYME_3_150m_FD_187547 | JGI IMG/M metagenome (GOLD analysis project Ga0209228, IMG submission 187547) | Marine microbial communities from oxygen minimum zone in mesopelagic equatorial Pacific - METZYME_3_150m (SPAdes) (version 2) | ecosystem: Environmental > Aquatic > Marine > Oceanic...
TTAGCGAGTGACCCGACATATACCCGTCAAATGCCGCAAACATAGGCAATCCCAAAAGATACAAGTCGCCAATCGCATCCAGCAATTTGTGTTTGGCAAACTCATCAACATAACGCAGACCTTCTTTGTTCAGGACGCAATCATCCGCGATGCCCACCGCGTTCTCTAGACTTGATCCCAAACAACGATCGATTGCCTGGGCTCGAGGCAAGTCATCAATGAGACCAAACGACCGTGCTCGGCTCAAATCATCACCGTACGAGTCACGCGTAAAATCGAGTTCGACCCGTTTCGGGTAGCGGTTGTATACCGGATGATCCGCGACGAACGTGTACGCACCCTTAAATCCGTTGTAGGGAGAGAGGGTTGCCACAGCATCATCTTGAGAGACCGTAAGTTCTCGGGTGATGCGGATAAACTTTCGTGGTGCCGACTGCGCACGCGAACCAACACTCTCGATCAGTTTGACAAACGGACCGGCGCTACCGTCCATGATCGGAACTTCATCTCCCGACAACTCAATCACCGCGTTATCAATCGCAAGGCCCCAGAGCGCAGACATCAAGTGTTCTACGGTCGAGACGTTACTCCCTTCCTCACTGATACTGGTCGATAGCAGAGTGCTAGAGACATTCTGAGCCAAGGCGGCAACCGCGACGTCGGGGCAATCGGCTCGAACGAACCGAATGCCCGTGTTCGCCTCGGCAGGACGCAGCGTCATACGCACTTTTTTGCCAGAGTGCACGCCGATTCCGATGGCGTGCGCCGGCTTCCTGAGCGTTCTCTGACGCAACATAGAGTCACCCAATCAACGAGTCGCAACCCAATATACAACGAAAATCATAGAAAATGGAAGAAAAGTGGAGAAACGATGAAAGCTTTTAGTGGACTTACTTCGCCATCCAACTGCGCCCAGCGTCCCTTCATCGCACGAAATTCAGATGTAACAGACCGATATTTCGATCAAAATACCGCGTCTAGAGATCTTCAGACCAACGGATTGGACGAGTGCAGGTCATCGGAACTCCACAAGAATTCACCGACAAAATTTTGTGTGTCGCCCCTATGATGGCGTGGACTGATCGGCACTGTCGGACATTTCACCGGCTCATCGCACCGCACGCGTGGCTTTATACTGAGATGGTCGTTGCCGACGCGATATGTTTTGGTCGAGCACCTCGATTACTTGAACACGGCGAGCATGAGCGCCCGGTGGTACAGCAACTCGGCGGGAACGATCCTTATTTATTGTCCCAAGCAAGCCTTGTAGCTGAAAAAAATGGCTTTGATGCAATCAATTTGAACGTTGGTTGCCCATCCGACCGCGTCCACCAAGGCGCTTTTGGCGCCTGCTTAATGCTGCAACCCAAGTTGGTCGCCGAGTGCATCAAGCGCATGTGCGACACAGTCTCGATTCCGGTCACCGTCAAATGCCGTCTCGGCGTCGACGATCACGCGAGTTACGGAAAATTGGCTGAATTCGTTGGATACGTCAGTGAGGCCGGTGCTCGACTATTTGTCGTGCACGCCCGAAAAGCGATTTTGACGGGTTTAAGTCCGGCACAAAACCGAGCGATCCCCCCGCTGGACTACGATCAGGTCGAACAACTCAAGGCCGACTTCCCGTCGCTTGCGATTATTCTGAATGGGGGCCTAAACGACACGCAAAAGGTCAAGGAGATACTTGCATGGGCGGACGGTGTGATGATCGGGCGCGCTGCCTATCAGAACCCGGGTTTTCTTCGTGAACTTGACCTCGCCCTTTATCCGGAAAAACAGCTCGACAATTTCCAATCCCTTCTCAACCAATACATGGCTTACATGGAAAGCGAACTGGATCAAGGTGTCCGGCTCCATGAGATGACCCGACATCTATTCGGTCTCTTCCATGGATTGCCGGGTGCACGCCAATACCGACGTTATTTGTCGGAGTACGCTCTACTCAAGGGCGCAGGCATAGATACTTTCATCCGTGCTTGCGCCAAAGTCGATCGAAGGGCAGCCTGATGTTCGAACGCCTAAAAGGCGTGTTCGCACGGGAACAGAATTCCGACGTTGAAACGGAAAGCACCACCGTGCCGCTCGCCGCGGCGATGTTGCTGCTTGAAGTCGCCTGGGCTGATCACGAACTCGAAGACCGGGAACTGGAACAGGTTAAAGTCGCGCTCGAGTCAATGTACGAAATTGATCAAGACCAGGGTTCGGAGATCGTCGACCGTGCCCGAGCCGATCACGAAAAAAGCACCGGCGTTTTCCCTTTCACTCGATTACTCAATGAGCGGTTGGATCGATCTGAACGTAAAGCACTGTTGGTACATCTATGGAGGGTCGCCAATTTCGAAGGTGACAAAGAGCATTACGAAGAACACGTCATACGTAAAATCACCGACTTGCTCTATCTAAACCACTCTGACTTTATTGCCGCCAAGCGAGAAGTTCAAAGCAACAACTGAGGTTGGAGATATATCCACCTCCCTTTGGGATGGATGCACTATGCCAATCCAACCTCCATCTCCAACAACACAAATTCTCGTTCGAGCCGTTTCTCCGAAACTTTTTCCCGCGCGCCGACGGCCTGACTAAATAACGTGATCCCATATTCCTCCAACAGAAATCGGAGTCGGACAAGCGTATCTTCATTCCCGCCCACTTCCTCTAAACGCACGTATCGCTCGCGCCACCTCTCTATAATTTCGATGTTGGTTTCGTCCCTCCCAACTCTTCCTTGCAGATGGTCGATACGGTAACGCATGCCATCGAGATACCGGACTAGATCGGCGAGCCTGTCGTAGGGCGTAGTCGAGAGAAAGTTGTGGGGGACCAACCGTGCCAACTGTGCTTCCATATCAATGCGCGCGCGGGCAAAGGGCTTAGCTGACAGGGCATCGACTTCTCGTGCTGTATCAAAACGCCGGTCCAAAATGGCCCGAACCCGTTCGACTAATTCGAAATAAGTTTCGACCAGTTGCCCTCTCCGTTCGCTAAGACGTTCTTCAAACGTCTCCCGCGATCGAGGGATCTCGCAGCCTTGGAAGTAGGCGATCCAGGCGGTGTTTCGGAGAACCTCATCAACGAATTGATCTCTCGTGCCCAGGGTCGCGTAGTGGAGTAGCAAGACGCTTTCTTTATCGATCTCCTTGTGGATATAACGAACGGACTGTCGCTCCGCAAGCAACGCCAGTCGCGATAGACCCTGACGATTACAACTCTGCTGCCGCTTCTGATCCGAATCAAGACGAAAATCCACGCTGTGCTTATCGTCAACTAATAGCGGATACACCAACATCTGCTCCCCAGATTCGTCTAAAACCATTGACTCGGGAAGTCCGGTATCTGGAAATACCGTAAGCCCCGTCATCTCAAGTTTGGCCCGCAAACCACCGTCCATACGTTCCTCTAGACTCGCGAGGAGCCGAGACTTTAAAGCTTCCACATCTCTGTCTTGGTCGATCAGTCGGCGTTTGTTATCCAGCACTTGAATGTTCATCCGCAGAAACGGTGCGAGCCGATCAACATTCCATTCGGACACAGGTATATTTACGTCGAAACGTTCTCGCATTATTTTCGCGAGAGCCAAGAGCATGCGTCCGCGTCGGTACTGATCCTCACTTATCAAGGAAGGAAAAATGGTCGCGACACGATCCGGAACCGGTGCAAGTTGCTTCCGCGTTTGTTTGGGTAAGGCCTTGATCAGTTCGACGCATTTTTCTTCGAAAAAACCGGGTACCAGCCAGTCCAAGGTGTCTTGTTGTATTTTGGCGAGTAATCCCAGCGGCACTTCGATCGAAACCCCGTCATCATCGGTGCCCGGCGCAAAACGATATCGGACGCTGACCTCAACGCCATCAACCTCGATTTCCCCAGGAAACTCATCATCTTTCGGGGAAAAGTCGACCCTCTTCAACAAATCGTCTCGCGTCATCATTAAACGATCACGCTGGTTCGAATCGATATTCCGATACCACCCTTCGAAAGATCGAATACTGATAGCTTCCAACGGCAACCGCTCCTCGTAAAACGAACACTGCGCGTCATCACTCGCGAGCAGGTCGGTGCGCCGGCCCTTTGCCTGCAACTCCACAATTTCGCTCACCAGCTCCCGATTGTGATCAAGAAATGGTGCTTCAACGTGTGCGCTAGGCGCGACCAGGGCGTGACGGATAAATAGCTGTCGACAGATGGCAGGATCGATACGGCCGTATGGAATCCGGCGATTTTCGACCACCGGGACGCCGTAGACGACAGCACGTTCGCGGGCCATCACCTCGCCGCGTTTTTCATCCCATTCCGGCTCTCTATGCGTTCGTCGGATCAGGTGCGCAGCCGCGTGCTCGATCCATCTGGCTTCTACCTGGGCGTTACACCGCGCATACGTTTGCTGCGTCTCCGATATTTCCGCCGCCACCAACCACTTCGGGCGTTTCGAAGCTAACACCGAACCTGGGAACACACGAAACATCAGGTTACGCGGACCGGCATAGTTTCCCTTTTCAGTCTTCAAACCGATAAAACTAAGCGAACCGGCCAGCAAGGCTCTGTGCAGACTCGCGTAGTCGGCCGCGGTTCTGTTTATTCGCAACCCCAGATCTCGACACGCTAGCAGCAACTGACGATGGACGGCTCGCCATTCCCCCATCCGATTAGGCGATAAGAAATTTTGTTCTAACGCCCGACGGTATCCGCTGCGGGTCGAGTCTTCACGCACCCCGCTGGCCCACGTCCATAGATTCACAAAACCGAGAAAATCTGATGCTTCATCGGCAAACCGCTCGTGCGCTTTATCAGCCGCTGCTTGTTTATCAAGGGGCCGAAGACGTGGATCTTGGACGGCAAGCGCCGCGACGATAATCAACACTTCCGTCAAACTCCCGAATCGATGTGCCTCTATCACCATCCGTGCCAATCGAGGGTCAACGGGTAACCGCGCCATCATGTTCCCTTTCTCGGTCAACTTATCGTCGTCGAGCGCTTGCAATTCATGCAACAAGCGCACCGCATCATTGACCGCTCGGGGATCGGGCGGATCCATGAACGGGAACGTCGCGACATCGCCCAAGCGAAATGCGCGCATCTGCAGAACCACGGCCGCGAGATTTGTCCGCCTGATTTCTGGGTCCGTATAAGGCGGACGACTCTCATAATCGACTTCGTCATACAGTCGATAACAGACACCGGGCGCAATCCGACCGCAGCGACCCTGTCGTTGGTCCGCACTGGCTCGGGAAATCGGCTCGATAGGTAATCGTTGAAGTTTAGAACGGAAGCTATAGCGACTAATCCTGGCTTCACCCAAATCGACCACGTAGCCGATGTTGGGAACAGTAAGGCTGGTTTCTGCGATATTCGTTGCTAAAACGATTCGATGTTGTCTTCCGGGCTCAAAAATTCGTTTCTGTTCGCGTGGCGGCAACCGAGCGTATAGCGGCAATACTTCATATTGGTCACGAAAATGCCGGTTTATCCATCTCGACCAATCGAGAATGTCTCGTTCACCCGGAAGGAACATCAAGACGTCACGCGGCCCCTTAGTTTTTTCGTTCCAAATGTCTGACAGGCAGGTTCGCAATGTCTCTTCAAGACGATCGCTCACTGGCCGGTATCTAGTCTCCACTGGGTATCCCCTGCCACTCACGCTCACGATAGGCGCGTCGGAGAAATGCTGGGAGAACGTGTCAACATCGATGGTCGCACTCGTTATTACCACTTTTAGGTCGTCGCGACGCTCAAGTAATCGCTTGAGGTACCCCAGTAAGAAATCGACATTCAAGCTGCGCTCGTGAGCCTCATCAACAATGATCGCGTCATAGGCGTTCATGCGCCGATCGGATCGAATTTCGTTCAACAACAATCCGTCCGTCATGACTTTAATTAAGGTGTTTTCGTTCCACTGATCATCGAAGCGAACCGCATAACCAACTTCATCGCCTAAGGAAGTAGAAAGTTCGGACGCAACGCGTTGCGCCACTGTCCTCGCGGCGAGACGTCTCGGCTGGGTATGACCAATCATGCCGCGTCTTCCTAAACCCGCCGCTAGGCATGCTTTGGGGAGCTGTGTGGTTTTACCCGAGCCCGTCTCGCCAGCAACGATCACCACCTGGTGGGCGCGTATCAGCTCAGTAATCGCCTCGCAATGCGCGCTGATCGGCAATTCAGTAGGGTACGAAACCAACGGAACCGAAGATTCGCGACGGGCCAGTTGCTCAACAGACCCGGCCCACCGAGTTTTTATTTGACCACTAACTTTTCCGTTGTTGATGGCTCGTGCAATAACCTGAGCATCTCGGGCCATCACGGAATTCGGGTCGAATGCGCGGGCTTTGACCATGGCGCACGAGTAGTCCTCTCGTTAGAAGATCGATACCGCTCGGTTATTTGGACAGAAGATTCATGCCTTCTTCAAGGCCCCGAATGGTCAGCGGGAACATACGCCCGTCAACTAATTCCTGAGTCATTGCAACGGAGGTCGAATACTCCCAAGTCTCCTGGGGTGTTGGGTTAATCCATACGATGTTGTCGTACGAGCCCATAAAACGCGACATCCAAATGGCCCCGGCTTCCTCGTTCCAGTGTTCGACGCTCCCACCTGAATGGGTAATTTCGTAGGGCGCCATCGTTGCATCCCCAACAAATACGATTTTGTAGTCACCGGCATATTTATTGAGAATTTCCCAGGTGGGAATTCGTTCACTCATCCGCCGGCGGTTGTCCTTCCACATAGACTCGTAAATAAAGTTGTGGAAGTAATAACTTTCGAGGTGCTTAAACTCCGTTCGTGTCGCAGAAAAAAGCTCCTCACAGACTTTGACATGGGCATCCATCGATCCGCCGATATCAAAAAATGTCAGTACCTTGATGGTATTGCGCCGTTCCGGACGTAATCGAATATCCAACATCCCGCCATTGTGGGCAGTCTTACGAATCGTCGTATCGATATCGAGTTCATCCTCGCGGCCGGTGCGAGCGAACTTTCGCAATCGACGCAATGCCATTTTGATGTTGCGTGTACCCAATTCCACGGAATCGTCCAGGTTCTTGTACTGTCGTTCGTCCCAAACCTTCTTCGCTTTCTTCTTTTTGCCTTTACCAAGACCTCCAGGACCCTTCCGTCCATCACGTTCCGCGTCTCCCTCTTCGCCTTCTTTTCCTTCTTGGGCTTCTTCTTCCGCTTTCTTAGCTTCTTCTTCCTTCGCCTTCTGAAACGCCTCAATCAGCTTTTCGAGGCCGCCCAGCGATTCGAGTTGTTCCAGCTCTTCGGGCGTGAGAGATTTTTCAAATTCACGACGGAGCCACTCGTCGGGAATGAGGGACTCGAGCATGCCATGTAGGTCGTCAAGACCTTTGAAATACGCGCTAAATGCTCGATCGAACTTGTCATAGTTCTTTTCGTCTTTGACGAGACATGTCCGCGATAGAAGATAAAAGTCATCGATACTCGCGTAAACGACGCGATATTCCATGGCCCGCAGTAGATCCATGAGTTCCCGAATCGTAACCGGAAGTTTGTATTTTCGAAGCGTCAGGAAGAAATTGATCAGCATTGTTTCATCAACTCCGCTTTCACCTTGAGCCCCAAGTTATCCGCGACTATCACGTCGATTCATAAACGCCAATCGTTCCAACAAGTGCACATCCTGCTCATTCTTTACCAACGCTCCATATAGCGGCGGAATGGCTTTGCTCGGATCTCTGTCGGTGAGAATCTCGTCCGGGATATCGTCAGCCATCAGCAGTTTCAGCCAATCGATCAGTTCAGACGTCGATGGTTTTTTCTTGAGACCCGGCACCTTCCGAACGTCGAAAAAGATATCCATCGCCTCCTTCACCAGATCATGCTTGATCTCTGGAAAATGCACCTCAACGATCTGTTGCATCGTTTCTCGATCTGGAAAATTAATGTAGTGGAAGAAACACCGCCTAAGAAAGGCGTCCGGGAGTTCTTTCTCATTGTTTGACGTGATAACGACAACAGGACGAGTGATTGCGGAAATGGTTTCTTGAGTTTCGTATACGTAGAACTCCATACGATCGAGTTCCTGCAACAAATCGTTGGGGAATTCGATGTCTGCTTTATCGATCTCATCGATCAACAACACCACCTTTTCCTCCGAGCTAAATGCTTCCCACAATTTTCCGCGTTTGATGTAGTTACGGATGTCCTGCACCCGGTCGTCGCCGAGCTGGGAATCGCGCAGCCGGCTCACGGCGTCGTACTCGTAGAGACCCTGACTGGCTTTAGTTTGCGATTTGATATGCCACTGAATTAGCGGTACGCCCAGGGTGCTGGCAATCTCCTCGGCGAGCAAGGTCTTGCCCGTTCCCGGTTCTCCCTTCACAAGTAACGGCCGTTCCAGTTTCACGGCAGCGTCGACCGCCATGGAAAGTTCATCGGTTGAGATATAACTGTCTGTACTATCAAAGATCATGCAGCGTCCTGAAACTTAACGTTGGTGATTGAATGCTGAGGCAGCGCGTACTTTAGCCACGCACCTACGGCGACGCAACCGAAGACCGCGTCTCACCCTTTCCCCTTGATCGATTTTGGTCGCCCTGTATGACCCGAAAATCTGCCGACTTGGCGTCGTATAAAGAGACCGACAAAAACAACGAGGACGATCAGCGTGGGAAAGAATAGAACGGTCGCTGGCGTTGATGCGTCTGCTCCTCGTTCCAAGAATAAGCGGAACAGGAGAGCAATGAGCGCTGGGGCATATTCACCTCCACTCAACTCAATAGGCATCAGCGCCCAGACGACGATCAGACTGGCTGCTAGACCCGCGAACAATCCAAATCGACGTAACGAGCGCCACATTAGCCACGCGAAACCAACCCCCGCCAACGCCAACACTAACCACGCGATCACGTACGACATCGATTTATACCCATCTCACTATTTGCCATGCAAGATCATCCGGGTGGACATTTTTCTCGGAGATGACGTTGCCGTACACACTGACCCCTGCTCGTCGAATTTCGTCTCCATTCCCAGCAATGAGAGGATGCCACTCGTACAGTGGACGACCCTCATCCAACAACCGGTATGCACAAGTATTGGGCAACCAGGAAAGATCACTAACCGAATCCGCATCGAGGCGCACGCAATCCTGAACGAGTTGATGCCGCTCTGGATAATGACTACAACGGCAACTCTCTATTTCAAATAGGCGGCAAACGACGGACGTCGCACCAACGGAGCCGGTCTTTGTATCTTCGAAACGAATCAAACAACATTGGCCGCATCCGTCACACAACGATTCCCATTCCGCCTGGTTTAGCTCACGAAGTTTTTTGGTTTCCCAAAATGGCTTACGAATCTCCACGTGAGCGCTCCCCCAGCACCGGCGGTAGCTGTAAGTAGTAGCCTTGGTTCGCGATCGCCTCGAGTACTTGTCTAGTCTCCACGCGCGCCAACGATCGATCTTCCGTTAGTTTAAAGCGCAACGTCTCAACCGGCCTCCCGAATCGTTTCAAAAGGTCCGCCGGTAACGACATCGGATCGGACGAGCCGTCAACATATAAGTACATATCGGCGACGCGCTTGCTGCGGTATACCGCAACGTCACGAGCCATCATCAACCAAGATGTCCTGAAAGCACGTCAAGAAAAGCGTCACCAACCAGTTCATCGCGCCATCCAGCAAACCAATCGGGCAAATCTTGCAAAGCCTCATAATGACGAACGCATGCTTCCACGTCGCGCTTGCGTGCGAGCAGCTCAACGGCCATCCCCAATCGATTCGCAGTTTCTGAGGCAATTTCCCGCAATGTCTTGACGATTTTTCCATGGTGGGAGGAAAACGGTCGGACCACCGGTTCGGGTAATTGGGTTGCCGATTTTCCTTCGTCGAATGCCGTGAGGACCGCGTCGCCATGTTCTCGCAGGACTCCAGGCGGCAGGATTCCTTCAAGAATCCGCCCACTGACACGTTCGCTCTGGGCAAGCTTCATCAAATGCGCGTCCCAAACCGTTTTTGAACGGGGCACGTCTCGGTCGCGCGCTTCATGCTCTCGCCATGTTACGAGGCTCCGCAAGACACTGAGTTGCTTCGGGTGAAGGCGCCAAGCACCTTTTAACGTACGGTAATACTCGTCCGGGGAAATGATCGGTTGATCCAACATCCGCGACATTTCCTGGGCAAACCAAGGGTAACGATCCTGTTCGTCAAGACGCGAGCGGATCATGCTCCATAGTTCCGGCAGGTATAAAACGTCGTCGACCGCGTATTCAAGTTGCGCGGCACTCAATGGTCGCTTTAGCCAATTCGACCGGGTTGATTGCTTGGCCAACTCAACGCCCAAGTAGCGTTCCACTAAACCGGCATAACTCAAGCTGAATTCCGGCTCAAGAAATGCGTGCGCGAGTTGCGTATCCACGAGGCCACGGGGACGGACTTTGAGATGGTGTTGAAGGACTTCAAGGTCTTCGGAACAGGCGTGCATAATCTTGACGACCATCGGATCAAGCAACGTGGTTTGTAGACTCGAATAGTCGAGCAAAGCCTGCGCATCGATGAGCGCTACTTCGGCTCCTTGGGCCAGTTGATACAGCGCGGGTATCGGGTAGAACGTGTTGACGCGTATGAATTCAGTATCGATCCCGAGCACATCGCAATTGACCCCCAGTACTGCATCGAGCGCCTTTTGGGTGTCGACCAGTTGTTCAGTCAATGCTGGTACGCCCACGTAACGCATGTGTGATCGTTCCGCCGTCGACGTACTCGAGTTCGCCTCCCACCGGCACACCGTGCGCGATGCGGGTAACAGACGCACCCGAGCCAGTGAGCGCCTCGCTAATGTAATGCGCAGTGGCTTCCCCCTCGACGGTAGGATTCGTCGCAAGGATCACTTCCCTTATGTCGGTTTCCAGCACGTGCTCCCGGAGCCTGTCGAGCCCGAGTTCAACTGGACCCACACCATCGATCGGCGACAAACGACCATGCAAGACGAAGTACTTACCGTCGTAACCCGCAGCCGACTCAATCGCGACCACATCGGACGGTGATTCGACGACGCACAGCACGGCGCCATCACGTTTCGCGTTGCTGCATATGCCGCAGGACTCTGTTTCCGACAAGTTTCGACATACCCGACACTGACCGACATTTCGGACCGCATCGACGATCGCACCGGCTAGGGCACCAGCGCCCTCGCGATTTCGTTGTAATAGATGAAAGGCCATGCGTGTCGCCGTCTTAATGCCGATTCCAGGGAGCACCTGCAAGGCTTCAATCAGTCGATCGATCAGGGGGCTTATTCGACTCAAAATGGTAGCTTGACACCTGGTGGAAGCCCAAGACCCTGTGCCATTTCCGACATCTTCTGTTTTTGGGTCGCCTCAACGCGCCGAACCGCATCGTTAATCGCTGCAGCGATCAAATCTTCTAACATATCGCGGTCTTCACGTAGAAGACTCGGATCGATTTCTACAGCGTGCGCTTGGTAGCGTCCAGATAGAACTACCTTCACCATACCGCCACCGCTCTCACCCGTGACCTCCATTGCTCCCATCTTGTCTTGGGCTTCTTGCATCCGCGACTGCATTTCTTGCGCCTGCTTCATTAAATCGTTCATGTCTTTCATAGGACCTCAGTCAGACCGCGGCTGTACCGCATCCAATCGACCGTCAAATTCGCTCATCAAGGATTGTACGTTTTCATCTTTGCGCAACGCGGATTCCGCCAGGTCGAGTCGTTCTTGCGCTAAACGCTGTTTCCGCACCGCGGGCGTTTCCTCAATGACCGTACCAGCGGTAACAACAACTTCGACGGATTTGCCGACGTGTTCCGAGAAAATTTCTTCTAAATGACCTTGCTGAGTATCGTTGTAGAGCGTGTCGTGGCTCTCATCCAACAGGAGCTCAACCCGTTCCTCGGTCAGAGTAACGAGATTACTGTGTTCTAGAATCATGGCGGTCACACCCGACGCAGGGATGTCCTCGATCCTCTCGTGCCATGGCGTACCGTTCAGCAATGCTTCGCCGCCCACTTTTGCCGCTGACCCCTTCTCGTTGGGATCGGTGGCTTTCGTTTTCCGTCGCTTTTTCGATGGCTTCTGCTCGACCGGCGTGTCTTCTTTCCTGCCTGCCGAGCCATTCCCAGCGGTCCCAGATGGCGTCATATCGACACTGTCATAGGCAGGCTCGAAGTCGAGCAGTCGAATCATAGTCATTTCAAACCCAACTTTGGGGTCCGGCGCGTACTGCATATCTCGCCCACCCATCAGACACGTCTGATATGCCAATTGGATCCACTGTGCCGAAAATCGATCCGTGTATTTGTCGAGATCGCCTTCCGGCTTCGTCTCCGTCGCGTGTGCCATCGCAAGCTCGTGAAAAGCCCGTTGGAGGTTAGCGAGCACGTCGGCCAAATCCGCCGAACGCGCAGCGAGTTCATTCGAACATTTGAACAACGCCACGCGATCTCCATCCGCAAACGCGTCGAGTAAACGGGCCACCTCATCTGAACGCACGGTACCCAACATTTCGGCGACTCGGTCCCCTTCCAACGATCCACCGCAATAAGACACGGCTTGGTCAGCGATGGACAACGCGTCGCGAAGACTGCCATCCGCTGCTCGAGCAATCACATTAAGGGATACGTCGTCGGAATCGAACGACTCGCGAGTGAGTACGCTCCCAAGGTGTTCGGCAATCACATCCGGGAGAATGTTCTTCAAGTTAAATTGTAGGCACCTCGAAAGAACCGTCATCGGAACTTTTCCGGGGTCGGTTGTTGCTAACAAGAACTTTACGTGGGGTGGTGGCTCTTCAAGTGTCTTTAATAACGCGTTAAAACTCGAGGTCGAGAGCATGTGCACCTCATCGATGAGATAGACCTTGAAGCGCCCGCGAGTTGGTAAATACTGCACGTTATTGAGCAAGTCCCGCGTATCATCGACACCCGTACGCGACGCTGCGTCGACCTCGATCAGATCGATAAACCGCCCTTCGATAATCTCTGTACACGGTTCACATGCACCACACGGAGAAGATGAAACCCCTTGCTCGCAATTCAGACAATTAGCCAGAATCCGCGCAATGGTCGTTTTGCCCGTACCCCGCGTGCCAGTAAACAAGTACGCATGGTGTAGGCGGTCTTTGTCGAGCGCATTGACCAACGCGCGAACCGCGTGTTCCTGACCAACAACGTCATCGAACGAACGTGGCCGGTACTTTCGAGCAAGGACCTGATAGCTCATGATCATCCATTCTAAGTCAGATCATCACGAGTCAACACGGAACGAATGAGTTTGTCTGCTGATTTCTCAATTATCGGCCATCGGGGTGCAGCCGGTATCGAATCCGAAAACACTTTGCGGGGGTTCAAGCGGGCACTGGATATGGAGGTGCATGCCGTCGAATTCGACGTCCATCGGGTCGACGGTGAGCTCGTTGTCATCCACGATGACACCGTCGATCGAACCACCAACGGTATAGGGACGCTATCGGATTTTTCGTTCGAACAACTACGTCAGCTGGACGCTGGCGATGGGGAACGCATACCCACCCTCAAAGAGGTTTTGGATCTGATTCCACCCACGGTTGGGGTTAACGTCGAACTAAAGGGCGTCGGAACGGCAACCGCCACGGCAGAAGTGCTACGTCACTACAGCCATCGACAATTAGTATCGTCGTTCGACCACAAGGAATTGCAGAACTTCGTGGCGATTGGTTCTGGTATCCCGGTCGCACCCTTATTCGGACGTTGGCGAGAAAATGGACTCGAGATAGCCCGCGCATTAGGCGCTCATGCCATTAATGTCTCCGACCGTATCGCGAATCTGGAACGCGTCAACGATATCGTCGATGAGGGGTTCGCGTGTTACGTGTTCACCGTCAACGATGTCCAACGGGCCAGCGATCTTAAAGACATGGGCGTGTCGGGCGTTTTTACGGACCGACCCGACCTATTCATTGAGTTTTCTCGGACCGACTGACCGTCCCAGTGCGGGCAAAACCATTGCTCACCGCTATCGGCTTGCCTTATTGAGCTTCCGTAGAGATCAGCCTGCCGGCGCGTGTTGAATCACCTCCGGAGGCGAACCCTCTGGTATGTCGTCCTCCGTGACCGCACGAAGAGCAACGCGATCATCACCGTCTGCAAACTCATGCGTGGTAACACAGAACTCGACCAAAATATCGTTGGGATCGGTCACATAAATGGAATGACACCAACCATGATCGATCTCCGTCACTTCGTGACCGTATTCTAGTAACCGATCCCGTTTCGCATGCAGGTCGTCGACACTTTCAGCGCCAAAGGCAATGTGGTTCGACCAGGATGGCAACCCTAAGCCCCTTGAAATCGAGATCGACCGTTCGTCGTCAAGGCGCTCGTCGTGAAGTTCCCAAAAAGCCATTAACTCGCCGTTTCCAGTGTCGTAAAAGAAGTGCTTAGCCCAACTGCGTGGCATCGATTGCTTAATGACCTTCGCCAGACGAAAGCCCATGGCTTCAGTGTAGAAGGCATGCGTTGCCTGCATATCCCTCGTGGTAATCGCTAGATGGTGAAATGACATGGCGTGTTACCTGCTTAATGACTCGGGGAAAATGTATCACGGTCGCGTCCTACTATCGGTTCAGTAAAACGGCTACGATAACTGGCCATTCGGTGTCCGAGGATTGCCGAATCTATGGTGACCCACGCCGGTCCCCTCGCGACGAGATGTTGTGAACCCCGTCAGGCCTGGAAGGGAGCAGCGGCAACAGCGGATTCGGGTGCCGGGGTGTGGCTGGTTGGGTCGCCACCCATATACTGTGTTCCCATCGGGAGAGGTGTCTGAGCGGTCGAAAGAGCACGCCTGGAAAGTGTGTATACGGCAACGTATCGAGGGTTCGAATCCCTCCCTCTCCGCCAGTTTTTTATAGATACTGATTAGAGTTTGAAAGATTCTCCCCGACATTTTCCTTTCGCAAGAATTTACGTAACCGGGGTATCTGCGTCTGGAAAGTCGCACCTCGCCAGCCGGATCTCTCATGCATTGAGACTGCCGTACGTCGAATTAGACGCGTTGTATTGGAAGACAAATTGGATCGGCACTAGCAATCTCGAAATGTCCGACAACCTCCGACCCGAACTGTCTAAAGACAAATGGGTGATCGATGGCCGACAAGACCTCTCTCACGACGGACTTATCGTCCCCCACGCACAAATTGTCATTTGGGTGGATTTGCCTCTTCACCTAATCACGTACCAGCTACTAAAACGAACGCTTGAACGGGCGTCCAAGCGAAGATCATTGTGGGCGGGTAACGTCGAAAATCCATGGCTCGCCATCATTAACTGGATACGCTTCACTTTTTTTCCGTATTACCGGTTAAGACAAAAGTACATTGCCCAATATCGTGATAGCCCTGATCTCAAATTAGCACTGGTACGATTACGAAATCGCAAAGAAATAAGGGCTTTCGTTAGCAGGCTGTGAGCCGAAATCCTCCGGCCCCACCGATTTTCAGCCCATCGTCGAATTCGTGGCCACGTAAACAAGCTCAATCAACGGCGTAGCGCGTTGTCGCATCACCCCCGATTTTTCGGCGTTCTGCCAATTCCGCCAACATCTCCGTATGGCGTTCAGCTGTCAGTCGGTATTGTGTGTAGAAGATGACCGAGATAAAGCCAAGTGACGCGATAATGGGACCGTAGACGAGCCCCATATTCATGAGTGTTTCTGGGGGGACATCTGCTGCTGTCTGGATGTGCGGTCCAACAGGCCAGTTGATTAGTTGAAGGGCAAAGCCGGCGATAACGGTTCCAAGTCCACTGGTGGCTTTCGCCGAGAACGCCACGGCAGCGAAATATGCGCCCTCTTGTCGCCGACCTGTTTGGTACTCGTGCTCGTCACACACATCCGCCATCATCGAACCGTATCCAACATTGGCCTGCGCCGTTGCGAAACCCTGAATCACCTTGACGGCAACGAGCAGAGGCAAGATGGTGTTCGTCTCGAACCCTGCGAATGAGATGGTGTCGTCATTCTCAGGAAACCAGCCAAGCAGGCGAAGGACGACTGGCAGCGTCTGGAAGAATGCCCAGGCCAATCCCCCCATGATCAAGCACGCTTTCTTACCCCACCAGGCGAATAGAGGAACACAGATAGTAGTACCCAGAGCGTTGCCGATCGCGTACGCGATCAACACGGGAAGTATGATCGAGTCGTCCAGCTCCCAAAAGTACGTGAACATGTAGATATCGAGAGTCGTCGTTACACCGACCATTACAAAGACAACAAGCACACCGGTAAACAGAAACCGGAAATTCCGGTTCTTCGCGACCTCCAAGAAGTCGGCGCCCATCCGCACAAAGACTTGAGACAGGGACACACGTAGTTGGTCAGGTACCTTGGGTAGATACGGAATGATCGACCGCGTGCCCCAAGCACTCCAGAAAATGGTACCGCCCATCACAATCGCGGTGACAAGTGCCCACGGTGTGTACGCCGCCGCGTTGAACCGCCCAACTTCGTCACCCATTAAAGGCGAGAACACGAGAAAAAATGCGAGTAGCGCGAACAGGCCTCCAATGTTTGCAAAGAACTGACGGTACGCGACCAACGCCGTACGATCCGCAACGTCTTCGGTGATTTCTGCACCCAGCGCGATGTGGGGTACGTGATACAGCGACATCATGGTTCGCGCGACATTCGTGAACACGGCAAGCCAGATAAAAAGAGCCCACTCCGAGCTCACAAGTGGAAAGAACAGCAAGAAAAAGCACAGCGACAACGGAACGAAAGACGCGTACATGAACGGATGCCGACGACCATTCTTGGACTGCCAGTGGTCTGAAATAGATCCGGCGAAAACGTCGGATGCGGCATCGATCATCACGGCGATACCAATGGCCGATCCGGCGAGACCGGGGCTCATGCCGAGAATTTGGCTGTAGTAGAAGAGCAGGAAAAAACCGAGGCCTTGGCCGAAACAACCTTCGCCCGCTTGTCCTATACCGAACGAAAATTTGAAGTTGAAAGAGAGTTTTTCGGATTTCATAAATTAGCCGTCTACTTCACTGCTCGAAACTTGTGGTTCCAGGACGAGCCACCTCGTCATATTAGGGGGAAGCTGGTCTAGAAGGAAATCCGAAAAGTCAGCGTCACCGATTAGCCCTTCCGATGCAGATCCGGCGAGCCCCTTTTTCGCGGAAGCACAACCCCAAACAATAATCTCCTCCACTGCCACTGCATCTTTTGCGACAGTCTCAGCCAGTACCGGGCTAACCAAAACCTTGGTTGCAAGGGCGAAGAGTACGACGCTGGATAAACGACGGACGAGGAGATGCATAACCTTCAATGATCGACCATAAACTTGTAATTTATAATAATATATATCAAATAGTTAAAGTTATTATTTAAGTAACTACTTAAGATTAAAGTCGGCACGTTGAATCTACAGCGAGGGTACTCAAATACACACCTCACGAAGACAAACGACCCCTCTAACGTTACCTATTCCCGACCCGATAAAACGAGACGCTCCGGCGCACTGAAACTTAGAGCATGAAATAACTGTTGACCCAGCTTCCGATATGTAAGGTACTCCGCAGTTCGCAACGTAATTGGGGAGGAAACACACGTGGCGGATGCAGGTGCTATATCGAACACAAGGGCCGTCTCAGTCGCCGATGGTCCGATCGCAGTTACGGGCTCAAGCGGTTACATCGGCTCATGGATTGTCCAGGACCTCGTTGAACAGGGGTACACCGTCCGGGCATGTGTACGCGACGCAACGAACCCCGACAAGGTCGACCACCTGCTCGCAATGAATGATGCCGATCTCCCCGGTCGAGTCGAGCTCGCCAACGGCGACCTCTTCGACCCAGGCAGTTACGACGACGCCTTTAAAGACTGCAGTGCGGTCCTTCACGCAGGCGCCGCCGTCGGCTACAACCGAGAAACACCGCAAGAGGTCTACGACGGCTGTTTCACGGAGGTCGAACATGTGCTCGAGTCAGCCATTAAAGGCGGATCGTTGAAGCGTTTCGTGTTCACGAGTTCGTTCGCAGCAGTCGGACATCCGCGACCCGAAGGCTACATATTTACCGAAAGTGATTGGTGCGGCGACAACGTTGAAGGTTATCGAGGCGCTTGGACGGAGGACAATATCCCGAAGAATCGAGACATCGCGTACGCAATGGCCAAAGCACGAGCCGAACATATGATGTACGAAATGGCCGAAAAAGAAGACACGTTTGACGCCATGGCCATCCTTCCGTTGCACGTAATTGGCCCTCTCATGTGCACGAATCACGACCAAGGCTGGAGCTGGCAGAACTGCATGAAGTTCATGTGGCTAGGAAAGGAATATAAGAAGTCCAAAGGCGGTCGAATGCTTTGGAATAACGTCGACGTTCGCGATGTCGGTCGAGCCCATCGCTTATGTGCCGAAAGCACGGTCGCGAAAAACGGTTCCCGTTACATCCTGTCTGCAACGGACCCATCCGGCGAACTCTTTACATGGCAGCTGCAAGCCAAGATGCAAGAACTGTTCCCCGACGTCGCCGAAGTAGGCGGCGAAGAAATGAACGGTAATCAGCCGGTGGAACCCACCTACGACTCGCCTCGCTCGTATTGCACGCTCGCGATCGACGAATTGGGTTTAGACACCTATTCGATTGATGAGACCATCAAGGCGACTGGGGATTCCTATATCAAGCTTGGCTTAGTACCGGGGTGAATCTTCCTGTGAGGAGATCCAATACCAGCATTCCCCTGAATCCAAGTAGCTTGCGACAGGGTCTCTCGGATTAGATATGGCTGCGACGCTCACCTTCTCGCTCTATATCGCTCTCGCGCTCATTGCAATGTTTGCATCGGTGGGGTTTGTCCTCCTTTGGATAGTGGGCCGTAGAAAAATATCGCGGTTGGAAACGCACGAACGAAAACGATTGCGCGCTATACCCTTTATGGGCGATGGGCCAATTCCTCCGGACCGAGATCGAGCGCCTTCCGAAGATGCTGCGAGCTTTTCGGTGGTTCTAAGACTTTTCTTTCGGGCATGGCCTTACATCAAACCTCAAGTATTCGGTCGCTGGTACGCGTCCGGAGAAGGTTTAGCGACAGACTTCGCGGACGATCTCCGCCGTGACGGTTACAGCTTCTGGTACGCAGCGGTCCTGGCGACCGCGGCGGCGATTATCCCGTTGGTCACAGGCTCCATGCCTCTATCAACCGAGTTGCCCCTCATTCTCTTGTACCCCTTGGTCGCGGCCATGGTCCTTGCAGCTTGGGCCGTGACCCTGCGTGCCGGTGGCTCCCAAACCCTATCCGTCGCCGTTTTAGTTGCCGCCGGCGTGCTTGCCAATATTCTGGCGACACTCGTCATCGATGGAATAGCCGATGGGCTCTATACAGCCGGCGTGACCTTATCGTTGATGCTGGGCTGGCTCCTTCAGGTCCGCATCAGCGAAAGCGGATTTCAGTTCCGCATCCGTTTGCATGCGCATTTAATCTACTACTATTTTGTCGACTTTCTGCAACGCTTTATTAACTTCGTTCTTGGCTTGGTGATGGTCGATCTGCTCAATCAGACCATTTTTCAAGCCCAGCTACTCAGCGATCTCACCATGTCGTTACCTATTCTCCCTTGGCTAGCTGAATCGCTGGGTTACCCACTTGGCGCAATCGCCCAACTTTCTGAAGCACAGCGACTCGACATGATATGGCTTTACGTTGGGATATTGGTTGGAGCCTGGGTCCTCCAATTCCCGCTGAATTTCTTCAAAGGCATTTACATGGTCTGGATCCTTCAACGGATTAACCAGGATCTGCGTTTAGCTCTAGTGGAACGTTGGCACCGCCTCTCTTTGAACTACCACAGCGATCACCGCGTCGGCGACTCCATCTACCGTATTTATCAAGACAGCGCGCAGGTCACAGCCGTCATTCAACGTTTAGTCGCTGTCGTTCAAGCACTGATGACTTACTTTACTTGCGTTTTCTTGGTGTCTTTGTTGAGTCCGTGGATCGGCCTGATCGCAATCAGTGTCGTCATCCCTGGCTTACTTTGGGCACGATGGGCCATGCCTCGTATGCGGGTGCGGTCGCTCATCGCACGAGCGACCAACTCGGACCTTACGTCCCGTATCCAAGAGGCCTTTAACGCCTTTCGGATCATCAAAGCAAACTCCGCCAGTACACGTGTGCAAGATTTGTTGGAACAGGATTCGGCCGTCGCATTTAATGCGGCTTATCGCGCCCGCAGCATCGTCGCGTTCGTCACGATCATCATGTTCACCATTGCCTCAGCTTTCCTGATTGGCGGTGAGTTCACGATGGCTTGGTGGGCCAACCAGAGTAACCCGACTTGGGCATCCGAACTCATGGCATTGGTTGGCGTCAGCTTCGTCGTCTGGAATCTCGCCGCGTTCAATTGGACGAAAGGCGAGTTCGACCAAGCCAGTGGCAGTGTACGCTGGCTCATGCGCCAGTGGCTCCAGGCACAGGACCTCGCCATGGGGCTACAGCGCGTTTTCAATATTCTCGACATTGAGCCCGATATCGAAGACGACGCAGAAGCCGTTCCCCTGGATGCGATTCACGATGAAATTCGATTCGACCGGGTGAGTTTTAATTATGAACCGGGTCGACCCGTCCTAAGCGACGTCAGCTTCACAGCAAAACCCGGGACCGTCACCGCGATCGTTGGTCCTACGGGATCGGGGAAAACCACGGTGATGAGCTTGTTGCTCCGACTATACGATCTAGCAAGTGGTGCGATCACCATCGACGAGCGCCCTATCAATCAATACCAAATCCAATCCCTACGCGAAAAGATCGCGATCGCTCTTCAGGAAAACGTGCTCTTCGCTTCGTCGGTCCGGGACAACATTCGTTACGTCGTACCGGACGCCGATGAGGATGCGGTACGTAATGCAGTTCGCGTGGCGTGCATGGACGATTATGTCGATGAGCTGCCCTTCGGATTGGACACGATCCTAGGAGACCGGGGTGGCAAACTCTCAACCGGACAACGCCAACGACTTTCTATTGCTCGTGCCGTTGTGCGCGACACACCGATTCTGATTCTTGACGAACCCACGGCCGCCCTCGATGCCGCGACCGAACATCGGGTGATGAGCAACCTCGCTGAATGGGGTCAGGACCGAGTGATCTTTCTGATTACCCATCGAATATCAACGATTCGTCGAGCTGACAACATTCTCTACCTCGACGAAGGACAGATTATCGAGAACGGTGACCACGCCACACTCATGTCCATCGAAGGCGGCCGCTACCGAGCATTTGTGGACGCCGAGTCAAATCTTTCGGCGACAGGAGGGTAACGCGCGTGTCTGAAAACTCTCCCGCGTCCACTAACACCGAAGCTCAAAGTCAGCGTCAACGGGATCTTGCGCTCGACGCCGAAGCAAGCCGCCTCGACACGCACACCGACATTGGTTTGAGAGAGACCCTTCGTTACATGCGACGTGCCATGGGTTTGATCTGGTTATTTCCTGGAGCGTTTAGCGCGAGAGCCTTCTTGTTGTTCGGCTCATTGGCGATACCCATCACGATATTACCGTGGCCGCTGAAAATAGTGATCGATCACGTCGTCCTCGGTGCGCCCATCGAAAATGCGACGGGCTATCCCTTCTATCTAAGGCCGTTTGTCGAGGCGTTACATGGCTCTACCGTGCCAGAAATACTGTTTGCGTTGGTCGGCTTGGCGCTCGTCATGGTGCTTTTGTTTGGTGCCTTCCAACAGGGTGGCGCGACGAGCGACCAAACCGACGCGTTTTTGGATCAGGGTCACGACACCGCAACCCAATCGGAGAATCAAGCCAATTGGTCGTTCAGTTACGCCGGCGGTCTGTGGGGTTACCTCGATTTCATCATCACCATGCGACTGACCCAACGAGTCAACCACCTTTTGCGAGCCCGGCTGTTTGAACGCATGCAATCGTTCTCGATGACGACCCTTGAGGAGCAGAGAATCGGGGACGCCGTGTATCGCGTCATGTACGACACACCATCGTTCACCTACGTGTTCTACGACGTGATCTTCCGAACAGGCATGTCGATCGTGACGTTCATCATGGCAGCATTCGCGCTACTGAGTGCGTATCCAACATCTCCTGAAGTCGCCTTGATAGCCATCCTCATCGTTCCCACCTACTTCCTAATATCCGTTCCGTTTTCACGCACGTTTCGTCGACGCGGGCAAGCGAGTAGAGCCGCAGGAACGGTCGTAACCAGCACCATCGAAGAAGGCATGGATAACGTTCTTGCCGTTCAAAGTCTCGGTGGCAACGAGAGAGAAAAAGAAAAATTTGCCACCGAGAGCAACGCATCGTTCAAAAACTATCGGCGCATCGTCTGGGCGAATTTGTACTACGGCAACCTGACCGAGTTCGCGTACCAGTTTCTCAGAGTCGCCGCCATCGTTTTTGTCGCAACCAAGGTAGTTAAAGGAGAGCTCAGCATCGGCGACTACGGCGTCGTTTTCTTTTACTTTGCCTTCCTTGCCGGGCCCGCTTACTTCATCTCACGGGTTTGGATTGATATGCAGCAACACATCACAGGGGTACGTCGCGTTTTCGCAATGATGGACCTTCCCGTAGAACAGGACCAAGGCGATCGAGAACTCCCTCGAATCGAGAACGGCATAGCTATTCGCGACGCCGGTTTTGTCTATCCCGACGGCCGTCGTGCATTACGAAACATCAGCTTGGACGCCAACGTCGGTCAGATCGTCGCCTTCGTTGGGCCAACGGGCGCCGGTAAGACCAGCCTGGCGTATCTCATCCCGCGCTTCCACACCGCCACCGAAGGACAGGTCTTGATCGATGGGATCGACGTCCAAGACCTCACCATGGATAGCCTGCGTGCCCAAATCACCTACGTCTTTCAGGAAACTCAACTGCTCGCGGATTCAATCGCGGACAATATTCGCTTCGGGAATCCAGAGGCCTCGATGGAGGACGTTGAAAACGTTGCCCGGACAGCCGGCATCCACGAATTCATCATTTCGCTCCCCGATGGCTACGACACCAAGCTAGGAACAACCAGTAGCAAGATCTCCGTCGGTCAAAAACAGCGTATCGCTATCGCGCGAGGGTTACTCCGCGATTCACGCATCCTCATCCTTGACGAACCCACTTCTGCGCTCGATCCCGAGACCGAGGAATATTTGGTGCAAGCGTTACACGAAGCCGCCAAGAATCGTCTCGTGATCATCATCGCCCACCGGCTATCCACCATCGCTCAGGCAGATCACATCGTGTTCCTCGAGGACGGCCAAGTGGGGGAACAAGGAAGTCCCCGGGAGCTCATGGCAAAACCGGACGGATCCTACCGAACGTTTGTCGAGCTCCAAACTACGTCGGAAGAATAATGCCCCACTTATTGGCTAATCGTTCTCGATTAGCTGGGACTCAAAATCATCGCCGCATCGCTTGAGTTAGGGAGCCTCTAGAGACGGTCGCCGATCGCGTTTAACTACCTTATGCTTCTCAAACACGAAGTTTCTGTTGAAGGGGAGTCAATTAGGAACGTAAATCGCTGGAGCTAGCCGACTGCTGGGTTATGACCATTCGCGACATCGACGTCCCCTAATCTTTATCCACCGTGAACGCTTTCTTAATTGTCGCTCTCGGATCAACCGCCATCGCCTTTTTGATTCCCGTCATCATGTGGCGTTTCAGTGATAGGACTCCGAAATCCGATCTTGATCCGAACGATTTCGTTCGAGCGCGTGCGCTGCCATTCCAGGGAGACGGTCACATTCCCCAGGACCGCGATCGAAGCCTTGAACAAGATACTTATGGATTTCGTGCTGTCGTACTGCTTCTCTTCCGTGCCTGGCCCTTCGTTCGACCACAACTGCTTGGCCAATGGCATACGCTCGGCGAAGGAACCAACGACTCGGTGGCCGATAACGTCACTGGCGAAGGTTACAGCCTTTTCTATGCGCCTTTTTTCGTTACAGCGATTGCGATTGCAGGTCCCTTGCTCGGCTGGATCGATTCAGCGCTCATTTACCCTGACGGGCTGATCTACGTAACCGTCGCAGGTGTCGTGATCGGGATTTGGCTTCTTGCCTCTCGTATCTTTACAGGAAGGACAGAAGCCCTTATCGCTATCTTTCTAGCGCTTTGTGCATTTTTCAGCATGCTGCTCTGCATTCTTGTATTGGATGGCGCGCTTCCCGTCGTGTACGGCACGCTGATTACCGCCACCTGTGGCATGGCTTGGATGGTTCAGTTTCGGGCCCACTCGGGCCGTATACAAACGCGAATCCGTTTTAACTCCCACCTCACTTACCTATATATCTTGGCGGGTGTCCAAGGATTCGTATCGCTACCGCTTGGATTGGTCATCGCCGACCTCCTCGCCAATTCCCTGATGTTAGACAATTGTGTTCAACCCGAAGTCGCTACTTCTTGGTTCTTCTCTGCGCCCGAAACAAGCTGTGAAGAAACCGACACCTTGAGCGGTGAACAACGGCACGATCTGAAGTGGCAGTGGGTGAAACTTAACCTGCTCATTTGGGCAGTGAATCTACCAATAGGTATGGTCGTGCCCTACTACACCGTCTGGATCATGCAACGAATTAATCAAGATCTACGCTTGGCCCTAGTAGAACGATGGCATCAACTCTCGTTGAACTACCACAGCGGCCATCGTACCGGCGATTCAATCTATCGAATCTATGCCGACAGTGCCCAGGTCACTAGCGTTATCGGACGACTCGTCGGATTGATATTGATCTGCTGGTATTGGGTCTATGCGCTCTTCTTGCTCTCGTTTTTAAGCCCCATTATGGGAGCCATCGCGTTTTCGCTACTCGTTCCCGCCATCCTTCTGGCCAGATGGGGAATGCCCCGCATGCGCACAAGAAGCTTAGTCTATCGGGCTGCAACCTCGGACGTCACATCCCGTATTCAGGAGGCTTTTGCATCGATCAAACTCATCAAGGCACATAACGCCGAAGAGAAAACTCAAGCGGAGATGGAGTCTGATTCCGTAATCGCGATGAACGCTGCGTTCCAAGTCCGACGCCTGATCGCATTTGTCACCATCCTAATGTTCACGATTGCCGCGGCATTTCTTTTGGGGGGCGAGTTTTTTATCGCCATGAGCACGAATCTGGGAAACGACATCTTTGCCAAAGAACTGATCGCGGCCATGGCATTCAGTTTCACCGTTTGGAATTTGACCGCCTTTAATTTTGCTCGCGGCAAGTTCTTTGAAACCGTCGGTAATGTCCGCGCCTTCATGCGCAACTGGCTTTCTGCCCAAGACATGGCGATGGGTCTTGGTCGTGTGTTCGATATTCTCGATATCGAGCCCGATATCGAAGACGATCCCGACGCCGTAGCCTTCACTAGCATTAATCGAGACATTCGTTTTCAGGACGTGAGCTTCCGGTACGAAGAGGATCGTCCAGTGCTCGAAGACGTTAGTTTTGTCGCCAAACCCGGCTCCGTAACAGCAATAATCGGACCCACGGGTTCCGGCAAAAGCACGGTGATGTCACTGCTTCTTCGGCTTTACGATCCGTCTTCCGGCACCATCTCTATTGATGATCGTCCATTAAATCGATATCAAATTGCGTCTCTCAGAGCGAATGTCGCCATCGCGTTGCAGGAAAACGTTCTCTTTGCAATGAGTGTTCGCGACAACATTCGTTACGTTGCACCCCAAGCTGACGATGCTCAGATAAACCGTGCGGTGCAAATAGCGTGTATGGATGACTACGTCAACGGTCTACCAAACGGACTCGATACGGTCCTCGGTGACCGCGGCGGTAAATTGTCGACCGGTCAGCGCCAACGACTCTCGATTGCGCGTGCCGTCGTTCGCGATGCCCCCATCTTAATACTTGACGAACCAACGGCATCTTTAGATGCCGCAACCGAACAACGCGTCATGGCAAATTTGTCGGAATGGGGACGAGACCGCGCGATTTTCCTCATCACCCACCGGATTTCAACCATAAGACAAGCCGACAATATTCTTTATCTCGACGATGGACGGATCATCGAAAGCGGCAATCACAGGGAATTGATGCAACGCGAAGGCGGACGTTACCGGGCATTTGTTGAGGCAGAAACCAATCTGTCACGAATCGGAGCGGCGTAAAAGTGGCCGAACCATCAACTCAAGAACACGATCCCAGTATCCAAGACGATATCTTCGCCTCCTACACAAGGATGGGTTTCCTCGAGACCATGCGTGTGCTCGGTCGGGGATGGTTTTACGTTCGCTTCTTCAAAATCCGGTTTGCGATTAAATGGACGTTAACGCTGCTTTCCCTGATGTTCCCTGTTTTTGTCCTCCCCTGGGGAACAAAAATCATCATCGATCACGTAGCGCTCGGTCGAGACATCATTGGCGATCCGGGCACGGGTTACCTTGGTTATCCGGCGTGGCTACATCCCCTGTTGGCCGTTTTTCAAGGAATGTCGGCTTTCGAAATCATGGCATGGATCGTTGCTATTTCAGTTCTGTTAGTCAGCGTTTTTGGCGCGTACTCCGATGCCCAAAACGACACAACAGAAGCCGGGATGGAAGAAGGCATGGATACGGCCACCCAGCAAGAAAACTTGACGCATGGCGGTCATAGTTTCTCCGGCGGTATCGTTGGTTATTACGAATACAAAATGAACTCCAGGTTGACGCAATCCGTGAACCACCTGATTCGCGCCAAGCTGTTCGAACGAATTAAAGCGTTACCTGTCACCACGCTCGACGACCAAAGGATCGGAGACACTATCTATCGAGTCATGTACGACGCGCCTTCGATTAATCAGATCTTTTATGAGGTGATCAACCGACCAACTCTATCTACCGCAGTCTTTAGCGCGGCGATGTACAACATGTGGAGCGCGTACCCACACGTCCCGGCGGTGGTTTGGGCTGCAGCCGCTATCTTCCCCATGTTCATCTTAATCAGCGGTCCGTTTTCGTCGGCCATGAGGCGTGTCCAGGAGCGTAGCCGGATTGCGGGCGCATCCACGACCAGCACCATCGAGGAAGGCATGGACAACGTACTGGCCGTCCAGAGTCTCGGCGGTAATCAGAAAGAAAAACAGCGTTTCGGCGGCGAGAGCAGTGAATCGTTCAAACGATTTCGATTTACGGTGTTCGTCGACATTTTGTTGGGGAACGCGCAGGGCCTCGCTCACGCGCTCATGAATACGATCGTATTTCTAGTCGTCATCGGGCCAATCATCGACGGGGTATTAACCCCGGGCGACTACGGCGCACTATTCTTCTATTTCGGTTGGATGAGGGGTCCAGCCGTCAGTTTCTCCACGTTATGGATTCATCTACAACGTTATGCACCCGGAATGCGACGTGTTTTCGCCCTAATGGACCTCCCCCAGGAAGAAGAGATGGGAGACCGCGACCTACCACCCATCGAAAGGGGTATCGAAATACGTGGGGCAGGCCTCGTTTATCCTGACGGCCGACGAGCGCTCGACAACGTCTCACTGGAGGGAAAAATTGGCCAGATCGTGGCTTTCGTCGGACCCACCGGTGCCGGCAAAACGAGCCTCGCCTACCTGATACCACGCTACCACGTTGCTAGCGAAGGTGAAGTATTGGTCGATGGGTATGACGTCAAAAATCTCACAATGACGAGCCTCCGCGAGCAAGTCACGTACGTATTTCAGGAAACACAGTTGTTCTCGACAACCATTTTCGAAAACATCGCGTACAACAAACCCGAAACAAACGCCGACGAGGTTGAAAGGGTCGCTCGGATCGCTGGGATACACGACTTTATCGCATCGCTTCCGGACGGGTACCAAACCAAGTTAGGTACTGCGGCGATCAGTAAACTTTCCGTCGGTCAGAAACAACGCATCTCCATTGCGCGTGGTCTATTGCGAGACTCCAAGATTCTCATTCTCGACGAACCGACGTCAGCGCTCGATCCTGAGACCGAACAATATCTCGTCCAAGCACTGCACGAAGCCGCGAAAGACAGGCTCGTCATTATCATTGCGCATCGACTGTCGACGATCGCTCAGTCCGATCACATTGTCTTCCTAGACGAAGGCCGGGTCCTTGAGCAAGGCAGCCCCCAAGAACTCATGGCGAAAAGCGACGGACACTACCGAGGATTCGTCGAACTGCAGACTTCCGTAGCGTCCGAATCCTAAAGCGCGCGGGCCGCTAATCGGGCACACTCCGGTACGAACAGAGGTTCCCGAGTGTGATGAACCCCGCGGACATTTCAGCGAACCGGACTCGATCCCGAGCACTACCGATGTTCGGCGACGGACCTGTTCCAGTCGGGCAAGATATGTCCGTCAAAGACGATGACAGCGGTTTCCTCGACGTTGCTCGCCTATTGTTGAGATCGTGGCCCTATATCCGCCCGCAATTGCTTGGCCGTTGGTGGATACCAGGCGATGGACTCCAAGATCAGGTCGCCGACAACATCGCTGGCAGCGGTTACCAATTCAAGTACGCGCCGTTTCTAGTCTTCGCGATAGCTCTCGCGGGACCTTGGTTGAACTTCGTGCCGCAATCGATGCAATGGCCCTACAACTTGCTCTACGTCCCAGCCATGACAATGGCCTTTTCCATGAGCGTGATGGCATTTGCGGCGGGTAGGTTTCAATTTTGGGGAACCATCGGCCTGCTGTTGTCCGGTATCGCAGTGAACGTTGTCGCCAATTTCGTCATCGACGGTTGGCGCGATGGTGTCTATGCAGCAGCCATCACGGTTGGGTGCGTTTTTGGATGGATGGTGCAATATCGGTCAAGCAATGGTGCTCTCGAATTCCGCGTTCGATTGCACGCGCACCTAGTTTACTTTTACGCGATCAACTTCATGCAGCGTGGCATCGGATTCGCGCTCGGCCTTATTACGATTGACATGCTCAACCAAAGCTTGCTTCAGGGCGAACCGCTTTCACCCTGGGTTTCCAGCCTTATAGGAGTCCCGGAATGGGCACAAGGAAACCTCGACGAACTGTCGATTGAACAACGACACGAGCTCAAGTGGACTTATTTTTACATCATCATTGGCGCGTTCTTGATTCAGTGGCCCCTCCAAATAATTAATCCCTACTACAACATGTGGATCATGCAACGCATCAATCAGGATCTACGCGTCGCGTTACTTCAAAGATGGCACCAACTCTCGCTCAACTATCACAGTGACCACCGCACAGGTGACTCGATTTATCGGATCTACCAAGACAGTTCGATGGTGACCAGCGTGGTCGGACAATTAATCAGTTTGACCCAAGTCATGATGAGTTATTACACGTGTGTTGCACTGGTTAGCTTGCTCAGTCCTTGGATCGCACTCATGGCAGGAACGCTCGTGGTGCCTGCCCTACTTTGGGCCCACTGGGCTATGCCGCGCGTGCGAACCTTCTCTCTCGTATACCGAGCCGCCACGTCCGATGTGACCTCAACGATCCAGGAAACCTTCGGTTCGATCAAACTGATTAAAGCGTTCAATAGCACTCGGCGGGCACAACAGCGCCTAGAAACCGATTCGGTGATCGCGTTCAACGCGGCGTATCGCGTTAGAAAACTGATCGCATTCGTCACCATTGTGATGTTCACGATCGCTGCCTCGTTCATGATCGGCGGCGAGTTCCTGATGGCGTGGTGGGCAAGTCAATCTGAATCGACGTACGCCACAGACCTTATCGCGGTCGTCGGACTGAGCTGGCTTGTATGGAATCTGGCGTCATTCACTTGGACCCGGAATAATTTTCGAGAATCCGCCAATGACCTGAGGTCGCTGCTACGTAATTGGATGACGGCTCAGGATATGGCGATGGGACTGCGCCGTGTGTTCGACATTCTCGACATCGACCCAGAAATAACGAACCGAGACGACGCCATACCGATGACGACCTTCCACCGCGAAATTCGGTTTGAGAACGTCAGCTTCTCGTACGAACCAAAACGGCCCGTACTTGAGGGTGTATCGTTTTCGGCAACTCCTGGTTCTATCTCGGCCCTCATCGGGCCGACCGGTTCCGGGAAAAGTACGCTCATGGCGCTTCTTTTGCGTTTGTTCGACCCGACCGAAGGCTCCATTTCGATTGACGGGACCGACTTGCGAAACTACCAGATTGAATCCTTGCGTCGTCACATCGCGATCGCGCTACAAGAGAACGTACTGTTCGGAATGTCCGTGCGCGAAAACATTCGTTACGTAGCACCAGAAGCCAGCGACGCCGAAGTATCCGAAGCCGTTCGAATCGCGGACATGGGCGACTATGTGAGCGGCCTTCCACACGGCCTGGATACCGTTCTGTCAGACCGCGGAGGCAAGTTATCCACGGGCCAACGACAACGTCTCTCCATAGCCAGAGCCGTCGTCCGCGATACACCGATTCTTATCTTGGACGAGCCCACTGCGGCACTCGATGCAGCCACCGAACACCGCGTGATGGAAAATCTTTCCAAGTGGGGATCTTCCCAAGGTCGCGCGATCTTTGTCATTACGCATCGCATCTCCACGATTCGTCGCGCGGAGAACATTCTATATCTCGATAACGGTCGAATCCTTGAAAGCGGGTCCCACGACGCTCTCATGCAGATTGAAAATGGCCGGTATCGCGGATTCGTAGAAACAGAATCGTCACTTCAAAATATACAGAGTCCGAATTAACGGGATGGCCGAAACAGGACCCAGTCGTTTGCCGGACACCGGACTAGACGCGCGCTCAAGCGGGATAGATATCCGCACCGATATTGATTATCGCGAAGCGGCCCAGATCATCGCACGAAGTTTCGAATACATTCGTTTTTTCACGTGGCGATATATCGGCAAGTTCGTTCTCAAGTTGGGTTCCTACGCCCTACCACTTGCGCTGATCCCTTGGCCCGTAAAAATACTAACGGACCACGTCATCCTTGGCATTCCGATTGAAGAAGCGACGGATTATCCAACCTATGTGTGGCCTCTCATTAACGCGCTTCATGGCAGCTCCGTCCTAGAAATCATCTTTTGGTTGGCTGCCATCGGCATCACGCTCGTCGTTCTAATCGGCTCCTACACAACGGGTTACGAAGACGAGACGGAGGCGGGTTTGGCACAGGGTCACGATTACGCCACTCAAGTCGAAAATAAGATACACGGCGGCTATAGCACGGCTGGAGGAATCTACGGGTATACGGAATTCAAACTCGATATCCGATTGCTGCAATCGCTAAACCATACGCTCCGGGCCCAGCTATTCAGTCGAATCGGTGCCCTGTCAATGACGCAGCTCGAAGACCAGCGGATCGGCGACTCGATTTATCGAGTCATGTACGACGCTCCGCAGATCAACGAAATTTTCTACGAACTCACTCACACCCCCATCATGTCAACCGTCCTCTATTTACAGGCGGTCATTACGGTTCTGAACGCGTACCCCAACAACAGTGAAATTTTTTGGATGACACTCGCCGTCTTCCCCGTTTGGGTGACCCTATCGAGTCTATTTTCCCGACCTGTTCGGCGTCGCGGCCAGGCGGCGAGAGCAGCAGGGGCAATCACGACCAGCACGATTGAAGAAGGGATGGACAATGTCCTGGCTGTCCAAAGTCTAGGCGGCAATGCCAACGAAAAAGAACACTTTGCAGGCGATAGCGGCGAATCGTTTAAACGACATCGAGCCGTCAGCCTGCTGTGGATGTTCATCGGTAGCTTCGGGAGTTTCGTCTCGAGTGCGGTTTACTGGTTATTTCTAGCCTTCATTCTAACCAAGGTGATTGACGGCGACATGACACCGGGCGATCTCGCGGCGCTGCTCGTCTATTTCGGTTATCTCAGAGGACCCATGATGTCGCTCTCAATCCTCTGGGTTCGTTTACAAGATAACGTCGCAGGAATGCGGCGTGTATTCGCCATGATGGACCTCCCGGCGGAAGACGATCTCGGTTCAATCGATTTACCCGCAATCGAAGACGGTGTCTCGATTAAACAAGCCGGTCTCGTTTATCCGGATGGCCGTCGAGCACTCGAAGACGTCTCGCTCGACGCAAAAATCGGGCAAATCGTCGCACTGGTTGGTCCAACGGGAGCGGGGAAAACGAGTCTCGCCTACCTCATCCCCCGCTTTCACGTCGCCAGTGAAGGAGACGTACGCATTGACGGCTACGCGGTCAACCAGCTGACTTTACAAAGTCTGCGTAGTCAGATCACGTACGTTTTCCAAGAAACCCAACTTTTTTCGGATTCGATTCTGGACAATATCCGCTACGGAAAACCGGACGCCACTCTGGAAGAAGTTCAGGCGGCGGCAACGACCGCGGGCATCGATGACTTCATCCAATCCCTTCCAGACGGATATCAAACCCGGCTTGGGAGTGCAACGAGTAGCAAACTTTCAGTTGGTCAAAAGCAGCGCATTTCAATCGCTCGAGGATTGCTGAGAGACTCTAGAATCTTAATTCTCGATGAGCCTACGTCGGCCCTCGACCCCG
>Ga0209228_1000165_pt1 | contig 32102 bp, 26 predicted proteins | sample METZYME_3_150m_FD_187547 | JGI IMG/M metagenome (GOLD analysis project Ga0209228, IMG submission 187547) | Marine microbial communities from oxygen minimum zone in mesopelagic equatorial Pacific - METZYME_3_150m (SPAdes) (version 2) | ecosystem: Environmental > Aquatic > Marine > Oceanic...
TGGGACAGGTCCCAGCTGACGATGACGGGACCATTTATTACGACCCTGTTGTCGTTCATGCCCATGTGGCTGAGGCGTTTGACGTGGAGCCAATCTGGCACCCGGTAAGCCCCATGGTTCGTCGACGACTTGGTCCGTCGGGCGTGCCGTTGAGTGCCTCTGACTGGGTAGAGGTGATCGATCCGTCTGAATGGAACGTGGAACGATCTGGACCCCGAGGGGATGTGCCGGTGATCGGGCGACATGGCCGTCCGTCATACTTGAAGTGGCCTGATGACCCGACTGTTTTGAAGGGGGTCTACCCGGTGGATGGCTCTGCGGACGTGAGGATCCTCGGAGGCGTCGATGGGTTGGATGCCGTCCTCACCGAAGTACCCGATTCATGGACAGTCCACGAGTTCAATTCGGTCAGACCTAGGGATTTCCTCTCTGGAATTGACTTCTTCGTGTATTTCCACCATCGGGACTTGGTAGAGGCATTCGGGCGAACTGTGATCGAGGCGATGTCCAGTGGATGTGTTGTTGTGCTACCTACACACTTCTCTGAGTTGTTTGGTGACGGCTGCGTTTACTCGGAGGCTTCGGAGGTGGCCGGTTTAATCCAGGAACTGCATGCTGATGGTCAGGCGTTCATGGAACACTCGTCTCGGGGGTTGCGCGAAGTGTTTGAGCGGTTTTCACATTCTGCGCACGTAGAGCGCCTTTGTGGACTCGTCGGAGAACCTATGGCAGAAGTGGGTCGTGCCACGCCGACTGCGCGGGTCCCGAAAGGTCTAGCGGATCAGCGGCCTACCGTTCTGATCTCCTGCATTGGGGCGGGCCCCGAGGTGACCGCGGACACTCTCAGGACGGCAGTTTTTCACCGTGATCGCACAACGGCATTTGAGCCCATTGTGGTCTGCGACAGTTCTGCCCCCCAAGTGGCGGAGAATCTAGAAGAGGACCTGGAACTCGATGGCGGGAAACGCTGCTTCGTCGGTTCGGTCTCCGGGGTCGTGGTCGAGGTCCTCCAACCCAGGGAGTTGTTCGAGGGGGCCGAGTCTTGGGAGGATTACGTAATCGCCAGATTTGGGCAGCTCAACAGGCGACTGAAGACCACCAGAACGGTGATCGCCAACCCGGAGCATCCTGATGCCTGGCTGGCGATCCAAGCAACCGTCTGACCGTTGGTAGCCTCTACCGATCGAGAGGGGACCTCGTCATGGTCCTGCTCGCTGTGTCAACGACGGAACGGCATGTCTGGAAGATGAATGGCATGTCTGAGATGGGAGTGAGATGCAGATTTCGTTGACAGTCATCGGTCTGGGTTACGTCGGATTGCCCGTTGCTCAGGAGGCTTGTCGTAGTGGCCTGCGAGTAACCGGGTTAGACGTCGCTGAGAACGTGGTTGACGACCTGAACAGCGGAATATCACACATCGATGACATATCGGATTCGGATCTGGCAATGATGCTTAATGAGGGCTTCAGCGCGACCATGGATGCCTCGGTACTCACGGATGCTGATGTTGTGGTCATTTGTGTTCCGACCCCACTTTCACAAGAGGGCACCCCGGATCTGGGAGCGGTGCTGTCTGCGTCGAGGACGGTAGGACGAAACCTGCGCAGAGGTGCACTGGTCATTCTGGAGTCGACGACCTATCCCGGAACAACTGGAGACGTTGTTCGCCCTTTGGTGGAGAGCGAGAGTGGACTGACCGCAGGCGTTGACTTTGCTTTGGCGTATTCGCCGGAGAGGATCGATCCCGGAAATTCGGAGTATGGACTTCGAAATACTCCGAAAGTGGTCGGTGGACTTACTCCTCAGTGCACAGGTGCAGCCACAACGTTCTATAGCCTTCTCGTGGATGAGGTCGTTCCGACCCCAGGACTCCGTGAGGCAGAGCTGGCCAAATTACTAGAGAATACTTACCGGCATGTGAACATTGCACTCATGAATGAACTCTCGGTTTTCTGTCATGAGATGGGCATTGACCTCTGGTCGTCAATTGAGGCTGCCGGCACTAAGCCCTTTGGTTTCCAGGCGTTCTATCCGGGACCCGGGGTCGGAGGCCACTGCATCCCAATTGATCCGAATTATCTGTCTTGGATGGTTAGGTCTCTTGGGTACCGATTCCGTCTCGTGGAACTTGCCCAAGAAGTCTCCGAACGGATGCCCGCCTATGTCGCCAAGAGGGCTCAGGATTCATTGAACAACCGATGTAGATCGGTCAACGGTTCGACAGTTGTTCTTGTTGGAGTGGCGTACAAGGCCGACGTTAGTGATCAGCGTGAGACGCCGGCCAGACCCTTGGCGCAAAAGCTACTTTCTTTGGGGGCGGATCTCTTGTATTTCGATCCACATGTTGAGTCTTTTGAGGTTGATGGCCTTGAGATCACGAAAATAGAGGATTCATGCCACGAGCTTTCAGATGTCGACCTAGTTATCTTGCTTCAGCCACACCGGGTCATATTGGAGAGCGGGGCGTTGGAGAGCGTCGAGCATATTCTGGATACGTCAGGGTCACTAACGGGTCCACACGTCGATCGACTCTGAGATGGGATGAGAGTCGTCGTCGCAACTGTCGTTCATCATCCGAGCGATGCTCGTATTTTCCATCGGCAGATAGAAGCACTTTTGTCTGCGGGGCATGAGGTCACGTATCTGGCACCATTCGATCGTGGTGGGGCCCCTTTTCGAGACGGATTGAGTTGTCGCGAGTTACCCCGATCTACAGGGTGGCGACGACTTTCTTCCCTGCATGCGGCATCGACCGCACTGGCCGAGGAGACGATTGAAGCCCAGGTGGCCGTTGTCCATGACCCGGAGTTGACTCTGCTTAGTCGCTCAATCTCTTGCCCAAAAGTGTTCGATATCCATGAAGACCTTCGGGCGCAGGTGGAGGACAAGGATTGGATCCCACGGCTATTTCGACCAGTCGGGCGGATACTCGCTGCCATGCTTGAAGAGCGGGCGACAAAGCGATTCGAACTGATGTTGGCGGAGGACTCTTACTTGGGACGATACCCAAGCGGGGTCGTCATTCGGAATAGGCCAGTCTTGCCGGACAAGGTCAAGAGTTCGGGCGACAGTCGTCTCGTCTATGTGGGCCGGGTATCTCTGGGTCGGGGACTAGAGACCATGCTCGCGGCTAATCGGCTCGTCGGGAACGGCAGGACGCTTGACCTTTATGGGCCGGTGGATTCCTCCGCTCAGGCACTACTCGCCGAATATGAGAGTGAAGGGACCGTCGTGTCCCACGGTTTCACGGCCGGTCCTGCTGCTCTCCAGTCGATTCAGGGGGCCATGGCTGGTCTCTCGCTGCTTCGGGATCTGCCGAACTACCGGCATTCGATGCCCACCAAGATCTTGGAATACATGGCCAATGGCGTCCCCGTCATCACGACCCCCCTACCAGAGGCCTGCCGCCTGGTGGAGGAGACCGGCGCAGGGATCGTTGTCCCATTTGATGACCCCGAAGCGGTGGCAGACGCGGTTGAGACACTCTCCGATCCAGCGTTTCGACAGCAATGTTCGGATAATGGGCGGCGCGCTGTTGCCGAGCGGTACGACTGGGCGACCGAAGCTGGATTGATGGTCGATTTTCTCGAGGGTGTGGCTACAGGGGACAAGGGATGAGACCCCGTCGACGGCTCGAGAGGTGGCGCCTGGCCGGTCTCGCAGACGGGCCTACCGTTCCTGGGCCATCGGGTTGGGGGAGTTGACGGTGGCGATTCCTTCGTTTGGCCGGTCCGAGTACCTGCTTCGTCAACCCTTGCTCGGGGTGGTGGACGAACTCCCGCCTGTCGCAAGAGATTCCGTTCTTCGGTTGAGGAGAATATTGCGAAAGAGTGATGGTGGTTCTGCGTTGGAGGGAGATTTGGTTGAGGATGCCCTCGTGACCACACGTCTCGTCCTCGATAATGAAACCAGGTCTGGACTAAGCAATGACCTGTCGCATGTAGAGACGGTCGTCGAGCAGTTTGTTGGATTTCGATGAACGGCCAGGAGAACCAGGTGCAGTCTGGGGTCTTTCGTCAAGTAAGAGCTGTTTGGGTCCTGCTTGACCGTCACCGGCGTTTTCAATCGCTTGGCCTCGTCTCGCTCCAGATAGTGACGTCGGCGCTCGAAGTACTGAGTCTCGGAGTGTTGATTCCGTTTGTTGGTGTCCTAGCAGATCCAGACTCAGCGGCGACTCAGCCCGGCCTAGAGGCTGTTGCGGATTTCCTTGACATCGAGGGTTCGAAGCAGTTGGTGACTCTTATTACGACGCTCTTTGTCATCGTGGTATTGGTCACGGGCGTCGCCCGGATTGCCAGTTTATGGATCACTACCCGCCTCTCCCAGGCGATTGGCAATGATCTAAGCGTCCGGGCTTTCCGCAACGTCTTGTACCAGCCCTATGCGGTTCAAATCCATCGACGGACAGGTGAGGCTACGAGCACCATTCTTGTGAAGGTGGACCTGCTCGCAGTAGCGATCGTCCGTCCTGCCCTAACGCTCTGTGGTTCGATCCTGACGGTCGTGATGATTGCTGGGGCACTCCTAGTGGCCAGTGTCTCGGGAACGGCAATCGTGATGGTGAGTGTGGTCTTGGGATATGGAGGGGTTTGGTTATTGACCCGTCGCCGACTCCACCAGAACAGCGAGATACTGGCGTCTGCCAAGACCGGACAGTTCCGCGCAGTTCAAGACACCCTTGGTGGGATCAAAGAAGTGTTGTTGGATGGAAGCCAACCATTCTTTGTCGAGCAATACCGACGTTTAAATTACAGATTTACGCGTGTTGCTGGGACAAATGCGATCATTAGTTCCGGGCCCAGATTCGTACTTGAGCCAGTGGGTCTAGTGGCTATAGCCATAGTTACCCTCTGGTTTAATCGGGGTGATGGGAGCCTTGTGGATGTGTTGCCGACCCTTGGAGTCATCGCGTTGGGAGGTATACGAGTTCTGGCGGCCCTACAGCAGACCTTCGGTGCATGGACGACAATGGAGGGCGGTCAGGCGGTCATATCAGAAGCGGTTCAACTGCTCGAAGAACAGGTCCGGGAGGAGGCTGAGGATCTCGATCCGCTGCCCTTCGAGACTGACATCTGTGCAAGCGAGGTTGGCTTCCGATATCAGGTTGGCGTCACGGACGTCTTGCGAGAACTTGACTTCGTCATCACCAAGGGTCAACGGGTTGGGGTGGTCGGACCTACGGGGGAGGGGAAGAGCACGCTACTTGACCTACTGATGGGCCTGCTGGAACCCACAACGGGAGAACTCTTGGTTGATGGTGTTCCACTGGTTGGCCGCGATCGACTCCGCTGGATGCGTTCGGTATCGCATGTTCCGCAGCATGTGTACCTTGCCGATGACACGATTCGGGCGAATATCACATTCGGTCTCGAAAGCCGTGTGGTTGACGAAGAGCGGTTAGAGGCTGCTCTACAAATAGCACAGCTTGAGGATCTGGTTGCCTCTCGGCCTGGGGGTTTGGACGAGGTGATTGGTGCTGGTGGTGTGCGTCTATCGGGTGGACAACAACAGCGCATCGGGATCGCCCGCGCCCTTTACCGGCAATCGAGTGTTTTGATTCTCGACGAGGCAACTAGTGCGTTAGACGTGGTTACTGAGAGCAGGGTGATCTCTGGAATCCGAAGTCTGGGCGGTATCACGGTCGTTCAGGTGACTCACCGCCTGGCCACGATCTCTGACTGTGACTTGATCCTAGAGATCGGCGATGGAGGGATCCGAGCGTTAGGCACGTTTCAACAGTTGATCGAAACGAGCCCGACCTTTAGCCAATCGCTAGTTGTCGGAGAGGACTGAAGTGACCGGTAATCCGAGTTGGTCCTCTTGGAATGGTTATTGGCCGTGTCGACCATCGGCTTGGTGGGATGACAGGCTCCGCTAGGCACATGCGCAGGATCGCAATAGCGGGTCGCTGGTCGAGGTGATCGTGGACATCGATGACTATAGGGACAGACAGTTCAAGCCTGGATTGATGGAGCAAACTCGGGCGTTCCTCGATGGAGATCGGTCGTATGCGTGCCTTCCTGCCGACCAGATTCAACTGCTGCCCGTGTATGAGGCGATTGCTGGGTATCGATGACGGCACCCATCCTTGCCCTCGTTGGTGCCCGATCTGGTTCGAAGGGTGTTCCAGACAAGAACATCCGGCCACTCGCAGGTCATCCGTTGTTGTCATGGTCGGTGGCATGCGCTCAGAAGTGCGAGTTGATCGACAGGGTGCTTTTGTCGACCGATTCGGAGTACTACGCCGAGATCGGTAGTAGTTACGGTGCTGAGGTCCCGTTTCTCCGGCCGTCCGCGCTGGCCGAGGATAAGTCGCCGGACACTGGTTTTGTCTTGCATGCGTTGGACTGGCTGGCCGATCGGGGTGAGGAACCGGAGTATGTGGTCCATCTCAGGCCGACGACTCCCTTGAGAAGCCCGGCCGTCGTGGATGCCGCCATCCGGTCTTTTCGATTGGCTGATGACGCCACGTCGTTACGGTCCGTCCATGAGATGGCGGAGTCCTCGTATAAGACCTTCGAGGTAGTTGATGGTCGACTTCGGGCGGTTGGTTCTCCGTCTGGTTCTGTGGAGGCGACGAATGCCCCGAGGCAGAATTTCCCTGTCACCTATGTGGGAAATGGGTACGTGGATGTTCTTCGGGTCGCCAGTATCCGTTCGTCGGAGATGCTCCACGGAGAGCGGGTGATCGCCCATCTCACAGAACCGACCCCGGAGGTCGATTGTCCCGCAGATCTGGAATATCTGGAGTATCTGGCCAGTCGCCGGGTTGATCTCGTAGAGGGACTCTTCGGGTGAAGGGGGATGGTCTCTGGGGACCTTGGCAATGGGAAGACTTGAATGATGTTTGATCGAGAACCGAGGACGGTTGAGACCATCGAGACGAGATTCCGGACCATTAGGACAGCGATACCGGTTCCGGGGACACAGGAGGTATTGGAGCGTCTGGAGAAGTGCGAGGCTCGCTCCATGCAGGGCCAACTGCCCGTGGTTTGGGACCGGGCTGAGAACGCCACCGTGTTCGATGTAGCGGGCAATCGTTGGATCGATTGCACTTCTGCAATCTTTCTGGCAAATGTCGGCCACTCGAATCCGCGTGTCTTGGAGGCGATTCGTGCGGCCGTCGACCGGCCACTGGTGAGTTGTTATGCCTACGCGAATGAAATCAGGGCCACCTACCAAGAGCGTTTGGTGGCATGGGCGGGACCGCCGTTTGAGAAGTCCTATCTGGTGTCCTCTGGTTCGGAGGCCACTGAGGCAGCGTTCAAGATGATGCGGTTGTATGGCGCCAGGTCGGGCAAGAGGCGCCTCGGGGTGTTGTGCATCGAGGGCAACTTTCATGGTCGAACAACGGGTTCGCAGATGATGAGTGGGAGCCCTGGGGGGAGGGAGTGGATCGGGCACATGGACCCCGACATCCACCATGTGCCCTTCCCCTACCCATGGGACCTTGAGGGCTGTGATCCGGCAGCGTTTTTCGAAGAAGGGCTTCGGGATCTGTCTCTGCGGGGGATAGACCCCATGACCGACATTTGCGGCATGATGCTTGAGACGTTCCAGGGGTGGGGAGCGGTCTTCTATCCGGATGAATATGTGCAGGCGGTTGAGGCGTTCTGCCTGGAGGCTGGTGTCGTGCTTGCGTTTGACGAGATGCAGGCTGGATTCGGCCGAACGGGCCGTGACTTCGGATTCCAGCACTACGGCGTCACTCCCGATCTGATCTGTTGTGGCAAGGGAATGAGCGGTGGTCTCCCGCTCTCTGGAGTCCTTGGACGATCAGACATCCTGGACATAGCACCGGTGGGCAGTATGAGTAGTACTCATTCGGCCAACCCTCTCGCGTGTGCAGGGTCGTTGGCTGTTCTCGACGAGTTGGTGGCCAGGGATCTGAGCGCTGAGAGCGCCCGAAAGGGAGAAATTTTCCACGCCGCGCTTGCCGAGGTTCGAGAAGCCCATCCCGGACGGGTATCAATGGTTCTGGGCCGTGGGCTTGTTGCAGCGGTACTGATGCGGGATCCACGTACGGGTCTTGCCGACGGACCGTTCGCTTCGCGGGTTGCTGAGCGGTGTATGGACAAGGGATTGTTGGTCGTACACACCGGGCGGGAATCGATCAAGCTCGGACCGCCGCTAACCATTGAAGATGAGGCGATTTTGGAAGCCGTGGAAGTGCTTGGCGAGTCGATCCGCGAGATCATGGAGGAGGAAGCATGAGGGCTCGGATCCGGCACACGGGCATTGTCGTAGTGGATCTCGAGGAGGCGCTTCGGTTCTGGACTGAGGTGCTTGGTTTCGAGATCAAGGTTCGCATGGATGAGGCGGGCCCTCACATTGACGCCATGATGGGGCTGGAAGACGTCCGCGTGACGACGGCAAAACTCAAGGCACCCGATGAGAGCATGGTTGAACTTCTCCAGTTCCACTCGCACCCTGATGTGGCGGCTTGGGGTGGCGGTGCGAGTTCAACTGGCCTGACCCACATAGCGTTGACCGTGGATGACATCGACGCCGTCTGCGCCAGGGTGGAGGCGTTCGGCGGGTCGTTGGTGGCGCCCCCTCAACCCTCTCCCGATGGCAATGTCCGCGTTACTTACTGTCGGGGACCGGAGGGGCTTCTTCTCGAGGTGGTCGAGGAGACTCGTTGATCATCGATCGTGACTTCACGCGCTATCTGGTTCTCGATGAGGAGTCAGTGCGCCATGTGCTGACGAAAATCGATGAGAACGATGAGGGGATGGTCGTTTGTGTCGATAGTGGAGGAGTCCTGGTTGGCCTCCTGACGGATGGAGACATTCGGCGATGGATGCTGACAACAGTCGTTCCGGACCTGAATCTGCCAGTGGGAACGATTGTCAATCGGGCTGCGATCACGGCTCCTATAGGGGCTGAAGCGTCGGTCGTTGAGGGGTTGTTCGGTCCCGGTGTCCGTGTCGTACCGCTGGTCGACGATGGGGGACGGTGCGTCGCCCTTGCTTGGCAGCAGGGTTCACATTTCGCTATTGGAGGACGTCGAATAGGCCACTCGAGCCCTTGCTTTGTGATTGCTGAGATAGGGAACAACCACAACGGTGATCTCGATACCGCCTTTCGACTAATTGATGAGTGCGTTTCAGCGGGGGTCGACTGCATCAAGTTCCAAGTTCGGGACCTCTCCACTCTCTATGTGAATGCGGGTGATGCCGATGATCATCAGGAGGATCTCGGGTCGCAATACACGTTGGACCTGTTGAATCGGTACCAACTTTCAAACGAGGAGATGGTGAAGGCTCTGGACCGGGTCCGTGAGGTGGGCGCCATCCCACTGGTGACACCGTGGGATACGAACAGTCTCCATTTCCTCGTCGACTACGGGGTCTCAGCAGTAAAGACGGCTTCGGCTGACTTCCCTAACATTGGATTTCTCCTAGAGGTCGCAGCGACTGGTCTCCCCATGATCTGCTCCACTGGAATGAGTTCCGATGAGGAGATCCGACAGTCGGTTGGGATTCTTCGCGATGCCAGTGCTCAAATCGCCCTACTCCATTGCAATTCAACCTATCCGGCCCCATTCAAGGATGTGAATCTCCGTTACATGGAGACACTTCGCGCTCTCGGCGACTGTCCGGTCGGGTATTCCAGCCATGATCGGGGAATCTCCACGTCAATCGCCGCAGTTGCCCTCGGCGCAGACATTGTTGAGAAGCACGTCACTCTGGATAAGGAGATGGAAGGTAACGATCATCGGGTCAGTCTGCTTCCGTCCGAGCTCACTTCGATGGTGACCGGGATCAGGGAAGTTGAAGCGTCGCTCGGCGACTCCCGGCCGCGGCGTCTCAGCCAGGGGGAGATGATGAACCGAGAGTCACTGGGAAAGAGCCTGACGGTGACTATTGATCTCGTCCCGGGTGACGTGATCGAAGAACAGTTTCTTGAGGCGCGAAGTCCTGGGCGGGGGCTCTCGCCCAGTCGGATCGGTGAGATAGTTGGAGTGATCGCCGAGAGGAAAATTTCAGCGGGAGGGGTGCTCTACCCGTCGGACCTCGGGGTCAAGGGCGTGGAGCCGAGGGACTACGACTTCAGTCGCCCCTTCGGCCTACCTGTCCGATACCACGATCTGGAGGTCTTCAGGTCGAGTTCAAATGTCGACCTTCTGGAGTTTCACCTGAGTTACAAGGATCTTGAGGTGGATGAGGCTTCTTACTTTAACGAGGTGCTCGATCTGGATCTTGTGGTGCACGCTCCCGAACTTTTTGAGGCCGACCATGTCCTCGACCTCTGCTCGGTGGATCCGGCATACCGCGAGGTATCGATTGCCCATCTGGATCGGGTGGTGGACCTGACTCGGCGACTCGCCGGATGGTTCGCCAGAGCTGAAGTACCGAGGATCGTCGTGAATGTTGGCGGATTCACCCAAGATGCGCCGCTGGCCGTTAAGGATCGGCTAGATCGCTATGAGTTGGCGCTGGATGCTTTCAGTCGGCTGGATTTGACGGGTGTCGAGGTGCTTCCCCAGACGATGCCACCCTTTCCTTGGCACTTTGGCGGCCAGCGTTATCAGAACGTATTTATGGATCCGTGGGAGATCGCTCGGTTCTGTCGTGAGAATGGCATGAGGGTCTGTGTCGATGTGTCACATTCCAAGCTCGCCTGCACCGAGCATCGGTGGTCATTCAGCGAGTTCCTCCGGACAGTGGCTCCATTCGCATCCCATCTCCATGTGGCAGACGCGTCAGGAGTGGATGGAGAGGGCCTCCAGATTCGTGATGGCGAGATCGACTTCCCTACCATGGGGGCAATCTTCAAAGAGGAGGCTCCTGGCGCTTCGTTCATCCCGGAGATCTGGCAGGGCCACAAGAACGGGGGTCAGGAGTTCTGGCGGGCGCTCGAGTTGCTTGAAGGGGTCCTGTGAGCCGCTCCGCGACCCAAGGAAGGTTTCACCGGTGACGTTCGATTCCCGGGTATTCCGACAGGTTCCCAGACTGCTCTTTGGCTCGGGGGCAACGGGCCGTCTTCGTGAACTGGTACCGGCGGCCGGCGGCTGGTGCCTCTACATCGTTGACTCTACGCTCGAATCAACGGCGATTATTGATCGGTTACCCACTCGGGTTGAAGACAGGACTGAGTGGTTCCCTGCTGTCGATCACGAGCCCTCGACGGTTCAGGTTGATGAGATTCGCGATCGAGTGGCCGCGAGTTCTAACGGACTTCCCATGGCGATCGTTGGGGTTGGAGGCGGAAGCACGATGGATGTGGCAAAGGCAGTCTCTGTCATGCTCACGAATCCTGGATCCTCGAGCGAGTATCAGGGCTGGGATCTGGTGCAACAACCGGGAGTGTTCAAGATCGGCGTTCCGACGTTGTCCGGTTCGGGAGCCGAGGCAAGCCGAACGGCAGTGCTAACGGGACCGGACCAGAAGTTCGGAATTAACAGTGACCACAGCATGTTCAACGCTCTGGTGCTCGACAGCGGTCTGATCTGTGGAGTTCCTGCGGATCAGCGGTTTTATTCCGGAATGGACTGCTTTATCCACTGTGTCGAGAGTCTTCAGGGGTCGATGATTAATGAACTGGCGCGTAGTTTCGCGATTCAGGGACTGGATCTCTGCATGAAGGTCTTCATGGACGATGGAACCGATGATGAACTGATGACGGCCTCCTTCATGGGGGGGGTGTCGATCGTCAATTCCGAGGTTGGTATCTGTCATGCGCTCTCTTACGGGCTGAGCATGGAACTGGGCTTCCGGCATGGGTTCGCCAACTGTGTGGCCTTTAAAGTTCTCGACGAGTACTACGGCGAGTGGGTGGAAACCTTTCGCCGGATGCTGGAGCGACATGGAATCGACCTTCCCGAAGGTTGTTGTCTCGGCCTCACCGACGAGGCACTGGATCGCATGGCGCAGATGACGCTGCGAATGGACCGACCCTTGACCAACGCTCTGGGCCCGAGATGGCGGGACCATCTCACTAATGAGAGGATTCTCGATCTCTACTCCAGGATGTAGGGGCGGTCGAGGAACGGGTGCTATACATCTTGCAACGACAGTCTTTGAGGAGACTTGGCCGACTGAAGGCCCGATCCTGTTTCTGGGTGGATGGTGTTGCCGATCCTCGAGAAAGTCTGACGAGATGCTTTCAGTTTCCTGACGGCGGAGCACAGGGTGTGCCCCATCAGGGCTCAAGAACCGGCGCTTAAACGTACCGAGGAGGTGAAGACGGTTTGGGAGAAACTCGAGATTATGTTGAGGTGACCTACAACGAACGAGACCATCCGTTTACTTCGTATCCAGGAAAACTGGCCCGGTACCTAACCGATAGGTATGCGTTGCCTCCAGGATCGCGGATACTGGAACTTGGTAGCGGAAGAGGAGAGTTCATAAAGGGATTCATCGACTGCGGCCTAGTGGGGCACGGGGTTGACCTGTCTCCAGCCACTGCCGACTACTGTCCAGAGGCCGAATTCAGGATTTCGAACCTTGAACGTGATGGAATTCCATATAGCGATGGGTATTTCGATGTCGTCTATTCAAAATCGGTAATCGAGCACTTCTATTACCCGGAGACTGTGGTAAGTGAAACTTTCCGTGTTTTGCGTCCAGGCGGTATCTCGCTCACCTTGACCCCGGATTGGCACATCAACTATCGGATGTTCTACTGCGATTACACACATCGAACTCCTTTTACTCTTGAATCACTCCGGGATATTCTCCTTATCCATCAATTTTCAGACGTATCAGTAGAGCGATTTCGTCAACTTCCAGTCGTGTGGAAATATCCGGGCGTCCTATTGCCCTTGACCGAACTCACGAGACTTGCTGCGCCACGTGCAATGAAGCAACGTAGTAAGTGGGTCAGGTTCTCGAAAGAGATCATGCTTCTTGCCTCAGCAAAGAAGCCCTCGTAAATAGCAGTAGGGTCCACTGATAGCGAGGCCTGACTAGTTGCATTTGAGGATCGTCGATCCTGAACTATTCTTAGTAACTAGATTTCATTCGGTAATTCAACAGAGAGTCGCTAGGGACCTTTAAGTAGTTCTTGTTGTAAAGTGGTCAACTTGGGAACCCGTTAGCGTGCTTGGAGCGTGCCCATGAGGGAAAGGCGCCGTTTGATCCTGTACGTATGCTGTCAGCCGCTGTCAGCCGCTGTCAGCATTGGTTACCAGGAGGATTGTGAGAGCTGAGTGAGCAGAGTTCTGATCACAACGGCAATTGAGGAAACCTGGCCTGAAGGAGAACCAGTCCTGTTCCTCGGAGAGTGGTGTCGCCGGTTTTCCAGACGGGAGAGGTGGTCTGGACTTGACGCCGAGGTCGTTGACTATCACTGGGACAACCGGGAACGACTCTCCGACGACTTCCGGTACCTGAAAGATTTGCACGAGAGACTCCTGACTGATCTAGCGCGAACGCTTAACGCACTCCACGGAACCAATCACAGTCTCCGCTACTGGAGAATCCTGGTAGGCCCGTGGCTTGGCAACTTCGTAGGAGTGTTGCGTGACCGTTGGCTGTCTGTCGAGGAAGCGGTAGAGAGGCACGACATCTCGTGGACATACGTCCTCAACCTCAGAGAGCCAGATCTTGTCCCCGGAACGTATTCAGACTTTGAGGGCCTTTATGTCCGGGACGACTGGAACCACCACATCTACACAATTGTCTTGGAGCGGTTCACACAGGTGGAGTTGCGCCTACTACCCCAGCCCAGCATCAAAGTACCGGTGAATACGACCATTCATTCCAAAAAGGCAATCAAGGTCAAGACGCGAGAAACGGTAATTAAGGTCAAGACGCGGATATGGGAACTACTATCACGGTTGTTAGCTAGGTTGACCCGAGAGGATGACATTGTTATCCGGGGCTCCTACCTTTCCTTCCGAAATGAGGTGGCATTACATCTACGACTTCGCCAACTTCCCCTGATTTGGCACCTCGTTCCACATCCTCATATTGAACTTGGAGCTTCTGAGCTCCGGTGGACAATGCCGGAGACTCCAGTGGACCCCTTCGAACAACTAGTGAAGGAGATGATTCCACGACAGATTCCGAGAGCCTATATAGGTGGGTACGACAGCCTCCAAGTTGCTGTCCAGGAGACACAGTTTCCGACGAATCCACGGTTAATCTTTTCTAGTGGCGGAGAATTCAATGATGATCTATTCAAGGCCTGGACTGCCTCTAAGGTTGAACTAGGTACTCGGTTGGTGGTAGGTCAGCATGGTGGGGGTTATGGAGCCTATCGGCAGGGCTTTTTTGAAGATCACCAACGTAAAGTTAGTGACATGTATCTCTCTTGGGGGTGGGAGGACCCGGTTGATGAACGGGTTAAACCAGTCGGCCAGTTGATCGACAGGAGGCCCTCTAGGGAGGTTTCAGCAAAGAAAGACAAAGACCTAGCCGTTCTTGTCGGCTACACGACTCCCCGCCAAAGCTATTTTCTCTATAGCCATCCAATTTCAAGCCAGTGGCTTTGCTGGCTTGAGGACCAATTCAAGTTTGTAGAGGCACTTCCTGATTACCTTAGGTCAACTCTCCTTGTGCGTCTCTACGGAACGGATTTCGGTTGGGATCAGGTTGAAAGATGGCAGGATAGGTACCCCAATATTGCACTCGACAATGCTCAAGAGTCGAAGACGTTGATTGACCTTCTACCACAGGCCCGCGTCCTGATCTCGACTTACAACGCTACAACCTATTTGGAAACTTTAGCCATGGACGTTCCTACTATTATGTTCTGGAACCCAAATCACTGGGAACTCCGAGAAACTGTAATCCCACTCTTCGGTGACCTTGCTGAAGTGGGAATTCTCCATGATTCGCCTACCTCGGCTGCTGCCAAACTGGTAGAAGTCTGGGACGATGTGGATAGTTGGTGGTCAAGTGAGAGGGTGACCACTGCCAGAAGGCGATTCTGCGACGGATATAGCCAGTCGCCACACAACTTGGTCGAACGGACGGTTGAAGCGCTTAGGGCCACCATGAAAGCACCCCCTCGACTCACCTAGGACTACTTGGCGTGTCCAATCAGGAGCACACCGGCCTACTGCCCAGGTCTGTCAGTAATATACGAGCACAATGAGGCAATCGAAGTAACTCGAGGTTCGGCGGACAGGTCAAACCCCGTACCGCTGTGGTTGCGATTTGGGTTGTACGCCAGGTCGGTCAGGAGTTCCGATCCCCAGAACTAGAGGTGCTGGCCAGTGATGACAGGTCGGGTCGATCAGTTTAGGACCGGGCCTGAAATGCCAGTTATTCCCGGAGTAGTAACCGAGGGTGTGGAACCCGGGGGTTGGGATCGATGCCGAATCCCGTCTCACTGAAATTGAGGTTGGGGTTGTAGGCGGGATCGAAGGTGAGTTCAGGTCCCCAGCGATCCTTCATGACATCGAGTTCCACCTCTAGACGTGCTCGCCGTCGGGGGTCGTCGTCGTAACCGCGAGAAACTGATTCATGGTGGACGAGTCGCGCCTCAGGTGTTACAACAACCCGGAGACCGATGCTTCGAAGCCGCAGGCAGTAGTCCACGTCGTTGTAGGCGATGGCCAGCCTGTCTTCGTCCATGCCGCCGACCATCGTCCAAGTGTGCTGGCTCGTTACTAGACAGGCTCCGGTGACTGCGGCGACCGTGTGGGTGACGCGGAGGCGTCCAAAGTACCCGGGGTCGTTTGCGTCGAGATGTTTGTGGCCATGGCCCATTAGTCCGCCCAGACCAGGATTAATGCCAGCGTGTTGGATCGTCCCGTTGGGGAATAGAAGATGCGCCCCCACAGCGCCGATGCCGGGCCGGCTGACTTGGGCGATCAGCGCTCGGAGCCAACTGCGATGCAGCGGTTCGGTGTCGTTGTTGAGTAGACAGAGAATTGAACCGGTAGCCGCTTCAGCCGCATGGTTCATCATGGCTGCGTAATTGAAGGGGCCGTGGAAGGGAATGACAGTGCAGTCGGAGCGTTCGCCCGTCCGATCTATTACCCGTCGTGCTCGTCGTTGCATCGACTCGTGATCGACTAGGACAACCTGGATGTTCGGGTAGTCGGTTTTCTCGAAGACCCCACGGAGGCACCGCTCAAGCATTCGGCCACGGTCCCTTGTGGGAATTAACACCGACACGAGGGGCGACGGGTGGGGAAGCCCATACGTCGGCTGATCTGGGTCTGGCGAGGAGGCAGGGGCACCGGATCGTTTGCTGAAGAGGACGTAGGGCAAGTGATGGACGCTCGATGGCTCCTCGGCGAGTAGTTGGTGGGCGAGCTGTCGGGTGGATTCCCCGGAGGTCCGCTGGTCTGCTCTAACCGCAGCGAAGGTGCTCAGGTAGTCATGGCCTGCTAGGAGGTCCACGTTGGGGCCGCAGCGAAAGAATGGGTGCGCCCGGTCACCAGTCGAAGTGAGATGGTCGTAATCCGAGTACACAATGCGGTGTTCGTTGGTAATCGTCCGTCGCAACATTGCGACCGCGGTCGGTTCGACGAGATCACCCGGTTCAAGAGTGATGATCCATGTTTGTGGATCATGGGGCGGTGGAGAGTTCATGATCCTGGGATCATCATTGAGCAGGGATGCGCCTTGGCAGTGAAGGGTCCAGGAGGTGTCAAGCTGACTTATGAGTGAGGACACGGTGGACCTCGCGTTGGTGGTGTCGGTGAGGATGAAGGCGACTCGACTATCGCGACTTGTCGTGTCGAGGTTTTTCTGAACGGCGGCCGTCTCGGCGGTGGACAACAGGACGTGGTCATCACGCCAAGCCTGATAGCAGACAGCACGCACCTTCCTTGCGGTGATCCTCCGACGAACACGGCGCATGATTGCGCGGAGATCCCCTGACCGGATGAGACGGGCCAGATTACGGACGGTCCTCCAACGGATCCTCACGGTGGCGACGATAGCCATCCGGTCTATCGGATAGGGCCAAAACGTGCCCGTCGGCGCAGAGCCTGTGGTCGAGAATGGGGCTGGATTCGCTCTACCCCATGAGACCTGGGCGGTTCATGAGCGGTATAACATCCGGAGCGTGATAGGCATTAAGTCCGCTGTGGCTCGACTTCTACCGGATTTCGTTCTCCGGATTTACTGGGGTCAGGTGCGTCGTAACTACGCCTTCGGATTGCCAACCTTGGCGGCTGAAATTCCCGACAATGACGTCTGGAACGCCCCTGCTTGGCGATCCAGTGAGTCACGGAAGTTCGCTGCAAGGCATGCCACTCGAGACCTCGATCTCCCTGTCGGAGGTTACGTTTCGGAAATTGCGTCAATAATTGCTGCCTCTGGTCACCCAGTTAATATAGTTGATTTTGGTGGCGGTAATGGATCTCTCTTTTACGCTCTCCGCAAGACTCGCCGATGGATCAAGTCCTATCGTATTTATGATGATACTGGTGAAGCATTCGACAATTCTTTTGTGGATATTAATGAAACAGGTGTGTCGATCCGACCTAGAGACGAGTTCTACGCGACGAGTTCTGCACCAGAGTTCAATACCAAAGATGACTTGCAGGTCGATATTATACTTTCAAACACAACTCTTCAATACTGTGAAGATCTTAGCAGTTTCGTATTTGCGGTAAAGCGCTTCAATCCAAGATTGATTATTCTAACCAGATTCCTCGCTACGAGCCCAGGAACCAAGTCTATAGTCGTACCACAGTATTATTCTGATGGAGTCACCCAGTGCAGGTTCCATGATGTGCAAGCAATGGTGGAGTTGCTTTCACCCGAATACCAGTTGACCCGCGATGACCCAATTCCCGACGAAGATCTCTCAAGCGAGCTGATTCCCGGATTCCCCGTGGATCTAATCTCTAAGTTCAGTCGGATAGTCATTCTGAGTCGGGTGTCTCCCTCGCACAACGGTCGTTAGCTTTGCCGGTCATGCGCCCCTCCGCTTGTGGCGATCGGCGGTGGACAACAGGACGTGGTCATCAGGCCAAGCCTGATAGCAGACAGCACGCACCCTCCTTACTGATCCTCCGACGGACACGACGCATGATCGCGCGGAGATCCCCTGACCGGATGAGACTGGCCAGATTAAGGACGGTCCTCCAACGGATCCTCACGGTGGCGACTATGCCTATCTGGTCTGTCGGATATGGTCAGAACGTGCCCGTCGGCGGAGAGTATGTGGACCAGGGTGGCTCGGCCGGATTCGCTGGTGAGAACGGTGGTTAGTGTGAACGACTCAGCGGTGAAGGTGACACTTGGTCGTGGGTCACTTGCGGAGGACGCCACGGCGGTGCCAGTGAGTCAAAGTTGGCCGGTCGCTGGCCCCGACGAGCGGGTCAAGGTTCTCCTCGTCTACCCGAACTACCGGGGGATGAATATGTTGCCGCCGGCGATCGGGCTGCTCTCGGCATGTCTGCTGGAGAGCGGGCACGAGGTGGAGCTCTTCGACACCACCTATTACGCGTCGGTCGATGACGACGAGGGTGAACTCGAGGACTCCGACGGCAAGAAGAGTGACCAACTCATGGCCCGGCCGTACGACATGCCGATTGAGTTGACGCTGAAGACGACAAACGTTTTCGACGACTTCGCTCAGATGGTCGACGAGTACGAGCCCGACATCCTGGCTTTGTCCTGCACCGAGGACATGTGGCACCTTGGCCTTCGCCTACTCCGACACATCCGCCACACGAAGCAGATTCTGACCATCGCCGGTGGCGTATTCCCGACTTTTGCTCCCGAACTCGTCCTGGGACACGACGAGGTCGACATCGTCTGCAAGGGCGAGGGGGAGGATGCGCTTCGCCTGCTCGCCGACCGGGTCGGCCGAGGCGAGGACTACTCCGATATCCCCAACCTCTGGACGTTGAAGGCCGACGGATCGATCCGGAGCAATCAGATCGAGATGGTCGACATGAATGCGAACCCACTCATTGATTTGGGCCACTTCGAGGAGGCTCGGTTCTACCGACCTATGGGCGGCCGGGTCTGGCGGATGTTTCCCGTGGAGACCCACCGGGGTTGTCCTTACAAGTGCGCGTTCTGCAACTCGCCTAGTCAGATGGCGATGTATCGCAACGAGATCGGCGAGAATTACCTTCGCCGAAAGACATTCGAGAAGATGTTCCGTGAGTTGACCTTCTACAAGGAGGAGATGGGAGCCGAGTATCTCTACTTTTGGGCTGACACATTTTTTTCGTGGAAGCCAGGTGAATTTGAGACTTTCGCCGAGATGTACGAGGAAATCGGCCTGCCGTTTTGGTGTCAGACACGTGTGGAAACCGTCGAATATGACCGACTTATCCGCATGAAGGAGATTGGGTGCGCTCGAATCTCCTTCGGGTTGGAGCATGGGAACGAAGATTTCCGGACCAAGTGGCTGAAGCGGCGTATGACCAATGAATCGATCGTTGACAACTTTGCCATCGTGAATGAGGTTGGGATTCCCTTTAGCGTCAACAACATCCTTGGTTTCCCCCATGAGACCAGGGAACTCGCGTTCGACACCGTTCGTTTGAACAGGCGGTTCGAGTGCAACGACCGAAATGCCTATGCGTTCACCCCGTTCCATGGGACACCGCTCCGCGAGGAATGCGAACGACTGGGATTCCTCGAGGACGGCGACATTGTGCGGTCGATGGTCACGGATGGAACGCCTCTTGATATGCCTCAGTTCCCGAGGACTCAGGTGCTCTCATTGGTCAAGACGTTCAACATGTACGTCCGTTTTGAAGAGGAGCGTTGGCCTGAGATCAACCTTGCAGAACAGGACACGCCCGAGGGCCGGGAGAAATACGACGAACTTCGTGGTGAGTTCATGACTCGGTTCTGGGCTGATGAACCTTCGACGAGTTTCGAGGATGCCTCGGCGTCGGTCTGATGTCGTGATGTTTCCCACGTGAAACGGTCGTTAGCCTTGCCGGTCATGCGACCGCTTCGCTTCGTGGTGATCGGTGGTGGACCCGGAGGCAACTCGGCGGCCACCTACGCGGCCCGTTACGGGGCCGAGGTCACGATCATCGAGAAGGACGTGATTGGTGGGGCTGCTCATCTGTGGGACTGCATCCCGTCCAAGGCCATGATCGCTACCGGCGGCGCCATGTCGTTCCTGGCCCGGGCCGGCGGTATGGGCCTGGGCGACGTCAGCCCTCGGATCGACGTTGGCAACCTCTCCAGTCGGCTGGCCCGGATCGAGGAACGCATCCACCTGTCCACGGTGTCGCTGCTGGAGAGTCAGAACATCCGTATCATCGACGGCACCGGCTCGCTGAAGGGGCCTCATCAGGTAGTGGCCGAGACGGCCGACGGCCTGGAGGAGATCGAGGCCGACGTGGTCGTGCTCTCAACCGGGAGTCGCCCGCGGATTCCGGACTTCGCTGAGGTGGACGGAGAGCGGATCCTCACTACCCGTGATGCCTACCCGCCCTCTGAGTTCCCCGAGCACGTGGTCGTCATTGGCTCCGGTGTGACTGGGGTGGAGTTCGTCCACATGTTCAAGTCCTATGGCTGTGAGGTGACCCTCGTGGTCAGCCGCCAGCAGGTGCTGCCCCAGAAGGACCCGGAGGTGGCCGCCACACTGGAGGCTGACTTCCTGCGTCGGGGCGTCCGACTACTCAAGGGTGCCCGCGCCCAGTCGGTCACCCGGAGCGGTGATCGAGTTACCGTCCATTGCGACGACGGGAGGGTGGTCGAGGGCAGCCACGTGATCCTGGCCGTGGGGTCGATTCCTAATAGCGATGGGTTAGCCCTCGATGCAGTGGGCATCGAAACTAGGGGCGGTTACATCCCCATCGACCCGTATTGTCGGACAGCGGTGCCACACATTTACGCAGCAGGCGACGTGTCGGGAAAGCTCCCGCTGTCATCAGTGGCCCAGATGCAGGGTCGGAAGATCGCCGAACACGCCATGGGCCTTACCGAGGACCGTCCGCACCGACTGTTGGACTACGACAAGGCGGCTTCGGCGGTGTTTACTGAACCGGAGATCGCGGACGTGGGTCTGGCCGAGGCCGACGCTTTCGCCGAGGGCCGCAAGATCCGGGTCACGAAGGTGCCGTTCTCTGCATCGGCCAAGGCGGTCATCAACGACGACCCGCGTGGTTTCATCAAGATCGTGTCCGATCCGGCCACCGGGGTGGTCCTTGGTGGCTCCATAGTCGGACGGCACGCCGCTGAATTGATCGCCATTGTAGCTCTGGCGGTTACTGCCGGGCTGACCGTGCATGACATCCAAGAGAGCCTGTTCGTGCATCCCACGCTTGCTGAGGCGCTGGCCGACGCCGCCGAATAGCCGGGTCGACGACCGGCCGGACCGCGGACTAGGGGACAGTGGGAATGCAAAGAGTTCTAGTAACCGCTGCCCTCGAGAGTCCCTGGCCCGACGAAGAGCCGATTCTCTTTCTGGGTGAATGGTGCAGGCGGTTCTTTCGTCGCGATCACTGGTCAAATCTGGATCACGAGGTTCTTATCTATCACTGGGACGACCACTCCTTGTTTGCTAAGGACCTCCAGTATGTGAGTTGCTTGTGAGAGCGAATCTTGGTGGACTTGGCCTACACGCTGAATCGACTGCTCCTAGTCGATCATGGCATCCGGTACTGGAGGATCCTGATCGGGCCTTGGTTGAGACAGTTCATTGAGGTCCTGGAGGAGATAGCGGATGGCAGGTGAGGTCGTCGTGGTGGAGCGAGCGATCGTTATCGGAGCGGGATCGATCGGGCTTCGACATCACAGGGTGTTGGAAGGTCTCGGACTCGATGTGTACACGGTTAGTCGCAGAGCCGATGTCGCTGATTTCACCTCGGTCGCTGAGGCTGTGAGGGAAGTCAACCCCGGGTACGTGGTGGTGGCAACTGAGACCGAGCGTCACCGGGAATCGTTGATGACGCTGGTGGAGGCCGACTACGGCGCCCGGGTGCTCCTGGAAAAGCCCGCCCTCGATCGTGTCGAGCCGTTTCCAGCCGTCGGCTTTCGGTCGATCGCCGTGGGATACCAGCTGCGATTCCACCCGGCGGTTCGTGCTCTCCGGCGCGCGATCGAGGGACAGCGGGTACTGAGTGCCCAGGTGCGATATGGCCAGTTCCTTCCTGATTGGCGGCCGACACGTGACTATCGGGAGACGGTCACGGCAGGACCGGCAGGTGGCGTTCTGTTGGAACTGAGCCATGAACTCGATCTAGTCTCATGGCTGCTGGGTCCAGTGACCGTGCTGTTTGGACAGGCGATTTCCACGGGCCTGTTCGAGATGGAGCGTGACGACCTGGCGGTCGGCGTCCTCGAGACCACGAGCGGTGTGCTGGTCGGATTGGAGTTGAACTGCCATGATCGCGTTCAGAATCGGACCTTCATCGTTACCACCGACCAGCATCACGTGGCACTCGACCTGGTCGGCGGGACGGTGGAGGTGGATGGCGTAGAGGTGTTCGGTGATCCGATCGAGCGGGACGATGTATTCGCCGCTATGCACCGGTCGGTGCTGGATGGCGGGACGGAGGCGTGCACGATCGAGGAGGCCATGGCGGTGCTGTCCCTGACTGAGGGTTTGCGAAGCGGAACACCCTGGACGTGTTGACCACGGCACCCCACTACGGTCGCAGCATGGGGGTTGAGGGGAGGATGACTAGATGACACTGCACGACTTCGGATCGCTGGCTGGTCGGACGGTTCTGATCACCGGTGGTTCTGGGCATATCGGGAGTTCGGTTGCCGCTGCGTGTCTCGAACTAGGCGCGCGAGTGGCCACGGCTGATGTGTCCGGGATGCCTGTCCTCGGTGATCTCGCAGGGTCGGCGGATTTTCGGCATCACGTCGTTGATCTTGGTAACCCGGCGGCATCGGCAGGTGTCGTTGACATTGTGCTCGAGGACTTCGGACGGCTCGACGTGGTGGTGGCTGCGGCATCGTGGATGGGGACGGACACGACGGATGGATGGAACGTTCCCTTTCCCGAGCAGGACGAGTCCTTGTGGCCCGAGGTACTGAACTTGGCGTTGACAGCCAACTTCGCCTTGGTCAAGCGGGCAGCTCCGGCCCTGGCAGCGCACGGTTGTGGCTCTGTGGTGTTCATCTGCTCGCACTATGGCTTCTGTGGCCCCCGACCGTCTCTCTACCCGGAAACAGGGATCAACAACATCGCGGGCTACGCGGCGAGCAAGGGAGGTCTCATACAGTTGGCGCGCTGGTTGTCGACCACTATGGCTCCCGAGGTTCGAGTGAACGCGCTGTCTCCAGGCGGCATCTTTCGGGACCAGGACGCCAGATTCGTTCAGCGCTATGAGCGTGAGACGCCACTTGGTCGGATGGGCACCGAGGATGACATGGTAGGTCCGATCCTTTTTCTTGCCTCCGACCTCTCTCGTTACATGACCGGACACAACTTGGTCGTGGACGGCGGATTCTCAGTATGGTGATCGACGAGAGGCGCTCCATGGTGATCGTGGGGGCGGGACAACTTGGTTCTCGGTACCTACAGGGTTTGGCGGCGTGTTCACATCGACTCCGCATTCAGGTCGTCGATCCTGCTCCTAAAGCGCTGGCGACCGCAGCGGACCGGTGGACGACTGTGGGCGGCACAGGGACCCGGCATGAAGTCTCGTTCCATCAGGGAATCGGTGAGGTGTCCCGACAGGTCGAGATTGCCATAGTTGCGACGACGGCCTTGCGGCGATCAGATGTGGTCGAGGCTATCGGAGCCCATGCCGACGTCGGATCGTGGATTCTCGAAAAGGTCCTTGCACAGAGCGAGGATGAACTTCGCCGGATCGTGGCGGCCGTCGGAGCGAGTATGGCCTGGGTCAACACATGGGGACGATCAACGCCGTGGTATCAGCAAATTCGGGGGTCCGAGGCGGTCGGCCCGATTCGGTTCCACCTTGGGGGCGCTTCATGGGGCATGGCCTGCAACGCGATCCACTTCCTCGATCTCATGTGCTGGTGGACAGGCGAGGATCTAGTCGAGGTCAACGTGGCAGGTCTCGACGATGAGTGGCTGATCGCCAAGCGCCCGGGATTCATGGAGATCTCAGGCGATCTCTTTGCCAGGTACTCGGGTGGGTCGACCGGCGTCCTGCGGTCTGGTCGACCGTCAGATCCGGGAGTCTCGGCCGGACGGGACTCCCTCGACGTCCTCGACGTCGAATGGTCGAGTGGACGTTGGCGGATCGAGCGGCCGACAAGCGAGGAAGATGGTTTGGCAATCGGCGCCGACGGTCGACGTCTCCCAGGTCGGATTGAGCGTCAGAGCGAGCGATCAGCTGCGCTGATCGATGGTCTGCTGGAGGGTTCGGGTTGTAGCTTGACCGACCTCCCCACCTCAGTCGCGCAACATGGGATCCTCATCCGTGCACTGCTCGCTCGTTGGCGGGAGGTGTCGGGTCCGGACGCCGAATGCGTCCCGATCACGTGAGTGGCAACATGACGGCGCCGGATCTTTGGCTTATAGGGGCTGGTCCGATGGCCAGGGCGTATGCCGCAGTTCTCGATGACCTCGAAGTCGGGTACATGGTCGTCGGACGAGGGGATCGCTCAGCGGCTGCGTTCACGTCGGCGACTGGACGGGCGGTTCGGGTTGGTGGTGTCGAGTCGGCGCTCTGCGAGGTTGGACCGCCGAGCCTTGCAATCGTCGCTGTCAGCGTTGATCAACTCTCGGACACCGCCGGAGCGCTATTGGACACCGGCGTCTCGCGAGTTCTCCTTGAGAAACCCGGCGGGCTCGGGTCTGTTGAGCTGACGAGGATCCGTGAGAGGGCCGGATCGGCGGAGGTCTCCATCGCCTACAACAGGCGCCATTACGCGTCCACTGGTGAGGCACGCCGTTTGATTGCCCGGGATGGTGGTGTGACGAGCTTCGCCTTCGAGTTGACGGAATGGCCTAACGCCATGGAGCCTGTCCAGGTGGCGCCGGTGGTCAGACGAAGGTGGTTTCTGGCCCAGACGTCGCACGTGGTGGATCTCGCATTCCACCTCGGAGGCCGGCCAGTCGACTGGTCGTGTCACAGCAGTGGGGCATTGGAATGGCATGCGGGAGCCGCACGGTTCTCTGGCAGTGGGTTGACAGATTCGGGTGCGACATTTGGTTACCACGGCGACTGGGAAGCGCCCGGCCGCTGGAGTGTGGAGATTCTGACACGGAGTCATCGCTACGTCTTTCGACCGCTTGAGGAACTTCGGGTTGGGGCGCTTGGGACGGATGAGCAGGCTGTGGTGGAACTTGATGACCGATTGGACAGGTCCTTCAAGCCCGGTGTGTATTGCGAGACCAGGGCATTTCTGGATGGAGGCGATCCACTGTCCTGTTCGCTCGATGAACAGATCGAGAATATGGCCGTCTACGAGAAGATGGCCGGCTACTAATGGGCAGCGATGTTGTGGCGCTGATTCCGGCACGGTCCGGTTCTAAGGGTGTTCCTGACAAGAACATACGTCTGCTCGGGGGTCGACCGTTGATCCACTGGTCTGTCGCCGCAGCTAAGCGATCCACGAGGATTGACCGGGTGATCGTTTCGACCGATTCGCAGACGTATGCGGAATTAGCGTTGGATGCAGGAGCCGAGGTGCCGTTTCTTCGTCCGGTAGAACTGGCCGGAGACGAGTCGCTGGACCTCGAGTTTGTCCTGCATGCCCTTGACTGGCTCTCCGAAAATGGTGAAGAACCGGAACGGATCGTCCATCTCCGGCCGACGACCCCGTTCCGCTCTCCGCAACTAGTGGACGAGGCGATCAGTTTCTTTCAACACGACCAGTTGGCCACGGCTCTCAGGTCCGTACATCAGATGTCGACGACTGCGTACAAATCGATGGAGATCAATGACGAGGGTCTCCTCCAACAGATTGGAAGTTTGGGGACCGATCTCGACGCGGCGAACGGTCCAAGACAGGGTTTTCCTGTTACTTATCTGGCCAATGGTTACGTTGATGTTCTCGACACCCGGCTTATTCGGTCCATGAAGCTCCTCCACGGTGACCACGTGATTCCGTATGTCACGTCGCAGGCGCCTGAAGTTGACACGATCGATGACCTTGATCGACTTGAGTACCACGTCAGCCGGTATCCAGAGGTCTTTGACCAACTCTTCGGATGAGGCCCAGCGACCGGTAGCGCGCCCCAACGACTCAACCACCCTCGGTACCCTGTCACCGGTGGAACTCTCAAGAGCCGGGCATAGTAAAGGACCCCGATGAATCTCGATCCCGAAATGTCGCGCTATCTGGTACTCGACGAAGAGTCCATTCGGGTCGCCCTGCAGAAGATCGACCACAACGACGAGGGTGTCGTGGTCTGCGTAGACACCACCGGCCTGCTGATCGGGATCCTGACCGATGGAGACCTCCGGCGGTGGCTGGTCACCCAGGACTCCCCAGACATCGACCAGCCAGTGAGAAGCGTCATCAACCAAAATCCCGTGTGGGCTCGCTTGGGATTGATGACGCCCGAGTCCGGACAGCGGCGAGAAGGGCGAGGATTGACGGCTTCATCGAGGGTCGCCCGTCTGGGTTCGACGAGTTGATCGGTGAGCGTGGGGTGCGCCTCTCGGGTGGTCAGCGCCAGCGAATCGGTTTGGCCCGGGCCTCTTATCGTCGGTCTGACGTTCTGGTTCTGGATGAGGCGACAAGTGCCCTGGACACGACTACGGAAACCAAGGTCATTGCAGGAATCGGCGAGGCTGGGACGGATACCACGGTCATTCAGGTAGCACACCGGCTGAGCACGGTGGAGTTGTGTGATCAGATCGTCGAGCTCGTTGACGGCCGCGTAGCAGCGGTGGGGACATTCTCGGAACTCGTCGAGTTGAGTCCCTCATTCCGTCAAATGGTAGAGGCGGGACGGCGTGAGAGAGATCTGACTTGAAGAGATTTCTGGTCACCACCGCACTTGAGGAGACTTGGCCTGACGAAGGCCCCGTTCTCTTCCTCGGCGAATGGTGTCGTCTGTATTCCCGTCGGGAGCGCTGGGCCTCAATGGATGCGGTGGTTGCGCCTTATTGCTGGGACGACCGTCGTCAGGCGGCTGCTGATTACGAGTATTTGTGGTCAGTTTACGAGCGTCTTCTCCTAGATCTGACCCATGATCTGAATACCCGGCACGGGGTAGATCGCTCCGTAAGGTCGTGGCAGATTCTACTTGGTCCCTGGCTTGGCTATTTCGTGCAAATGCTTTACTCACGCTGGAGATCAATCGAGTCGGCCGTGGTCTCGGGTGACCTCTCCGGGACAGTTGTTTTGGAGGGGATCGGGCAGGATTTGGTGCCTGAGAGCATGCTTGGGTTCCATAGATTGTTCGAAGGAGAAGAATGGAACCACTTCATCTATGCAGAGATTCTTGAACGAGTAGGGGGTGTAGAACTAGAGCGGATTTCTCACACGGTGACTCATCGGTTTGATCCAACGCCAGCATCGCCGTCGTTGAGTTTCCTACGTGAGCCTCGCGCCGCTGCATTGACAGCGTGGTCCCGCCTGGTTGCACCTCTCGTTCGGGACGGTGGCGTTGTACTTGTGTCGCCGTATATGTCTTGGCCAGACGAACTTTCGATATACCTGCGGCTCCGGCAAGTCCCGATTGTGTGGTCGCTCGTGCCTGTGACTGCAGTAAGGACACCGGTTGGAGAGCGGAACTGGCAGATGACCGGCGAACCGGCCAACAGCTTTGAGCAATTCGTGCGTGATTTGATTCCACGCCAGATTCCGTCCGCCTATGTTGAGGGATTCGAGACTATCGAGACGGCCCTTGACGAGGGACCGTGGCCGACTAGGCCGAAACTGATATTCACGAGTAACGCCCACAACAACAATGACATGTTCAAGGCTTGGGCGGCTAGAAGCGTCGATCAGGGTGCCCATCTGGTGACCGGCCAGCACGGAGGTAACTTCGGTGTGGCCGAGTACTACTTCGGCGAGGATCATGAGCGTTCGATCGCTGACGCATACCTGACGTGGGGCTGGTCCGACCCAAAGGACGATAGGGCTGTGCCGGTAGGGCAGCTTTTTGGTCAGCGGCCGTTAGGAGTGAGTCACTCTGAACAGTCAACGGCCCTTCTTATTACTGCATTGGGGCCACCGAACGGCTATCACATGATCAGTCAGCCCCATGCTGGACAATGGCTAGAAAATATTGAGGATCAGTTCACGTTTGTGGAGACACTCAATGAGGATCTCCGCTCTTGTCTCCTTGTTCGTCTCTTCAAGACTGACTACGGCTGGGAGCAGACAGAACGGTGGAATGATCGGTGTCCAGACGTTGAACTTGATCTTGGTTACGGGCCAATCCGCGACCTTTATCGCCGAACTCGGGTTCTTCTCTGCTCTTACGGAGCCACGCCATTTATGGAGGCGTTCGCCATGAACATTCCAACAATAATGTTTTGGAATCCCGAACATTGGGAATTGCGGTCTGAGGCTAGACCAGCTTTCGAGTCATTGGTGGCGGCTGGAATCTTGTTTCGAAGCCCGACCGATGCAGCCCGAAAACTTTCTGAGGTCTGGAATGATGTTGACAGTTGGTGGACGAGTACGCCGGTCAGGTCGGCTCGCGAACAGTTCTGCGATCTGTACAACCGTACTCCGGACGACCTAGCTAATCGGGTCGCTAACGCTCTGCGCCAAGTTGTCTCTGCGCCCCTATCTTCCTGATGCATCGACCGGCCGATGCGGGAAACGGCACCCTGGTGACCCGGATCTTGCGACCCTCGGCGAAGGCGGTCATCAGTGACGATCCGCTGGGCTTTATCAAGATCGTGTCCGATCCGGCCGCCGGGGTGGTCCTCGGGGGCTCCATTGTCGGTCGGCACGCAGCTAACTGATCGCCATCGTGACCCTGACGGTGACTACCGGGCTCACCGTACACGACATCTAAGAGAGCCTTTTCGTGCATCCCACGCTTGCCGAGGCGCTGGCCGCCGCCGAGTAGCCCGGCCGCCGGCCCACTCCCGGGGCGGGGCCTACTCGATTACCACCACCATGTCGCCAGCGCCCACTAAGTCGCCGGGGCCGACGAGCATCTCGGACACCCTGCCAGCCTTGTCGGCGGCCACGTTGTTCTCCATCTTCATGGCCTCTAGGACGCAGAGCGTGTCTCCAATATCCACTTTGTCACCTATAGCTACAAGCACCTTCACGATCGTGCCCTGCATGGGAACCACCACACGACCGTTTCCCGAATCGCCACCGCCACCGCCGGACCGCTTGGCTCGGGTCCGGGCAGATGGACCGGCCGATGGGGCGGCCTCCGGAATCCACATACTGACGGCGAACCGGCGGCCGTCGATCTCCACAGAGATATCGCGGCGAGTCGTTGGTACCTCGTCGTCTCCGGTAATCGATGGTTGGACAGCGGCAGACACGTTGGAAAGATCCAGAGTCTCCTCAACCCACTTGGTGGAGTGGGTGGCTGCGGCGAAGTCGGAGTGTTCCAGGATCGCGATGTCGGCCGGGATGGTGGTGGCTACTCCACGGATCTCGAAGTCGGCCAAAGCCCGCAGGGTGCGACGGATAGCCACCTCGCGGTCCCGGCCCCAGATCACCAGCTTGCCGACCAGGTTGTCGTAGTACTGGCTGATCTCGTCGCCTGCCTCGTAGCCGCCGTCGAATCTGATACCGAACCCGTCAGGTACCCGCAGAGAGTCGATTCGTCCCGGGCTTGGCAGGAAAGCCCCGCCGGAGGGGTCCTCGGCGTTGATCCGTACCTCGATGGCGTGGCCGGAGATCGTCACATCATCTTGGGTGAAGTCCAGCGGCTGGCCTGAGGCGATCAGGAGTTGCTGCTCGACAAGGTCGAGGCCGGTCACCAACTCGGTCACCGGGTGTTCAACCTGTAGGCGGGTGTTCATCTCGAGGTAGTGGAACACGCCGTCTTCATAGAGGAACTCAACGGTGCCGGCGTTGGTATAACCACAGCCCAGAGCCACAGCCACAGCTGCCTCACCCATGGCGGTGCGGACCTCATCGGGGAGGTCAGGGGCCGGCGCCTCCTCTATGAGCTTTTGGTGGCGACGCTGGGCCGAGCAGTCACGCTCGCCCAGGTATACGGCGTTGCCGTGGGCATCGGCGAGCACCTGGATCTCGATGTGGCGGGGGGCGGTGAGGTATTTCTCCATGTAGATCTCGTCGCGGGCGAAATAGGACATGGCCTCGCGCTTGGCCGATTCAATGGCCTCCTCAATGGCCGCTTCGTCGGCCACCACCTTCATACCGCGGCCTCCACCGCCGTAGGCGGCTTTGATTGCGATCGGGTACCCGTGCTCTGCACCAAAGGCCCGGACCTGATCGGGGTCGGTGATGAAGTCGGTGGTACCGGGCACGCTGTGGACGCCCACCTGTTCTGCGGCCAGCCGGGCACTGATCTTGTCGCCCATGACTTCGATGGCCTCCGGGGGCGGACCGATGAAGGCCACCCCCCGACCGGTCACCGCCCGAGCGAAGTCGGCGTTTTCCGAGAAGAAGCCGTACCCCGGGTGGACGGCGTCGGCGCCGCTCCGGTCAATGACTGAGAGGATGGCCTCGGCATTGAGGTAACTCTCGGCGGCCGCCCGACCTCCGAGGGCGTAGGCCTCATCGGCCAGACGGGTGTGGAGGGCGTCACGGTCGAGATCGGAGTAGACGGCCACCGTGGCCACCCCCATCTCCCGGCACGCCCGGATGACCCGAACGGCGATTTCACCGCGGTTTGCGATCAGTACCTTGGCGAACACTTCTCTATCATCGCCCGGATGGGAGGCTCTGCGCACCCTCACGAGGGAGATCATCGGTCACACGGCCGTTTTGGAGACCCCGGGGCCCGTTCCAGGTTCCGGATCGAAACGGTCACCGAGACCGGTTCGACCAACGCCGACCTGGTGGATCGGATAGCGACCGGCGACCCCGGAGCGCTGGATGGTCTGGTACTGCGGGCCGACCACCAGACCGCTGGGCGGGGGAGACTGGACCGCCGCTGGGACGCCCCACCAGGCGCGAACCTGCTCTTTTCGGTGCTACTTCATCCAGATTGGTCCGCTGAACGTCTCCCGTTGGTCACCCTGTGTCTGGCCGTTTCGCTGGTCGAGGTGCTGGACCCCCTCGTCGGGTCCGGTCAGGTCCCGGCGGTCAAGTGGCCCAATGACGTTCTGCTGGTCGACCGTGAGACTGGTCGTCCGACCGGCAAAGTGGCAGGCATCCTCGCCGAGTTAGTGGGGGGGCCAGCGCGGAGTGGTCCGGCCGTGGTGGTGGGGATGGGAGTCAACGTAGGTTGGCCCGGGCCCGGTGACGAGGCCCCACCGGGTGCCGTGTCCCTGGCTGGCGTCGGCCTAACGATTGATCCATCGGACTTGCTGGTTCGCGTCCTGGAGACCTTCGAATGGCATATGTCGTACATGGACGGCCCAGATGGGCCGGTGAGACTCCGTAAGGCTCATCTGGCGAGATCGGCCACCGTGGGGCGGACGGTACGTGTCGAGGGCCATGAGGGAGACGTGGCGGGCACGGCGTTGGACGTCGGCCTTGACGGGGCGCTGGTGGTCGAGATGGCCGACGGTTCGACCGTCGAGGTGCTGGCGGGTGACGTGGTGCACCTGCGAGTCGACTGAACCCGTGGGTCCGGTCTGTTGGCGTTCGCTAGCCGGTCAGGGGTCGGGGGTGCTTGCCTCGAGTTCGTCGAACACCGTGGCAATCCGCGCTGTCACTGGGCCTGGTGCCGTTCCGAAGGTCGTCTCGAACTCGCCGGTGATCTCCGAGATGGCGCTCACGTTGCGGGTCGCCGAGGTGAGGAAGGCCTCTTCGGCGGTCAGGAGTTCGCTGGGTTCGACCTCCCGGACCTCCACGCCACCGCCGGGTGCCCCGGAACCCTCCCGTTCGGCTAACTCGATGATCAACTCACGGGTAATTCCGGCCAGGCAGCCTGAGGACAACGACGGGGTCACCATCTGTCCGCCGATGACTAGGAACACGTTGGTCCCCGTCCCCTCGCACAGCATTCCGTCGGTGTTGCAGAACAGTGCCTCAGTGCAGTCGACCCGCCTGGCAACAGCCAGTGCCATGGCGTTCTCGGCATACGAGGTTGTCTTCAGGCCCGTCAGGGCACCGTGTTCGTTCCTAGCCCAAGGAACCAGGTGGACTCGTTCGGCGTCGGGCCAGACGTTGCCCCCTGAGGTGGCGACGACCAGCGTGCCCGGGCCGTCGCCCCGGCCCGATCCAAGGGGTCCGGCACCGCTCGACCAGGTGATCCTGATCAGGCCG
>Ga0209228_1000166_pt1 | contig 32059 bp, 50 predicted proteins | sample METZYME_3_150m_FD_187547 | JGI IMG/M metagenome (GOLD analysis project Ga0209228, IMG submission 187547) | Marine microbial communities from oxygen minimum zone in mesopelagic equatorial Pacific - METZYME_3_150m (SPAdes) (version 2) | ecosystem: Environmental > Aquatic > Marine > Oceanic...
TGTTGTGCTGTCGTCCATTCTAAATTACTAGGATGAGAATTTGTATGACAATGATCAATATGATTTACTTGCCATACATTACGTAACATTTTCTTTACGCTCTTAGGTGTACGTTTCCATTCTTTGTTAGTAATACCTGGAGGTATTGGTAAGTTAGGATTAAGTGTTTCGTGTACTGCTATGTGTTGTACAATACATTTTTTAATGTTCTTCTTGGTGTAATAAAAATAACTATGTGGATAGGGTGACTTTCCACTTACAGCAAATGCCATCTTTTTCCATCGACCGAAACGATTGCTGTAGATATCACCTGTTTTAGAATCTACACCATAGTCATTCCATTTTTCCTGATTGTAAATTAAGGGTGTTCTAATATCCATTGTAACCTCCAAATTATTTAATAATAAGAGTACATAAGTTGATTGTAACTGGTTTTAAATAATAATGCAACTTGAAGTTATCCAAAGGAGGGTTCAATGCCTCTTACAAATGCTGAATGGCGTAAGCTCAAGAAAGATGCGCCGAAAGTCCCCGACATCACGTGTCCTGCGATCGATGATGTGATTAAACGCTTAGATAAAATGATTGAAACTAATAAAGTACTTACAGAATACCAACACGGTGTTTTATGTAGGCGCTTAGAAAAACTTCGTACTGCTAACGAATTGCTTCGCGATAGTGGTGTGTATTGGTATAATATTTCTAAAGATCACTTAAAAAAATAATTAACTAAATATTAGCATTGAGTGGGAAAGATGGTTTTTGGGCATATATCAACTGTTGCGTTTCTAATACTTGGTTTTGCGTTTGTTAGAATAATGACAAGCATGACTAGTTTAATAGCAATTAACAAATCAGACAGCAATGAAAAGGTCACGTTTTATTGGCCTCATACAACATTCTGCTTTATAACAGTCTTCACTATGATACTGTTTTGGTGGACTGCAACACCCCTCCAAGATGTAACGTTTTTTCCAGACAGCGATTGGAACTTATTTACATACATACTATTCCTTGCAGTACCAATGCTTATGTTCGTTATAAGCGAAGTTGCTATACCATATGACCACGACAAGAAAAGCGTAAACCTAAAAGAATATTATTACAAATACCACCAAGTAATTCTAGGACTTGCTTGGGTACTTCAGCTATTCTTAATAGCTAACTTCTTTGTGTTTTATAATCAAGGTGATATAATAAGTGCTAAAGTAATTGGGCGAGTTATTATGTTGTTAATAATGCTACCTATGGTGTTAAGTGCTAATGAACGCATACATAAAATAGGTATGAGTATATTCTTTTTAGGCTTTGTTTATACTATTATAAAATACCATATCATATTAGCATAAAAAGATAGGGGCCGAAGCCCCTATCCTAACCTTTCCTGTTGCCAAGTAAGGTCAAACTCCGTTCAAGCTATGCCGCTAGGGCAAACACCTGATCATTAGTCGGCAACTTCGCTCCGAAATTAACGAAGGTTACGTTACCTGATGCTTTTAAGTTAGCATTTATAGTTTTCGAACTGATTCCTCTCGGCACCGTCGTGTCTTACGGGCAACTCCACATATACTATTAACTTCCAATCGATCCCAGTTCACCCCCGGACTGTATACTTGCGGAAAATATATACTCCGCGGATGCTCCAAATTTGGTGGAGGTGGCGGGAGTCGAACCCGCGTCTTGAAGAGCGTTTGCATAGCTTCAGCGTTACATTGTTATTTATAACATACTATAATAGAAAGGTCAAGTGCTGATTAGAAAGGTACACCGTAAACGGCAAGATAAATTATGCCAGCCAAAAGAGTAATGTCAGCTATTATACTCCAAAGTATATAAGCCTTAAACATCCAAGGCACTAATGGTTTCACTTTACCTAATTTTTCCTTGCACCATACTCGCAGGCTCTTCATCTTGAGCCTCCAACATAAATTCAATAATCATATCAAATCTCCTATAGCTGTCTAATTTCACCTGTATTTATGTGTATGTGGATAACTATACATTAAAAAGGACTCAATGTCAAGTGAATTAGATACGTTAGTGAAACAGTTAGGCAACTTAAATGTTGTTGAAGCGGGCGAACTGGCTAAGAAATTAGAAAAGGCATGGGGGCTAGATTTGGATGCTTTAATGAGTCAACCGGCTCAAGTACAAGCACCAGTTGTAGAAGAAAAAGATACAGCAACGGTAATGTTAACAGGATATGCCGCTGATAAGAAAATTGCTGTTCTTAAAAAGGTCAGAGAGTTTATGGACCTTGGATTACTAGAAGCCAAAAACTTTGTTGAAGGTTGTGTAGACGGACCAAAAGCTGTACTAGAAGAAGTAGACAAAGATAAAGCTGAAGCGTGTAAAACTGCTTTAGTTGAAGCTGGCGGAACAGTTCAAATGAAATAAGGAGATTTATGTTTGAAGATTTAAGAAAAATGGTTAAAGATGTTGCTAAAAAGGCAACTACTACAACTGTTGATAAAGCAAGTGAATTAGGTAGTGGAACAAAGGACATGGCTAAACAAGCCTCTGATGCGACACTAGGTGTAGCCAAAAAGGCTACTGATAAAACACTTGAAGTTGCAAGTAAGTTTACTTCTATATTCAAGTAAATTAAAAAGAGGGCAAAATGGCAGGGATTAAAAAACGAGGGTTCGTTTCAGAAAATAATAAACGCTACTACCAAGGGCATGAAATCAAACCAACAATGTTCGTAAACACTAATGGTAAGAAATTACTATGCGGGTCAGCCAACGACGAATTGATCCTTGATTCAGAAGGAAGACCAATTCCATTTCGTAGTATCAATTGCGATTAATTATCTGTTGAAGCTGTCAGGTTGGGTGACATTTCCAGCAATCTCACGTCCACGATTATCTACTAGTTCAAATTCTAATAGCATTTTATCGCGGATGTTTGTAATGTGAGCTTGTTCGAATGCCGATATGTGGATAAAAACATCTTTGCCGCCGTCTTCTGGAGTTATAAATCCATAGCCCTTTTTAGCGTCAAACCATTTTAGTGTTCCTGTGATTTTACTCATATGTATTTTGTTTCCTTGTTAGTAAAATGATTTTACTACAAATATTTATCAGTATAATGAGTTTTTAAGTGATTTAAACCGACGTTAAATTTACTGCTGTAAGTCCTTTAGGACCTTCTTGAGTTTCAAATGTTATTGCTTGACCTTCAACTAGGTCATTCATACCTGCATCTCTTACTGCTGATGAATGTACAAAAATATCTTTACTTCCATCTTCTGGTGTAATGAATCCGTAACCTTTTACGCCATTAAACCATTTTACTTTTCCGTTACTCATAGTCTTTCTTTGTTTCCTTTTGTTTCATTTTAAATTGCTACTAAGAAACATAGCACAATTCAATATTGTACTATGTTCATTAAGTAGTCTGTTTATTTAGTTTATAGAGAGTTTTTTCGATCTTGGATTTCTTTTCGTCTAGCTTTTGATAACTTGCCTAGATTCCCTAATGCCTTACGAGCCCTCGCCGCCGCCGCTTTTACGTTTTTAGTTTCAAACGATTCAGACTCTTTTAAGTAAGCGTCATACGCCGCAACTATTTCATCATGATTTGACATAATTTTATTTCTCCTAATATTAGTATGTACTATAATTTATAACTTATAACTATTGGTTATAATAAAAGTGGCTTTAAAGTATCTAAAATAGCTATGTAATCTTTTTTGGACGGTAAACTTTGATTAAATTGGTATTATGTCTGGTACCATTGTAGTAATAAGCACCTTTTCCACCTTCTTTCCCATTAGGATTCATAGGACTTTTGGCTGATCCTTTCCATGAATGGGTAACTGCTCCGCCTGATGGATTATTATCGTTTCGTGCTTTGTCACTTTGGTTTCCACCAACAAATGACATACGCCCGCCTTCGTTTGTGTATATAAAGTTCACGTGTGAAAACTTCCACAAGGCAATATCACCACACTTTGCGTCTTCGAATGAAACTTCAACTGCTTCATATTTTGCTGTCTTATCTCTTATATCAAATGCTCTAGCACTTTGAAGATACTTGTAACCAGCTTTCTTTAAAACATGATTAACAAATCCCATACACCAAGGTGTTTGGTCAGTTTCCCAAACCTTGCTACCTCTAAATCCTATATCATCCCATATATTTAAAATTTTAGGGTTACTTGGTTTCTCGTATGCTCCATTGGGATATGTACCAATGTATTTTCCCTTCATACCTGTTTCATCCCATAAGTCTTGTGATGACTCTAAAAGGTATTGGTCTAGTACACCATCAAATGGGTGACATATATCTTCGTGTGTTTTAGCTTCTGGTTGTTCTAGAGCCGCACCTTCAATTGGTGGCTCTTCTTCTAAAATTTCATCTGGTGTAGGAATGAACTCTACTTCTACTTGTTCTTCTACATCTACTTCTGCCGGAGGCGGAAGTTGTGGTGGATAATCTGCAGGATCATATGGTTCGGCAATATATACTTTCAGCCTTGTTTCCATCTTTTCTATTGTAACTGGAGGAATAAACACCGTTGGTGCACCGTTTGGATCACCTGTGAATACGTTAGGAGATCCTTGATCTGTATCTGGATTACAATGTGGTGGAATAGGGCATAAGGCATCTGGTGCCGCAGTATCATTTGTATGATTTACTGAAAGAATATTATCAGCAAACACTTGATTTGAATGTGCCGCTAGTGCGCCTCCGCCGTGTGTATTAGGATCGCCGTCAACTGATACTAGCAAATTATTAGCATAAACATCTACATTGCCAGCGACAGTAGTTGCCGCCCCACAGACACGAGCATCTGTATCTCGATGTACTGGTATTGTCATACTAGTATTTATTTAAACTATAAGTGATGGTTTTTTGGGTAATTGTATTGCTGATGTTTGCTTGGTATAAGCGTCTGCAAATTCTGGTCTAGTTTGAACAATTAATGTTATAGCTTCGTGTTTAATAACAAAAGAACTATTAATATCAGCAGTAAATAAGAATTGCTGTAGTCCTATACCTTTATCACTAGCAACCAAAGTTAACGGAGTGCTAACTTTAATAGCTTTGTCATCATCTGCTTCAACTCTACCTACTAGCTCTTCGCCAGATTTTAGTTTAATTGTAACAATGTCGTTTATTTTGTAAGGGTTTTCAATTAACATTATGTATCGTGTCGTCCTAGTTCACAGTTTTCAAAGTATTGTTGGAGTTCTGTAAAGCCTCCTATATACTTACCGTGTAAGATTATTTGTGGTGCAGATTTCGGTTGCGCCATACCATTTAGTTCAAACTCTTCAAATAGTTTTGCTACTGTTATATCTTTTCCAATTACTACTTCTTTATATTTAATTTGGGTTTTATCTAATAATGCTTTTGCTTTAGTACAATAAGGACAATGTGGTTTACTGTAAATTACTGATTGTGTCATAGTTTAAATCCTTTTAATGCATCTTCAGAAACATCATGTTTGATACCGCCAACGATATACGATTCAACTTCAGTTTCTTGTGGTGCTACTTGCATTCCTGAGCTTGATAACCAATGTTGTGTCCATGGTAATGGATTTGTATTTAATGGTCGATCGTATATTGCGTCATACCCTAATGCTTTTAATCTTCTATTAGCAATATATTCAACGTAAGCGTGTAATAAGTTTTCGTTTAGTCCAATGATAGATCCATCTTTAAATAGATAGTTAGTCCAAGTCTTTTCTTCTTCTACACAACTTTTCCACATTTCATAAACTTCGGCTTCACATTCTTTAGCAATCTTTTTCATTTCAGGATCATCGTCGCCCTTCATCCAATGTTTAAGGACATGACTTGTAAGATTTAAATGTGTTGCTTCGTCTCTAGCAATTAACGAAATAATTTTAGCAGAGCCTTCCATCATTTTTAATTCACCAAACGCAAACGTACAAGCAAAAGATACATAAAAACGTAAGCCTTCTAAGATATTAACATTCATCATTGCAAGAAACATTTTCTTTTTAACTTCACGCATTGTACCTTTTTTATTATGAAAAAATTTGTCAGCAACTGTAGTAAAATTATCATAATGTTTAGTAACAGAAACAGCTCGTTTTAAAATTTCCTTGTCATCTAAAATTTTATCTAACACTTCTGATGGATTTGCATAAACATTTTTCATAATGTGTGTATAAGAACGTGAATGGATTGTTTCAAAAAAGTCCCAAGTAACAATACAACCTTCAAGTTCAGGTAATGATACATAAGGTAAGAAAGCTAACGCTGGTCCTCTACCTTGTACGCTATCCAATAGTGTTTGGTATTTTAGATTAGCAGTAAAGATATGCTTTTGTTCAGGTCTAAAATTTGCATAGTCTGAACGATCTTTTTGTAAACTTACTTCTTCCGGTCGCCAAAAGTATCCAAGCATTGTTTGATTAAGTTTATCAAACTCTGGAAATCTAAATACATCATATCTTTGTGTGTTTTGGTCTTTTCCAAAAAACATATTTTGTTTTGTGAAATCAACTTTCTCTCTATTAAAAACTGTTTTTATTGTCATTTCATATTGCTCTACATTATTTTAAATTACGCAAGTTTCACATTGGTCTTCATCTTTTGGGGAGTCTAATTCTACTTGTGGCTCGAATGAGTTAGGTGTGCTTTCTGATCTTACTTCTACTTCTTCTGGAGTATCTGTTACATCAACTTTTAAATCGTATGTGTTTTGATAATATGATGTTTTCCATCCTAGTTTATATGTCATTAGCATATCTTGTATCATTGTACTCATTGGCACTTCGTTATTATCAAAGTGTGTTGGATTGTAACTCCAGTTACCACTAATAGCTTGATCAAAGAACTTCTGCATTACAGCAACAATGTTAATGTAACCTTCGTTGCTTGGCATATCCCATAACAAAGTATAGTGATTTCTTAATGCTTGATACTGCGGAACAATCTGCTTAAGAGGTCCTTTTTTGGATTTCTTAACAGACAAGTATCCGCGAGGTGGTTCGATTCCATTTGTTGCATTCGACACGATGGAACTGCTTTCTGATGGCATCTGTGCAGACAATGTTGAGTGCCGTAGGCCATGTTCCTTAATATCTTTGCGTAAAGAATCCCAATCATATTTTAATGTAATATTGCAAATTTCATCAAGATCTTTTTTATAATGATCGATGGGCAATAGTCCTTGGGAATATTTGGTTCGACTAAAGTACTCACATTTACCCTTTTCAGCCGCAAGGTGACATGATGCAGATAAAAGATAATATTGGAATGCTTCTGTTAATTCGTGTACTTTTGTTAATGCTTTTTTATCGGAATATTTTACTTGATTCTTTGCTAGATAATGTGCTAGGCCAATATACCCAACACCTAAAGATCTACGTGCTTTAGTGCTTAATTCAGCCGCTTTTACAGGATATCGTTGATAATCTATAATTTCGTCTAAAGATCTAACAGCTAAATCACATAGGCTTTCTAGTTCTTCTAGTTGATTAATTTTGCCAACATTAATTGCTGAAAGAATACATAATGCAATTTCACCTTCTTTATCATCAATATGTTGTAATGGTTTTGTAGGTAGTGTAATTTCTTGACATAAATTACTCATATAAACAGTATCTGTAAAAGAACTATGTGTATTACAATGATCAACATTCATAATATAAATGCGACCTGTTTCTGCACGTTCTTTGATTAAAGACGTGAAAAGATCCATTGCAGGAATTTTATGTTTTCTTAGTGATGTTTTTCTTTCATACTTTTCATAAAGTTCTTGGAATAAATCTTGGTCAGTAAAAAATGCTTCATATAAGTCTGGAACATCATGTGGTGAGAAAAGAGTAATTTCTTTATTCTGTAATAATCGCTCATACATTAGTTTATTAATTTGAATTGAATAATCTAATTTACGAACTCTATTATCCTCAGTTCCTTTGTTATTTTTTAATACTAAAATATCTTCAATTTCGTAATGCCAAATAGGGAAGTGCGTTGTAGCACTACCTCCTCGTACTCCATTTTGAGTACAGCATCTTACAGTCGACTCGAATTTTTTGAGGAACGGAATTATGCCCGTGTGTGCAACTTCGCCTCCTCTTATTTTAGAATTAATTGCTCGTATTCTGCCTGCGTTAATTCCTATGCCGGCTCTTTGTGCAGTATATCTACCAATCGACATATCACTAGCGAAAATACTATCAAGGGTATCGTCACTATCAACAAGAACACACGAAGCAAATTGCCTAACAGGGGTACGCACCCCGGCCATGACTGGCGTTGGGATATTGATTTTAAAAAGTGAGGTCGCATCATAATATCTCCTTACATAAGCTAAACGATTTCTTTCTGGATACTCAGCAAATAATGTTGCCGCAATCATCATGTACATCATTTGTGGAGACTCAAAAATTTCTCCACTACTTCTGTCTTGACAAAGGTACTTGTCAACAATTTGTCTTAGTCCTGCGTAAGTAAAATTTTCATCTCGTTGATGTTTAATATATTTGTCTAGTGTTTTGATCTCATCAGCAGAATATTTTTCTAGTATGTTAGGATCGTAAACCCCACGTTCAATATTTTTATCAATCATTTCTTGTAATGTAATAGGTTTGAAATGACCAAATGCTTCTTTATAGATTGGATATAGTAAAAGTCTTGCCGCGGCGTATTGATAATTTGGTATATCTAGGGAAATTAAATCATTTGCTGACCTAATTAAAATTTCTTGAATTTCTTGTGTACTCATGCCATCATAAAATTGAATGTTTGCGTTCATTTCAATCTGTGATGCACTTACATTTGCTAATCCCTCACAGGCTTCTTCTACTACAAAATGAATTTTATTAACGTTTAATGGAACTAATCGACCATTTCGTTTTTGAATCTGTATTCCTACGCCATTTGACATGAAACTGTAATCTCCCCTTGCATAATATTCGTTTTAGTAGTTGAATGATATTGTATTTATTGTAACCGTGGCATCCTGTAAATTCGTTGTGGTACAATATGTGTGGGTATCTCGGTCTTTTGAGTAACCAACCTGTGGTTGTAACACAAAACATCAGACTCAACGTGCAAAGGGTATAATAATTCTTCATTCACTCTGTCTATACTGATATGTATCTCAAACTTACTATCTTTAAACCTGTCGGTTAACTGTAGCGTGTAACATGATCCTAGCGTTAACATTAGGTCACAATAGCGATCATTCTGTAATAGTTCCCAAGGGCCTGGCCAAATTGCTTTGTCCCAAGGGTTAGTGCTTAATTTACACCGTTTTTTGCTGTTGTAAAAATTAATTACTTCGTTGAAAGGGTTAGTACTTGTTTCAAGCCGTGCTCTAAGGCTTGACCATTTTTTTAATTTAGTTGCATAATTTTCTTTTAGCACTAGGACTTATAGTTCACCTTAAATAACAAATTCGCTGTATCACTAGTTGTAGTGTTTATCATTTCAACGATTATAGTATCAACTATAGTGTTACCATCTTCGTCTGTTAAAGAAGCTCTAAATTGAAGGTTAGTTTCATATAATGAACTACCCAAATAACTATGTTCATCAGTTAATGTAGCTGTGCCTAAAGATCTGTTAACTAGAATTTCAAGTGTTCCTTGTCTTACAGCATCAACGGCTGTTGATCTATAAATGTAGTCGATTCGAACAGTTCTATCTGTATCTCCAGGAGCTCTTAATACTCTAATATATGAATTTTGTTGTACAACATTAATACTATAAGAATGTTCCATATCATAAATTGCTGGACCTTCAACTTCTGGAACATAAACTGTACCACTTATTAATGCTTGATTAAATGTTAACTCAGCTGATCTATCAAAATAATCACTAGTTGAAACGTTACTTAATGCTGTTCCAAATGAATACTTAATACATGAATACGTTGCATTGGCTTCAACACCACCGTCATTACCTACACCATGAAATATATTATGAGAGCTAGTATTAAAGTTTCCTATGTGAATCCAAATGCCTTGTCTGTCAATAGCTTGGAATTTACAATTCGTAATATAATTATTAATAGGTCCTGTTAACATTCCAGCATTGTTTATTACTGTACCGTCGCCAAACACAAAGCCATAACCTGATACTTCAAATACACATTTGTCCCATAGATTATTTTCTATATCATATTTAGATTCAACAGCTCTTGTAAATCCTGTAACCTGTACATTTCTAAAAGTATTTCTAATTGTATTAACAGCCGTACTTAAACAAGCCATTCTAATTCCAATTTGATCAACAAGGTGTGCTGAACCACTTGTCCAGATACCTTCAATAATTAAATCTTCAAAAGTACTTTCACGACAACTTTGTAATAATACTCCGCAATGAGTTGAAGTATGCTTTAAAGTTAATCCTTTAAGTACAATATGCCTAGCTTGATTTAAAGTTGTGCTTGTAGCATCTAATGCCGGACTTCCGGGAGTACTTGCACTATTAACAGTTTCAATAATTGGAGCATTTGCTGTTTGTGTAATAACAACTTTGTCACTACCAGCACCAACAATAGTTGCGTGTGGAGGAACTTTTAAACTTGCTGACAAAGTATATTCACCAGCTGGTATTCTTAAAGTAACTCTACTAGCTGTACTTCCTTTTGTAGCAGTATTAATATAAAGTTGATCAATTGCTTGTTGAAGCTGTGTTGTTTGGTCTACGCCATCGCCTAATGCACCAAAACTTCTAACACTAACTACTTCGTCTAATCTATCTTGTAATGTTCTAGTAACAGGCGTTGTAGGTGTAACACCGGTCTGCATTGTAGCATCGTCTTTTGCGTATGTATATTGATCAGCAAAAGAGAATAAGTTATCGTGTTGTGTTAATATTTTACTATTACCAACTGCTGGCGATCCTTCAGATACAGAACCATTACCTATGTAAAGTTCGCGAGTATCTACTGCCCAACCTAGTTCTCCGCCTGCTAATTGCGGAATTCCAGATCCTACGAGCTTCTGTCCTCGTCTAATTTGTATCCTAGAAATTTGTACAATTGCCACGTTTCAACTCCTTGTTTTATATATTTATGCGAAACGGTCATAGTACTGGTACACCCTATCCCACCATTTAGCTTCCCAATCGGCAAAAGTGTCAGGATAAATGTCAAATTGTTGATATGTAAGGTCTCTACAACACATAAAAATATGGCCTTCTTTAATAGTAGTTCCGAAAATTTCATTATGTGCTAGAGCATAGGCTACTAACTGCATTTTATAGTCATCAACCCATTCTTCTTTTTTAGGCTTGTTTGATTGCTTAAAGTCCATGATGCAATTTTGCCCTTTAAAGACGCCTACGAGGTCTGTAGTGCCTGCATATATCTTAGGATGGTATAATGACACTTCACTACCCCATATTTCACTTACAAACGTTAGTGCTTCTTCTTTTACTACTTTAGCCATATCATTAGCTTGTTGACTAAAAGGATTTGATCCAGCGGCTGGCCAATCACCTGTATCTATATAATCTTCTAGAAACTTGTGCATACGTGTACCAACACTTGCGGCCTCAGTTACAATTTCTTGTGCTTTCTGTTCACCAACTCTTTTACGCCATAAGTTAAGTTGGGTTTTATCTTTTGTTCTATCTAAGATTGTTGTAACACTAGCTACAGCATTACCGTCAGGACAAGAGTATAAACGTCTACCATCTACTGACTCCTTTTTAAGTGTTTTATAATCAAATTTTTGAGTAATCAATTGTCGGCTCCATTGTAATATATTCAAACTTAAAGTTAACCACAAAGCACCTTCTTGGTGCTTTACAAGGGTATGTTCCATGAAATACGTTTCCATCCATTATAATAACTTTTCCTGGATAAGGATTAAAATGTAAACATATTTGGTTACCATCAGAATGAGGCATCAGCGTATAGGTACAACCATCTGTTGGTTGTACTTTTTGTTCATCTGTTATTGCATCAAAAAATATTATCATACTAATTAGACTAGGTTGTTGTGTATGATTATGTACTGCTTGATAGCCCCCATCTTTATATTCAATTGCCCATGCTTCATGAGGCGTTATGCTAATACCATAATTTAGATGTTGTTTTAGTTTTTTGTCTACCCAACTTGTTGGAACTAATTGGGATTTTGGATCAATGCTATATTGTACACGATCAGGAAACTCAGTCCTTTGGAAAGCATTAGCAAACACACCTATAGGCAATTCAGGGTGTTCAGTTTCTAAAACAAATTGATTAGTATTTGTAATGTAGAAATTATCTCCAGTAAAGTTTTCAGCTTTACTGTTCTCAAGAAAGTCTACCCATTCTATAGGATTTTTAATTGATTCATCTATCATACCTTTTCCTCCGGATCTAGCCAGTCAAAGTTTATATCAATTACAACTGTTCGTCTTGATCCTGTTACAGGATATACTCCGTGAAATACTTTACCATCCATTATAACACATTTGCCAGGCTCTGGTATATGATTTTTGAGTACTTGCGTACCATCAGGACAAGGCATTATTGAATAAAGCATACCATGAGTTGCTTGTGGCGTTTCTTCAATTGGTGGTTGTCCATCAAGGTGAATAACAACTGTAAGTTCTTGTGGGCCATGACAATGTAAGTGTTGGTATCCACCTTCATGATAGTCAACACACCAGGACATATTTACTTTACAATTTTTAATTGGTATTTTTTGTTCACGGCATTTATCTTCTGTCCATTTAGCAATTTTGCTAAAGTCTTTTTTCATTCGCTTTGATACATCCCATTGATGTCCTTTGAATGTAGTTTTATGATCGCTTTCGTCAAGACCCTTTTCTGTTTCTGTAAATAGATATTCAAACTCATCAAAGAATGGACAGTATGTTTCAATTATAAATTGATTCATAGATGTAGTCATAAGGTCAGTAGCTGGAGTAGTTGTTACTACATTTGTATTAAATGCTTTAGGTAATGTCATTGTAATATTTCCATTAATTTATCAGCCATAGCATAGCCCCAATCTTCTGGTCTGTTATAGACTCCTTTTCTTATTTTAACTATGCCTGTATGTTTACCTTCTAAAAACATTTCAGCTATAAGTAGATTGTTCTGTACATTTCCTGCTAGTGCAGTATGACAGTCTCCACTTATCCTTTCTAACAATGCTCGTTCAACTTGTGAATCAAAGTATGTTGGATAATGATTCATGCGTGAAATTAATTCATTTGTTTTAGTATCGTCTGTTCTAGTTTGTAATGCAATAATTCCTTGACATACCGCAGGTACATTGTTTATTACTACTTGGTTTACGTCAATATTTAATAAATCTAGTCCTGCACCAGCTAGAACTATGGCATCATAATCTCCATTTTGTAACTTGGCTAATCTAGTTTCAATGTTACCTCTAATATCTTTTGTTTGCACCCACTCAAACATATTTTCTATTTGAGCTTTACGTCTTGGTGAACTAGTACCAACAGTTGGAGATGCTTTACTAGTAATGTCACCTATCATATAATCTTTACAATTATTTCTTGGTAATACAACATTTACTGTTAAGCCTTCTGTTTTAACACCTGGCATATCTTTATAGCTATGAATAGCTACATCAATTTTTCCATCTAGTAATTCTTTTTCAATAGTGCTACAAAATACAGCCTTGCCACCCATTTCAGCTATAGGTGTTTTTTGATCTTTGTCACCTTCTGTATGTATAATACTTTGTTCCCATACTTTGCCATACTTTGCTTGGGCTAACGTCGCCTGGGCTAATGATAATGAACTGCCTCTACATCCTACTTTCATATTACTTCCATTTCACCTCAGGTGGTAATGACATTAATATAGCATCCATATTACCTCCAGTTTTTAAACCAAATTTAGTTCCTCTGTCATACATTAAATTAAATTCAGCATACCTGCCTCGTTTTATTAACTGGGTTTCTTTATCTGCTTTTGTATAATCTTTTCTACAGTTTAGTAAAACAGTATCAGTCATAATTAATAAAAATTGTTTGCCTACATCTTTTATAAAATCAAAGCTCATATGTTCAGGATCATTGTATTCAAAAAATAGTCCACCAATCCCTCTTGTTTCTTTTCTATGTGGCAAATAAAAATATTCATCACAGGCTTTAGAAAACTTATCGTAGTATGCTGGATCATACAAATCACATACATCTTTACATTTAGAATGATACCAATGTTTATAAGCATCATCTTGTATACAAGGTGTTACGTCAAAGCCTCCTCCGTACCATGTTTTTCCAGTTTGAATCATTCTTGTATTAAAATGCATAGCTGGAACCATAGGGTTTTTAAAATGCAATACTACTGATATACCAGTTGCTTTATACTTACGGCTTTCTTCTGTGCCTGGTATTTCTTTTGCAAATTCTTTATTAAATTCTCCTGTAACATATGAAAAGTTTACTGTACCTTTTTCAAATATATTTCCATACATTACTCTGTGTTCTTGATGCCACCCTTCACGTGTTGTTTTATTAGGTGATATCATTTTTTTTCCAGGATAAAAACTTGAATCATTTTCTAACTCTTCGATTTTATCACATAGTTGTTGTTGTAGTTCTCTAAACCATAAATTCGCTGAAGTTATATTCATTATGCAAACCTCTCTCGTATTGTATCTATAAAAGTGTGTACGTTATATTCTGGTGTTGTCTTATTAATGCCGTGCCCTAATCCACATATCCAACCTGTTCTATTAACTTCTTGTAGTTGGTCGCAATACATATTAAGTTGCATAACAAGTTTATTTGGCGGCAGTAATAATAGTTGTTCATCAAAATTACCTTGTACAAAGCCTCTATCCGCTTCATTTAGCAACGTTTGTAAATTTTGTGTACTATCTATACCTACACCGGCCCAATGGTAATGTTTAACTGCATTAACATCTTGTCCTTTGCAATAATATCCTACGTCTTTGTTTACTAATGGCTCTAAGAGTTTAACATAAGCTGACCAATTGTTTACAGTTGCTACTCCACTATCAAAGATCATTACTTTCTCTGCACCTGCTTTTAATTGTAAATCTATATTTGCTTTTAATAAAGGAATTAATGTTAGAAGATCAACATCACCATACTGTTTAATAGTATGCGGTCCGCCAACAAAGCCAATTAAACTTACATTGTTAGGTAACATTTCTCTTGTTATCTTTAATGCGTCTGCTTGAAACTCCATATGTTCAATGGCGGCATCTATATCTCCGTGTGTACTCCCTTCTAATTGTGGACCTGGGTTATATCTTAAGTCCATACCTAAACCCTCTAATGGAAATAAAATATCTGAAAACAAAATAGCAACATCTAAATTAAACTCTTTTACTGGCCCACACGCCACTTCGGCGGCAAGCTCTGGCTCTTTACATAACTGTTCGAATGTATATTTTTCTTTTAGCTTTTGATAATGACTATGGTATCTTCCTGCTTGACGCATAAACCATATTGGAGGAGTTGCTTGAGCAATTCGTCCACACGCATTATTAAATAGTTCATTCATCTTTTGGTGGTTTTTGCCATAAGTCATAATCATAAGACATATAAGGATCTACTTGTGAATTAATATCTTCTTCACCATGCACTACTTTTACTTCTGGAATGTAATGCATAAGTGTACGTTCAACACCCATCTTTAAAGTTTGTGTTGACATAGCACATCCAGAACAAGCACCTGACATAAAGATAGTTGCAATTCCGTTAGCATGATCCCATTCTTTTAAACTTATTGATCCGCCGTGTTGGGCAACACTTGGTTGTAGTTTTTCTTCTATAATAGTTGCTATTGCAACTTCAATTTCTGCCGCAGTTTTTTCTTTATCTGCTGTACTGTCTGTTGAGTCTACTGTTTTATCTAGGTCCGTCATAGGTTCATGTTTCCTTCTAATTGTGGGCGTGGGGGTTCAGGATGTTCTATTTGGCTCTCGCGAAAGCTACCCAATTCCTCATCGCCATATGTTGTTGTTTCTATTTCTTTTGGTATTGATGATGTTACAGCTATAAAGTTAATTGTAAAGACTATTCTATTTTCACTTACATTAGCATTAGGTTGTGTTTTATGTGTTATCCATCCAGGAAATAAAACTACATCATTTTGTTCTACAGTTACTTCTTGCCAGTAATCGTGTATTGTTTCACGATCGACTCCAAGAACTGCTCCAGATATTCTAGAATAAGATGTCCATCTATCTCTTAGCAATCTTTCAAATAAAATATTGCCTCCAAGCTCAGGTTGTTTAACATAAATTGATGCAACAACTGAGGTGCCGCCGTGTTCGTGTGGTTTGGTCCAACTTCCGTGTGTATGTTTGTTAGCCCAACTCATTGAAACATAAACATGATCATATAAGATATCCCAATCTTCTAAACAAACTTTTACTTTAGGTTGCAACCAATCTAAGAAAGGTACTAACGAAGGCCAATTATGTGGATCGCCACCTCCACCTGCTGTAGTAATACCGCCGTCTGCTTCTGAAACTCCTTGTTTAGAACCATACTTAAAAATATGATCTTCAAAGGATTTAATATCAAAACCTGGCTCGTAATTATATTTTGTAATTATGTCTGGAGTTGTTTTAATTGTTTTCATTGTGCAAAATAATTTAGTGTAAACACTAACCTTTCATCGTCTGATTTACTTGGTTGAGCTCTGTGCGACATCCAACCAGGGAATATAAGCACATCATTAGTTTTTATAGGTACTTCGCTATAGTAGTCGTGCATATTTCCTGGAACATCTCTTCGCATATACGACATCCATTCACGACGCATAAAGTTTTCAAATTCAACGTTGCCACCATTTTCAGGTTGTTTAATATATGTTGAAACTACTAAATGAGTTGAACCATGATCGTGTGTTCTAGTTGAGCCACCTTTTGGATGAGTGTTAACCCAACTTTTAGTAACAAAGTATTGAGACCAATTTACTTGCCATTCGTTTAATGCTATCTCTATTTTTGGCTGTAACCAAGTTAAGTAAGGAACCAAACTAGGCCAATCGTGGGGGTTTTCGCCTCTGCCAGCAGTAGTTAAGCCGCCATTGGCTTCGTAATTGCCTTGGATTCCTGTCCTATCCAAACATTCTTTGAAAGGTTTTAAATCAAATCCTGGCTCATAATTGTACTTCCACATTAGAGTGGGAAGGAATTTATACTCGCTCATAGCATATAGTATATAACAGTTTTTTGCTTATGTCAAGTAATTACTGAGCGTTAGCAGTGGCACGTTTTGCCATTTGGTCTACTGTGTCAGCATTTGAATCGGCTTGTGGTATTTGTGCGTCTGATGGTGCTTCAACTTTGGTATTTAATGTAATACCTTTATCATCAAAGTTTTTAATGTATACTTGTAAATCTGGATTGGCATCATAGACAGCTTTGAATCCTTCATAGTCAAAATGTGTTTGACCTATGTTAGTCATAATTTTATTGATGGCGTCAAAAGAAAGATAGGCAGGCTGATTTTTATTGTCAGCACCGCCTATCATATTTCGGAAAACCGAGATTAATTGATTTTTAAAATTACCTTCTAAGACTTTTTTTTTGAAGTAGCCTCGCTACTTAAAATATTTCCGAGCCTGCGTGATCGTTCAACACTTTCACGTTTTTCTCTGTCTGCAACCTCTTCGCCGCCTGTTGCTGGTTCACTTGCACCGAATTCATCATCTACTGGAGCTTCAGCACCTATGTCTCCTTCAGCGCCTGGTTCTGCGTCAACTGGTTCCATCCCTGTATCATCTACTGGCATTTCACCTTCTTCGCCACCTGGCATTACTTCCGGTCCACCTTCGCCTGTTATGATGGCTACGCCACCTGTTAGTGCTTCTCGTGTTGTTTCAAAAACTGCATATAAATTTTCTAGTGCTGGTTTTACAGTATTAATGAATTGTTCGCTCATTTCACTGCCTAACTCGTCACGTATAGAATCGCCTAGTTCTAGCATAGATTCTGTTTGCATTTCTGCTGTATCTTCCATCCAACCTGTAACTCTATCAACCATGTCCTTTGCGGCCATAGTTAATTGGGCTGACTCTTCTGCGCCTTCTTTAACTGGTTCTTTTTTCTGTGCTTGAAATTCTTTTGACATTTTAGTATATTCGTTACCTTTAAGTTCTCTTATGCCTTTGCCCTTTTTGTCTTTAAGCCATTTCGTAAAACCTGTTTCTGGGTCTTTGTCAGCTTCAGTAACCCATTCGTCACGTTCGTCAATTTCTTTGTTGATAGTGTCTAAGAACAATTTGCCCTTTTGATAGGCATCACTGTTATGTACAGTTTCGAAACTTTCATTAGTTTCAACATCTGCTAGTTGAGTTCTTAGTCTATTTCGTGCGTCTTCCAACTGGGAAAGTGTGAAGGCTTCCAATCGGAGCCTTTGCCCGAAGTTTTTACCTAGACTTTCGTTCAACGCATTTGCTGTTAATGGTTTCGATAGTTCATTTATTTTCATATCAGTATGTTCCCATCCTAAGTGTTATAGTTATTTATCATCAATCGTCAAAGATGTACTCGTCTAGTTGGCTAATATAATGCCAGGTATGGTCCTTCGCTATATCAAAACGTACCATTGCAGAGTCTGTTCTAGCGTCATCTTTGCTTTTTTCGATAGTATTTTTAGCAAATAAGCTGTCCATATAGTGTTTTCCTAACTTCATATCCAATTCTAATATCTCATCTAAGCGATTTGGTTTGTTTTTAGCTATTGCATGAGCATAAGCAATTGCTCCACGTTTACTAAATGTTTCAGCTATACGTTTGCTGTTCTTTACATCAAACACCAAATAGCCCTGTTTAGATTGTCTAATAACTGTATTCTTAAGACGTATGCTTTTACCTTTAGCATATGGAAAATAGATATCCTGAAGCCCAGCTTCCATAATATCATCTAATTCTTTAACAAGTTTAGTCTGGTTCATTAGCAACTACCAATACCATGTTGTTATTGACTACTTTACTTACCAGAGCTTTTCGAATGAGCCCTTCAATAACGAATTGGTCTCTCTCAGTGAAACTTATTAATGGTAATGGAGAATGACGTTCTACTTTTTGTAGAACATTTGCTTCTTCATTACTCATTGCAATTGTGAATTCGCTTATTAATTCGTTAATTTTCATTATACAACCTGTCCACCTTTATCCACATTACCTTTACCAGCAATTGCATCTGCTTTTGCTTTAATAATTGGATCTAGTTCTTTTTTACTGTATATAAATGCTTGGGGTTCACCTGGTTTAGCTTTTGGATTTGCTAACGTAACCATGTCACCCTTAACGTCTTGAATACTAAATTCTTGTTCTTTTCCACCCTGAGAGGGCATTGATAGTTCGGAGCCTTTTTTTAGAACTGCTCCTGCAACTTTGTCTTGTGCTTTACCTATAGTTTTTGCGGCGCCTTTGGCCACTTTGCCTGCCACGCTGGCGGCTTTCGAGCCCATCTTGACAGCTTGTCCTGCCATCTTTCCGACGCCCTTTGCGACTGCTCCACCCATCTGAGCTCCCACACGACCAATGGCCGCTATTGCAGGAATTATTTCAGTAATTTCTTCTTCTTTTACTGGATGTTTGAATTCATTAAATCGCATAACTCTATTTAATCCTTTTTGACTTTAATCTTTTAGGCTTGAATGCTTTAGTTAAAGTCTTTGAAACGTTTCTTTTAGGAATTTTTCTACTACCTTTTGAAGTAGTACTCTTTCTTCTTTGTGATGCTTTGTCATATCTCTTTTGACTTCTGCCTATGTTAGCTTTTGCTATTCTCTGTGAAGCCGCACCTGCTCTTTTTGTTCTGCTACTTTTAACTTGTGATACTGCTGAACGTTGCCGTCTAGCTTTTTTCATTGATATCATACTTCCAATTCTTTTAGGAGCATTACAAGTTTCAGGTTTAGAAACAATCCTACTTTTTCTAGAGCCCGTAGTACATCTGTACTTTTTAACAATTTTACCTTTTTTTCTACCCCAGATTTGTACAACACCTTCTGTTAAAACTTCTGGAACTATGTCAGCTATACGCATTATTTTCTCGTCTTCTTAGGCTTCTTAGGTGTAAACGGCTTCATACCTGCACTTGTTTTTGTATTAGTTGATCTAGAAGCTTTGTTTAATGCTTGTACTCGTTTGGATGCTGGGTTTGTACGCATAGTCTTACGTCTTTTACGCATCATTTTAGCGCCTACCCTAGCTCTAGTACGTTTCATTGTAATCCTAGCCTTCATATTAGGGGCGGCAAAACATTGTGCTATTTTAGCCACAATTCTACCACGTCGGCGACCTACAGTACAGCGGAACTTTCGAACCACTTGCTTACCGCGTCGGCCCCAAATTTGTTTCTCTTCTAGAGGTTTATAGATCTCACGTAGTAGCATACGTGTATTTATAAGTTTTGTAAGGGGATTAGTTAAAATTCATTAGTAACACAACAAGGGTAGAAAGTAAACCTGCAATTATAGTACCTGTGGCACCTATAATTACTTTCATCATTGATTTGTTACCGTGGATGATGTCGGAGTGTATATGCTCGACTTTGACTTCTATAGCTGATAAGCGACGTTCCAGAACCTCATACCGTTGATGGCATAAAGCCACATGGGCCTCAAGGTTATCTTTTTCTACATCACTTTTTACAATGGCACTCTTTGCCATAATTATCTCTCCATTCCTTTATATCGTGGAAGGGGCCTAACTGGGTTAATCGCCTTAATGCTCTTTTTAAGTGCCTGGTGTACAGTAAGAATCTAACAACTTATCTGTCCACGTTAATATTTATCATTGTGCCAGTTCTTCTTTATCTGCTAACTTAAACACAATATTTTGCGCCGTAGAGTCTCTAGTTCTAAAGGCGTCATTATTATTTAGTATAGTTTCTGTAAGGCTGGTTACAACTGGAACCAGATCAAAATCAGTTGCCAACAACTCTTCTGAAAGTGCTAATTCCCTTTCAGTTTCAAAGGTAAATGTCCATACATTATGTTTACCTTCATAGTCTTTACCAAAACCAAGTCCTTCAACGTCGGCTTTACTAACTGTAGGAGCATTTTCAAATAAGGGATTAACTCGCATACTTAATACCTGTAAGAATGTATTCCAATTAGCCTGCTGATTAATTAATAATCTATCTTTGCTTTTAAATTTAGATTGGCCAGTTTGGGTAATATCAATTAATGTTTTTATTTCAAAAGAGTCCATAGCTAATATACTTATCGGCCATAAAAAAAGGGTCCAGTAAAAACTGAACCCTTTTTCGTATTGTGTTAATAGTAAAGTGTAATTAAATAATTACGCAGATACTATAAATTGTCCACCTTTGGTTGCCGCAGATGCAGAAGCGTTATAGTTTCCTGATCCTACTGCTGTACCTAGGTTTTGAATTACGGCGTCTAATGAATCAGCGTCCCATTGTGAATCGTCAACTACAACGTTAACTAATCCTGATGTTCCTTCTGAATCAAAAGCTAGTGGGTTAATCGCTTGAGCTACTGCTTCAAGTGCCTTACCAATTCCGCCTTCAGATGCTAAATTAGAACCTACATTAATTGTGTAAAATCCTAAGTTTGCTGTTGAATATAAGGTCTCGTGTGCGTGACCTATTCCGTTTGTTCTTGCTACTCCAGCCATTTTATTTCTCCTATGTTCTCTAATGACTTAAGATACGTTTCTCTTGTATCCTAGTTGTATATATTTATATAATTTGGTTATTTTTTACTCATTAAGGCACGTTTTTGAAGATTTTTCAACATCATGATGTACCCTGGGCCAGCTGTTACTATATCATCTAGCATTTTAACAGCAGGAAAGTAAGCCTGAATGAATGGGGAAGGAACACTTCTTCCTAGTTTTGCCGCGTCTAAAAACTTTTTAGTACCTACTAAATTACGTGGGCCTACAACATATCTATAATACATTAAGTCTTTACCTGTTGTAGGTGTTGTATCAGGAACACTAACTGTAGGTTCATGATCTTTAACTAATGATGTTTCTAAATCTCTTTGTGATGCTACTTGTTCTAAGTGTGGAATTAAATCACTGTTTCTTAATTTAGCTCTAGAGGCATATAATAATTGTGTTGTTATTTTCTTTCTATCACGTGTACCGGCACTACCATAGTTAACAAGGTGGCGTCTAATTGATTTGTATTCGGAAGGTATGCGTAATGCATTTTCTATTCTAATAAACAGTTCTGAATTAGATCCTGTAAATCCAGTTGCCACTTTATGAAGCCAACCATTTAAGGCCATAAGTGGTAATGATGTTGTTTGTCTAAGTTTTAATGCTGATGCTGGATCTTTTAATTTATTAACTGCTTCGTCAGGACCAGCAACAAAGTATAATAAATTGTATAAGTCTGTACCATGTATACGGAAATGCTTATAGTTTTGATTATCTACAGTCTTTTTAGCATAGCCATTAGCTGTACCTCTAAAAGCCGGATACTGTCTTAACAGTTCAAGTATTAAAAGAGACAGATAGAGACGTTCACGGCAATCAGTATAAGTTAACTTACGATTGTCCGTTGAATTACGAGTCATCCTCGCTTCATGAATTTCTTCTAAAAAGTCTAGTTTCATAATACTCTACGCATTCATATATTTACTAGCATATATATCTATCATTTCTTTTGGATCGCTTGTAGATAGAAATGGTGCCAATCCTGCTGAATTTTGTATAGACTTTGTAAATTTTACTCTGACGTCTGGTTTAACTTTATCAGTAGTAGCCATCATTCTTAATGTTTTGGCTTGTGGTACTGTAACTTTAAACTTTTTACCATCATCCGTTTCAACAGTATCTCGTTCAACTGGATTACCTTGCGAGTCTAAAATTTTACCTAACTGGTCAAATATAGTATCGTTTTTAAATCCAGGTCCGATTCCACCATCGTCAACGTCTGCAGGATCAACATCTCTTTTTTGCATAAAGTCAATTTCACCTGGATCAAAGTCCCCGGCTTCTTTAACAAATTCTTTTGCTTTCATAGTTTTTCCTTCACGTTTAATTGCTCTATTAGCCGCACTAAAATTACCGCGGTTAACTAGTTTCATGTCGCCACCTGGATGAGCTAATACATAACCTTCTCCACCTGGCTTATTACCTATTGATGCTTTTACATCAGCAGGTTGTTGTTCCAACTGTCCAATGATATCATCTTTAACTCGCATAATACCTGATACAGTTTGCCAAAGGGCATTCATGCCCTTCATGTTTTGTTTTATATATTCAATTATCTTGCCTTGTTTTATTCTACTAACTTTGCTACCACTTAACCATTGTACAAAGTCTTTGCCTAAATTAGTTAAACAATTATCATCTACACATCTATTTGTATACGTATATAGTATGTTAGAGAAATCACTTACTTTCATATTTTGTAATGTACTTTTATTTAATAATGCATCAATGGCCGCGCCATTTTTATTAATAATGCCACTTAAATTTTTAATACTTGTTGTGTCTACTTGTGGTGCTTCTTGTGTAGTTACTGGTGGTAATATTAATACTTCATGCCCTTCAAAGCTATAGTCATCGTGCGATAACGGACCTTCCGTTCCATCTGGACCTACAACTCTATGAATAACAATTCCTGATTTACTTTTAGCTATACGTTTACCTAAGTCGCTGTCTGCTTGAACAGTATATTGTACTAGGTTAGGTTTAAATCTATATGCTCCACTTACTAGGTCTGGCTTATTAAAATATAATAAGTCTCCTTTAAAATATCCTCTATGTTTTTTAGGTACAGCTTTTTCATATTCATCAAACACGTCTTTCATGTTAGCCGCAAATGCTTTATAACTATCTGACTTGTCACCACCTTTGCCTCTAGTTAATAACATATTTTCTAAGTCGTCGCCACTCTGTGTTTTGCCAGCGTAACCTTTTGCACCAAAGCCTGACTTATCTGTAAAGACAAACTTACCTTTTTCATCACGTCCAAATATTACTGCTGGTGATCCGTCCCATTTAATTGTAACGTCTTTGTGTCCACCTTTGGCCATATTAGCCAATGCCTGTAAGGCACGTTTGGCTCCAGCACTTCCTTCCCAGAAGATGACATCTTCTGCGTGTTGGATACGAGCTTCTACTTCTTGTAGTTGTTGTTTGAATTCAAAGAATCGCATTAGGGTAGCTCTAGTCCGTCCTTCTCAAACCATTCTTTAGCATCTGCTACTAGGTTCTCGTAGTTAGGATCTGCTTTAATTTTGTTGTTAATTGATTCAACACTTTGTAAGTCTTTAGCTGATGCTGTTGGACCCATCAAAGTTTTAGCAATAAATTCTGGGTCTTTAGCTTTCTTTAACGGTTCGTTGGTTAGTCTATCTACTAATCCATTTCCGGGGCTCCACTTGTACCCTTGTGCTTTTGCAAGTGAGGCGATCATAATCATACGGTGCTGTCCTTTAAAGTTGCTCTTTGCATCCATACCACCTAAAGCAAATTTCATAAACTTTTGGTCACCAAACATTAAGTCAGTTTGGACAAAGCCGTTCTTAGGATTACCGTTAATAGGAGTTTTAAAATGTACTGATATGCCTGATTTCTTTACCCATTGTTTTAAGTCTTCACCAGGATAGTTTTTATTAACCCAAGCACCAAGTAATGCTACTAACTCATCTTTATTAACTTTTTCTTTATCAATAGCAACATCTAAGTCACCACTAGTATCTTTAACACCAGTACTACCTAGCATATGGCCTCTATGATCTAGTTTAGTTATTTTTTCTAGCCAAGATAGCGTAGGTTTAACATCAGCTTTATTAATACGTTGTGTAGCTGGTTCGCCTTCGGCGTTTTTGAATATGTTTCCACCCTCATTAAGAATCATCACTAGTCCTTTTGGATTCTACAATCCTATCAATACCTCGTTTAAATTTACGTGGATCTCCACTTCGTATGCTGTTAATAAAGCGTCTTTCCAATTCAGAAGCTGTAGTAGGGTCATAGCTTTCAGTAATCCTATTCAGTAAATTAATAGAACTTTCTATTAAATTATGCCCTGTAGACTGTATTAAAGCATCATTATCGGTAGTCCGATGTATGCTATTCAGCTCTTCCAATATTGATCGTGTGCGTTTTTTCATGGCTTCGGTTTCCTATACTTGTATTTAGTGAGTTTTGCGTAAATAAATTACAGACAAGAGACTTGACATTTCACTCAACTGAACATATAATAAGATAATGCGGGGTTCGTATAGTGGTAATACCTCAGCCTTCCAAGCTGATGCTGTCGGTTCGATTCCGACACTCCGCTCCATTTAGGGGAGAAGTGTTAATGGTTGCACGTCAGATTCCAAACCTGAAAGACAGGGTTCGATTCCTTGCTCTTCTGCCAGGTTCCAGTGACAGAGTGGTTATGTAGAGGACTGCAAATCCTTGTACGGTGGTTCGATTCCGCCCTGGAACTCCACTCCCAAGCTAAATATACATAGCATCTAGATAGAAACCTAGTAAAAAGTTCTTTTCTAGGAGCATAAGATGAGTTCGACATTTCATTTAGCACTTGAAGTGGGGGACATAGATTCTGCCTTAAAGTTTTATGTTGATATGTTAGGATGTGAATCAGCAGATAAAGAACTTCCTAATTGGATTGACATTAACTTCTTCGGTAACGAATTAACCCTTCACGCAAGTGACCCAACTAACAAACCTAAATTTGAAGCACATCATGTAGATACTATGAACGATGTAATGGTTCCGCACTTTGGGGTGCATCTAAGTCGTAAAGACTATAATGATATGAAAAGCCGTATAGAAGAAAATAAGATTGGATATCTTCTTAAACCTTTTATACGATTTGAGGGCAAGATGCTTGAACAAGAAACGTTCTTCATTAAAGATCCCCATTGTAATATTTTAGAAATTAAAAGCTACAGCGATAGCGAAGTAACATATCCAGAAACTATGCCTGAGATTACAGGACGACCTGATTGGGGTTGCCCATAATTAAATAATCGCTTAATTCACCTCTCTCAACATCTAAATATATTATCTAACTGAGGATATATATGAAGGACAAGGATAAAGATAGACACGAATTTAGCGATCAGTCAATGATTTCTATTCCTTTACGTAACTTAATTGCAATCATAGTAGCTGTAGGCTTTGCTGTAACTGGTTACTTTAACGTAACAGGTAGAATATCTTTCTTAGAACATAATTTAACAATGCAAGGTGTCCATGTGGATCTGAACAGTGAGTTCAGAGTCAAATGGCCAAGGGGTGAGCTAGGTGCTTTACCTGATGACGCAGAACAAAATATGCGACTTAATCAGTTAGAAAAGCTGGTTGAAGAATTGATGGACGCGGCAAAAGAAAAACGTACTAATTAAATAAATACTACTATAACGGAGTAGTAATGTTTAGTGCAAAACTTAAAACAAAAATTAAAGACTTACCTTTTCACGATCAGGCTTTACTCTTTGCAGAGTTAAGCAGGGTTGCTTATTTTACTGAATATCACGCAACACGATTAGCAAAGAAGTTAGGCTTCACTACAGTAGAATATTATAATATTAATGGTGCAGAAGCATATCGCTTTATGAATAAGCACGATATGGTTTTTGCTTGTCGTGGAACTCAACCTAAACAATTTAATGATATTAAAGCAGATGCTAGGTCATGGCCGATTGTATCTGAAACTGTAGGGCGAGTACATAGTGGCTTTAAGGGCGAAGTTGACAAGCTATGGGATAAGATTAAAGAAGATATTGTTAGAGAACAAAAGACACGACATCTTTATTTTATTGGACATTCGTTAGGAGCGGCAATGGCAACAATAATTGCAAGCCGTTGTAATGGTGATCAAATAATTAAATCTCCAGTTGCCCTGCATACATTTGGATCACCGAGAGTAGGTTGGCCAAGTTATATTAATAACTTTCCAATGATACACTATCGTTGGGTTAATAATTCAGATATAGTAACTAGAGTACCTTTTTATTTTATGGGTTATAGACATCACGGAGTATGTATGTACTTTAATCACTGGGGTAACTTACGAAATATTGATGGATGGCAACGAACTAAAGATGTATGGCGTGGGATCATTAAGGGCATACAAAACTTAAAGTTTGATTCTGTTTCTGATCATAATCCTAAAGAATATATTAAGCATATAAAGAAGTTAAGAGATGGCGAAGAAACTCACCAGCCGACCTTTGTTGATAATTATGCGAGTATGTATGACCGTTATTAAAGTTTAGCTAAGACGCCCATCAAAAAGATTATTCCTATAATTGAACAAATACCAATAACACAGTCTCTTAGTTTTTCCCAATCACTCATAAGGCTCCATTTCTTGTCTTTTAATGTAACTAGTTCCCACTCTCTACCAAATACGTCTTTCATATTAATGTAAATTGTTTGGTATTATTACATAATGGATTGTTAAGACAATACCAACTGATACAATTAATCCTAACATCATTTTTAAGAAGTCTCTTCCAATTATTGGAAACACATACTTAAACTTATAGTTTTCCATAAGTGTTGAGATAGCAAGTTCACGTCCACATAACAATCCAACAAAGACCCAAGTAGTACTCATTGGTATATCATTATACTCTCTAAAGAACATTAATATAAATGCATAGACTAGATTAATTAATGTTGCTGAACGTACATATCTAGTACCTGTCTTTTCTAAAACAATATGTTGAATCTTTCCTCCACGCTCATAAAATGTATATCCTAAGAATACTATAAACACAACAGATATAAAAAGCATCCATTCAACGGACAATGCTCTAGGAAGGAATACAGCAATATTGGCCATGTCGTGTGATAACCAAGTGTACCATAAGAATGCTGTAGTGGCCCAACTACCAACACGCCAATAAATTTTATGTGTTTCAGGAACCTTATCTGCTTTCTCATCTATGACACGTTCAACTATCAACCATATGGAGTAAGCCACGATTGCCGCCAACGCATAGCCTATAATAGATTTGACTAACATCTTTTCTAATACAAATGTACTAGCAAATGCAGACAGGACTAAGAAACTTGTTGAAACTGGTACGCCAACTCGTGTTAATAATAAAAGTACAAGTGGAGCAGTAGCATGATACCATCGGACTTCTTGGAATGGTATTTGATTTAAGCGTCCAAAGGATATATCTCCTCCATTAACATACCAGCCATACCATAATGTAAACAGTAAGACTGCCGTTGCTGATAACCAAAGTGTTCGCCAATGAAACCCTGGCTCAGTATTATCTGGGTGGTCTGAGTTACAAGCTATCCACGGCCCAAGGGTTTGTACACTATCATTAGCTACAACAGAGTAAGCCGCAAGGATAAATCCCACGCACATATAGAGTAAAGTAAGATCCATAAGTTCTCCTGAATTTTATCTAATTATTACATACTTCTTCAGTAATGTCAAGTTTTTTCTCATTCAATATAAATAGGTGTGCGGAACCCTTTCCACATTAAATTTAGGTGACACTGGAAGAGACTAGGGTATTGCTATTCCTTAAGCATTAGTTTAACAATAATCGCTATAGGATATTTCGGTGGCATACAAAGTAAAAAGACTAATTTGCAGACTGCGAATGTGGTACGCTGAGTTGCGTGGCCATAAGGGCAGAAGATGGAACTATGAACCATCTCAACACTACATGGGTCGCTCCAAAAAGCACTAATTGAACATTTTAAACCACTTTTAGCACGATATTCTCTTGACCTGATAAGTATGAGTGTGTTATAGTAGTCACTAAACATAAGCGTTACGTCACACGCATTCTTACATAAACGAGTATTAACAATGGATTTCACTTAACAAGAAGTATAATATGATAAAGCGTGGCATAGCCCGTATATAAAGGATTTTAGATAGCGAGCCCCTAGTATCGAATTCGGTCCTAGGGGTTAATCTTTTTTTGCTATATACTTTTATATGTTTAAGAAAATGTTTAAAAATATCGGTAAATTTTTAGACTCGTTGACTGAATTCGACAGAAAGATGGCTGAAGAAGGCTATATTATACATTACCCACCCCCAGGTGCTGGATCTATGGGAGGTTGTTTTGTTACTTACATAGGCAAACCACCAAAAAAACATTCTAATAAAACTACGCACATAAATAAGAGTAGACATGATAAACCTGGTACCATTTCAGGAGACGATCCAAGAGCTTAAAGATAACGGTAACTACCGCGTCTTTAACGATATCCTTCGCACTTGCGGAGAGTATCCCAACGCTATTTGGTATGGCAAATATAATATAAAAAATATTGTCAATTGGTGCTCCAATGATTATCTCGGAATGGGACAGCATCCAGTTGTCTTAGACTCTATGCGTACTGCACTCGACCAAGTTGGTGCTGGAGCAGGAGGAACTCGCAATATTGCGGGAACAACTCATTATCATGTTGCTTTAGAGCACGAGTTAGCTTCTCTGCATAGCAAGGAGTCTGCTCTGCTCTATACATCGGCTTATGTTGCAAATGAATGGACATTAATTGCTCTTAAACGAATTATTCCCGACATTGAGTTCGTAAGTGATTCTAAAAATCACGCTTCCTTAATACAAGGAATACGACACAGTGGTGCTAAGAAACATATTTTTCAGCACAATGATCTGGAGCAATTAGAAAACGTACTGAAAACTGTCGAAGGCACACCTTGTGTGGTTTTCGAATCCGTGTATAGCATGGATGGATACACTAGTAAGTTAAATGATATCGTTGACCTAGCCGAAAAGTATAATGCCATAACGTATCTTGATGAAGTCCACGCCGTTGGCCTGTATGGTGAAACAGGTGCTGGTTGGTCAGCAAAGCAAGGATCACAGGATAGAATTGATATACTAAATGGCACGTTAGGTAAAGCCTTTGGTGTACAGGGCGGATACATAGTAGGACACAATGATGTCATTGATGCTATTCGTTCTATTGCTTCAGGCTTTATTTTTACAACCGCATTATCACCTGTAGTTTGTGCTGGCGCTTTAGCTAGTATTAAATATCTTAGGGCGAATAATGAATTACGTATTAAACATCAAGAAAGAGCACAACGACTAAAAACATTGTTAACTGAAGCAGGTTTAAACATTATGGAAAATGAAACTCATATTGTTCCAGTACTAATTGGCGATGCTAAAAAGACTAAACAATTGAGTGACGATTTAATAAACGATTACGGAATTTATTGTCAAGCAATTAACTATCCTACTGTTGCAGTAGGTACTGAACGTTTACGTTTTGCTCCGACTCCATATCATACTGATGCAATGATGCATAATTTAGTTGACGCTCTTAAAACTATAGGTGAGAACTATGAATATTAAAAAATATCTTTATCAAGCATTAGGTCTTCTTTGTGTAGGAATGGCATACATAGGATTTGTTGTTCCTGGAATACCATTTTCTATATTTTTAGTAATCGCCGCTTGGGCATTTGCTAAAAGCTCTCCAAAAATGGAGGCGTGGTTATATAATCATCCATGGTTCGGTGAATTCTTAACTAATTGGAATCATCATAGAGTTTTCCCAACCAAAGCTAAGATAGGAATGATAATTGTAATGGCATCAACATTAGCTGTTACATTTCATATAACTCATAATATGAATATGCTTTTATGGACAGGAGCCTTTATGGCTGGCGTGGCTATATGGGCATGGCGTTACCCACCAACGAAAGCTGAACACGATCTTAGAATCAAAGAAGGTCGAAGGGTTGCATGGTTGAAGTAGATCCAAGTTGGAATGGCGTTGAAGTTCTTGTATATCTTTTAAAAAATGACCCTGCATTGTGGTTTATTATCGGTTTAGGTTTAGCAATTTTATTGATAAGTATAATAGTTGACTATCATGTCGACGATGCTACATATAGTAGTAATATAGATTATCCCTTATAATCGGAGAGGACGATATGAGTCGTCTAAAACTCAAGTTAGTCTTGACTGGTATCCTTGTGATAGTTGGTCTTTTTTTTGCTTCAATGTTAGTTACGAAGGCAACTGCCGCCGATCTTAAAGAAGGTCCTGGTATGGATGTACCTAAGAAAGGTACAACTAATGAATACTGGGCTGAATGGTTTGGTCCACACCCATACATAAAAGAACCTTCTCCTAAATTTATATTCAGGTGGGAAATTAATGAAGTACCAAGGAACGTAACTGTTTATTATGATGTTAATGGCGATGGGTTTGCTGATATTGTTTTTGCACATCCTATCGTAGCTGAAAATCATGCACCATCCTGTGCTCATCCTCGCCCTGAGCAAAAACAACATTGGATGTTTACAACTTGTCCATTGGCTCGAGCCGCAGATTATTTTGTTGTACACGAATATACAATGTTTAGAATACTTAATCAACATACCTGCAGTGGTTGTCCTGACAAATAATTATAGTAGCATTTAACTATTTTTAATATATCAACAATATTTTACCATACAGATAAATACTTATATAACATAATAAGAATAAAAGTTGGGCACAACTCTACCAGGAAAGCGAGGGATTTGAGGGCATGAGTATTACGAAATTCGCAATTGTCTTAATGACGTTGCTTCTTTTTACATCAACTGCAATAGCAGAAAATACTGTAACATCCACTGTTACAGGAACTACTACTGTAGATAGAACCCCTCCTACGGCTTCAGCACCTAACGTAATGATAAACAATCAAGATGTTTGTTCTACAGGCACAAGTGCCGCAATACAAACTCAAGTGTTTGGTATAGCAGGCGGAACTACTATCAGAGATTTAAATTGTGAAAGACTAAAACTATCAAGATCATTATATGGTATGGGCATGAAGGTCGCGGCAGTAAGTTTACTATGCCAAGACGCAAGAGTATTTAATGCTATGGAAATGGCTGGCACACCTTGTCCTTACAAAGGTAAAATTGGAATTGATGCGGCGAAGGCATGGGCAGAGAATCCAGAAAAACGTCCTGATTACGAAGAATGGTTAAAAACAAATGAACTTGAAGAAACTGAAAAAGAGTGGAACAACAAGAAAACTACTTGGAGCATTGGCATCGGTAGTATTGCTATGTTGCTTTTCCTCTTATAGTCTAGCATACGATCAACAATATACAGTTGGCGGTACAGGCCCTAATGGTGGGACTGTAACTTCTGTATCTGTTGCTAGTGAAGTTACAGGAACTTCTAC
>Ga0209228_1000168_pt1 | contig 31971 bp, 23 predicted proteins | sample METZYME_3_150m_FD_187547 | JGI IMG/M metagenome (GOLD analysis project Ga0209228, IMG submission 187547) | Marine microbial communities from oxygen minimum zone in mesopelagic equatorial Pacific - METZYME_3_150m (SPAdes) (version 2) | ecosystem: Environmental > Aquatic > Marine > Oceanic...
ATCGGAGGAGCCGGGACCCGCCCGTCGTCCCGCCTCCGACCCGACGGGAGAACTAGGTCCTACGTCCTCCATGAACCCGACGGCGACGGGCCCCGAATCCTGGTTACCCAGAATGATGTCCGGGCCATACAGTTGGCTAAGGCGGCCCTCTACGCCGGGGTCAGACTCCTCATGGACAACCTGGGTGTCGACCACGTGGACTCCATCGGGTTGGCTGGCGCTTTCGGCAGCCACATCGACACCCTTCGGGCCACCGTTCTAGGCCTCATCCCCGATTGTGACCCCGACCGGGTGGCCTCGGTGGGTAACGCGGCGGGTGCCGGCGCGGTGATCGCTCTGTTGTCTGGATCGTCCCGCCGGGAGATCCAGGAGGTGGTAGAAGCTGTCGAGAAGATCGAGACAGCCACCGAACCCGCCTTCCAACAGCATTTTGTGGACGCCATGGCCATTCCGCACCGGACTGCCAAATACCCCCATCTGGGAGGTCGCGTTACCTTGCCATCTGGACCCGCTGCCACCGAGGGGACGCCTGGTCGATCAGGCCGTCGCCGTCGGACCCCGAGGGAGGAGATAGAGCGATGAGCGACCAGTCCAACCGTCGCCGATCAGGTGGTCGCGCCGCGCGTAGAGCAGCCCGCTCCGAAGCCGCTCAGGAGGCCGTGCCCTTTCTGACCCGCTCGATGCCTCCGGTGGAGGTGGTTTCCGAGGAAGGGCTCGTCGTAATCGAGGACAACGCGGAGACCATCCTCGAGGAGGTCGGCATCGACTTCCAGGAATACCCGCGGGCGCTCGAACTGCTCGGGTCAGCCGGTGCCCAGGTAGATGGTGAGCGGGTCCGGTTCCCCAGGGGAATGTGTCGCGAGATTGTCGGAGCCAGCGCGCCATCCACCTACACCCACCATGCTCGTAACCCGGCACGCAGCGTCCAGGTGGGTGGTGACGCCACCGTGTTCGTGCCCTCCTATGGGTCCCCGTTCGTCCACGACCTCGATGATGGTCGCCGCTACGCCACCATCGAAGACTTCAACAATTTCGTGAAACTTGCCTACCAGAGTCCACACCTCCACCTCTCTGGGGGGACAGTCTGTGAACCGGTGGACGTGCCGGTCTCCAAGCGACACCTGGACATGGTCTACGCCCACCTCCGATACAGCGACAAGCCATTCATGGGTTCAGTGACGGCTGCCGAGCGGGCTCAAGACACCGTCGACATGGCAAAGCTGGTGTTCGGCGACGAGTTCGTGGAAGCCAACACGGTGGTCACCAGCCTCATCAACGCCTCCTCGCCCATGGCCTGGGACGCCACCATGCTGGGAGCCGCTGACGTGTATGCCCAGCACAACCAGGCCACCATGCTCAGCCCCTTCATCCTGGCCGGTGCCATGGCCCCGGTGACGGTGGCCGGGGTGGCTGCCCAGACCCTGGCCGAGGCCTTGGCCGGGATGACCTTCGTACAGGTGGTGCGGCCCGGCGCTCCGATGATCTTCGGGTCGTTCGCCAGTTCAATGTCGATGCAGACCGGGGCGCCCACATTCGGTACCCCCGAGCCCGCTTTGGTGCTCTACACGGTGGCCGCCTTAGCCAGGCGCCTCGGCTTGCCCTTCCGCTCCGGCGGCTCCCTGTGTGCCTCCAAGATTCCCGACGCGCAAGCGGCCGCCGAGAGCATGGCCACCCTGGTGCCCACGGTGATGGCCGGGGTCAACTTCGTTCTTCATGCCGCCGGCTGGTTGGAGGGCGGCCTAGCCATGGGCTATGAGAAGTTCGTCATCGACGCCGACCAGTGCGGCCTGATGGCCCGGTTCATGAACGGCGTCGATCTGTCTGACAACGGCCAGGCCATGGCGGCCATCCGGGAGACCGGACCCGGACAGCACTTCCTAGGCAGCGCCCACACGCTGGAGAACTTCGAGTCGGCCTTCGCCCGTTCGGAAGTGGCCAACAACGACTCCTTCGAACAATGGTCCGAGGAGGGGAGCCTGGATGCCGCCCAGCGGGCCAACGGGATCTGGAAGAAGATGCTGGCCGATTACCAGGCACCGGCTCTCGATGAGGCGGCCGATGAGGCCCTCGGTGAGTTTATGAAGCGGCGCGGTGCTGAGATCCCCGACGCCTTCGCCTGATTGGTCTTTCCCGGATCACGGGATCACCGTCCCGCTAAGTGGAATGGATTCACTGCAGTGGGTAGCCTCCAACCACCGTGTGGGTCCCGCTGGTCGGGCCAGGGTCGAGGGGCAGGGACTATGGGATTTCCATCCGATCTAGAGATTGCCCGCGGCGCGCAGCTACGGCCGCTGGGCGAGATTGCCGCTGAGTCCGGCATCCCCGCTGACTGTCTGGAGCTATACGGCGAGGGAGCGGCCAAGGTCCGTCTCGACGCCATCGAGGCCATGGCCGACCGCCCCCGGGCCCGCTACGTGGTGGTCACCGCCATCACCCCGACACCCCTCGGTGAGGGCAAGACCACCACCACCGTCGGCCTCGGCCAGGGTTTTTCCCACATCGGCAAACCGGCCACCATCGCCATCCGGCAACCCTCCCTCGGCCCCACCTTCGGCATCAAGGGCGGCGCAGCGGGCGGCGGGTACTCACAGGTTGTGCCCATGGAGTTGTTCAACCTCCATCTGACCGGTGACATGCACGCAGTCACCGCGGCCCACAACATGTGTTCGGCCATAGTCGACGCCCACCTGTTCCACGGCAACGAGCGGGGACTGGACCTGCACAACATCACCTGGCGTCGCGTAGTCGACATAAACGACCGGGCGCTCCGCAACACCGTGGTAGGTCTCGGCGGCCGCCTGGACGGGATTCCCCGGGAGACCGGCTTCGACATCACCGCGGCCTCCGAGGTGATGGCCGCCCTTGCCCTCTGTACCTCACTGACCGACCTGCGGGCCCGTATGGGCCGGATCGTCGTCGGCTACGACGGCGACGGCACGCCGGTGACCGCTGAGGACCTGCAGGTGGCTGGGGCGATGACCGTGCTGTTAAAGGAGGCCATCAAACCCAACCTGATGCAGACTCTCGAGGGCACCCCGGCGCTGGTGCACTGCGGGCCCTTCGGCAACATCGCCACCGGCAACTCATCAATTGTGGCCGACCAGGTGGCCATCCGTACCGGTGACTTCCTGCTCACCGAGGCCGGGTTCGGGGCCGACATGGGAGCCGAGCGGTTCTTCAACATCAAGTGCCGCTATTCGGGCATCGCCCCGGACGCCGCGGTACTTGTGGCCACCGTACGTGCCCTCAAGGCCCACTCCGGGCGCCATAGGATCGTGGCCGGTCGACCACTTCCCGAGGCTCTGCTGGCTGAGAACCCCGACGAGGTCCATGAAGGCGGAGCCAACCTTGTTAAGCAGATCGACAATGTCCGGGCCCACGGGGTCAGCCCGGTCGTGGCGGTCAACCGGTTCCCCGAGGACCATGATGCCGATCTGGCCGCCGTCGCTGAGATCGCCGCGGCACACGGAGCGCGCTGCGCGGTGACCAACCATTTTGCCGAGGGCGGCGCCGGTGCGGCAGAACTGGCCGAGGCGGTCGCCGAGGCGGCTGAGGAGCCATCCGAGTTTGCCGTCCTCTATCCCGACGAGATGGGCCTCCGGGACAAGATCCGCACTGTGGCCACCCGGATCTACGGGGCGGACGACGCCGAGTTCTCCGCCCAGGCCAACAAGCAGATCGACAGCTACGAGGCCAACGGGTTCGGAAACCTTCCCGTGTGCATAGCCAAGACCCACCTGTCTCTCTCCTCGGATGCTTCGCTTAAGGGGGCACCCACGGGGTGGACACTTCCGGTACGTGAGGCCCGAGCCTCGGTAGGCGCTGGTTTCATCTATCCGATCTGTGGTGACATGCGAACCATGCCGGGCCTAGGTCGCACCCCGGCGGCCGCCGGGATCGACATTGACGAGAACGGCGAGATCGTCGGACTGAGCTGACATGGGAGGATCGGGTACCTCCCGGCGCCCTCAGACGACCCGAGCCGACCGGGCAGTCCATCGCCGCCTGCTGGAGGGCATGGGCTTCGAGTTGATCCCACTCAAGAACATCGCCAACCAGGCCGCCCATCTACCCCATGGCGCAACGGTGTCGGTGACCTGCTCGCCAGCCGGGACCATCGACGACACCCTGGACCTGTGCGCTACCTTCACCGCAGCCGGCCACACCACCGTCCCCCACGTGGCGGCCCGTATGGTCGACGGAGAAGACCACGTCGACCGGATCGTGGCCCGGTTGGCCGCCCAGGGCATCCGGAGGGTGTTCGTGATCGGAGGCGACGCCGAACAGCGAGGCCCGTTTGCTGACGCTGCCGGGTTCCTCCGGTCGTTCCTTGATCGGCGCCCCCCGGTGGACGCCGTGGGGGTCGGCGCCTACCCGGACGGACATCCGAGTATTCCCGACGGGGTACTAGTCGAAGCCTTGGCCGAGAAGCAGGCCATGATCACCGGCGCAGGGCTCGAGGGCTACCTGGCCACGCAGATGTGCTTCGACCCGGGCACCATCGCTGACTGGCTGGCTGCCCGACGGGCTGCCGGGATCACCCTGCCCTGTCACCTGGGCGTGCCCGGCGCTGTTGACCCGGCCCGGTTGCTGTCCATCTCCCTACGGCTAGGGGTCGGCGCTTCGGCCCGCTACCTAAAGAAGAACCGGTTGTCGGTACTGCGGCTGCTCTCCCCCCGCCGTTATGACCCCAACCAGCTGGTTGCGCCGTTGTCGGCGGTGGCCGACCAGCTGGGCGTTGTCGGCATCCACTGCTTTACCTTCAACTCGGTGGAGGCCACTGAGGCCTGGCGTCAGAAGTCGCTGGCCCGGCTGGCCTGACCCCGGCTCCCAGGAAGCCGACTACCGCTGGCCCTCAGGTCGACCGTGGGACAGGATGCGCTAATGCCCGGTCGCTACTCCCACCTCCTGGCCCCCGGTCGGATCGGCTCCATCGAGATCCGTAACCGGATAGTTATGCCGGCCATGGACCAGAACAACTGCACCGACCAGGGACTGGTCGCCGAAGCCACAGTGGCCCACTATGAGGAACGGGCCGCCGGGGGCGCCGGCTTGTTGATCCTGGAGACCTCGGCGGTGTCGTGGCCCCACGGGGCCACGGCCCGGCACCAGCCGGCCCTTTCCCACGACGGGGTGGTCGACGGCCTGGCCCGTCTCGCTGGGCGGGTCCATGGCCACGGTGCCCGGATGCTCGTTCAGGCCTGCCACCACGGAAAGACGTCAGGCCTGGACGTGGCGGCCGGGCTGCCGGTGCTGATTCCCAGCCTGGAACCTCCGCCCTCGGCTCCGGGGGGGATGATGATCGATACCACCGGTGAAGAGTTGATGCGGATGGCCACCCTGACCGGTGGCCGTATGCCTGAGTACCGGGAGGCCGGCGATGACGAACTCATTGCCGTGGTCGAGGCGTTCGCCGAGGCCGCCCGACGGATCGCTGAGGCCGGGATGGACGGCATGGAGGTCCATGCGGCCCACGGGTACCTGATCTCCACGTTCCTTTCCCCTGCTTGGAACCGGCGCACCGACCGGTGGGGTGGTTCTCCGGAAGCCAGAGCCCGACTGCTCTGTGATGTGGTAGCTGCCGTGCGGGCCCGCACCGGTCCCGGCTTCGCCATCGTGGTCCGGCTCGACGGGCGGGAGTACGGCGTCGAGGGTGGTATCACCCCGGAGGACGCGGCGACCACGGCCCAACTGGCCGTGGCAGCCGGAGCCGATGCCATTCACGTGTCGGCCACCTCCTCGGATGGCTCCGGGGTGGGCTTCACCGACGGGCCGCTGCCCTGGCAGGTCGGCCAGTACGCCGAATATGCCCGTACCGTCCGCCGGGCCGTGGACGTGCCGGTCATCGCGGTGGGCCGGCTCGATCCACTCTCCGGGGAGCGCCTAATCGCCGACGGCGGATGCGACTTCGTGGCCATGGGACGCCAACTTCTTGCCGACCCGGACCTGCCTCGTCGCCTGGCCGACGGCCGGCCCGAAATGGTACGTCCCTGTATCAACTGCTTTGTCTGCGTGGCCCGTAACTTCTGGAGCGGCCAACCGGTGTGCGCGGTCAACAGTCGGCTCGGTCACTACGACGAGCCAGCACCTGGACCGGCCTCGCCGGTACGCCGTGTGGTGGTGGTAGGCGGAGGACCAGCCGGCATGGAGTGTGCCCGGGTAGCGGCCGGACGCGGCCACCGGGTGAGCCTGGTGGAACGGGCGCCCCGGTTGGGTGGCACGGCCCGGTTCTCGGCCCTGACCACCCCAGCCAACGGTGACCTGGTTCGCTGGTTCGAGGCCGCCCTGGCCGACGCCGGGGTGGAGGTGCGTTGTGGGACCGACGCCGACCGGGACCTGGTCGCCTCCCTCGAGCCGGACGTTGTGGTGGTGGCCACCGGGGCTACCCGCACCCTCCCGGCGGTGCCCGGAGTCGACCTGGACCATGTCCTCTCCGGTGATGACCTTCGGGCCCTACTCACCGGTGCCGGCACCAGGGCACCTGCTGGCACTTTGAGGCGTCTCGCTCTGGCCGGCGCCCGGCGCCTCGGTCTGCTTGGCGACATGAATCGTCTCCGCTTCCTGTCCCGGGCCTGGATGCCCTTGGGCCGCCAAGTGGTGGTGGTCGGCGGAGGTCTGGTCGGGGTGGAATTGGCCCACTTCCTGGCTGAACGGGGCCGCCGGGTCACCGTGCTGGAGGAAGGCCCCGACCTGGCCGTCGAGATGGCCCATCCCCGACGGTGGCGGACCCTCCACGAGGCCAGGGGCCACGGGGTCACCTTTGAGACTGGGGCGGTGCTCGTGGCGATCGACGAGGACCGCGTCCACTGGCGGCGGGAAGCCGATGAGCGGGCCACCCCAGCCGATGGGGTGATCATGGCCGGCGGGGTACAGACTGATTCTGTGTCTGCCGGGTGGTTCGCTGATTTTGGTGTCGAGGTCCACCTGGTGGGGGACGCGGCGGAGATCGGCTACATCGAAGGCGCGGTGCGCTCCGGCAACCGGGTCGGACGGATGATTTGAGCAGTGAACGGGAAGCGACAGTGACGATGACTGAGGAGGTGTCCTGGAACCCGCTGGACCCCGGCTTCGTGGCTGACCCCTATCCCCACTACGGGAAGCTGCGCGACGACGACCCGGTGCACCGCACCCTGATCGGGGCACTGCTGGTCACCCGCTACGACGACGTCCACGACGTACTGCGCAACCCAAACACCTCGGTACGGAGGGAGCACCACGACGACGTTCCCGAGCACATGAAGCCCCTGACCGAACGGTATGAAGAGCGGACGCCGTCGATTCTGGGCCTCGACCCACCGGACCACACACGACTCCGAAAACTGGTCCAGCGCACCTTCACTCCCCGGGCCGTCGGCCGCATGCGCGACCAGACCACATCGATCGTCGACGGTCTGCTCGACGACCTTGCCTACAAGAGCGAGATTGACCTGATCGCCGACTACGCGTTCGTAGTTCCCTTCGCGGTGATCCACTCAATGCTCGGCCTCCCCGATGCCGACATGGTCCGGGTCCGCACCTGGTCCCAAGCCCTAGTCCAGACCCTGGAACCGTTCATGACCCCAGAGCAGGTCGACGAGGCTCTTGAGGGCGGCACCCGCATGGATGAGTACCTCCGGGAGGCCCTGGCCTGGAAACGCAGTGAGCCGGGCGACGACCTGTTCACCGAACTGATCGCCGTGGAGGAGGAGGGCGATTCGATGAGCGAACCGGAGTTGCTTTCCATGGTGTCGCTGCTGTTCGTGGCCGGCCACGAGACGACCGTCAACCTGATAGGCAACGGCACCTGTGCCCTCCTAGCTCATCCCGATGAGCTAGCCCGGGTACGCGACGATCCGTCGGTCGATGAGACATTGGCCGACGAACTGCTCCGTTACGACAGCCCGGTGCAGAACTCGGGCCGACGGCTCCTCGAGCCCATGGTGCTCTCAGGCGTCGAAGTGCCAGCCGGGGAGATGGTGATGACAGCTCTGGGGGCTGCCAACCGCGATCCCCGGTTCTGGGGGGACACAGCTGACAAGTTGGATGTCACCCGGCCCGACGCGGCCCGCCATGTGTCGTTTGGCAGCGGCGTCCACCACTGTCTGGGCGCCGCCCTAGCCCGGATGGAGGGCGAGATCGCCGTCACCCGACTGGTCCGGCGCTTCGGCGAGCTATCCCTAGCCGCCGAACCGACGTTCAACGGACGGATCATCTTGCGGGGTCGCGACAAGATCCCGGTTGCCCTCGGCCCGCCGTCCTGACCGGCCTGTCCGGTCCGCTCAGCGGGTGCCGGGTAAGCCCAGGTGGCGTTCGGCCACGTTGTTCCGGTTGATCTCGGTGGTACCGCCGTAGATGGTGGTAACCGGGGCGTGTCAGGCGTCGTAGTCGATTTTTCCGAGGCAGTCGATGGCCCGTTGGGGGCATAGACCAGGTGATCGATAGGGTCCGGGCCATGGCTGCACACATCGAGGGTTCCGAAGGCTTGCTGGTTGAGGAGAACGGCCCGGTAGTGACCATCACCATCGACCGTCCCGAGGTGATGAACGCCATGACGACCGAGATGTTCGCCAATTTCGGTCGGATCTGTCGGCAGGTCTCAACCGATCCCGGTGTTCGGGCCGTGGTGGTCACCGGCTCGGGGGGCAACTTCTGCTCGGGGGCCGACGTGGGCGCTCAGGGCCCGCGGGCCGCCGTCGAGGAGCGACCGCACCAGCTCCGAACTATGCGTCTGATCAGTGAAACGGTCATCTCCCTCCACGAGTTGCAGCACCCGGTCGTGGCCAAGGTGCGCGGAGTGGCCGTCGGGGCCGGCATGAACCTGGCCTTGGGATGCGACATGGTGGTTGCTTCGGACACGGCCCGGTTCTCGGAGATCTTTGCCCGCCGTGGTCTGAGCCTTGACTTCGGTGGGTCGTGGCTGTTGCCCCGTCAAGTCGGGTTGCACCGGGCCAAGGAACTGGCCCTGCTGACTGAAGTGATCGACGCCGCCGAGGCCAACCGAATCGGCTTGGTCAACCGTGTACTACCCGACGAGGACTTGGACGGAGCGGTTGCCGACATCGTGGAGCAGATCGTGGCCGGTCCGCCGTTGGCCCTGTCCATGTCCAAGAAACTGCTCAACTCCGGTGCCGTGTCTTCGCTGAGCCAGGCCCTGGAAGCCGAAGCCCAGGCTCAGACGGTGAACTTTTCCACCGCCGACGTAGTAGAGGCAGCCCGGTCCTGGTCGGAGAAGCGACCCGCAGAATTTCAGGGCCGCTAGTTGGTGGGCAACTGACTAGATCCCCTGGACGGGGAACCCAGGGCCCTCGTGGTCCTGGCCCGACATGGCGGCGTTGAGGCGGGCCTCTTCCATCAGGCCCTGGACCACCGGACCCAACTCAGCCGGATCGTCGGGTTGGCTAACTGTTGGCCCGAGGTGCCAGCCCTCTGCGATGCCCAACTTCTCTCCCCGGATGTCGAAGACCCGACCGGTGACACTCTGTGCTTCGGCACTGCACAGCCACGTGGAGATCAGGGCGATCCATCGGGGCGACATCGATTCTCGCATCTCGCCGGTGATCTCCCCGCCCATCAACGGTTCGGTGAGCCGTGAGATGGCGCTGGGGGCCAGGCAGTTGACGGTCACTCCGTACTTGACCAGTTCCTGGGCTGCGATGACGGTGAACCCGGCGATGCCCGCCTTAGCCGCCCCGTAGTTGGTTTGGCCAACATTGCCGTAGATCCCCGACGGCGACGACGTGTTGACCACCCGGCCGAACGCCTCACCGCCGGCCTTGGTGGTCTCGCGCCAGAACACCGCCGCGTGGCGGGTAGGGGCGAAAGTTCCCTTGAGGTGCACGTTAATGACTGTGTCCCAATCGTCTTCTGACATGGAGAACACCATGCGGTCCCTCAGGATTCCGGCGTTGTTGACCAAGATGTCGATGCGTCCCCAAGTGTCGATTGCCTGCTGAACCATTTCACCGGCCGCGTCGAAGTCGGCCACGTTGGCCCCGTTAACGGCCGCCTCGCCGCCCATTGCTTCAATCTCAGCTACCACCTCCTGGGCAGGCGTGAGGTCAGCCCCATGGCCGGCTTCGTCACCGCCCAGGTCGTTGACGATCACCCGGGCCCCCTGTTCAGCGAGCATCAGGGCGTGTTCCCGGCCGATGCCCCGGCCGGCGCCGGTAACCACGGCCACCCGGCCTTCGCACAACTTGGTCATTGTTGCCCCTTCCATGCTCGATCACCGACTGGCCGACGATACCGGTCGTCGTTCGCCACGTTCGCCTCGGCGGTTCTCAGAGAACCTCGAAGACGTCAAGGTCGAGCGTCCAGGGGGAAAGGTTCTCGTAACCGTTTTCGGTGATCAGAACCTGGTCTTCCAACTTCACGCCGGGCCCGCCCGACCGGGCGCCTACATAGGACTCGACAGTGAGCACCATGCCCGGTTCCAGTACCCCGTCGTAGCCGCTTCCCTCCCAGTAGTGGGACGGCACGATGGCAGGCCACTCGTCGCACTGGCCTACCCCGTGGAAAAGACAGGAATAGTGCCGGTAGTCCTCGAGGGGTGGCATCCACGCCTGAGTGGTCAGCTCGTGGAAGGTTCGGCCCGGGGTGAGTAGTTCGATGTTGCGGTGAAGCTGCTCACAGGCCAGGTCGTGGACGTGTCGTGCTTGCCCACCCGGATCGGTGTTGCCGCAAACCCAGGTTCGCGAGATATCGGTCATCATCCCGTACGACCCGATCAGGTCGGTGTCAAGAGCCACTAAGTCGCCGTCTTCGATCACCCGGCTACTGGCTTCCTGGAACCAGGGGTTGGTACGAGGCCCGGAGGCCATGAGTCGGCATTCCATCCACTCTCCCCCTCGGGTAATCATTTCTGACCATAAAACAGCCCAAAGTTGCTGTTCTGTCATTCCCGGTCGCATGGCCCTGAACATCTCCGCGCAGGCGATCCGGCAGGCTTCGACCGAACAGCGCATGGCACGGATTTCATCGGGTCCCTTGACCGTTCGGGCCTGCTCCATGACCTCCATGCCGTCGACGAGGCTCAGCCCGACTGCCTCAAGGGCGTGCTGGCCTGCCCCGGGGATGATGTCGACGGCCAGTCGGGTTTCCCCCCGGCCGTGGTCCCGGATCAGGACAGCGATCTCGTCGGCGAAACGGCCGGTCTGTTCGTCCACCCGGTCACCGGCAAGGAAGTAGGTCAAGGGTGTGGCGGTTCGCACCTCGTCAACGTGCGGGTTGTGCCCTGAGAGGAACTCGCAACCTTGGTAGTCGAAGAGCACCACCGGACCGTCGGTGGCCACAAAGACGTAGCGGGCCTGGTTGTGGAGGATCCACACCTGCATGTTGCTGGCGTCGACCGCGTAGAAGATGTTTAGGGGGTCAAACAGCAACGCCCCGGCCAGGCCCCGCTCGGACAGTTGGGCCCGAGTGCGCCCCAGGCGCCAGCTCCGCATGGCTTCCAGGTCAGGGAGTGCTAACCCGGCGGCCGCCCATTCGGACAGGGCCGGTTCGCCGGGTCCAAGAATCCGGCGATGGCCCTCCTTGGCGGCTCGGTTCTCAAGCGGGTCGGCGGCTTGTTGGCGGATCTTATCGGCGGCGCTCATAGCTGGTTTTAGGCGCGGTGACTAGCCGCGCATCCTCGAACCGGTCGGGTCGAAGAGTGGCTCGTCGAGTCGGGTGGCCTCCCGGCGGGTGCCCACCACCTCGATCTGGAATCCGGTCTCAGATCCGGCGATGCTGGCCGGAACGTAGCCGAGGGCGCACGAGGCCTGAGAGTGGTGGGCGTACCCACCGGAGGTAGCCCAGCCGACCACCTCCCCTTCGTGCCAGATGGGTTCGTCGCCCATCACATCGGATCCGTCCGCGTCGATGGTGAACGCGCACAGGTGCCTCTCGGGTCCCGCCGCGGCGATGTCCGACGCGGCGTCCCGGCCGACGAAGTCGCCTTTGTCGAGTTTCACGAACCGGTCCATGCCCGCTTCGAACGGGTCGTAGATGGGCCGGTACTCGGTGGCCCACGCCCCGAAGTTCTTGTCAAAGCGCATGCTGTCCAGGGCTCGTGACCCGAAGAGTCGCAGGCCGTGGTCGCCGCCAACCTCGGAAATCAGGTCGAACAGGCGGGCCTGGAGCGATGCGGGAACCCAGATCTCGTAGCCCAGGTCCCCGGTGAAGGTAATCCGGCCCACCAGGGCAGGGACCATGCCCAGCGCCATGGGCCGGATGTCGAGGAACCGGAACGCCTCAGCGTCCACGTCGGCTTCGGCGATGGAGGCCAGCAGCTCACGAGCGGCCGGCCCGGCGATGGACAGACCGGTTAGTTCGTTGCCTAGGGGGCGGTAGGCCACGGTGTCGTCGCCCCGCAGGTGGTTCAGGAACCAGCGTTGGTGGTAGCCCTCGGCTATCCCGGATCCGAACACTATGAACCTCTCGGATCCGGTGTACTGGTCAGAGAGTGCGGCCACGGTGAAGTCGCCGATGAGCCGGCCTGCGTCATTGAGCATCGGGGTGAGGGCCAGGCGGCCGGTGGTCGGGATCCGGTTGGTCATGAGACGGTCGAGGGCCGCTCGGGCGCCTGGGCCGGCGAACTCGTGCTTGGCGAAACCGCTGGTCTCGATCATTCCCACCCCTTCCCGTACCGCGGCGACCTCCGCGGCCACGACGGGGAAGGCGTTGGATCGGTGGAAGGTGACCTCCTCGAAGGGTTCCTTGTCGGGGTGTTGGAACCACAGGGGGTATTCGAGGCCGTAGGCGGCTCCCCACACGGCGTTGGCCTCAGTGAGGCGACCGTGGATGGGGGTGGTGTAGAGGGGTCGGGCGTCTGGGAGTTCCTCGTTGGGGAAGGTGATCTGGAACCGGCGGCGGTAGTTCTCCTGGACTTTGGTGATTGTGTAGGCCGGGGTGGTCCAGTCGCCGAAGCGGGCCACGTCCATCCCCCAAACGTCGAAGCCGGGGTCTCCGGTGGTCATCCAGTTGGCCATGGCCAGGCCAACGCCGCCCCCCTGGCTGAGGCCGGCCATCACCCCGCAGGCCACCCAGTGGCCTCTCTGGCCACGAATCGGGCCGATTAGCGGGTTGCCGTCGGGTGCGAAGGTGAAGGGTCCGTTGACCACCTGTTTGATGCCCACCTCGGCGTAGATGGGGAAGTGGGCGAACCCGACCTCTAGGGAAGGGGCGAGGCGTTCCAGGTCGGGGGTCAGTAACTGGGAGCCGAAGTCCCAGGGGGTGGAGCGGGTTTGCCATGGTACGCAGGCCTGTTCGTAGGTGCCGAGTAGCAGGCTGCGCCCCTCGGCTCGTAGGTAGATCTCCCCGCCGAAGTCGAGGACACCCCGGCCGTGGCCCCCGCTGTCGGTCAGCCATTCATCGATGCCGTCGATTTCCTCGGTGAGGAAGTACATGTGCTCCATGGCCTGGACGGGCAGTTCGATGCCGCACATGCGGCCCACCTCGCGGGCCCATAGGCCTCCGGCGTTGACAAAGTGCTCGCAGTTGATGGTGCCTTTCTCGGTGGCCAGGTCCCAGGTGCCGTCGGGTCGTTGGGTGATGGCGTGGACGCGGGTGTTGCGTTCCACTTCGGCACCTGCGGCCCGGGCCGCTGTCGCGTAGGCGTTGGTGATCCCCGAGGGGTCGAGGTGGCCGCCGACGGGGTCCCACAGGGCTCCCACGAAGTACTCCTCCTCGAGGAACGGGACCAGCGCCTTGGCCTCAGCGGTGGAGATCAGTTCGGTCTCCATGCCCAGGTAGCGACCCCGAGCATGGGCCATACGCAGCCAGTCCATACGGTCCTCGTCGTCGGCCAGCATTAGTTCACCGGTCAGGTGGACCTGGCAGTCCATACCTGTGGCCTCCTCGAGCTCTCGGTACAGCTTGATGGTGTAGCGCTGAAGGGCGGCCACGTTGGGGTCGCCGTTGAGGGTGTGCATGCTGCCTGCCGCGTGCCAGGTGGACCCGGCGGTTAACTCCTTGCGTTCCAGTAGGACGGCGTCCGTCCAGCCGGCTCTGGTCAGGTGGTAGAGGACGCTGCAGCCCACGACCCCGCCGCCGATTACCACTACCTGGGCTTGGTCTCTCATTCTGGTGCCTCCTGGCCTGCCTCTAGTACTCGGTGGGCACGCCGCCCTCGGTGACACGGTGGGTGACGAACTCGTCAAGTTCTGCCCGGCGCTCCTCGGGCATCGGTGGCTCCTCGTGGGCGGCGAGGATTTGGTGGGCGAGCTTCTCGGCTCGCTCGTGGGCCTCGACGCGACCGGCCTCGTCCCAGTTTTCGAAGTTAGTCCAGGACGAGATCATGGGCTGGAAGTGTTCGGTGGTGTACCGCTCCTGGGTGTGGGGGGTGCCGAAGAAGTGGCCGGCGGGTCCGACCTCGGCGATGGCTTCAACGGCCAGGGTGGCATCGTCGACGGTGAGGGGCCGGAGCATCTCGGTGACCATGTTGAGGAGGTCGGCGTCGATGACCATCTTCTCGTAGGAGGCCAGGAGGCCGCCTTCGAGCCAGCCGGCGCCGTGGAGCAGCAGGTTGACGCCACCCATGACTGCGCCCCAGATGGCGATCACGCTCTCGTAGGCGGATTGGGCGTCGACGCTGTTTGAGGCGTTGACGTTTGATGACCGGTACGGGACGCCGTAGCGGCGGGCCAGTTGGCCGCCGACGAGGCAGGCCTTCCAGTACTCGGGCGTGCCGAATGCCGGACTCCCGGAGCGCATGTCGACGTTCGAGGTGAACCCCCCGTAGGAGACCGGCGCGCCGGGCCGGACGACCTGCGTGTAGGCGATACCTGCCAGTGCCTCGGCGTTCTGGAGGACGAGTGCTCCGGCGACGGTTACCGGCGCCATGGCTCCTGCAAGCGTGAACGGGGTGATCACGATGAGCTGGTTGGCGGCCGACATCTCCTGGATGCCGTGGAGCATGACCGTGTCGTAGCGCAGGGGCGTGCTGGCGTTGATCACCGAGAAGATTGAGGTCTCGTCGTTGATGGTGGCCTTGTCGATGCCACGGGCGATCCGGACCATCTCGATGGCGTCCTGGTTGCGCTGCCGGCTGAGGCTGTACACGAACGGGAACTTGTCGGACAGCGTCAGCATGTCGTGGGTGGCGTGGAGGTGCCGGACGGAGGGGTGGAGGTCCATGGGTTCGACCGGGTAGCCGGCCACAGTGTGGACGGCGTTGAGGACCTGACTCATCTTGATGAGGTTCCGGTAGTCCTCCCGGTTGCCGTTGCGGCGATCGCGGCCGAGGCCCGTCACGAACGGGGGGCTGGCGACCGAGGTGTACACGATGTGGTCGCCGCCGAGGACAAGGTCGCGTGTCGGGTCCCTGCCGTGGAGGGTGAACTGCGCTGGAGCGGTCGAGATCAGGTGCGCGACGAGTTCGGGGCCGAAGCGGACCCGGTCGCCGTCGACGTCGGCGCCGACCTCCGCCAACTGTCGACGGGCTGTGTCATCGAGGAAGTCGATGCCGGTTTCGGCGAGAACCCGCAGCGACGCTTGGTGGATGGCCTCGAGTTCGTCGTCGGAGACGGCCCGGATCGGGTCGAAGCGCATGCGGGGCTGTTCCCAGGGCGGTTGCTCGGCGACGGCGTCGCGGACTTTGGATCGGCCGCTCCGGCGGCCGCGGCGTGACTCGCTCATATCCGTGTTCCTTGTCTCAGGCGATGAGCACTTAGCGAAACCCTTCGGTGGCGGCCGGCGGATCGTAGCGGGGGGTGAGGTGCAGTTCACCGCCTTCCCAAGGGTGGGCTTGGGCCACGGCCTCGTCGAGTACCACGCCGAGGCCCGGTTCGGTGGGCGGGATTACTACCCCATCTTCGAAGGTGAGCGGAGTCTCGAGCAGTTCGGCGTGGAAGCCTGACCAGTCGCCGATCGACTCCAAGATCAGGAAGTTGGGGGTGCAGGCGGCTAGCTGGATGTTGGCCGCCGCGACTACCGGTCCGCAGTAGCAGTGGGGAGCCAACAGGGCCTGGTGGACTTCGGCCAGGGCGGCGATCTTCTTGCCTTGGAGGAGGCCGCCGCTGCGGCCCAGGTCGGGTTGGAGGATTGAGGCCGCGCCGGCCCGGAGCACGGCGGCGAACTCGCCCACCCCGGTGAGGCGCTCGCCGGTGGCTATCGGGATGGTGGTCCCAGCGGCCACCCGTGCCATACCCTCGAGGTCCTCGGGTGGCACGGGTTCTTCGAACCAGAGCGGGTCGTAGGCCTCTAGCACCCTGGCCAGGCGCAGCGCCCCGGACGGGGTGAACTGTCCGTGGGTCCCGAACAGGATGTCGGCGCTTGTGCCGACGGTGTCGCGTAGAGCGCTGACCATCGACTCGCAGAACGCCAGCTCGGACGGGGTTGGTTGGCGGCCGTCGAACACCGTGTAGGAGTCGGCCGGGTCGAACTTCACCGCGGTAAACCCCCTAGTTACCGCGTCCCGGGCGGCTTCGGCGGCCAGTGAGGGGTCGTTGTAGATGTTGCGTTCGGTGGTCGGGGCGTAGGTGTCGTCGTCGTCAGCCGGGTACAGGTAGGTGTAGGCCCGCAGGCCCTCGTGGACCCGTCCGCCGAGCAGGTCGTAGACAGGACGGTTGCATTCCTTGCCGATCAGGTCCCAGCAGGCCATCTCCAGGGCGCTGACGACCCCGCAGAGCGTCGGGTCGGGGCGCAGCGCGTAGCCGGAGCCGTAAGCCCGCCGCCAGAAAACCTCAATGTCGAACGGGCTCCGGCCGACCAGGAACCGGTCAGCCACGTCTTCAATCATGCGGGCCACCAGGTGCGGATCGAAGGTGGCTACGTAGGCCTCTCCAATGCCGTTTACGCCGCCCTCGGTGGTCAACTTCACGAAGATGAAGTACCGGCCGCCGCGGCGGGGTGGGGGGTTGGCCACCACGAATGTCTCGACCTCGGCGACCTTCATCGCTCAGTTCCCCCCGGGCAGACCACCGTCCGGATTGCCGCGCCGCTGCGCATTTCGGCGACCGCCCCAGTGATCCCCTCCAGCGGGTGGACGCTGGTGACCATGCCGGCGAGGTCAAGGCGGCCGGCCCGCCAGTGCTCGACGAGGAGGGGCACGTCGACCGCCGGTCGGGACGTGCCCATCTTGGAGCCGAGGATCGACTGGTTGCGGACGGCCAGTAGTCCGGTGTCGAACTCGGTGGTCACCCCGTCGTCCGGAATGCCCACCAGGATGAGGGCCCCCATGGGGGCGGCCAGGTCTAGGGCACCAGCCATCGCGGCTGGCGCCGGTGTGGTGACCAGCACGTGGTCAGCCAGCTGTCCGCCGGTGGCGGCCCGCACCGCCTCAGTCACGTCGTCGCTCGCGTCAACGGCATGGGTGGCTCCGAACCGCAGGGCGGCGTCACGTTTGGTGGGCAGGGGGTCGACGGCCACAATTGGGTCGGCTCCGGCGATTCGGGCTCCCTGTACCGCGGCCAGGCCGACGCCACCGCAGCCCACCACGACCACCGCCTCCCCGGCACCTACCCGGGCAGTGTTGGTCACCGCTCCCACCCCGGTGAGGACCCCGCAACCCAGCAGAGCGGCCGATGTGGACGGCAGGTCCTCGGGGACCGGTACGCACTGGGAGCGGTGGACGACCACCGCGTCAGCGAAGGCACCGGTGTAGAGGCCCTGAGTGACCGGGGTCCCGGCCGGGTTGGTGAGAGGACTGTGGTCGTGGAGGCGCGTCCGGCCTGTGCAGGCCACGTCATGACCCCGTCGACAGGCCCGGCACTGACCGCAGGAGCGGATCAGCGACACCACCACCTTCTGGCCTACGACCGGTCCGTCGGCCTTGCCGCCCACCTCCGTCACCCGGCCGGCGGCCTCGTGGCCCAACACCACCGGGTAATCGACCGCCCAGCCGCCATCCACGTAGGTCAGGTCGGAGTGGCAGATGCCGCACGCTTCGATGGCCACCCGCACCTCGTCGGGGCCGGGGTCGGCCAGGTTGAGGTCTTCGACAAGGAGGGGCGCGCCCGGCCCGTGGCACACCGCCGCCCGCACGGCGGTACCCCTGCGGCCCTCCGACACGGCGGGCACGCTAGTCGCAGCTACCCGGGTCCGATAGCGGCGGGTCATGACTCTCGAGGTCGATCAGCCGAGGATCAACTCTGCGGCTTGGCGGAGCTCAGCGACGCTGCGGGCGGCCACATTGAGCATGGTGATTGGGCTGTCCTCAAAGGCCTGGAGGCGGTCGCGGATTCGCTCGGGGGTACCGACCAGGCTGATCTCGTCACAGAAGTCGTCAGGCACCGCGGCGATGGCCTCCTCTCGTCTGCCTTCGAGAAACAGTTCTTGGACGCGGTGGGCCTCGGCTTCGAAGCCCATTCGGGACATCAGCTGGGTGTGGAAGTTCTGGCCCTTGGCACCCATGCCGCCGATGTAGAGGGCGATGCTCATCTTCATGGGTAGGAGTCCGGCGGTCACGTCGTCGGTGACGTTGACGATCATGTTCAACGGGATCTCGAACTCTTCGGGCCGACCGGATATCGCCTCGTCGTACACCTCGGGTCGGTACGGGGAGTAGTAGAGGGGTAGCCAGCCGTCGGCGATGACACATGTCTGGGCGACATTCTTCGGGCCCTCGGCGCCGATGAAAATCGGTAGGTCGGCTCGGAGAGGGTGGGTCATGATCTTGAGCGGCTTACCCAGGCCGGTCGCGCCGGGCCCCGTGTAGGGGTGTTGGTGGAACTCCCCGTCATAGGTGAGGTGTTCCTCGCGGGCGAAGGCGTTCCGCAACACCTCGACGTATTCCCTGGTGCGGGCTAGGGGCCGGGCGAAGGGCCGCCCATACCAGCCTTCGACAACCTGGGGGCCGGAAACGCCGATACCCAGGATCAGGCGACCCTGCGACAAGTGATCGAGGGTGACGGCGTGCATAGCGCATGCCGTAGGGGTGCGAGCCGCGATCTGGACGACGCTGGTGCCGAGCCTGATCCTGTCGGTTACTGCGGAGAGGTAGGCCAGCGGAGAAAAGGCGTCGGATCCCCACGACTCAGAAGTCCACACTGCGTCGTAGCCGAGGCGCTCGGCCTCTCGGGTGAGGTCGACCCAGTCGGTGGGCGGCCGCGCTGCCCAGTAGCCCCAGATCAGGCCCAGTTGCATTGGCCGTCCTCCCGTGGGTTGCCTGCAGTTCGACGGTCCGATGCTGGCAGTCCACCCATCAGGCTGCCCACCCGGGGCGGGACGTGACAGGGCTCCGAGCAAACATCCCCCCTGAGGTTCGCTCGGAGCCCTAGGTCGTTGAGGGAAAGTCTGTGCGCGCGCGCGGAGTTTGGCAAGCGGCGGGGCCTCTAGTGTCCGGTCGGTGGATGACTATCCTCGCCAGAACGCCCGAACACGGCGCTTCACCTGTGGCGTTGCCCGGACCTTCGCGGTAGCCAATGACGGGTCCCGGGTCGTGTTCCTACGCTCAGCAGCCGGTGACGACTCGGTAAACGCCCTGTGGAGTCTGGATCCCGCCAGTGGCGAGGAACGACTGGTGGCCGATCCGGTGGTCCTACTCGGAGACCTACCGGGCCGGGTGCCGGCCGCCGAGGCGGCCCGGCGGGAGCGCACCCGGGAGGCTGCCGGGGGGATCGTGGCTTTCGACGGGCTTGCCGACCTGTCACGGGTGTGTTTCGCGCTGGCTGGCCGGGTGTTCATCACCGAGGTGGACGAGCCCCGGGTGGTTGAACTCCCCTCCAGTGGAGACGCGGTGGACCCGCGGCTCAGTCCGGACGGCGCCTCGGTGGCCTACCTGTCGGGTCGGACCGTGCGGGTGACCGGGTCGGGTGGTGACCGCCGGCTGGTGGGTACGGGGTCGGACACCGTGTCGTGGGGGGCGGCCGAGTTCGTGGCCGCCGAGGAGATGGGCCGCACCCGAGGTCACTGGTGGGCGCCCGATAGCGGTGGTCTGCTGGTCGCCCGGGTGGACGTGTCCCCGGTATCTGAATGGTGGCTGGCCGCGCCGGTGGACCCGGTGGCCGTGCCCCGGCCCTTCCGCTATCCGGCGGCGGGAACCGCGAATGCCGAGGTAGGTCTGGCCTTGATGGATCTGTCCGGTGGCGTCGTGGATGTGGACTGGCGCCGTGGCGAGTTCGAGTACCTGGCTGCCGTGTCGTGGCCCGCCGAGGGGTCCGGGAGGGGGTCCGGGGCCGGGCCTCCCTCCCTGGTGGTGCAGTCCCGCGATCAGAAAACCCTGGCGGTGTTGACCGTCGAGGTGGCCACCGGGGCCACCGAGGAGGTCTACCGGATTTTCGACGACGCATGGGTGGACCTGGTGCCTGGAGTGCCCCGGTGGTGGCGGGGGGGCCTGCTGACCGTCGAGGACCGGGGCGATTCCCGACGGCTGTGCCTTGACGGTGAGGCCTTCTCACCGGACGGTCTTCAGGTGCGACGGGTGGTGGGCGCAGAGGATGACGCGGTACTGGCCGTGGCATCGGCCGACCCCGTCGACGCCGACGTGGTCTGGGTCGACGCCGACGGGAGCTTGGAGGTCGTAGCCGGCGGTGGCGGAGTCCACGATGCGACGCTCGGCGGTGGGGTGCTGGTGGTGGTCGCGGCGACCATGGACGGGTCGACGGCGACGGTGCTGCCTGGAGGACACGAGGTGGCGTCATTCGGGGAAGAGCCAGCAGTGGTCCCCGACCCCGTGTTCCACGTGGTCGGTCAGCGGGACCTACGGGCCGCGGTGCTGTTCCCGACCGGGCATGACGGTTCGGTCCTTCCAGTGCTCCTCGACCCGTACGGTGGGCCGCACGCCCAGCGGGTGCAGCGGGCCCGGAGCGTGTTTCTGGCCTCCCAGTGGTTCGCCGACCAGGGGTTCGCCGTGGTGGTGGCTGACGGCCGTGGTACTCCGGGCCGGGGCCCGGTCTGGGAGCGGGCAGTGGCCGGCGATCTGGCTGGCCCGGTGCTCGACGATCAGGTTGATGCCCTCCACGCCCTGGCTGAGGCCGATGATCGGCTGGACTTGAGTCGGGTGGCTATCCGCGGCTGGTCGTTTGGCGGGTACCTGGCCGCTCTGGCTGTGCTGCGCCGACCGGACGTGTTCCACGCCGCGGTAGCCGGTGCTCCGGTCACCGATTGGCGCCTCTATGACACCCACTACACGGAGCGGTACCTCGGCCATCCGGACGAGGCACACGCCGCCTATGCGGCGACCGACCTGTGCTCCGAAGCGGCAAACTTGACCCGGCCACTTCTGCTGATCCACGGGCTAGCTGACGACAATGTGGTGGTCGCCCACACCCTGGCCCTGTCACGGGCACTTCTGGAGGCCGGCCGGCCTCACCGAGTGCTCCCGCTTTCCGGGGTGACACACATGACCCCCCAGGAGGAGGTGGCAGAGAACTTGCTCCTGCTGCAGTTGGATTTTCTACGCGAAGCACTCGGCATCGACAGGTAGCTAACCCCTATGCGGCGTGGGCGGTTACCTCAGTGGCCTTAACCGCTGCCCACACACTGCGGCCGGGTCGCAGGCCGAGGCGGTCGACGGCATCGGGGGTGACCTCGGCCACGAGGGGCAGCGGTCCGTCAAGGGCTACCCGTACCCTGTCGAAGGCGGGGCGCAATTCGGTGACAGTGGCCTGCCAGACGTTGCGAGGACTGCCCTCGGGTCGGGTGGTGTGGAGGGCTACCGCGCTGGGCGGGATGACCACGTGTACCGGTCCGGCGGCCGGTTCGGCCAGCACCACTCCCGTTCCGGCGGCCGTTGTTGCCATGGTTCCCCGTGCGTGGGCGTCGACGAAGTTCAAGCCGGCCAGTGAGGCGGCGTAGCGGGTGTCGGGTCGGACCCGGATCTCGACTGGGGTGCCCTCCTGGGTAACCCGGCCGTCCTCGATGATGACAATCCGGTCTGCGAGGGTGGCTGCCTCTACGGGATCGTGGGTGACCAGCAGGGTGGCCGGTTTCGTGTCGGCGACGAGTGCTCGGTGTATGAGGTGTCGACTTTCCACGTCTAGTGCTGCTGAGGGTTCGTCTAGGAGCAGCACCGCCGGGTCTGCGGCCAGCGCTCTGGCCACGGCTACCCGCTGGGCCTGCCCGCCCGAGCATTCTCCGACTGGCCGGTCGGCCAGGCCGGTCAGGTCGAGAGCGTCGATCAGCGCCGCGGTGCGTTCAGGGGTAGCCCGGGGGCTGAAGCCCACGTTGGCGGCCACGGTGAGGTGGTCGAACACCAGCCGATCCTGGGGCACCCAGCCGATCGGCCGCCGGTGGGGCGCCGCCACGGACACACCGTCATCGACCGTGCGTCCAGCTAGCCGCAGGCTGCCCGACTCCAGGCGTTCCAGTCCGGCGACCAGGCGCAACAGGGTGGTCTTGCCGGCACCGTTGGGGCCGAGGATGGCGATGGTTTCCCCGACGGCCATGGTGAGGGCCACCTCGAGGATGAAGCCATTCCGACGGGTCGCGCCCGCCAGGGCAAGGGCCGGAGTGGTCATCGGCCGGGTAGCCAGCGGTCTCGGAGCGGCACGAGAACAGCGAGAGAGATGGCCAGCATCACCAGGCTGAGAGCCAGGGCGGCTTCCGGGTCGGTCTCCAGTGCCAGGAAGGTGGCCAGGGGGAGAGTCTGGGTACGCCCGGGTAGGTTGCCGGCGAAGGTGATAGTGGCTCCGAATTCGCCAAGCGCCCGAGCCCAAGCCAGGGCCAGGCCGGCGCCGATGGCCGGCAACAGGCGAGGCAGGGTGATACGGCGTAGCACGGTGAGTGGTCGGGCACCCAGCGTGCCGGCCATCTGCTCAAGATGGTCGTCGCCGAGCCGCAGTGCCCCCTCGACAGCCACCACGTAAAACGGCAGAGCCACGAACGTGGCGGCCACCACGGCGCCTGCGGTGGTGAACGGCAGGATCAGGCCGAACCAGGCGTCGAGCCACTGGCCTACTAGGCCACGTCGGCCGAGGGCGAACAGCAGGGCTGTACCGCCGACCACCGGTGGCAGCACCATGGGCAGCACCACTAGGGCCCGTAGTAGTCGCCGACCGGGGATGTCGACCCGGGCCAGCACCCATGCCAACGGGGTACCAAGCACCAGGATCACCCCGGCGGCCAGCACACTGACCAACAGTGAGAGCATCAGCGCCTCAGCGACCGCTGGTCGGCCGAGCAGTTCTCCGAGGCTGGTCCACGGGGCCCGTTGCAGGAGGCCGACTACCGGCAGGGCGAGGAAGGCGAAAGCCAGGCCAGCTGCGGCCAGGACTGTGCGGGGGGCGGTCACCGGGTGGAGAACCCGTGGTAGGTGAGGATGGCTTGGGCGGTCTGGCCAGCGAGGAACTCGACGAAGCCGACTCCCCGGTCGGATAAGGCCACCGCCGCGTAGGCGACACACGGACACGCCTGCTCCTGTGTCCAGGGGACCACCACCTTCGCTTCGGCGGCCACGTCGGTCGCATAAACCACCCCTAGGTCGGCCTCGCCGAGGACAAGGCGTGAAAGCACCGCCCGGACGCTGGGTTCCTCGGTGTCAGCGGGTAGGTAACCGAACCGGGCGGCGGTGGCATCCCCGCAGGGCACCCCGGTGGCACACACGGCGAGCCGCAGGTCGCCACGTCTCAGGTCGTCGGGACTGGTGACCCCGCCAGGGTTGCCGGTCGGGATTGCGACCACCATGTGGTTGTCGGCCACGGGTATGGGAGGGCCGACGATGGTTAGCCCGACGAGCAGGGCGGCGTCGGCGGTAATAAAGGCGTCAGCTGGGGCACCGTCGCCCAACTGGGCGGCCAGGTGGTTAGATCCGCCGAGTACTTCGACCACGTCGGGGCCGCCGGCCTGTCGGTGGGCGTCGGCCAGGTCGGGTAGCACGTCGGCAAGCGACGAGGCGGCAAACACCGTCAGTCGCTCGTCGTTGCTACCGCAGCCGCCAGTCAAAACGACGGTGAGTGCCATGGCCAGGAACAGGCGGCTCGGGCGGCCGGTCATCCGGGTGGGTCACCGGGGTCGTTCGATGACCACATTGGTGGCCTTGACCGCGGCGACGGCCAGGACACCCGGTTCGAGACCCAGGTCGTCGACGGCTTCGGCAGAGATTAGGGAGACCACCCGGTGAGGCCCAGCCTGGAGTTCGACCTGGGCCATGACGCCGTCGCGGACAACCCGGGTGACCAGGCCGATGAACCGATTACGGGCCGATAGTGCGGCACCGTCGGTATCGGTGGTTTCGGCCAACTCTTGAGCCAGGCGGGCCAGTTCGATGCCGTCAACCAGCCGGTGGCCGCCGCCCGTCCGTTCTGTGGACAGTCGGCCGGCGTCGGCCCACCGGCGGACCGTGTCAGGACTAACTCCCAGCAGTTGCGCTGCTTCTCCCATTCGAAACTGGTACATACTAAGAAAACTATCAAAAAAACATGCAACAGCTCAACGTGGGGGAGAGGTCGGGCCTTTGGGCTGGGGCTACGATCGGTGATGTGAGCGTGAAGATCACTGTTGACGACCTGGCCGACCGGTTGGACGAGTACGGCACAGCGGCCTTCGTGGTCACTGTGGGTGCTGACAGCTCCCCGAAGGTGGTCCACGTCCCGGTCGTGTGGGACGGCGAAGTGCTGCGATGTACGCCGGGCGGGGGCACGCTGGCCAACCTTGCTGGGGGCGGACCGGTCACCCTGGTGTTTCCCTCCTCGGAGAACGGTGGTTACAGCATGTTCCTTGACGGCCGTGGAGCCCCCGACCCGGACGATGACGCCATGGTGGTCATCGAGTTCACCGGCGGGGTGCTGCATCGTCCGGCTCCGGACGTCCCCGGTGGCGATGCCCGCTGCTGAATGACTCTTTGGGCGGGGTCTATTCCTCGGCCACCAGGTGGCCTGGTTCTACCTCGACCATGTTCACCACTTCCGGGCCTGTACCGGCCGGCCATACCGGACTGGGAATCTCGCCGGTGAGCAGGGGTCGGTCCCGTCGCTGACGGGGGTCGGCGATCGGTACCGCCTGGAGCAGTCTCGCCGTGTAGGAGTGCCGGGGATTGGTGAACACCTGCTCGCGGCTACCGAGTTCGACCACCTGGCCCAGGTACATCACAGCCACCCGGTGAGCGATGCGCTCCACGACGGCCAGGTCGTGGCTGATGAACAAATACGATAAGCCCAGTTCCTGCTGGAGCTCCAGCATCAGGTTCATGACCTGAGCCTGGACTGAAACGTCTAGAGCTGACACCGCTTCGTCGGCGATGACCAGTTCGGGATTCAGGGCCAAGGCCCGAGCGATGCATACCCGCTGGCGCTGACCTCCTGAGAACTGGTGGGGAAAGTTCCGCAGCATCGACCGTTCCAGACCGACCAACTCGAACAGTTCGCCCACCCGTTCGTTGGCCTCTTCTCCGGTGGCTATCCCGTGCACCCTCAGTGGCTCGGCCACCGCGGTGCCGACTCGAACCCGTGGGTCGAGGCTGGCGAACGGGTCCTGGAAGACGATCTGCATGGTCTTCCGGTGCGGGCGGATCTCGCGTGGACCGAGGTCAGTGATGTCGAGGCCCTTGAGCAGGACCCGTCCCTCGTCGGGATCGTGGAGTCGGATGATGAGGTTGGCCAGCGTCGACTTACCACAGCCGCTTTCGCCGACCACGGCCAGTGTCTCACCGTGGTCGATGTGGAGCGAGACCTTCATTACGGCGTGTACTCGGGCGTGGCCGTCAGTCGGGAACTGCTTAGAGACGCCCTCCACCCGAACCAGTGGTACGACGGTGTTCACCGCAGGCTCCCCGCCAGGTGGAACGCCTCGGGTTCGTCCTTGCCGGCCATGCTGCCCAGCCGGGGTACCGCGCTGAGCAGACCCTGGGTGTATGGCTCCCTCGCCGAATGGAAGATCTGTTCGACCGGTCCCTGTTCGACGACCCTCGACTGGTTCATGACGATCACCCGGTCGGCCACCTCGGCGATCACCCCCATGTCGTGGGTGATGAGTATCACTGCGGTGCCCGTCTCGACTTGGAGTTGTTTGATGAGGCCGAGGATCTGGGCTTGGATTGTCACGTCAAGGGCCGTGGTGGGCTCGTCGGCGATGAGCAGCCGGGGTTCGCAGCACAGGGCGATGGCGATCATCACCCGCTGGCGCATACCGCCCGACATCTCGTGGGGGTACTGCCCGATCCGTTTGTCGGCCTCGGGGATTCGCACCAGGTCGAACATCTCCCGGGCCCGGACCATGGCCACCTTGCGGCCTAGTCCCTCGTGGATTCTCAGTGCTTCGGCGATCTGTTCACCGACCGGGTACACCGGGTTCAGGCTGGTGAGTGGCTCCTGAAAGATCATGGCGATCTGGTTGCCGCGGATGCTGCGCATGGTGGGTTCGTCCTGGGTCAGCAGGTCGAGGATCGAACCGTCGGGCATCTCCAACTCGACTCGGCCACCGGCGATTTTTGCCCGGGTGCCCATTTCAATCAGTCGCATGATCGACAGGGCGGTAACCGACTTCCCGGATCCCGACTCGCCTACCACACCCAGGGTTTCGCCGGGTTCGATGGTGAAGCCCACCGAGTCCACCGCGGTGAACTCGTCGAATGTGACGGTGAGGTTGTCGACGGCTAGGAGGGCCATCAGCGCCCCCGTAGCTTCGGATTGAAGGCGTCTTGGAGGCCGTCGCCGATCAGGGCGATGCTGAGCCCGGTCGTAATGATGGCCGCGCCAGGCAAGGCGACCGTCCACCAGGCGTTAATCGCGTAGCCCCGATTCTTGCCCATCATCGACCCCCAGCTGACCGTGTTGATGTCCACCAGGCCTAGGAAGGCCAGTCCGGCATGGAAGAGGATGGCGATTACCACGATGAGGGTGGTCCACGTCAGTAGTGGGGGCATGGCGTTGGGGAGGATCGTGCGGAACATGATCCGCAGATCGCCGCACCCGATGGCCCGGGAGGCCTTTACGAACTCCATTTCGCGCAGCCGCAGGAATTCTGCTCTGGTTAGGCGGGCCGCTCCTGGCCACAGTGTCAGGCCGATGGCCAGGGTCTCGTTCCGAGTCCCTGGCCCGAGCAGGAAGATGACGACCAGTGCGAAGAGCAGGGATGGCATCACCTGGAAGATCTCGGTGAAGCGCATGAGGAGGGTGTCGATCCACCTCCCGAAGTACCCGGCCAGACTGCCCACCATCAGTCCGAAGGTCATGGTCATGAGCGCGGTCACCGCGGCAACCAAGAGGGTGGTTCGGCCTCCGGTGAGGATGCCGGCCAGGATGTCCCGCCCGAGATAGTCGGTGCCGAACAGGGGTCCCAGATCGTCGCCTGGCCCCAGGAACGGCGGGGCCACCATCTTTTTAGCGGATACCCCGTAGAGACTCGGCCCGAAAACGGTGACCAGGACGATGAGCGTGAATACGACTAGGCCTAATACCGCCGCTTTGTTCCGAAGGAACATGCGGACGGCGCCCCGCCCGCCGGTTTCGACCGGTTCGATGGCGATACCGAAGTCGGTCATCGGGACCCTCCGACACGTATCCGGGGGTCGATGAGCCGGTAGGTGAGGTCGGTGAGCAGGTTGGCCACGATGGTCATGGCTGCCGAGAAGATCATGATTCCGAGCAGTAGCGGACTGTCGCGGTGGAAGATCGCGTTGACGGCCAGCCGTCCGATTCCGGGCCAGCCGAACACGAACTCGACCAGCAGGGCACCCGAGAGGAGGTTTGCGACCTGCAGGCCAACCGAGGTGACCACGGGGATCACGGCGTTGCGCAGGGCGTGCTTGTAGACCACGACCCGCTCGTGGGCGCCCTTGGCCCGGGCGGTGCGGATGTAGTCGGACTCGAGCACCTCGAGCATCGAGGCTCGGGCCAGCCGGGAGTAGATGGCCAGGTAGATGAAGCCGAGACTGGCTGCTGGGAGTACTAGATGTTGGAACAAGTCGACGGCCTCACCGAACCAGTTGCCGTCGTAGCGGACGTCCTCGATACCACTTACCGGCAGGATGTTGAACGGGTGGCCTGCGGCGAAGACGACGATCATCATGAGGGCCGACCAGAAGACAGGGGTAGCGAAACCAAGGAGGCTGACGATTGTCACGCCGTGTGAGGCTGGACTCTCCGGCCGGCGAGCGGTGAACACCCCGAGGGCTACGCCGACCACTACCGCGAAGAGCAGCGACGTGCTGGCCAGCAGCACCGTTGCGAAGAGACGGTCCAGGATCAGGCCCAGAACCGGTTGGTTGAAGTAGGTGGACTGACCCAGGTCCAGCTGGGCCACCTGGCCGATGTAGGCCCCGAGCTGGACCAGTAGTGGGCGGTCCAGCCCGTACTGGGACCTGATCTTGGCCAGGAACTCGGGGTCGCCGGTGCCCTGCTCTATGCCCAGGTAAACAGCAGCGTCGCCCGGGGCCAACTGGATCAGGAAGAAGACCACGACCACGACTGCCAGTAGCAGTCCCATCGCTAGTCCCAATCTGATCCCAATGGCCCGGGCGAGTGCTGTCACCTCATCTCGTTGTGTTTTTCTTGGCCTTTCAGCGGTTTCCTACCGGTCTAGCCAGACGTTTTCCATGGCTGAGAGGTTGCCCCACGGACCGGTTGGCAGGTTCATCACATCCGGTTGCCTGGCTCCGAAGATCGGCAAGGCGTTGATGTTGTAGAACGGCAACTCGATTGCGGTGATCTCCTGGAACTCGTCGTAAAGCGCCTTCCGGGCGTCGAAGTCCGCTTCGGCTGCCGCGGCGTAGAGCAACTCGTCCACCCGTTCATTGCAGTAGGCCGAGTTGTTGACGAAGAAGGAAACCTTGATGTTGTCGCATACGTAGGCCCGCTGCACGCCGATGACCGGATCGCCCCAGTTGAAGTAGGCGGTCATGGTCATCTGCCAGGCGTCTGGGCCACCGAAGAAGATACCGACCCACGCGCCCGCGTCAGCCGAGTTGACGACCTCTACGTCGACCCCGACCTCACTTAGTGCCGCGGCGATGTATTCGGCCACGTTGCGCTGTTGCTCGTTCGGGCCCGGGATGTAATGGATTCTCAACTCCAGGCCATCGGCGTAGCCGGCTTCGGCCAGCAGTTCGCGTGCCTTGTCCAGATCCACGTCGTAGCGCTCCACGTTCGGGTTGTAGAACGGGCTGTCCGGGTAGATGCCACCCAGCAACTCCGTGGTCATGCCCTGATGCAAGGTGTTGATCACGTAGTCCCTGTCGATGGTGTAGGCGATGGCTTGCCGCACCCGAAGGTCGCTCATGACGTCGTTGGCCATATTGAACTGCAGGTGGTTCAACGCACCGACACCTCCCGCGTACGGAATGGAGACCACGTCCGGGTTGTTGAGAACCTTCTGTTCGTTGAGGACACTGGCGTACCCCGCCGTGTCGTATTCGCCGCTTTCCAAGCCCAGCAGTGCCGCGTCCTCGTCGGGGACGATGACGTAGATGATGCTGTCGAGGTAGGGGCGATCGGGGATGAAGAAGTCCTCATAGGCCTCGAGCACGATTTTTTGCGTGGCGTCCCACTCTTTGAGAACGAACGGGCCCGACCCGACGGCGATCAGATCGCCCTCCAAGGAGGCCGTGTTGTTCGGGTGGCCTGTCATCTCGCCGATCGGCGTGCCGTCATCCATGATGTGCTTTGGCATTATCGGCATCAGTACATCCGACATGGCGATCCACAGCGCAGGGTGTGGAGTGGCCAGGTTGAGCACCACCGTGAGGTCATCGGGTGTGTCGATCGAGTCAAGCGCTCCCCACATCCCGGTGAAGGGGTGGTTGTTCTTGACTACCTCGATTGAGAACTTCACGTCGGCCGATGTGATCGGTACCCCATCGTGGAACGTGGCTCCCTCCACCAGGTGGAGAGTGACCGTCAGCGCATCGTCGGAGACCTCCCATGACTCGGCCAGGTACGGCTGGGGCTGCCAGTTGGCGTCCAGATGTACCAGCGGAGCGAAGATCTTCGAACTTGGGTTGCCGATCGCGACCCCGGATTTCACTCCGTGGTTGATGCCCGTTCCTACCTGGGTGCTGGCCTGTACCAGCGTCCCGCCGGACTTGGGTTGCGGTGGCGTGTAGGTGGTGTCGACTCCTCCGGCGATGATCGCAGCGATCGCCGCATCGGCGATAGCCCGGGCGTCTCCGGCGTCAACCCCATCGTTGAACTCGATGACGAGGCCACCGTTGCCCAGGTTGATGTCGTGGGCTTCGCCACCCAGGTCGCCGGCGGCGATGCCGTCGACGATTCCCTGGAGGACAACCTCCCACTTGTAGACCTGTGAGGCGACCACCATGTCCTCGCCCAACGCTGTCTGGTTCGACTGGGTGCCGAACCACTTAGCGCCGTGCTCAGCGGCCACTCCGGTCGCCCCGACCACCATCTGCGCGGTGCCGGTCAAGATGTCGGCCCGGTTGGCGATATGGGCCTGCGCGGCCTCGGCAGCCAGCGCCACATCGGAGAACGACATGATGTAGTTCACGTTCACCGACACACCCTGATCCTGAGCAGCCGCCCCGGCCACGAACCCGTCCACGTACAACTTGGCGTCACCGACCTCGATCGGACCGACCACACCAATGGTCCGGGAGGTGGTCATGGCGGCCGCCATGGCCCCCATCACATAACCACCCTGATCCGACGACGCGGTGTACGCCGACACGTTGTCCAAACCGAACGTGTCACCCGAGGTACCCCAGGCGAATGCGGTGTCCGGGAAGTCAGGTGCCATTTCGGAAAGGAACCCGCCGTACTGTGAACCGTGGGCGATCACCAGGTCGTAACCGTCCTCGGCGTAGCCGCGGACCGCGGCCGCCGCGTCGTCCACAATGAACGTCCCGTCGGTTATTGAGATCTCATCCACCCCGGAAAGGGCATTCACCCCGTCCACGATGCTCTGTGAGAAAGCCAGATCGTTGCTTGCACTCGGTGCCACAACAGCAATCCGAATCCCTTCTGCTGCAGTTGTTGCGGCTAGGACTTCACCGGCAGCAGTAACGGTTGCCGCCAGGCTGGGTGCTCCGCCCACCACCTCGTGGACGTAGACCGGCTTGGCCGGCGACCCGGCGCCTGAGTAGGTCAACTCTCCGGTTGCGCCGACGATGCCTGCTCCTTGGGCGATTGCCGCGCCCAAGGTGCCTGGGTCCATGGACCCAGTGCGGATGTAAGCATCGATGGCCACGGCGATGGCGTCGACGGCGAGACCGCCGAAGGAGGCGTTCTCAAGGGGGCGGCCATTGGCCGCTTCGAAACTGTCGGCGAGAGCCTTGATGCGACTCCCCTCCGCCGGGAACGAGTGAGTTGTGTGGAAGAAGCCCTCAACGCCGTCGGTGAAGTAACCACCGGTGGCCTCAAACGCGTCGGTGATCAGGTAGCGGGTGTCCACACCTGCCGCGTCCAACTGGCCGCGCAGTACCGCTGCCTGGAACGACAGCATTGCCGAGTAGACGACGTCGGGCTGTTCACCAGCCGCGGCCATTTCGTTGGCCTGGGTGGAGAAGTCCATGTCGTCGATCGGCACGAAGTTGTAGTCGTTGATCACGGTGCCGCCACCGGCCTCAAAGACTTCAGTGAAGATTTCCGGGTTGTACCCGAAATACGGCCCAGGGGCCGAGAAGGTTACCGCGGTGCTCCAACCCCGGTTGAGGGCGAATTCTGCGGCTGCTGTCGCCTGGGCCGTGTCGTCGAAGGCGACGAGGAAGGACAGGGCATCGGGATCAGCGAGCAACGGCTCGGTCGAGGCCACGAAGAGAACCGGGATCTGGCCGGCCGTGACCTGCAGTAGTGGTTCGCCAAAGTCTGGGAACGGTGGGCCGAGGATGACCGACACACCGGCGTCAATCAGGTCTTGGCCTGCTCGCTGGGTGACTTCCGGATCACCTTCGATGTTCTGGATCGTTAGCTCGACCATGGTGCCCGTTGGGCTATCGCAGTACATCAGGTCGGTGGCCAGCACCCGGTCGATGTCAAAGCCGGCAGAAGTGTCGATCCCGCCGGAACAGTTGATCAACTCGACGAAGTGGGTCGCCGCCTCACTTGCCGGGATGTCGGCGAAGCCTCCGAGGTCTGAGAAGTCGGCCGCAAACCCCAACTTGAAGGAATCGCCCGCCGGAGCAGCCGCGCCTGCGGCGAAGCCGATGCTCATGTCGATGAACTCGTTGGTCATGAGGTCATCAACGCT
>Ga0209228_1000169_pt1 | contig 31922 bp, 33 predicted proteins | sample METZYME_3_150m_FD_187547 | JGI IMG/M metagenome (GOLD analysis project Ga0209228, IMG submission 187547) | Marine microbial communities from oxygen minimum zone in mesopelagic equatorial Pacific - METZYME_3_150m (SPAdes) (version 2) | ecosystem: Environmental > Aquatic > Marine > Oceanic...
TGTGCCATTTGTGTTGGCCAATGCCGACTTAGACAAAGAATTTTTAGCAGGTGCTGAGGATGTTGGGTTAACCACCCTAAAAGGTCATCGTTCAGTCGGGGGAATGCGAGCGAGTATCTATAATGCCATGCCTGAAACTGGCGTTGATGCTCTGATTGATTATATGAAGGATTTTGAAAAGCGTAAGGCCTAAGAGTTATATTTTGATCTATGGGTATTTTATATTATCTGTCTGATTCATTACGGTGTTGTTAGAAAAAGTACGGGTAGTGCTAAATGATATTAAAGAAGAAGACTTTGAAAACGTTTTTAAAAGGCACAATCGTCTGGCTCGAGCCACGCGAGCTGCTATAGAGACAATGAACTTAACAATGGTTGATCCTGATAGCCCTCCTGGCAGTGCTACAGGTTGTTTCGTTCCTGAGGGTCTTGATGGTGGAAAACTGGGTAAAAGCCTGCGGGACGATTTTGGTGTCACCCTTGCCGGTGGACAAGATCAAGGGGTAGCAGCAACACAAGAAATTCTCTTGGAAGGTTATTGACTTAAATAAAGAATAAAATCTTTTTTTATAAAAAACATAAAAATAATGGGAGTTGTGGAATGAAAGTTCTTGTTGCAGACAATCTTTCAAGCTTGGGGGTCGACATTCTAAAGCAAGAGTCTGATATCGATGTCGACGTCAATACTGGTTTACCCAAAGAGGAACTGATACAGATAATTCCTTCTTACGATGGACTAATCGTCCGCAGTGCGACAAAGGTAACTCCCGATGTAATTGAAGCGGCAACAAACCTCAAAGTTATCGGGCGAGCAGGTATAGGCGTAGATAATATTGACGTAGCCGTTGCAGGAAAGAAAGGTATCATTGTAATGAATACTCCTGAAGGCAATGTTATCACCACCGCAGAACATACAATGGCACTCATGCTATCAATGTCACGCAATATCCCACAAGCGCGCTCTATGCTCAAAGACCAAAAAACTTGGGCTCCAAAAAAATTCATGGGCAAAGAACTTCATAGTAAGACTTTAGGGATTGTTGGTTTAGGTAGGATTGGAACTATAGTTGCTGAACGTGCAAAAGGATTTTATATGAAAGTTTTGGTCCATGATCCTTTTATTTCTAAAGAACATGCAGAAAAAATTGGTGTAGAAGTAGTTGATTTCCCGACTCTTTTAAAACAATCAGACTACATATCTCTGCACACACCCTCACTCGATGGCAAACCTTTATTAAGTACTAAAGAGTTTGGCATGGCTAAACCTGGGATTCGTATAGTCAACTGCGCACGTGGAAACCTTATTGATGACAATGCACTGATCGAAGCAATTAAATCAAAACAAGTAGCGCAAGCGGCCCTTGATGTATACACAAAGGAACCATTATCGCCAGATAGCCCACTGCTAAACGTAGATGAGATTATCTGCACCCCCCATCTAGGCGCATCGACCGAAGAAGCTCAAGAAAAAGTTGCAATTGCTGTTGCAGATCAAATTGTTGATTTTCTTAAAAATGGGAACATCCGCAACGCAGTCAACATGCCATCTATTGATGCAGACACCCTAAGTAAAATCCAACCCTATTTAAAACTAGGAGAGGACTTGGGAGTTTTTATTTCTCAAATTCTAGACAAACCTCTTACTGGCGTAGAAGTCCAATACAATGGAGAAGTCGCCGAACAAAGAGTGGACCCCATTACAATATCAGTTTTAAAAGGTCTGCTCACCCGCAATATTGAAGGCATCAATATGGTTAATGCCCCTTTTATTGCGAAAGATCGAGGAATCGAGGTTAAAGAATCCAAAAGCACAGAAGTCCATGAATACACAAGCACCATAACCGTTACTGCAAAAACTAGTGACGGGGAGCGCAGTGTAACCGGTTCAGTCTTCGGAAAAGGAGACTCAAGAATTGTTCAATTCAACGAGTTTCATTTCGAAGCTTTACTTTCAAAGCACATGCTTGTGCTTACCAACATCGATGTTCCGGGAGTTATAGGAAAACTAGGAAGTGTTTTAGGATCTAGCAATATCAATATTGCCGGATTTCATTTAGGCCGAATTAAAGAGGGTGATAAGGCTGTGGCTGTTGTCAATATTGACTCACAACCTAACAACAAAACGATTGAGGCACTGCGCGAAATTGCAGGAGTCTTAAATGTTAGTAAGGTTGCTTTGTAGATCCAAAACAACCAAAAGTTTCAATTCAAAAAAAATAGTGCAAAATAAAATATAACTTGTGCTTTTTTGCTCTCATTTCGTCATTGGTATTTTTCTATTAGTTTTACTCCTTGCTACTATCTTGAGCTGGTCCTTCTGAAGAGTTGTCTGCGTTGTCCTTTATTTCTTCTACTCCAAACACCTTAGCAATAATTTTATTTGTCTCATCAAGGCCAAGAATATTATAGACCGCATTAGCTGATTTAAAATGAGAGCTGGTAAATAAGCTGAGAACTTTTTTACTTGAATAACCAAGCATCATAAACTCATGAGCATAGTTCTCTGCAACGAGTCGCAAAGTATCCTCATCCGCATCTTCGTCACCTGTAGGTGGTCCTGCATCAGGATCAATATCATCCTGAACCTCATATACATAAATGATATGGTACCCAAATTCTGTTTTAACCGGTCCAACAATTGCTCCTTCATCAGCCGAGAAGGCTGCTACTTCAAACGGGCGCACCATTGCACCCTTGCCAAACCAGCCAAGGTCTCCTCCTCTTTTCTTAGATGGGCACTCGCTAAACTCCTCGGCTAATTTAGAAAATTCTGCACCATCATCTATTTTCTTTTTTATTTCGTCAGCTAATTCTTTGCTTCCAACCAGAATATGTCTTGCTTGTACCTTCTTAACTTTTCTTTCCTTGTTGGCCATTGAAAACTTCCTATTTTAAATATACGACCGTTCAATAAAAGCAGATTCTAAAGGACTTGCCTTAACAATTCAATCAGTTCATCTTGTTAGCACAGCATTTTTTATATTTTTTTCCAGAACCACAAGGACAAGAATCATTTGGCTTAACCTTATCTTCGAACACCGGTATTTTAGGACCCGATTTTAGCAAGTCTTCCCCTATCGATTTGGTTTGCTTATATCTTTTTTTAAAAGTTTCAAAAAGGTCTGGATAAGTCTGATTAAGTCCCAAAAGAATTTCGCTCTCCTTGGCAACTAATTTACCATCTGCTTCTGCCCTCTTATTTTCATCAAAATAATACGTATATGTAAAGATAGGTTTAAGTCTTTTATCATCTAACTCAAATGGATAAAAAACCAAATTCACATCACGGTTATCGATTCGCGGATCAAGCTCGTAACTGTCTTCAGCGAAATATTTTTCTTCCTCACATGCAAAGTTGAGGTTCTCGTTGTTCCGAGGAAAGCACTCCATATAGTTTACGTACCTTCCTGACTCAAGCACAAGATAAGACTTTGGATCTTTTTCTCCAAAGGCCTTTGCCTCTGTATATCTTTGCTTAAATAAAACCAATAGTTCCTTCGGAAGATTTTTTACAAAACCCTTTATTATCTCAGATTGGACCTTAGTATATTTTTTTTGATTTGGAAGTTGCCCCTGAGTCTTATCAAAGTTGAGAAGAAAATTGATCTGGTTGTCCGGGTTGTCCTGTTGAGAAAATGATAAGGTAACATGCTGGCAGTCACAAAAAGGGTTAGTGCAATAATAATCCTCGAGAACGTAGGTATGCTCGTAACCTTCTTCTTCAAACCTATATGGAATTATCGAGTTTAGGCTTTCCTGCTCATTAATTACTCTATATGACTCGATGATGCTTCTCCTTAAAAAGAAAATTTTTAGAAATTATTTTAGCTGATGTCACGGACAGCTCTAATTGCATCTTTAGTAATATCTTCCTTATGATTACTATTTGCATGACCATATCTGAAATAAAAAATACACGCCGTTCCATGAGGACGTTCATCGGAAGTCCACGAAGTAAAACCTCCTCCAGGAGAAAACGCTTGGTCAATAAAGATTTCAAATCGATCCATATCGCGTATATGAACATCTTCATCAAACAAAGACTCGGCTTCATCTAAGTTTGGCATCCGCCAATTCACATAACCTGCGAATTTCTTATTATTTAATGACTTTATATAGTCTTCTGCCATAAACCAATTACACCATTTACTAGTATCCTGATAGGAATCTGTTTGATTCCACATCAAATTAGTTTCTTTATCAGTTACCGTACCGTCACCATTGTCAAAAAACCTTTTTTCATCCGCCAATATCAAATCTCCTTCTAGCTGTCACTAGCTCAAAAAATTACATGCCGTTACAAAAGACCGTCTTCTTTAAGGATATCTCGAACAAGTCGACTTGCACCGCGAGACGTTCTATAAGCATCATCATAGGTCGTAACGCCTCTTCGGTATCCGAAACGTACAGCCTGAACTTTATTTCTAACTTCACTTGTCCAGCATAAAAACCCAAAACCGGGAGCAAAAATCTCATCCACAGGAACCTGTTTGCCCATATGATCTTTATTAGAACGTTTTTTATCATACAAGCTTCTAGCTTCTGTGGTATTTGGCATACGCCAGTTACTGTAACCTGCATATTTTTTTTTATTTAATTCTTTAGCATAATCACGTACCTGAATCCAACTCATCCATTTATTCGACAATTGATAAGTATCATATTTCATCCATACTAAACACTTAGAAGGCTCAAGAATAACACCATCCTTCCCCTCCTTAAATCTTGCCTGATCCAATGCAACCTCTTCAGTCATAACATCTTCCTTCAGGGTATGCCTTCTTCAAATAGTTTTACTATTAAAAACTTATTTTTCAAAAAACATCTAGTTTTGTGAACTACTTTTTAATCTCACGCACAGCCCGAACTCCATGACTGCGCAGTCCGTTCTGATGCCACTTAAAATCTCCATTATAAAATTGAAACCGAATAACGAGAGCTTTGTCAGTTTTATGTAGAGTTTTAGTCCAGCACGTTTGGCCAGCTCCTGGAGGAAATTCAGGAGCTAGTAATACAGTATCGCCATATTTATCAGTAACTGGATTACCAGGATCATATATCGTTTGCACCTCTTTTCGAGTCGGCATTCTCCAATCGGCGAAACCCGCAGATCTATGTTGATTTAAACTCGATACATAGTTTTTTGCCTCTGCCCAACTAATCCATTTATCCAATTCCAGGTATGAGTCAACCTCTTTCCACATAAGCTGTGTTTCGTTATCGGTCACTGTCCCGTCACCATTATTGACAAATCGGGGCTCGCCATCGGCTTCTTCTGCTTTAGATTTAAGCTGGCGGACTAGTCGAACCGCACTAGGAAATCCTTCATTCTCCTTAGCTAACCAATACTCGTAGGCCGACCTGAGATCATAACCCATAGCCGCTTTGGCACCACGAGTTTCACTTGTCCAAGTAGAAAAACCACACCCTGAAGGGAAAATTGGATTGAGGTGAATTTCTCCTCCTTCAACATCCGTATTGCTATATTCTCCGTCAAAAAGAAATTTTGCCTCTGAGGCATTAGGTACTCTCCAATTAGAATAACCGGCAAATTTTTTCTTATTCATTTCTTTGGCGTAATCTTGACTTTCGTGCCAAGTGATAATACGGCCCAACTCAATCCAAGTATCATTTTTAATCCACATGACTTGATTCGCCAGATCGGAGATAGTGCCATCTCCATTGTCAACAAAATCTGCCTTCTTGATTATTTTCTCAGCCATTTTATATAAATTTAATTCGGGTTCACTACCTTCTTTTGGGGCGGGTTGCTACCTTCTGAACCGGAGCTTTCCGACAACACCTAACTGCACCAAAGCTATATTCATCTACATAAACTTCTTTGCCCTCTGAAAAATCATATCGAGGTCTACGTGTTGAAGTATCTCCTCCCAACCAACTGACCTTAAACGCTCCCTCCGGAAAAACAGGGTCAAGGTGCAAGGTCGCTCCACCCTTGCCTGGGTTATCATGAGTTTCGTCGTACAATATTTTAGCCTCGTCGAAAAGGGGCAGTCGCCAATCATCAAATCCACCGATTTTACGTAGATTTTTTCTATCGGTATACTCAACCGCCTCGTGCCAATTAAAAAACTTTCCCTTATCCTGCCAAGAATCCTTCTTTAGCCAAAAAATATTTGTTTTTGTGTCAAGCACAACATGTGGTCCTTTTTCAACAAAACGCTTTGGTCCGTCATCCACTTTGACTGGAGCGTCCCCCTTAACTTTCTCGAGTTCCTCACCCATAGCTTTCCTAGCCTTACAAAATTGTTTTTTTAGTCCCCAGTATAACCTATCTCGACGTTTCCTTCGTCAACGTCAACAATTACAGGAACGATATACTTTCCCTCGGTGTATTCAAGTAACTTTTCCAAACCATGAGAATTTGTGTCAACGTTAACGTATACAAACGCACGGTTCATTTTTTTAAAATCATCACGCGCCTTGCGAGTATGCGGGCAGTCTTCTTTCCCAAAAATCATGTAATGAGACATATTTTTTAAATCTCTTTATCGATAGGCTTAAGGGTTTATCGTTCAAACTTTTTAGTATCTTTACGCCACTCTGGTTCGTAGTCCTCTCGGTCCCCAGCATCTCGAACAACCCGAGCGTGTGAGTACTCGTTATCCTTGTGCTCCCACATTTCATTCCCTGTGATATAACTAAACTTTTCAGCATATTGATGATAATCTGGCTTTTCTACATAAGTCCAGGTGTTGTGACCCCCACCCTCAGCAAAAAGCTCATCAACATGGATTTCAGCACCATCTTTATCTATGTTACTTTTGATGAAAGAGAACATTGTTTTAGCCTCTTCGGTACTGCATAGGCGCCAGTCATCGAATCCGGCAAATTGTTTTTCATTTAAAGATTCGCAGTAATCCTGTGCTTCAAACCAGTTAATGCCATATTTAAACTCTGCGTAAGAATCCGACTGAGCCCACATCAGATTACTGCGCGTATCACTAATAGTCCCATCCCCATTATCAACAAAAACGGGAACATCCTCTTCAGCTAACTCATCTTCATCTCCCTCTTCCTCATCGCCCCACTCTTCTTCACCAAGCCACTCGGTATTCAACTCTTCATTCTCTTGACCGAGCACACCTTCGGAATCCTCTTCTGGTTCCTGCTCTCCCTTTAATTCTTCATCAGACATAGTAACGCCCCCTTACACACGTCTTATTTTTTTATACTTACAAAGATCAAACATTATTAACATCTATTTATAAGTCTCTAGCAAGTCTAGCAGCAGTACCTGTAGTGGATACTGACTTATCAACACAAACCTCTTTACCCGTAGGATAATAGCTTTTCCAAGCATAGGAATCATATCGAGTTTCAGAAGTCCAGTAACTGCTCTCACCTCCTGCCTGATAATTAGACACCTTACGTTCTTTTCTTTGAGCCAAACTTAAAAATATTTTTTGGTATATTGTTTTATTTTTGAAAAGAGATCGAACTTCACTTTTTGTAGGGAGTCTCCAGTCATTATGACCAAGATAACTCTGCTCATTGCAGGCCTTCACGTAGGCATCTGCCTCATCCCAATTAAGCCATTTACCTAGTTCCTGCCTAGAATCGCGAATCGACCACTGCAAATCATTGTCAGTATCAGAAACTGTGCCGTCGCTGTTATCTTTATATGCGCACTCTGCTAAATCCACCAGGATATCCTCCTCATTACTTTTCACACCAAAATAGAGGATTAATCTTTACGAAATCAGCGTCTCAGTAAAAATCACGACTCCGATAAAGCAAATCCAGCCCCAAAGCCAATTGAATTTTCAGGGTTAACAGATACTAAACTACCATCGAAAAATTTCATTTTCAAGTCCAAACCCTTGAAAACCGAGCACTATACAGATGACCATTGTTTACTAAAATTAGCGCCACCCACCACCTTGTGTTATTTGATCTTTTACCTGCGGAACAGCAGTAATTTTAAGACGACTATTGTCAAACTCACCCCGCACAAAACGAACACTGGTATTGAGCTCATCGCCTGTCTCCTTATGTCCGCCCCGCCCACTATTAAAAGAATAACAATAAGCAGTCATCGTTCCTCGCGTGTGAGAGGTCCATGTATCGTAGCCACAACCAGCGGTAAAAACAGGATCAATATGAATATTATAACCATATTTATCTATGACCGACTTTTGTTTATCAAACAAGCTATGTGCTTCACGTTTATTAGGAAAGCGCCAATCATTATAACTGGCAAAAGACTCCGAATTTATTTTATCCAAGAACCTTTGTGCATGGAGATAGACTAAAAACTTTTTCAGTATCAAAAACGAGTCTTCTTGCATCCACATGAGATTGGTCCACGTATCGGTAACTGTACCATCTCCATTATCGATAAACCTTTGTTCGGCCATCTAGAAACTCCCATTAAAATTCAGTAGGGTAAGTAATATTTTATATTGATGGGAATAAAAAATACAAAAAAAAAGCCGAGAGGCCAAATGGCCCCTCGGCTAGAAATACTAAGAACGGTTTAACGGTCTCTTTCTTTTGCATGTCCCATATTGGAGAACAAGCCACGCTCGGTACCTTCAGGCATACCAAAACCAGGCTCAATGTAAGTTCCTGGTGTTACGTGATCCATATGGTAATCAACTTGGTAACTTTTTCCAGAACCAGGGTCCATCTTCCAGTCATGGAAAAAACTTCTATCTCGGCTCTGACAGTTTACAGAAACCAAGCCTGGACCCTTATTTTTAAATACGGTTCTTCTAGCGAGTGCATTTGCCTGATAACCACCTGGTGCTAATGTACGGGTCACGTCTTTTCCCCACCCATATCCAATAGGACCAACATTAAATACCAACTGGGTATCTTTTACTTCATCCAAGTTGTATGCAATCCATCCGGCGTTGTCACATATACCTTGCTGACCTGCAGCCAAGGTGGTTGTGGCAGCGCTAGAAATCGACGCAACAAACATGAACGCTACTGCTGCGGTTAAAGCTATAACTGTCTTCTTCATTAAGCTCCCCCTTTCAAAAAAAGCAGAATGGTCATAAAAATCTTTCGCCCTTATCCAAACATCCTTTTCCGGGTCTCTCAAAAAGCTACTAAACCCGTTTAAAATCCCAACATATTTGTTTAAGTGTAACAGACACCAAAAAAAATCCCCAAATTCTGCTAACAACTTAATATTTGTAAAGAAGATATCAAAAGCAAAAAAATAAGTCAAGCTCTAAACAAAAAACAAAAAAAAAACATAAAACCATCTAAAAACAACAACTTAGATGCATTTTTTCATTATTATAATCGCCTCCAATTCCCCAGATGATGATTATTTATTAAAAAATATTAATTTTTGAAAACTAAAAACGCTCCCGCTCAGATGACCAGGTTGCCATACTTGGAAACCAATCCAAAATAACACAAAATTATACGCAGAAGGGGGGAATGCCTTCTTCAACCCACTTTCCAACCTTATTATTTTTCATATTTTCTATATTCTTCAATGCCCCAGATGCCATAAGTTTTTGTGACTCATCAAATTTCTTTAAAATGTCTTCTGGAGAGTCAACCAGCACATTACCAAACTTGGGCTTGCACTTTAAGTTACCCACATCACAACAGGGTGTCATTTCTCCTGTTTGGAGAATTGTCATGATTTCAATAACACCACGAACAGCTGTACATTCAACTTTATAAATGTCCTTTGGAAAAGGTAAGGATGTCATATCTCGAACCCCTTCTGGACTAACATAAAACGAGGGAATCGCATTAACCGCAAACACAAAACCACCTGGGCAAGACACATAATTTTCAAGGTCGCCCATCCCATTCAGAAAATCATCTTCTCGGCACTGTGGGTTAGTTCCCATGGTTATGTTTAAACGATCGCAAAATCGATTAAGCAACTCCAAAACAGGAGCAAATTTTTTTTCGTTTTGACCGCTAAAAAAATTTAATAAAATATTTACCTGTCTTATCAAATCCTCCATGCTTTCGTATATTAAGTTTACAATTAAGCCATTTTGTAGCCGAATAATTTTTCCTAACAATGGTTTTTGTCTAGACTCCCAAACTGTTGGATAAAGAGTGATATCAATACGACCTCTTAATCTTGTTATATCTACTAAGCGTTCCCACCGTTTTGACTTTTCAGAGTTGATATCTAAATTGGTATGAAGTCGCACGTTACTAGATATTGTTCTAAATACTTTGTAGATTTCCACAATATGTGGGTTTTGTGAGGCCTCTCCACCTGTCAAGTTTATTTCTTTCTTTGCTAGATCTTTTAAGGGTGTTATCGAGCTAATTTTTTCTGCCATAAGTTCGGCAATATCTGGTGTCATATGCCAGTATTCCCTAGAATCTTCTAAAATAGGTTTTAGAGGTGAGTAGACATGGCAAAACCGACACTCATCCCGGACATATCGATTACAGCTTGCCTCGACAAAAATACTAAGCATAAAACCTCGTGAAATGAACGATAATCAAATTAGCAAGGGGTTGACGTTTACCTAAGCAAACAATATAAGCCGTTCAACCTCGCTACAACTAAATTTTAACGATTTAATATTATATCCATATTTTTACGTATAAAAAACAGTTGACCCCATTATAATGACTCGATAAGAACTTCAATAGAATAATTCAAAGAGTTTTAGTGGCGAAAATATTGAACATCAATCAATAAAACATATACCTATTTAATCTCACAATTAACTATAAAATTTTAAAAAATATAAAATGAGTTTAATGACAGCAAGACCTTCATGTGAGGGTTTATCAATTATAGATCCTTATTTTCTTGATATAGAAACGTACCCGGATTGGGGAAACATATTTGACAACCACAAATCTCTAAATTTGGAAATTGGTTTTGGAATGGGGGATTTTCTAATTGAAATGGCTATTAAAGAAACTCAAAGCAATTTTATAGGTATAGACTTTACAAAAAATGGCACCCTAAATTTATTAAATCGAATTAAAACTCTCCGCTTGAATAATATTCGCGTTATTTATGGCGATGCCAAAAAAAAACTTCCCACTCTATTCCAAGATGAACAGCTAGAGTCTATATACATAAACTTCCCTGATCCTTGGCCTAAAAGAAGACACATAAAGCTAAGGTTAATCAACCCTAGTTTTGCTAATTTAGTAGTACGAAAACTTACTGTTAAAGGCCGTCTCTATTTAGCGACTGATAGCGAGCAATACGCTCAAGAAATACTTGAATATTTTAATACAGAACCTTTATGTCAAAACATGTACTCCTCCGGATTTATGGAGTGTCGGAACAATTTACCTAAAACTAAATACGAAAAAAGCTTCATCTACGCAGGAGAAAAAACTTACTATTTAGAATATTCCCGATTAGTTATTGCAGACAAGTCTAAAAAAGAGGGCTGTAAAATACCACCTAAAGAAAAGAAAGTTCCTCAGGATATAAATATTCTAGAGCAATCCAAAAATAATGACACTCTTCTAACTGAAAAGTTTCAAAAAGAAGAAACTAAAGCTAAAGATGCCTGCGATCTTAAAAAAGTTGCTGACAGTATAGCTAAAGCAGGCGATAAGGAATGGGCTAAAAAAGTTTATAAAAAAGTGGAAGAAAAAGCTCGAGATAGTTTGGATTTTAATTGGCTTGCATACAGTATTTTCGAAGTGTTCGGGGATATAAATTGGGCTAAGAAAGTGTATAAACAATCTGAAAATAAGGCGGAAGGCAGCCTGGACTTTAATTGGCTTGCATACAGTATTTCCCAAACCATAGAGGACCATAACTGGGTAAAAAGGCTATACGAGGAAGCAGAGAATAAACCATGTAATATTCGTGAAATGTGTGACCTCGCTGATAGTGTTTTCGAGACACTCGGGGACTTAAATTGGGTTAAAAAAATTTATCGTTTGGCTGAGAAAAAGACCAACGAATATTCTGATTACTCTGAGCTTGCAGATTCCTTATACAAAAATCTAGGTGATAAGCAAAAAACTCAAGAACTATACAAAAAAGCAGAGAGCAAAATCAAAGTAATTAGCGACTTCTGCAGTCTCGCCGAATTAATACACAAAAATTTTAACGATAACAAATGGGCTTCAAGTCTATATCTTAAGGCAGAGAAAAAAGCCAGCGACAGCAATGACTTTTGCAGCCTTGCTGATAGCCTTTGCGAAAACTTAAGAGATAAAAAATGGGCTAAAGAGATATATAATAAAGCAGAAAAAAAATTAGTGCATAGCCATGAAGCGCGTTGGCTTGCTGAAAGCATATACAAAAAACTGGGCGAGATAGAGTTGGCAAAAAAAATCTACAATAAAGCCGAAGAAAAAGCCACGCACTTTTATGAGTTTCGTCGACTTGCTGAAAGTATTAGTGAACATCTTGGGGATAAAGAATGGGCCAATAAGATTTACAAAAAGGCCAGAGAAAAAGCAAGATATCGTTATGAGTTTGACTACCTTAGCAAAAAAACAACTTTAAAATTTTAGGCAAAGACCGATTAAAAAATTACACCCTAAATTTTAATGAGCTTAAACTTATCAGCGCAGTAGAGTTACGAAGAACTTTTTCCCCTTCTTCACTAAAGTCATTAATAACCAACTGCATACTACGTAGATTTTTTAGAGTTTTAGAATTAGCTAGATATCTAGCTCCATCATCCCCTATTCTATTTGACTTTAAATTTAAAGTTCTTAGATTGGAAAAAATCTCTGACTCTGCTATGGCTTTAACCCCCTCATCCCCAATATCATTTTGTGTCAAGTCCAACGCTCTGAGATTTCTAAGTTCTTCTTTTTGAGCTAGCGCCTGTGCTCCAACCTCTCTTATAAACTGCGCCTTAAGACTTAAGACTTGGCCATCTGGGCTTAGCCTATCGCGAATTAAATCATCTAATCTGTCTGAAGACATAAAGCTCCTCTCTAATCAACTTTAGCAAGGTTTAAAATTAACCTGTCCCTTGAATTTCTTTTGCAACAAAACCAAACTCGTCGTAAATATCCCAACCTTCGAGCAACATTTTTCGTGCATACTTGACCATCAGTTGGGCTTGGGAATGATTAGGACTCAATTCGAGCGCTTTTTTCAGATACTGTAAGCTTTGCTTAACATCCTTTATCTCGTCTCCGTAAACTTCAATTTGACGAGATTTGTCAATCAAGTCAGAAGCCCATTTGTAATAAATATCGGCAATCTGCTTTGGCGCGTTGTCCTTTACATGATCAACGATTTCTTCATCAGCTTGCAACGTATCTAGCATCTCAATTGCAGCCTCATATTGCTTAAGAGGAATCTCATAATCATCATCATTGACCTCAATAATCTGGCACCCAGCTTTATGTTGCGAATGCAATCCCACTGAACTCCTAACAACATTCCCCTGAATTCCTGCAATCAGTTCATGGTGGTACAATCCTCCCAAACTAAAATGTACGATTGAACTAAAGGCCTTATCTTGGTCTAGTTCTAAAGCCCTTTCAAACTCTGCCTTTGCCCCATCAATCTCCTCTAACTCTGCTAAAGCTTCCCCTAGGTTGTAATGATGGACACAATTTTCGGGTTCTTCTTCAATTTGCCGACGAAACTCCTCTACCTGTGCCTCAAGGTCAAATTCGACCTCTTCACCCTCTTCCTCAAATTCATCATTTTCCGGGGTCTCGGATCCAGATTCTTGGATACTCGTCGTATTTTGATCAGGTTGGCTTTCCTCCAAACTAGAAGAAAGTGGGGTTTTTTGGCTATCTAAAACTTGCTCATCCTCTTTCTCGCCTGCCTCGGACTCGCCATGCTCCAACCTCTGCTCGACGCCATAGGACTGGTATTTCCTCCCTGTTTTATCCTTCCAGGTTTTATCTTTACCATCCTCTTTTTTCACTTAAAATCTCCGTATAGTTTAAGAAAGAGAAACTATCCCTTCTTAATCAAATTTAATTAATCTCAGTTTCAGACTTAGCTTCAACTCCTGTTTCTGGTTCGTTTTCTGATTTGTTTTCTGATTTATTTTCGAGCTCAACACCTGATTCTTTTTCCAACACAACTTCTGACTCTGCTTTTAACGTACCTCTCACTGGTCGGACAACTGAAAGAGATGCCGATCCAGCAGCTTGATTCTTTTTTCCTTTCTTGATCCCCGGATATGCTTTTCCGCGCAGGAAGTTAACATGCCAGGCATATTCATCTTTGTGCTCTTCGCTAGTCCAAAAACAACAACTAGTGTATCCAAATATTGGATCCATATGGACTTCATTTGTTGTCCAATAATAAAACCAAGGAATACTTTTATCTTCTTCATACAAGGTCAGTAATTCTTTACGAGTAGGAAGCCTCCAGTCATTATAGCCGGCAAAATTTTGTTTATTCTTTTCCTCAACATAAAGTCGAGCAACTTCCCAGTTAGTCCATTCTTTTTTCTCTTGATAAGAGTCTTGCAGTTTCCACATTAATCCATGTTTCAAGTCTGTAACCGTACCGTTCTGGTTATTCTGATAGCGAGGATCGCCGGAAAGTTTAAGTGGGGGCTTGGGGGCCGTCATCGAGCGAATTTGATTCTCGAACAAAGAGTCACTTCCATGCGAAGACTCGCCTGCAAAGACTCTTTTCTCCGTTAGAAACACAGCGAATAAAATCATTATCAATACACAAAACAACCAAAGATAATTTAACTTGTTGATCTCTATTTTATGATTCACTTCCTAAAGTACTCCCGATTTAATAAACCTAGAATAAAACACCCTAAGAGCTTATGTCCAAATATATCTAATCTTCGGTCGGTGCCCAATCAGGTTCCCAGGAGAGCCCAATTCCAGCTGGATCTTTAAACTGGCCTGCTTCCTTACCTATAACGCCCCATTTCGCAACAAAGTTAAGGTCTGGATCAAATTTTTGGACACGTTGATTGATCGTATCCACCACAAATAAATACCCATAAGGATCAAGTGCCAACGAGGATGGACAGTTGAACTGCCCATCTCTTTTCCCCATTTCACCTATCGCCTGTTTAAAGTAACCATCTCGATCAAAGACCTGAAGTCGGTTTTGGCTCTTCTCAGCCACAATGATAGTGCCATCATTTTGCACAGCAATACCATTCGGGAAATTCAGTCTCCCCTCCTCAAATCCGTACTCGCCAAACTTTGATAAAAATTGTCCGTCTTCATTGAAAATTTGAATCCTCTGGTTATCTCTGTCGGCAACATAAATTTTCCCTTCCTTATCCAGGGCGATGCCTGTAGGGAACTTCATGAATCCATCAAAGTTACCTGGGAACCCAAAACCAAGTAAAAACTCCCCGTCGTCGTCATAGCGTTTAATATTGTGATTCGATGTGTCTACTACTAGGATTGTCCCTGTCGACTCAGCAATAATGTTTTCTGGTAAATAAAACTTTTCTTGTCCCCAACCTTCTTTTCCGACCTCCAAAATAAAGTCCCAATCCTCATCGAATTTTTGAATACGGTGGCAACCTGTATCCACTACCCAGATGTTTCCTTCAGCATCTACTGTAACTCCACTCGGTGCTTTAAACTCTCCCGGGTTATATGGCGGTCGCGTGCCACCTGAAGAGCCGAACTGAGAAATAAACTTCCCGTTACCATCAAATTTTTGAATACGATCATTTCCAGAGTCTGCAATCCAAACATATAACTTACTATGATCTATTTCAGGTTTTACCTCTTCTAGGTCAGTTTCTTCATATGCAACATCGAGAGCAGATTCATTATTTTTAACCATTTCTTTACTATCTATTTCTGCTGACATACAAAAATCTCCTGTTCCGTAAAAATCTTTTTAAAACAAAGGTCAAAAAATAAAAAGGCCCCGCAAGCGGGGCTCTTCTCTTTATCCCCCAAAGGGATTCTTCAACAAAATATAATCTGGCGAAAGTTTGAGGATCTGCTAACTGTTTACCCTAGAACCTTAAAAACGTCTCGGTGTGATACGCTTCTAATAGATCTTTATCGAACTAAAAGTTGCCTTACATCAAGAACCTGGTATTCAAAATCACAAGCCTTTTGGAGTTCTTCTAACCGCTCATTCCAGTTAGTTTTAAAGCTTTCCAAGCTCTCAGATTTGGGTTTCTTCTTCATTAATTCGACTTCCTTGTACAAGGGCTTCACCACATTCTTATGAACCTGCACAAGGGTATTCCTCAGCTTTAAAATACAGTCCTTGGTAACCTGTTCGCGAGTTACGCCATCTACCTTTTCTAACAAGCGTAAGAAGGCCTCGATAGTATTGATCTGCGTCATATAACTTTCTGTCAGCTTGTGGTCATACTTCAATCCGCAGTCAATATAGGCAGGCATGAGAAACATCCCCACATGGTGGTCAAACTTTACAGAAAGAGTAATAAGCTTCTGCAGATAGTCTACTTCCCTTAGATCTTCATCTTCTTCTTCACCATCAGCAAGTTCCTTAGTCGCTTTTTCCTTTTCTTCCAGCAGCTCCTTCTTGATTTTTTCAAGTTCTTCAAGATCTGATAAGGAATCTGCATCTATTACATCAGACGCCTCAGGATCTTTTTTTTCTTCTTCGTTTGCAGCGGTTTCTTGGTCACTCAAAGGATAGTCTCCTTAAAATCGGTGATAAAATTTAAACGCAACTCTATTAATTACAACATGCTTAGGGGTTAAGTACCGAGTATAGTCATTTCACCAATACGTGTCAAGGGGAACCGAGGGCCATGAATCTTAATGCAAGACATTGCTATTACTATAAGCAGCACCGCCTTTCATATGGCTATTGGCGAAAATATATCAAATCATACACTTGAACCGAGAATCAAATGCTTCGTTGACAGTCTAAATATCCTAATATAGTCTTGACTTATAAGACATTTATAACATTTCATCAAAAATAATTGACCATGGATCAAGAAGGACTTCCAGAATGAAAACGGCTTTGGTTTTTCCACCTCAATGGTATCCAAGTCAGCCCTATTTAGCTTTGCCAACGCTTAAGGCTTACCTTGAATCAAAGGGACATGAGGTGGATCAGTTCGACTTCAACGTCGAGAGTTACGATTTATTTTTATCCCGCGTTTATCTCGAACGTTGCATTAACAAAATCCAATCAAGGCTCTCAAAACAGGAGCAATCCAACGAGGATAGAGAAGCAGAACCTATACACCGACAAATTTTAGAAGACACGAATTATTTGGAAACTATCTTTTCAGAAATCAACGATGCAAAGCAAGTCTTGCGCGACGAAGAACGTTTTTTTCAGTTCGAAGAGTATAAAAACGCTTACACCACATTAAAAGTCGCGATGCAATTAATCTCTTATGCTCATTTTCCGAGCAAAATAGATCTAGATTCTTTTTTCATGAAAGGCAACCCGGAAGAAAACCTTCAAGGAATTCTTACTGCCACTCAAGACGCCACAAAAAATCCTTTTTTAGAACTTTACGAAAACGACCTACTCAAAAAGACCGATTGGAGGCAATATGGTTTGGTAGGTATTTCCATTATTCATGCAGGCCAGGTTATTCCAGGACTAACTCTAGCAAGAGTTCTAAGAGATCGCTACCCTCATCTCCATATTGTTATCGGTGGAAGTGTTTTTGCTCGACACCAAGATATTTTAGAGGATAAAAAAATATTATTTGATGAAATGTTTCATAGTATCGTTTTATTTGAAGGCGAGCATCCATTAGACCAACTGATCAATCAACTCAGAGATAGCAAACCATTAGATACTGTTCCAAATCTAATTTATATTAAAAATGGAGAAGTAATACGTAATGCATCAGCCAAAGCACTCTCATATGACCAATTAGCATGCCCAAACTTTGATGACCTCCCTTTAAGTAAATATCTAATGCCGTATCCGGTTTTGCCTTATATGGCCAGCAGAGGCTGCTACTGGGGTAAGTGTACCTTCTGCACTCATAGCTTTATTTACGATTCACATTATAGAAAGGAAAATGAAGAACGAGTCGCCGAAGAACTCGACTATCTTGGAAAAAAATATAAAACAAAATATTTCACATTCTCTGATGAAGCAATTTCTCCAAATGCGTTTGACCGTATGTCAAAAGCCATCCTTTCTCAAGGTGTAGAGATGCGAGCATTGGGTATGCTTAAGTTTGAATCGGATTCAGTAGAGACAGTCGAACTTTTTGAAAATATGTATAAAGCTGGATTCCTTATGTTGTTTTTCGGACTGGAAAGTGCGAATGACAGAATACTTTCCATTATTGAAAAAGGCTGTGATCAGGCAACAGAAAAAAGAGTTTTAGAAAATAGCTCCCTTGCCGGAATATGGAATCACCTTTACCTATTCTTCGGGTTCCCGACGGAAGAAAAACATGAAGCACAAGAAACTATTGACTTTACCGTTCAACATGGTGAATTGGGAGATGGCACTGTACACTCCGTTGGGCAGTCAGTTTTCTCTTTAGAAAAGGATTCTGCCATTTACCATAACCCAGCAAAGTTTCAGATAAATAAAATTTTACGAGACCCAAAACGAGATATGGCAATCATTTTTGATTACGAAATAGACAAGGGTATGTCGAAGGACGAAGTCTTGAATATTTATGAAAGTTTTGAAAAAATCATAGAGGCGAATTTCCCTTCACGTAGTATCTGGAACTATCTCTCGCGGGAACACTTCCTGTTGTATCTAGATCACTATGGGAGAGAAGAAATTTTGAATATGGCTCATCCCTTGGTTCAACATACCTGAAAAAACGCCTTCAACCCAGTACGTCGCGCCTTGACACCAACTATCTTATCTTCTAATATTAATGCCATCCTAAATTATGTTATGAACGGTTTGACAACTACTTACTGGAGTTTTATTAGACCATGAGCGCTGAGGAAGGCAAAGGAGGACCTGGCTGGACGACCATGAAAATAGACCCTGAGATATTTGAAGAGTTAGGGGTCCGTGATCCAGAAGAAATCAAGCGCGAGATGGAAATCTCAAAAAGAGTGCGCCAAGTCCGGAAAGAACTGAAGGACAAACCAGATGATATTGAGTTACAACTGGAATTGGGAAGACTTTTTATTGACGGAGGAGAGTTGGATGATGCAACCAAGCAGCTGAAGCAAGTAATAAGTCGTGACAACAAAAATGGACTTGCCTATAAGTTGTTAGGTACTGCATATGCCATGTCTAATCATGAAGACGAAGCGATACGAGAACTGACCCGCGCTTCAGAGGTACTTCCTGATGACCCTGAGGTTCATTTAAATTTAGGTGGTGTATTCATGCTCCAAGACATGTATGAAAGTGCCGCCCGCTCTTTCAAAAAGGTAGTTGAAATAGATCCAATGGATAGGTTAGGTTACGCTAATCTTGCCGCCGCCTACGATATGGACAAAAAATATGATGAGGAGATTCAAGTTCTCAAAAAGATTTTAATGTTTGCTCCTGAAGACATTGAACTTCGTTCTGCCTTAAGCACCGCCTATTTTAATTCAGAAAACTATGACGAAGCACTCAATCATGCGTTATGTGTAATAGAGCTCGATGAAAAAGATCCTCAAGCCTATTGTAATTTAGGAAGTTGCTACTCAGCACAAAACATGATCGATGAAGCAGTGAAGGCCTTTCAACAAGCCACCGAGATCGACCCAGACTATTCTTTACCTCATACGAATTTGGGTAGCTTATATGCAACGATTGGAAGAATTGAAAAAGCGATCAAAGAATTTAAACTGGCTACCAGCATGAATCAAAGTGATTCCCTCGCTTGGATGAATCTTTACAGTTGTTACAAAGAGGTCGGTCGAATGGAAGACGCGCAGGAAGCTTTCAGAAAATATGAAAGCCTAATGAGCGAGGGTTCGCAAACGGACAGCCAGACCAATATCCCTGGAGGCGTTTCACAGACCGGCCAGCTTGCTTCAGGTGAGAATATGGACACCGCCAACCCAGGCATGGAAGAACTTAAACCCTGACCCTAAATTGGCTGAGGAATAGATGTTATGAATTCTGAAGCCCACCTTCTACCTCTCGGCGATTTCAAACCTTCCGACGAATGGCAGACTCACGTTAATGAAATTTTTTATGGAATTCAGGGGCCGAGTATCCATGACCATTTTCAAACCTATGTAAGTCAGGACCATCGGTTAGCACATGCGTTGGCTGAAGACTATTTTGAGAAAGTCCTTAAGCAGGCTGACTGCAACCGATCACGCTTCATTATGGAGTGGGGTGTCGGAAATGGAAATCTGGCAGGCTGTTTTTTGAGTCACCTAAAATCGATCGACACAGATCAACAAGTATACCCCAACACACGTTATATCCTATGCGACTTCTCTATGGAAATTCTCAAGGGAGTGAGAAGAAACTCACGTCTAAAAAACCACCCTGGAAAATTCTTTACGATTCAGATTGATGCGAACCACATGGATTGTTTCCGCAAACAAACAATAAACAAAATTATTTCTAATGAAATTTGGGACGACCTCTCAACTAAAGTTTTGCTAAAGCGGGACGGATCCATTTATGAAGAATACATTCAGCCTTTAATTGATCCAGTAGCTTCAGGAATTAACACTGACGATGTAATCAAACCATTTAAAGAAAAACACCTTGGTTCGTTAAAAGATTACCCCCATATCTTACAATTTATCATCTGGGAAAGAACCTACCAAAGAGTTGTTATAGATGACTGGCCTCAAGTCGATGTTTTACAAGCACACATTGATCTTTTAGGCGACGAAATTCCCGTTCCCGTAAATATTGGAGCTTTGGCAACCCTAAAACATGCGCGGTACCTTCTCAGACAAGACGGGCTTGGATATACGGGGATGGATTATGGCATGTACTCAATGCGAGAGTTAAATTTTTCAGAGCGTCCATATTTCAATATCTATGGGGGACAATATACATTCATGGTGAATTTCGAACTATTGAACCATTGGGCTCACGCAGAAGGTTTTTCGTCGGTTGAGAAAGAACTCCAACACAGTTACGTAGGAAGACACTTACAGGATAGAGTCATTAGCTTAGTGGAGCTAGTCCAAACTCATCGTGACGCACCAAACATGCCTTCATGGGATCGAGATATACTGATGCTTAAAACATTAAACACCTTAAATAAGGCTTATAAAAGTCATTATGAGTCTAAAATGAAATATAAGGCTATGGAGGGTGCTCCAAGTCATCAACAAAAACAAATAAATGAACTCGTAGGCAAATTAAGCATCAATGGAGTTCCTGATACTGTAGCCTATGTAACTGAGAACGAAGTAATACAAGTCTCAGCGGATCTTGCCCGCTTAGGATACGATGAGCAACTATATGCGCCTCTTTTCCAAGGATCCACTGAACCTATTTCATTTGTTGTTATGAATTTAAGCTAAAGAAATATATTGTCCTATTTTCAAAAATTGAAATTTGCAGTCACAGCAAAAAATTCTCGGCTCCTTTTTTATGTAGATCTATAGGGAGGAGTACTATAACTAGCAGAACTTTACTCTTAATTTTTATTCTATCCGATGCTTAGTATTTTTGTCGAAGCCAGTTGTAACCGATACAACAGGGATGAATGCATAGATTGCCATGTTTATGAGCCATTGGCTGACATTCCCAAGTCTGATTGGCACATGACCCCAAATCAAGCTGAGCTCATGGCTACTAAAATTCAACAGATTGATACGTTGGGTGCTCTTGCACAACAGGAGATTAATCTAACCGGAGGCGAGGCCACGCAAAACCCCCATATTGTTGAAATTGTAAAGATTTTTCAATCCGTATCGCCCTCCGTATGTGTGCACACAAATCTAGAGATAAATTCAAAATCATCAAAACGTTGGTTGAGACTAGTTGAAATCGTGCAAGGGGGTGGGCGAGCAGATATTACCTTATACCCCACCGCCTGGGAAAAATTCCAAAAACCACTGATGAAAGAGCTGATCACTTTGCAAAATAGAATGATCACTAATATTATTTTTGAGAACCTAATCCAACTTCAAGAACAAACTCAACTACTTAAAAATTTTTTTAGCGAGCAAGGACAAAACTTCGAACATGTGGAAAAACTTCTCCAAGAATATAATGAAAAAGTTTCTTGGCTAATAAAAAATCAACCCGCGTGCGACGAGACAATTTACGAAACGCACATGGGTGGGACAGAGGCCTTCGCTCACGGAAAAAATTTTACTTTAGGCCTTAGTTTACTTCCGGCGTTCAAAGTAAATACAGAAGGGAAGCGATCTATGGCATCAATTCCTTTCCCTCAAAATCCTTACATCATTCATTGTCCTGCTGCAAGAGGCTCTATAGATATCATGACAGTGCTTCAAACAGGTGAAATGACTCCTTGTTGCGATGTGGGAAACCTAAAGTGTCAACCTAAGTTCGGCAACCTGCTAACCGATTCCCCTAATGAAATCATGACTAAGTTTAAAGAGTCAAGTAAAGTGATGATGTCAGGAATTTCAAAAAACCGAGCGAACTTAAAAGCCGGGGAACCGGGGAAGTGGGTCGAGGAAGGAATCCCCCCTTATTGTGGTTAATAATTTAGCAAACTTAATAGAAGGAAAGTCCTCGCTCTTCAAATCTTTACTTTAAGGAAAGGTAGTAGAAGAACAATAGAAAGATCGTCGTTAAATAAAATTAAAAAACCTGCCCTCACAAAACCTGTGCCGGTTACTCTAGTTGTAACTTTCGAAGAATTTAGACGGAAGGAAGTTCTTTCGAAGAACCCTCTTCATCTTCTTCATCCAAATAGTCGTCGTCCTCACCTATGAGAAGGTTAGGGTCTTCTACCTCAATCTGCTCATCTTCATCAATATCTTCTTCATTCGAAATAATAGGTAGCTCGTTCCATACAACTATTCTGGAATTTCCACGGTCAGCAATAAAAAGCTTGAATAAATACTCTGGGATAGGCTCCTCTGAAGTCTCATCTTCAGCATCATCTTCGGTAGAAGATTGATTTAAATCTCCTTCTGAGGCTTCTTGGGCTTCTTCTTCAGCATTCTCTTCAGGAGGGATCCACTCAGGATTTTCTTCTTCCTCCAACCACAATCCATAAGGGTCGTTCAAAGTCGAAGCATTAGCCTTGGCATGTCGATTATATTTGTTATCAAAAAAGTTAGTTTGCCCAAACACCATATCGGCTGGCTGCCCGTTTTCTGTCGGGATCTCCTTCCAGTACAAGACTCTATTGTTACCGCTATCTGAAACAAACAATCCCATCTTGCCTGCAACGACATCTCTTGGGAAATACATAGATTCTTGGGTAGCTCTATTTTCTCCTTTCCCCATATTTGGACTACGAGAAACAAAATCTTTTTGCCCAATCACTACGTCTGCTGGTTGTCCCGTATCACGTGGTAGGCTGTTCCAAATTAGGACTCTATTATTACCCTGATCAACAACAAAGATCTTGTCGCTTTCCTCGTCATAGAATACTCCCGTTGGGAAACTGAGTGTATCCTGCTGTACATTATCAAAATCCCCTCGATTTGCATCGCGCTCGTCCATACCTACTTGACCAAGAGAAATATCTGCATTCCAACCGTCGGAAAAAGGTGTTTTCTTCCAAATTAAAACTCGATGATTATCCTTATCTGCAACGAAAACATGTTGATCGTCCCCCGAACAAATTCCCGTAGGAAAAAATAGAGAACCTGAACCTACTAATCCCTGTCGATTAGCCTCATTTTCTTCTAAATTATCCTGCCCCATAACAAGGGTTGGTGGTTCCCCATCCTCAGATGGTATGCCATTCCATCGAGTTACGCGATGATTTCCACTATCAACCACATAAAGTTTACCTTCAATCACACAAAGCCCTGCAGGTAAAGACAGGGTGTCTTCCTCCGCTTTGCTGATAGTGAACCCATCCAAATTTTCATCTCCCAATCCAGAAGTCATTTCATCGAGTGTCGTCGAAAGGCCTCTATTTTCCATACAATCTGCAAAGTCCTCCTGACCAAGAACCACGTTCGAAGGTTCACCGTTTTCTTCTGGGAATTGATCCCAAACCAAAACACGGTGATTGCCAGCATCAGAAACAAAGAGCATGTCACCAAATTTACATACACCCTGAGGTGCAGAAAGCGTATTATCCCCAGGGTCATCAGCACCACGGTTCGACATAACCGTAGAAAAATCACCCTGGCCAATTATTAGATAAGCTCCCTTCTCAGGAACCTTTTCCTCAACAACTTCATCTAACTCGTCTACTTCATCGGATTCGTCTACCTCAAGCTCATCTAACTCTTCCTCTTCAGTCTCGACTAAATCTAAAGATTCATCCTCATTAGAATCTTCTTTATGTTCCTGATCTTCATCCGACATACCACGCTCCTCCAAACACAATTACGTATATGAACTTTTAAAAATTCGCCAATAAAGTATCCCCACCGCTAGTGGGAGAATTTTCTAGGGAAGTTACACTATGAACGATTCGAAGCTGTACATCAAGGTAAATGAAGTCTTTGCCACATAGATACTACTTTTCTTCCATTACGATCCCGCTCAGATCCATCCCATATAGCAAATGCTACTAGAATTGGTTGATCGTTTACAAACTGCTTATCCCATTTATTTAAAGAATCTAAGGTCCGATAAAGGACCACCGACCAATGACCATCTTTCCAGACACCTTTTCCAAATACATTTTGTTTTGTTCGCGGTTGAGGCGTAAGAGTCCCGAAACCCTCCGCATTCATTTCCTCAACAGGAACATCTCTAAATGGATTAAGGGCATCTACGGGGTTGACTTCACCACCGAAGATCATAGCATCAAGGTCCATCCCCTTGGTTGCATACTCAATATTCTCTTTAGTTTCAATTTCTGTCTGCCAGTCCGCACGCCACTGCCAAATATTAACCACTTTGGCCCGGTTACCCATACCAAAAAATGGCTCATTATGGCCGTGCGTGTGAAGCAGCACATCACCAAGAGCAAATTGCACGGCCACGGCATCCTTAAAGTCTTGGTGGCGGCTAGATGTACGATCTGGAACAGGATCATTCCACTCCAAACGGATAGCAACTGAATCGTCATTCAACGCCGATCGAATTTTAATATGACTAATGGGCCTTTTTCTTGCATTGAGCGGAAGAAGTCGTACTACTTTTTCAGGAATATCTTTCCACAACTCGTGGTGAGGATCGAGAACAAATTCATCATCAATCTTTTTAGAATGAAGGTCAATTTCATACCCCGATTTCTGGATACGATTCTTGTTAATTTTAGAGTTCAGAAACGCGGTTAAGTCCCAGCGTTCTTTGTCTGTTAAATGACCATAGTTTTTCATAGGAGTGCCGTCAATTCCCGTGGTCAGTGTCGAAAAAATATCAACTGGTTCATAGCCAAATTTATAAGCATTGGGATTCGTAAGGTCATAAACAAAAAGTCTGTGGTCCCATATATCAAAAAGGTCTGCAGCTTGCGAACCACCCCCTTTGAGATCAGTCCCATGGCAGCCTTGACACTGCATCTCTTGATACAGTTTTTCTCCAGATACGATCGCCTCCGTGGTAGCGGGCGGTGGTTTTCCAAAGTCAATCGCAGGTTGGGCGGTTTTATTTTTGAATCGATCAGAAAACCCCTTAATATATTCAACAACAGACCAAGTTTCCTCTTCACTAAGAGCATTCTTCCACCCAGGCATAGCCGTTCCAGGAACGCCTTTTTGAATAGTTCGAAAGATATCTTTATCGAGTGGAAGAGAACCAGGAGGGGTGGTGCGATGTTTAAAAATTCCTTTGCGAAAATCGCGTGGCCAAGGATAAAGATAGGCCGTGGCTTTACCACCCCCATTCCCATCAGCACCGTGGCAAAAAACGCACATGTGTTTATATACGGTCTGTCCCAAGGTAAACCGATCTGCACCAGGAGCAGTTTGACCGCTATGATGGTGCCTAGTTTTTTCAGGTGGAGTACCGTGCTTATTACCTGAATGCGCCCACACGAATGACTCTACTAACAAAAAATACAGCGTCACAATCCAAAAAAAGACTAGTTTGCTAGTTAGTATTCTGGGTGGGTGATCCAAGTGTGTAGACCTCTTCATTTCCATTCAATCCATCCTCTGAAATATCAACCCAAATATTTCTACAGTTTTTTCGGTAATCGAGACCCTTGCAATAAAATAACGGGTACTTGCTTGTAAAATAGATCACGGGGTTAGAAAAATAAACCGCATGGTGATCATACTGTGCCAATTCTATCGCTCGAGCCATATCTATTTCCTCTGAGGACGCTTTACGTGCAATTTTCCGAGTTACCATGTAGTCAAGCTTACCGTCCAAATTAAGGTCATAATATGTTGAGATAAGACCCGGAATACTCAAGACCTCCCAGCCTCTGTATGCAGGGTCCTTCCAGCCAGGTTCCTTCGGAATATCGTCAAGTGTATTTATTTCCATCAAATAATCGTTTGAAGTACTTTGACTTTCTGACTCAAAAACAAATATCAAAAAACAGCCGCTAATGAAAAAAACTAAAAACATGCTCTGCGCAAGTCTCATTTTATTTCTCCACCAGTTAAGAAAATCTCAGAAAAAACTATGTGAACGCTTCAAGCTCATATAACAACGCTAACACAGTTCTAAAAGCAATCAACCCCTGACCTAATATTTTTGTGCCCCTCTAAACAATGCATAAAAAAACAGATTTAAATATTTAAATCCAAAGAAGTTATCACCCATTCGTCGTCTAAATTTTATAAACTTATCATTGAATTAATGCCCCTTACCGGTGGGCAAAAAAAAGGGGCAAACCGCCCGAAATGGCGATTTGCCCCAAATTCCCTAAAATCTTAACGTTTTAATTACTTCATCAGATCTTCGCGGACGTATTTGATAACATCCCATATTTCTTTATCTTTAAGCTTCATTTTGGCCATGCCAGTTCCCTTGGAACCATTTTTAATAATCCAGAACATCTGGCCAGGGGAAACTTTCTTCATCGTTTTTGCGCAGGTAAAGTTACGTGGAGCTTTAGGGGATTTGAATGCAGCACCCAATTTCCCAGTTCCGTCACCTTTGTCACCATGACACATTTTACAGGCCATCGGCTTAGCGGTTTTATTGTAAATCTTTTTACCATTGGCTTTATTAGCCTTAGCGGTATTATCTTTTTTAGCGATTGTAGCTGGAGCAGACTTTGTCTTCCTCGGCTGTGGGCACTCGGCCTTTTTTGCAGCATACGCTGAACTTACCATACCGAATGTAAATATTGCGGCAATAAACAAAACTAACTGCTTTTTCATTGAATGCTCTCCTCTTTTAATAATTGTATAACTAATAACTCTAATAGAACCGCTAGCTTTCATCGAAAAACCTGCAAACCTAAAAGGCCCTACGCTCTAAAACCAATGCATCTATATAATAACGCCCTTAGGCGAAAAATATAAGTTTAGTTCCTCAAAGGTCGGCACACTATAATAATTCGCTTATCCTGTCAAGAAAAAGGCCTATCTATAGGCCATAACTTGCATAAGGGGAAAATAAGTAGCGCTTGGCTCCCTAGAGATTTCAACTTATTGTTACAGACCCAAAAAATAAAAAATTAAAAAAAACCTTCTCAAACCAGGTATATTCTTTTAATTCAATATTTTATGTCTAGGCCCCCTTGTTAATTCCCCCAGAAAAACCAGTTTTTTCTTGCCCATCATCATTGAGAAAGGTTAGGATGCAAACTCCTCAGTGTAACTAAAAGGACTTTTCTATCTGATGTTAGACCACGAGGCTCTGTGTTATTAATACTAGCAATCCATAGACCTCTCCAAAAGATGGGATAAGGACACCGATCCTCAAAATTCCATCACTAGAATCCCGGGCTTGAAAAATAACGGTAATAAATTAAGGGGTCTTGCTGAGGATCATTTATTTTAATTGCCACGATACTCTCAGGCTTGTATTAGCTAAACTTTTTGAATTTTACTAATTATTTCTCTCATAGCCTCATACAGGTTTTAGTTGGGAAGATTTTTTCACGAGGTAACATGAAATGAATATAAAAAAATACTTCGATCAATCCACTTGGAAAAAAGATCAAGATATTCATGAAAGTGGGGAGAAAAAACCTAAGTCCCCAAAATATTTGACGAAACTCGAGCAAATTCCCCAACTGAGTGAAACCGAAAAAAACGACTTAGAGAAAGTCAATGAGCAGTTCGTTTTCAGGACCAATGATTATTATCAATCACTCATAGATTGGAATGATCCTAATGATCCGATCCGTCGTATTGTAATGCCGGACATTCAAGAGCTGGACGACTGGGGACAATTGGATGCTTCCAATGAGGAAAAGTACACTAAAGTAAAAGGATTGGAACATAAATACACATCTACGGCTCTTCTCCTTGTTAACGAGGTTTGTGCAGCCTATTGTCGCTTTTGCTTCCGCAAGAGATTGTTTATGAACGAAAACGACGAAGTAACAAAAGATATTAGCGAAGGCTTGGAGTATATAAGGGAACATCCAGAAATAACTAATGTTTTACTGACCGGTGGGGATCCGATGATTATGTCCACCAGCAAGTTGGAGCCTATTATCAAACAAATTCGTGAGATCGACCATGTAAAAATCATCCGAATCGGAACCAAGATCCCAGCATTTAACCCACACAAAATCGTCAACGATCCCTCACTGCACGAAATGATTAAAAATTACAGCACCGATGAGAAAAAAATTTATATTATGGCTCATTTTAATCATCCAAGAGAGTTGACTGAAGTTGCCGTAAAAGGCTTAAACATGTTGATGCAGTCTGGAGCAACATTGGTAAACCAGACTCCTTTAATAAAGGGTGTGAATGACGACCCAGATGTTTTAGCAGAATTGTTCAATCGATTGTCCTTTATTGGCGTCCCGCCCTATTATGTTTTTCTCTGCCGACCAACGCTCGGAAATGAACCTTTCGCGCTTCCCCTTGAGGAAGGCTATAAGATTTTTGAGAAGGCGCGAAAAAAATGCTCCGGACTTGCAAAAAGGGCGCGGTTAGTAATGTCGCATGAGACTGGCAAAGTTGAGATGGTGGGGATGTTAGATGGTCAGGTTTTCTTTAAATATAACCGATCAGCCGATGCTGAAAACGATGGGAAGTTTCTTGTGTGCGAATCAAACCCTGATGCTTACTGGTTCGACGATTATGAAGAGGCGCAGAGTGCACTCCCAAGCGACTACTCAATAAAAACCTTGATTTCCAGTTAATACAACCCCCTCCCCTCAGATCCCCGAACCAAGTCACGGGTCGTTGCATATCTTTTGCAAAAAAGCTTAAGGGATTTAAGGAAAAAGCAGGTTTTTCTAAATTTATTTTTACAAGAAGGAGTTTTAGTTTTATGGCACGTCTGAGTGGGAAAAATATACTAATAATCATACCTAAAGATTATTACAATGAAGAAGAATTGGAAATCCCCTATGAGATTTTTAAAAAAGAAGACGCCAACATTATCATCGCCTCAGGAAAAATGAAGGAAGCTGTGGGAATGAAAACAGGACGTCGCATGCCAGATAGACTTATTGTAGATACAATGGAAGGAATTACAGGGGATAGCTACGTTACCGGTGGAACAGGAACAAGACAAATTAAGGCTGTTTTTCAAGGGGTGGTTGTCGTAGGTGGTACAGGAACACGAAAGTATCTCTGGGAAGATAAAATGGTACGCTTATTACTGACTGACCGCTACAAGAGTGAGTTTGTCGTAGCAGCTATAGGCCAAGGCATTGGATGTCTTGCCGAAGCAAACCTTGTGGAAGCTCTAGAAGTTCCTGTAAATGAGAGCACAGCAAAAAAACCATTCCTTAAAATTCTTGAAAAAGGGAAGGCTCTTTTAAGCGATGAAGAGTTAATTGTCTATGAAAGACTCGTAATAGGAAAAGATGCAACTGTAAGCCAGGCCTTTGCCGAGGCGGTAGTTAGTGAAGTGGAGAAAATAACTAAAATAAAATAGCTTATTTATACCTATTTGCAAAAAATAATAAAAGACACCTATCCTCCTGAAATATCTTCCCTCTCTTTTTTGGCTCTAATAATTTTCATCCTGATCTTAAGCGCATCGTTGAGTTGCTTAACGATGCGATCATTGGAGTCAGGGAAGTGAACTTTATCGTTAAACTCCTCTAAAGTTCGCTCCTCAAGAAGTTTACCAAAGGCTTCATCGCAAAAAGGTCTTGTCATTTGCATAATCCCATCAAAATAAATACTCAATTTTTCGTACTTATCCCAATTGTCTAAAATAAGTTTTCGGATGGTATCCCCTGCAGGAGAACCATCCTCTGACGTACGCCCAGATGGAGTTGGGTCTTGCATGACCTCATAGATGCTAAGCTTATATTCCGGTTCCATAATTTTTTTAAATCTAAATTAAATACGACTTAATATCTCAGCGAGAATCGATAGTCACTTTCATTCCAATACGGTCAATCGGGTTGTCCTTATCATCTCTAGGAGAGTCGACAATCTTATCCACAACGTCCATACCAGAAATTACCTTCCCAAAGGCTGTGTACTGACCGTCTAAAAAATCTGAATCTTTTACCACTACAAAAAATTGAGAACCCGCGCTGTCCGGGTCCTGTGAACGTGCCATGGAAACAATCCCCCTGGCATGCGTCTCATCATTAAATTCGGCTTCGATGGTATGACCCGGGCCACCCATTCCATGAGAGGAACGGTCCTCACTTTTAGTATTGGGATCTCCACCCTGAATCATAAAACCGGGTATTACCCGGTGAAAAATAGTATCGTTGTAAAAATCGCCATTTGCTAGGTTCTTAAAATTTTGAACATGACCAGGAGCCTTATCTTCCAAAAACTCAAATTCGATATTTCCGAGCGATGTTTCTATTACAGCAATCTCATTAGACATAACAGCTCCTAATATTTTTAATACAACAAATTATATTGTTAATTAATGACTACCGGTTTACAACTTTCACTTTCATTTCAATCCGCTCATTCGGGTTGTCTTTTCGATCACGGGAGGAATTAACTATTTTATCTGCCACATTCATTCCTGAGACGACTCTGCCGAATGCCGTATATTTACCATCAAGAAAACCTGATTTTTCCACCACAATAAAAAATTGTGACCCCCCACTATTAGGATCGCTTGAACGGGCCATCGAAAGAATACCCCTTTTATGAGGCGTATCATTGAACTCAGCCTTAATAGAATAACCCGGACCACCCATTCCATGGGTCGAACGATCCTTACTTTTGGTATTAGGGTCGCCTCCCTGAATCATGAAACCTGGGATTACTCGATGGAAAATGGTTCCATCATAAAATCCTTTCTTAGCCAAGTCCTTAAAGTTTTTTACATGACCAGGAGCCTTATCTTCAAAAAACACCACCTCTATTTTCCCAAGATTAGTTTCAATTACCGCAATCTCTTGAGCAGATACTGCCGGTGTTAACAATAGTACACTTAATAAAATAACCACTAGATTTTGGGACAAATCTTTCATCGTTTACTTTCCTCTTGGGTATAGGGTCAATGGAATTGAATCAGAACCAGAATCAGATGCATACTTCCTCAAGCAAAAGACTATCTAATTTTGGAATAGCGAGTGCGAGCAACAATTGTAAGTAATAGATAAATGATTGTCAAACGAGGCAAATTTAAAATAATATTGTTTAGAATAACTACCATCCCATAAATATTTTCTAGTTTTTAGAAAAACCTAAGAGTGCCACCGAATCTTCTAGATCACTATAACCACATCTCGAAGTGCACCTCATCAAGACTCGGGATAAAGTAAATTTAAGAATGAAATCCTCCATCAAAATAGATTACAGGATCATTAAGACTGAAGGCGCTCCTCACTTCCTGTACCCCGCTATTCTTTAAGTAAGCATTCTTCAAAGTTGATCCCATTGATTTTTATGGGGAAAAACAGCCACCACCCTTTCAAGATCGGACTACATAAACGGTTGACAGAGACATAACGATCGGAAATAATAGCTAAATCTATATTTATTAATCATTTATATAATACTTTCGGGGTCCCAAACATTTGGTT
>Ga0209228_1000172_pt1 | contig 31803 bp, 25 predicted proteins | sample METZYME_3_150m_FD_187547 | JGI IMG/M metagenome (GOLD analysis project Ga0209228, IMG submission 187547) | Marine microbial communities from oxygen minimum zone in mesopelagic equatorial Pacific - METZYME_3_150m (SPAdes) (version 2) | ecosystem: Environmental > Aquatic > Marine > Oceanic...
AGTGCTCGAGCGAGATATCGCACCAGCTATGGGCTCAACAGGTAAGAGTGCCGCAGGCGTCAGAGTTCAATTTACAACACCACCTAATATCAAACTTTCAATGTACTCTCTCCCGATTTATCGAGAGTTCAAAGAGCGGTACGGCTACGATATCGGATATCGGGATATCGGATATCTCCTACTTGTCCCGGATGATAGGTGGGATCAGCACATGGAATCTGTCGTGTTACAGCAGAGTTTAGGCGCTCCCGTTGAAGTTCTGGATCCAGTAGCGGCTCAAGATTATGTGTCGTTCGATTTCGAAGGACTCGCGGGTGCAACATACGGTCCCTGGGATGGCATAATTGATCCTCATATGGCTACAAACGCGTGGGTGGAAATGGGTAAACACCTAGGTGTCGAATACCACTTCAACAGCCCTGTCACTAAAATCGAGCGTCTTACCGAAGGCTGGGTGATCCATAGTCACAGTGGCAACAATACCTTCCATTGCGAGCAGATCGTGAACGCCACGGGCGCATGGTCAGCGGACGCCGGAAAGCTCGCCGGCCTTGAAGTACCGATCGGCCCAAAGCGCATACAGATCTTCTTGAGCGCTCCGATCGAGGATTCACGTATTTACCCGCTCACCATCGATCTTGCTACGGGAGTTTATCTCCGTAGTGAAGGAGACCGGATTCTGTTCGGTCTCGATAACCTTGATCAAGACTTTGGGTTCAGTGAAGGGATGGATTGGGACTGGATGGAGCATGTCCTTCTGACGGGAGTAGATCGCTTCCCATGGTGGGGTGACTTAGGAATCGATCGCAAGGGCAGTTGGTGGGGGTACTACGCGGTAAGCCCAGATAACAGCCCCGTCATAGGTATTAACCCCGGTGATTCAAAATGGGTAGACGCCTGTGGTTTTTCAGGGCATGGGATTATGCACGCACCCGCAACTGGCTTGGCTGTTTCCGAACTCATCCTTGATGGTCATGCACACACGCTCGAGATCGATGGGTTCCGGCACGACCGTTTCGGTGAAAATCTGGCAGTTGAAGGGAATATTTTTTAGGGCTGGCTGACCCCGACTTTATCTTTAGCTATCGATCTGACGCTGCTATAGCTGCCAGGATAGCTGCAACTGTAACATCCGTCCGGAACTCTATCAGCCTTCTCCCATGTTCCAGAGTCTGATCGACCGGTAAGAGATTAATGCTGTTGATCGAAGCTTTGTCCGCTGCAATGCGCTGCTGAAGTCTCACGTGCTGAGGGTTATCATTCATGATGATCGAAGTGATGTAGTAGTCATCATGAAGTCCTTCTAACCGAGGATCCTCATCGATTCCGAGTACATCTTTCTGGTACTCGACCACATCATCGTAATTGTAGTACTCTGGGATGTGGGCAATGACGATGCCTTGGCCGACCCAAGCCTTAGATAGCTCTTCTGCGACGGCCGCCATCCCCCGCTGGTTACCCCCACTATCTCCAATGAGAAAGATATCTTTGAAGCCCTGGGCTTTAAGGCTCGTCGCCATATCACGAAGCACCGCTTGAAAAGTTTCCTGTGAGAGGCGGATACCACCCGGTGTGCCAGCCCGCTCAGGGTTACCAGGCTCTATTGTTACAATCGGCGCGACCAACGCATTCCCGAGCCTCCTGGCGATAGCATCACCCATCACCGCAAGCACATGGTTATGCTTCCCAGTCGTCAGATAGGGACCGTTCTCCTCGATACCACCAGTCAAAATCAGCGCAGTCGTCTTCCCCTCTTTAAGAGCATCGCGCACTTCAAGCATCGTAAGCTCTTCAATCCAGACATTGTCGAGTGCCTCAATTGGGCGTGGGAAGGTCATCATGTCCTTTGCTGGAGACTCTTGTGCGCCCAGCTGTATAACGACCAGAACATACGAGAGCATTACAGGCACTGAAGCACGAAAAAATGTCTTCACGGTCTTTCCCTCCCCGATATGGTTCGGACCACCTCAATTGTGCTTCCTTCGGTGCACGAGCTGGTCTCTAAATAGATTCCCTCTATCATGACCTGGTCCCCAGCACCAAGGGTGCCGAGTTCCCCAGTCAGAGCATAAAGCAGTTCATCTTCGTCGCGAAATGTCAGACACGCCTCAAACTCTTCAGTGACCTGACCTTCTCTTCGGACCAAACCTTCCTGATTCGTTACGTGGAATGGATTCGATAGTCCGATTGGGCTAAAAACCCCATTGAGTGCAATCACATAGAGCGGTCGATCCCATGACGCCGAATCCGGGATCCTGATCTCACCCGACATATCGCCCCACTCTCCTTGAGCACCCTCGGCAAGTGTCTCAAAACCGGCATGAATCGCACCCACTGCAAGGTGGATGCGCGCAGCAAGAGGTAGGTTTTCTGAAGAAATCTGGACACGAGTACCCGGTGGACCACTAAGTGGGACCACGCTCTGTAACTGCCTCAGGGAATCAGGACTGACAAACCTTTGGGCAGCCCCAGAGTCCGCGGCAATCATCAACAGTACAAGCGCACCAGCAAGTGTGATCAGCTGGCTGCAAGAGCCTGGATTCATTTTTGACATTGAGTCCTCCTTCGGCCCACGATTCTATCTCTAAAGCGAACGACTGCTATTCAACCTTGGCCACAGCAAATGCAATCTTTGACGGTCCCTAGGCAATGCGCCAGCTTCACCTCCGTTTCAACACGGTCTCGGCAGAGGTCGGTGAGTATGAAATCTACTGTAACAACCAAAGATAGGTTGAGCCGACGAGGTTTCTTAGCAGCGGGTATCCCATTGCTTTGGGCTCCATTATTTGAGGAATTTTCCACGACCCGGATTTCTGTACGACATAAAGATCCGCGTCTTACTGCTCGTCCAAGACAGCCCTCTATGACTGCTCCACGAGGAGCAGTCACATTGGAGTCCGACAAAGGGCGGGGGGGGATACTCTATGTACCCGAGCGATACCAGCCGACAGCTCCTGCACCTCTCATCGTTGCCCTGCATGGCGGGGGCGGTCGAGCAAGATCCTGGGAGAGACTCTACGAACCGTGTGAGGAGCACGGTATTGTGCTGCTAGCACCGGAATCGAGGGGCCGAACATGGGACGCGATCCAAGGTATGTTCGGCCCTGATGTTGTTTTCCTAGACTCAGCCCTAGACTACGTGTTCACACGATGCGCTATCGATCCCAAGAAAATAGCGCTCGCTGGATTCTCTGACGGAGCTTCATATGCCCTATCTCTTGGGCCGTCAAACGGTGATCTGTTTAGCGAATTAATCGCTTTCTCACCTGGATTCTCTTATCCCGAAGAGCCAATTATCGGACGTCCCAAGGTTTTCATATCCCATGGCACTGAGGATCGAGTGTTGCCAGTCTCACTAAGTAGAGATGGGATAGCGCCAATGTTCGATATGGATGGCTACACCATCCGATACGAAGAATTCACTGGAGGACATGAGATGCCCCCAGAGGTTGTGGCTAAAGCTCTAGATTGGTTCCTAGGATCCGAGCCCTAAATCTTTGCCAGAGCTTCTCCCATGTTGCCGAGCGCTTTCTCTATCAAGCTTCTAGAAGTGGCGAGGTTCATGCGCATGTGGTCGGCACCACCAGTTCCGTAGCTTAAGCCAGGGTTTAGGTAAACCCGAGCGTTCTCAGCGAACCAACGCTGAATTACAGTTTCAGGAGTGACTGTGTTTCCAGATGCCCTACTCTCCTTAGCAGCCGTCTCTTTCGCACCGATCCGGGTTACGACTTGGCTCACATCAAGCCAGGCTAGATAGGTCCCCTGAGCTTTAGTGTAGTCCAAGAGAGGTATGTTTTCTTGAATGTAGCTCTCTGCAAAATCGTGGTTGCCATCTATGTACGGCAGCAGTTGATCGAGCCAATCCTCTCCTTCAGTGAGTGCTGCAAGGTTAGCTACCATGCCCAGAGTACTCAGGTCAGCTCTGGTGTTAGCACTTACACGGGCTAGGTAGTCAGGGTTGGTAGAGAAGTACCAAGCAGCCTTCATGGCAGCCAGACTAAAAGACTTACTCGCAGCTTTAAAGGTCAGGCTGTTATCAACAATCTCCTTATTCGGAAGGCTAGCAAATGGTGTGTACTTGTTCCCTTTAGTCACGAAGTCACAGTGGATTTCATCCGCGAGTACGACCACTCGATGTTCCAGGCAGATTTCCCCCATCCGTGTCAGGTCCTCCGGAGACCAACAGTTACCGGTCGGATTCTGAGGATTACATAGGATGAAGACATTGGCTGTCCTGGCTCGCCGCTCAAAATCTTCGAAATCAATTGAATACTTTCCATCAACCACTTTCATCTGACTATCTGATGCAACCGTTCTCGTGAACCGAAGGTCAGAGTAGAAGCCATTATAGGTTGGTGTTGTCAGAAGTACTCTGGACCCGGGTGGCGAGAACGTGTGCAGTGCTGCAATCAGACCTGGGTGTACACCAGTGGTGAGCACCACTGTGCTGGGATCGATATCGAGCCCATATCGGCGACTATTCCAGTCTACAATGGATTGGACGTAGGACGCAGGCCTTCTTAGGTAGCCCCAATTCTCATGCTCACAGCGTTCAGCAAGAGCCTTCGTAATACACGAGGGCGCTCGGAAATCCATATCGGCGATACCCATTCCGACTTCGATCTCCTCACCATAAGTCGCGATTGCACTGTCCCATTTAGTGCAATCAGTTCCGATACGGTTGTAGACTTCATCAAAATCGTAGACCTGTTGGCCAGTAATTGCAGATTCGGCGACATCCATCTCCTCTGCAAAAGCACCCCGTGTTCCAACAGCCCCGAGAACTGCCGTCATCCCAGCATTCCTTAAGAACGCCCGACGATTGAGTCCATTCTCTTGCTGCATGCTCATGACCTCCCGGTCCGAATACCTTTAGCAATGCAACATGTGGACTCGTGAGCAGTACTGCCAGACCAGAGGCATGACACGCTTAATCCGCTCAGATGCCCTCCGGTTCCTCCAGATACTGTCCCAGGAGACGAACCTCACTCGTAGCTACTTCCAACGCTTCTACAGCGGCTGATTGACCGGTGGTGGAATGCGATCGCAGATCTGCATAAAGTCTGTATTCCCAGGGCCGTCCTGGAATCGGCCGCGACTCAATCCTTGTTAGATCAACGTCATGCGTAGCAATAGCAAGCAAAGCTTCGTGAAGAGCGCCTGGACGATGCTGAACCGTGAAGGCGATGGAAGTCTTAACTCCCTCCTCCGGGAGTTCGACTGGCTCCCGGGCTATAGTTAAGAACCGAGTGAAGTTTTGCTCGTGGTCCTCTAAGTTCTTCTCGAGAACATTCGCACCGTAGAGCGACGCTGCGAGTTCAGACCCAATAGCAGCATCATATTCCGAGTCACCAGTCATGAGATCTCGGACACTTCCAGCAGTATCAAAGGCTGTGACCGCCTCGACTAGCGGGTTTCGAGAAAAGAAGCCTTGGCATTGCTGAAGTGCTACAGGGTGCGAAGCAACACGCTTGATCTGGCTAACGGAATGTCCTGCTCTCGCTACTAAACATAATCGAATGCGAATGCGCGCTTCCGCCACAATATGGATTTCTGGATGAAATAGCAGATCCATGTTCCTCTGGACTGATCCAGCAAGTGTATTCTCGACAGGCACAACACCATACAGGGCAATACCACCCGAGACAGCATCAAAAAGAGCCTCGGAAGTTCGGCATTCCATGATTTCCACATCTGAACCGAGAGCCTTGATTGCTGCCGCGTGGCTGAACGCACCACTGACCCCTTGGATTGCTACGCGGGTCATGACAGAGGGCCTGAACCGCCCGCGGCCTTCAATGCCGCACGGGCTAGGTCAATGACGCGCCGGAAGATGCCTTGTACGAGCTCCGTATCAAGGCCACGCTCCTGGGCAAGCACGATAGATCTACTGGTTACCTCACCTTCTTGTCGAGCATCTGTAGCCAGAAGGCCATTCCTTCTCTTCACGTCGAGTGTACTAACTGCTAGGTCACACCTGGTCACGATAAGATCCAGTAATTGCTTATCAATCAGGTTGATTTCCTTACGGATATTACAGAGCTCTTCAGGCTCAGAATCTAGTTTGGGCTGGCTATCGTCCATCGTATCAATCCGATCGTTAAAGTGATGCCTAAAAAGAAAGGCGGCCCGGCTTTCGTGCCGGGCCGCCTTTCTGGGCAAAGCTGGTGCGTTCCACTACATCATAAGCCTGTGGACCCTGCACCCCGGCACTTCTGGCTCGGGGTGTCCGTAAATCGAGCAAAGAAAAGCAGTATTGTCTTCATCGCGTCCAACTTACGCTTTATATGGAGGTTGGATAGTCACCGCACCATTGGCTGCAGAGGAGACCAATCGAGCATACTTCGATAGGGCCCCATCAGGTATCACGCTCGAAGGAGGTGACCATGCCAGAACTCGTGATTTAATCTCATCAGGAGTCATGTCGATCGAAACAGTGCGTTCTTCTAGGTCGAACGTCACGATGTCTCCATCTTGTAGAGCAGCAATCGGGCCACCTTCTACTGCCTCCGGCGCAACATGTCCAGCCATTAGGCCATGCGTAGCTCCCGAAAACCGACCATCTGTGAGAAGTGCGACCTTGGAGCCTAAGCCTGAACCCGCTAGCGCAGCTGTGACGGCAAGCATCTCCCTCATTCCAGGCCCTCCACGCGGGCCCTCTCCTCGGATCACAACTACATCACCCGGAACGATCGTTCCACCTTGTACGGCTGTCATCGCATCCTCCTCACTATCAAAGACACGGGCAGGTCCTTGGTGAAACATCCTCTCATGACCCGCAACCTTCAAAACACACCCGTCTGGGGCCAGGTTTCCCCTAAGTACAATCAGCCCACCACGATCCTTGATCGGTTCTGCTACTGATCGAACGACTTCCTGCCCCACAGATTCCTCCGCATCCGAAGTTTCTTCTGCAAGTGTCTGCCCCGTAACAGTCAGCGTGTCCCCCTTCAGATAACCACCTTCTAAGAGTCGCCGAGCGACCAGAGCTACCCCTCCTGCGCGGTGAAGATCAGGAGCCACAAAACGTCCCCAGGGTTTCATATCCGCCAATAGCGGAGTAGTCGCGCTGATCCGGTCGAAATCGTCTAGTGTGAGTCGCACACCTGCCTCATGGGCTACTGCCAAGAGGTGGAGAACAGCATTGGTAGATCCACCAGTAGCAACAGCAACAGCTACTCCATTCTCGAGTGCCTCACGAGTAAGGATTTGTCGCGCAGTAACATCTCTTTCGACGAGATCAACGACTAGACGACCGCAGCCATGTGCTACTTCCTCTTTCGCCGCATCCGTAGCGGGCACCGTGCCACTTCCCATCGGTGAAATTCCGACTGCTTCGAATACTGTGGCCATCGTGTTCGCAGTGAACTGGCCACCGCATGCCCCAGCTCCCGGGCAGGCAGCCTTTTCAATCTCCGAAAGCTCATCTTCATCGATACGCCCTGCAGCACATGCTCCTACAGCTTCAAAAACGTCCTGGATCGTAATGTCTTGGCCCGCGTGTGTCCCGGGTTGTATTGATCCTCCGTAGAGCATCAAGCTTGGACGGTTGAGTCGGGCCAATGCCATTACCGTCCCTGGGATTGTTTTATCACAACCAGAAAGTGCTATAACACCGTCGAAATGGTATCCAAGGCCCATCAACTCGATTGAGTCTGCAATGATTTCACGACTAACCAGCGACGTGCGCATACCGGAAGTGCCCATGGTAATACCGTCCGATACTGCGATTGTGTTGAACTCAAGTGGAGTTCCACCTGCATCGATAACACCCGCGCGAACGGCCGAAGCCAGATCCCTTAGATGAACGTTACACGGCGTCGCATCAGTCCAGGTATTCGCAATACCAATCAGCGGCTTCTCAAAGTCTTCGTCACTTAAACCCACAGCGCGAAGCATCGCACGAGCGGGTGCTCTATCCCGTCCTCCCAGGAGTTCGCGGCTCCTGAGTGTGGGAAGCTTCAAGCTTCAGAGTCTGGCTGGAGCCATGCCATATGTGAACGAAGTTCCGCTCCCACTTCTTCAATCTGATGGAGCCGCTCGCATGCGCGAACTCTCTGAAACTCCTGTCCACCATTTTTTGACTCGTCGATCCATCTGCGCGCGAAAGCCCCTGACTGGATGTCTTCTAGGATTTCTCCCATAGCGATTCTCGCTGCTGGACCAACAACCCTCTTGCCACTTACATAATCACCATATTCTGCAGTATCACTCACCTCAGCACGCATCCCTGCCAGCCCACCGGCATAAGCCAGGTCAACAATTAGTTTTAGCTCATGTAAGCACTCAAAGTATGCAAGTCGCGGATCATAACCTGCCTCAACAAGTGTCTCGAATCCGGCTTTTACCAATTCGCTGAAGCCACCACAAAGAACAGCCTGTTCCCCAAAAAGATCTGTTTCAGTCTCTGCTCCACAGGTAGTCTCAAGCAACCCAGCACGTGAGGAGCCCAGCCCAGCGGCGTAGGCAAGCGTAAGCTCTCGGGCACCCCCTGTCGCATCCTGGTGGATACCGTACAGGGCTGGTACTCCACGACCTGCCTCGAATTCACGACGGAGCATCTGCCCTGGTGATTTAGGCGCAACGAGAATGACGTCCACATCCGCTGGTGGTACGATTTCTCCATAATGGATATTGAAGCCATGAGCGAAAAGGAGGGCGTTGCCTGGCTCCAAAGCCGGTTCGATATCAGCGGCATAGACCGCGGGTTGTGCCGTATCATGAATCAGGAATGCGATTACGTCACCACGTTTTGCTGCTTCGTGTACGGGCATGACTTCAAGACTCTCAGCCCGTGCTTTATCAGCTGATACACTCCCATCGCGCAACCCGACCACCACGTCTACACCACTATCCCTAAGGTTTAGTGCGTGTGCATGCCCCTGACTACCGTATCCGATTACAGCCACGGTTCTTCCTTCTAGAGCGGCTGTGCTCGAGCTGACTTGGTCCATCAGAGTTCTCTCCCTACACTGAAGTTATGTATCAATTTCATGAGGGCCGGGTGGAAACATCTCACCACTGCGGCTCACTCCAGAAATAAGACCTTGTTCTTGCAGGTATGCGAGTGCCTGATCGATCGCACGCGGAGTGCCAGAGAGTTCCATGGAGTCTGAACCATGACGTTGCAACACATCACTAACTGTCTCTGGGAGCAGCGGCTCAAGATCACCATTCGTTTTGACAACAGCCAACTCCCGAGCTGCATCACAGGACGCTTGATCAGGGCGCCTCACAGACAGAACGTCATATAAGCTTGATACCTCGGCAGCCACCCTGTCTTCTGGCGTATCAAGATCCCCGAATCGTAGCACGACCTCAAGGATATCATCCTCGGCTTGATATAAGGAAAGGCTCTCCATCGGCAAGGCACGACGACGCAGGAGTCCGAGCAAGCGTTCAAGGGATCCCGTCACATCTTGCAGGCTCGCCACAAGAACGAATTGGCTCATCTAGGGACACGCTTGGGTTCAGTAACCATGTCGTCGAGAGCCGCACCAGATTCTACCATTGGATAAACATTCTCTTCTTGGCGTACCTGCATCCAGATTAGCACCGGACCCTCTTCAGTGGCTGCAAGGCTAAGGGTGGAATCGAGTTGTTCACTCCTGTCGATTCGCCATGTTGGAATGCCATAGGCTTTACCCAAAGCAACAAGATCCGGCCCGGAAATCTGTGTCCCCGAGTAGCGCTTCCCATAGAAGCGCTCCTGCCACTGTCGCACCATGCCAAGATAACCATTGTCAATCACGGCCATACGCAATGGAATGCCTTCCTGAACAACTGTCGCGAGTTCTTGGAGACTCATCTGGAAACCCCCATCCCCTGCTACGACCCAGACCGAACGATCTGGTTGTCCGATTGCCGCGCCAAGTCCTGCTGGCAGAGCATAGCCCATAGCCCCCAGACCACCTGATGTCAGGTGGGAACCTGGAAGCGCATCTCCTAACTCCTGTGCAAGCCACATTTGATGCTGCCCGACGTCACTTACGGCTATCGCATTACTTTCGCTGATCTTACGTGCAACAGAACGAATGGCTTCTCGAGCACCGAGTGGGCCCATCCGACGGTATCCGGGTCTCGGTGGCTCCTTTGTCGGATCTGCTTCACGGTTCCATTCTCGAATCTTCTCCCACCAAGCCGAACGATCTGCTTTCGGAACGAGTGGCAAGAGCATTTTCAGTGACTCAGAAAGATCAGCTACAACTGCAACATCTGCCCGCATCGTTCGTTCGATCGCAGTTGCATCAACGTCGAAGTGAACAATCCTAGCGTTTGGGGCAAATCGGTCTGGTCTACCAATCACTCGGTCATCAAATCGGACGCCGAGACCTACGACTAGATCTGCATCCTGTAGGCTATAGTTGGCTCTTTCGGTACCATGCATACCCGGCATACCAAGTGCGCGAGGATCCGAAGCCGGGAACGCATCCAACCCCAATAATGACGTGATGACCGGAAGATCGTTACGCTCAGCCAAGTAACTAAGCTTACCAGATGTGCCTGATGAAATTACTCCGCGACCAACAAGCAATACCGGCCTCTTTGCCTCGCTTAGAAGTTTGGCGACCTGCTGAATCTCTGCCTCAATTTCCTGAGTACTCTGTGGGGGTTCCACGACCTCAGGACTTCTTCTGCCGGACAACGAAAGTGTCTTCTCATCGACGAGTGCTGCCTGGACATCCTTTGGTATGTCAACCAGCACCGGGCCCGGACGACCAGACGCAGCCAATCGGAACGCCTCCGAAAATACTCCAGGGATTTCGGATACTTCTTGGACCAAAAATCCGTGCTTCGTAACAGGAATCGTCACCCCCAAAATATCAGTCTCCTGAAAGGCGAAGGTTCCTATTCCAGGACGAGCAACCTGACCAGTCACCGCAACGACCGGCACACCGTCCATGAATGCGGCCGCCAGCCCAGTTACCAGGTTTGTGGCACCTGGGCCGCTCGTTGCCACACAAACGCCCGTCCGTCCTGTCGCACGAGCATAGCCATCAGCAGCATGAGCGGCGCCCTGTTCGTGCCGACAAAGTACGTGGCGAAGAGCAGAATGGTTGTATAAAGCATCGTAGAACGGGAGAATCGCCCCACCAGGGTGCCCAAAGAGCACCTGAGCCCCCTCTCTAGAGAGCGCCTTGCAAGCGAGATCAGCACCTGTAGTAGTAGCCATTCTTTCCAATTCTTCCCTAATGAAAAAAACCGGACCCTCTCTGCAGAGAGGGCCCGGCGGCATTCGGTTTAATTTTCGACCAGTCAGTCGTGTCCGAAGCGCACCGCACGCTCTCGCCTGAGCCCTAGAATAAGGCTCAGGCCGCTAAGAGTAAGCAATACAATCAATACCAACGAGGAAACCACCTACTTATCTCCGGCCAAGTAACCGACTAATCGAACCCGCTAATTATACCTCACTAAGGTGACTGTCAACCCTATTTTCATTTTATCTTCTTTCTCGCGGGTTCGACCCTTCCTAGCTTCGCAGCTGGACCCGACTTGTTCTTAGTACTAGCCAAAACAGTGAAATCAACTCGTAGAACGAGGCTCCATGTCAGCTGCACGACGTCGGAAAAGGTGGCAAAAGGACCAAGAACATCGAGTCCAAGTCCCTAGTGGGCAGTCAGCAGACCCTACCCCAGGTCTGCAAGTACTCACAGCCCCCGCGGTACTCACACTCACACTCGTTGTGCTGTCATTCCTTCCGCGGATTCAGAGGAATTTTAATCTAACGATATCAATCTGGGGTGCAGCGATCGTGCTCCTGACCTGGCTTATTCTGCTCTACTTGAAGCTAAGGCATGAGAATGCCAATCGGATGTTCCAAACTATGCTACGCCCGCAGCACTATGTTCAAGCCTTAGTTCAGTTAGCTGTCTTCGCCTACTGGGGCTGGCATTGGCGACCAGTTTATGAGTTCGGGACGCTCCTAGCTGCTCAACTCATATTTGCCTACGTCTTTGACATGCTACTCGCTTGGTCACGGCGAGAGACCTACACACTCGGCTTCGGGCCGTTTCCGATCATTTTTAGCATCAATCTTTTTCTGTGGTTCAGAGATGATTGGTTCTATCTTCAGTTTCTTATGGTCGGTATCGGATTCCTAGGAAAGGAATTCGTGCGTTGGAAACGCGAAGGTCGGGCGGTACATATCTTCAACCCTTCAGCGTTTTCTCTCGGACTATTCTCCTTAGTACTGATCGCTACAGGAACGACCAGCTTAACCTGGGGACAAGAGATCGCTTCGACGCTAACTCTAGCGCCGATGATCTACCTATACCTGTTCCTGCTGGGTCTCATCGTGATGTACTTCTTCTCGATCACACTCGTTTCGGGAGCGGCCGCGATAGTGCTCTTCGGTCTGAGTGCTTTCTACACATCACTAACTGGCGTCCCATACTTTCTCGACTCGGAAATCCCTGCCGCAGTTTTCCTCGGGCTTCACCTTCTCGTGACAGATCCTTCAACCTCACCACGCTCACAAGCTGGTAAGCTCGTTTTCGGGGGACTCTACGGAGTAGGTGTATTTGGGCTCTATACACTCCTAGGAGCCTACGGAGCGCCAACTTTCTACGATAAACTTCTAGCTGTTCCGCTTCTCAATCTGAGCGTCAGAGGAATTGATTCACTGATTCCCGTAATTAAAAGAAGTCGAGTCATAAAGCTCTGGCGACTTGATTTGGCCCCTCTCCGACTCAATATGATTCACATGGCAGTATGGATTGTTTTCTTCGGTTCTATGGCTGTAATGGGTAAGGCTGACGGAATGCACCCCGGTGACAGTCTTCCGTTCTGGGAGCAGGCGTGCATTGAAGATCGGCCGACCGCGTGCAATCGCCTGATCCAATTGGAGGCCAGCTATTGTGGCGACAACTCAGCATGGGCCTGCAATGAACTCGGTGGGCATTATAGACAAGGAGACATCGTGGGATTGGATGCCGAGCTAGCTCTGGGCTACTTCTCTCGCGCATGTGAACTCCGATTCCAGCCGGCATGCGTCAACCTTCTCGACGTAGAGATTTTTAGGCAGACTGATCCGCGAGCACTCGATCTCAGATTGCTCCTCAGGGAAGGTGGTTCGAACTTGATGGAAATGGCGGAACCTGAGCTATACGAACGTGCCTGTCTTAAACACGACTGGGATTTCGCTTGTGATAAAGTCGTGAGTGCATCTTAAGTGATCCGTAAAGCTACCGTCCCGCTCGCAGCCCTCGGACTCGTCACTGCAGTATGGGTTGTCTTGAGCCGTGCCGGGTCTCTACCTCAATCCCCTTTGATTTCTGATGATACAGTCAATGGGAATCCAGGAGAGATTCCCGGATTTCTTGCAGAGGCTTGGCAACTCCCGGATGATCCACTCTTAGGATTCGTCGAGATCCCAGCTGGTTCATTCCTGATGGGCAGTGATGCTGTCATAGATCCAATGGCATTCGATATCGAGCGCTGGTCAAGCACGAACGCGCAGGCTGTTCTGGAGCTGCCGACGTATTACATCGGACGCTTCGAGGTGACCGTCGCACAAATGCGATCATTCGTGCAGGCAACAGGCTATCCTATTGATAGCCAAGCACTCGGTGGAGCACCTGGGCACCCTGCTGCTTTTATCTCTTGGCCGGATGCACTCGCTTACAGTCGCTGGCTAGACAAGATCCTAAGAACTTCGCCCGAGACACCAGAGGTTCTGAGCACCCTCCTTGAGGGCGGCGGGCAAGTAACACTGCCAACAGAAGCCGAGTGGGAAAGAGCCGCGCGAGGTAGTGACGGACGAATCTATCCATGGGGTAGTGAGCCCAGACCTGACAGAGCAACCTACCAAGCAAGAGGCACCACAACTGTTGGTAGCCACCAGTGTCCGGAGTGTCCGTTTGGGCTCTCTGATATGGCAGGAAATGTGTGGGAATGGACCAGAAGCCCATATCAGCCCTACCCCTATGATCCTACTGATGACTTTGAGGACCTGGAAAACGAGTCTCTCTGGGTCATGAGAGGTGGATCGTTTACAGACCCTGCGCGTTTCGTTCGGGGAGCAAATCGAGGCGGTGCCGACCCTGGCGCTCGTCGCGCGTTTATCGGCTTCCGAATAGCAATTTCTCCTTCTTAGACACTGTCGTGGACGAATAACCTGGCAAAGTGTCCTGCTCGCCCGACTGAGGCATGCGCTGTAGACTCACTGCCCGCTCGGTGAATCGCCCTGTGTGCGTATCGCTCAGCTCATGGCGTAACAGTCTGTGCAACCGATCTATAAAGTTTGACAGGAGAAGTGTCATGAAATCCCAGAAGATGTTTGCTGCGTTACTTAGCGTTGCTTTCGCTGCAACAGCATGCGCAACCGGTGAATCCACTTCTGATGCAGTGCTATACGAAGGTGCACAACTGATAATCGGCGATGGTGGTGCAGTCCTCGAAAATTCATCGTTTCTAGTTGAGGACGGACGGTTTACTGCTGTTGGTGGTGCTGGATCGATCGACGCACCTTCAGGCTCTGGTCGTGTCGACCTGACCGGTAAGACTGTAATGCCGGCAATCGTGAACGCTCATGCGCACCTCGCATCACCACGTGCGAATCGAACAGAAGAGCTACAGCACTGGGCATACTATGGGACTGGTGCAGTGATGAGCCTCGGTCTCGATGAGGGTAGTGTGGGCTTTGAGATGCGGAGTGAAGACATATCAAATGGGGCACGATCCCGTAGCGCTGGCCGTGGGATCACTGGACCGGAGGAAGGACGTTCAGAGGTGCCCTTCTGGATCACATCGGAAGCAGAGGCCCGTACAGCAGTCCAAGAACTAGCAACCGAAGAGGTCGACTTCGTGAAAATTTGGGTCGATGACCGGGGAGGGCGATATGAAAAACTCACGCCCGCACTATACGGCGCAGTAATCGATGAAGCGCATAAGAATGGTCTCCGGGTCACCGCTCACGTCTTTACGCTCGAGGATGCGAAAGGACTACTCCGTGCAGGGATCGATGCGTTCGCTCACGGTATTCGAGACCAAGATGTGGATGATGAGCTCGTCCAGCTGTGGACAGACCGTCCTGATGTAGTATTGGTTCCGAACCTCCCGAACCCGGGTGTTGCGCTGGACCTGAGCTGGCTCAGCGGAACAATCCCAGCTGAAAGACTCGGGGAAATGCAGGCAGCTCAGCAAGAGCGACCTGCTGCTCAAGAGTCTTTCGGGATCCAAGCACGCAACCTTGATCGCCTCAACAGCGCCGGGATTAAGATCGCGTTCGGTACGGATGGCAGTTCACCCTGGACATCACACCAGGAAATGGAAGACATGGTGCGATCCGGGATGACCCCAGCCGAGGTGATCGTTGCGGCAACAAGAACATCGGCGGAGCTAATCGAGCTCGACGCAGGCTCCATCGCCCCTGGGAAGCTGGCAGACTTTGTTATCCTCGATGCAAACCCAATTGATGACATCACGAACACACGCCAAATTTCGGACGTATACATGAGAGGTCAACGAGTCGAGCGAGAGTCACTGCGAGAAAGGTGGACAGGAAGTGAGTAGTAAGGTTTTTCTGCCCGTTTATGTCCTTTTGACACTGGTTGTGACCGCTTCCTGTGCGGGCTCACCTTCAGTACCAGCGGGAACTACTGGCACACGAATAATACAGCCTGGTGCACCAGGAGAGACGGCCCAAGCCTTCGACACAGCAGAACTGGAAGCGATCGGAGGGTTAAGACACTCGGAAGCGGATGTGCGTTTCATGAGAGGGATGATACCCCACCATGGACAAGCACTCGACATGACAGCTTTGGTGCCCGCCCGCGCGACCACGAACGGATTCCGCAGCATGGCTCTCCGGATGCAGATCTCACAGAGAGATGAAATCCGACTGATGGAGCGCTGGTTGACCGAACGGGAAGAGGAAGTTCCACCCACGAACGCTCATAGGATGATGATGACGGGTGATATGGCACTCATGCCTGGGATGCTCAACGCTGGTCAGATGGAGCAGCTGGCATCTGCTACCGGGCAAGAATTTGAGCGACTATTCCTCGAATTTATGATCATGCACCACGAGGGAGCACTGACCATGGTGCAAACGCTCTTTAATTCTTCAGGTGCCGGGCAAGAGTCATTGATTTTCAAATTCGCAACGGACGTTGATGCAGATCAAACAATCGAGATACTGCGGATGCGTCGAATGCTGGAGGAACGACGATAGGCTCTGTGGTATCAGATCGTACTAAGGCCATACGGACAATAGCCTGAACGACTTACTCATTGGATATAAGGAATTAGGATGATACTCGAACAGATTTCCGGATTTACCCATCGAGGCACTGCTCTAGTGATGACGTTGGTGATGACAGCCAGCCTCATAGGAGGATTTTCGGAGACCAATGCGCAACAGGTAGCCCCCGACTCTGTCACGCCAGCACCATTATTCACATGGGATCCGAATGATCCGCGCCTCGAACTCGGTGCAGGATGGATGAATGCTGAATCGGCGATCCGGGGACTTGAGCAGGTCTCTGCGATTCCGCGACCGGACGGATTTTTCAATCCGGCAACCCCAGACGATGGGCGTTTCAGCAATACTGATCTAGCGTTTCAGGGACAATACCTATATCAGGGTAATTATAACGGATTCCAAATCTACGATTTGGAAGACCCGAATACCCCGACACTGGCTCTGTCCGTTGTGTGCCCAGGTGGACAGGGCGACGTCTCGGTCTATGGAAACCTCGTCTTCATGTCAGCTCAGGAGACGCGCGGCAGACTAGACTGTGGCATTGAAGGTGTCGCAGACTCGATCAGCGCGGAACGGATGCGTGGCGTACGTATTTTCGACGTCTCCGATTTAACTAACCCGATGCAGGTTGCTGCCATCCAATCGTGTCGTGGGTCACACACGCATACGCTCGTTGTCGACCCTGATGATAGTGAAAACGTGTACGTGTACATACAAGGCACGAGTTCTGTGCGCCCGACAGAAGAACTCCCAGGGTGCTCTGGAGGCGAGCCCGATGATGATCCCAACACTGCACTGTTCCGAATCGAGGTTGTGCGCGTACCGCTAGATGCGCCCGAGGATGCTGAAATCGTAAGTATGCCTCGCATCTTCGCAGATGCAGAAACTGGGAACATCGCGGGGCTATGGGCTGGAGGTGATCACGGTACAGGAACCCAAGACACTCGACGCACCCATCAATGTCATGACATCACAGTTTATCCGGAAATTGGGCTAGCTGCTGGTGCGTGTTCTGGAAATGGGATTCTGCTCGATATCTCAGACGTCGTGAACCCGCGACGGATTGATGAAGTGCTCGATCCGAATTTCGCGTATTGGCACTCCGCCACATTTAACAACGGCGGTACAAAAGTTGTGTTCACTGACGAGTGGGGTGGTGGTGGCCAAGCACGCTGTCGAGCATCAGATCCTCCGACGTGGGGAGCCAACGCAATTTTCACCATCGAGGACGGTGAAATGACACTAGGAGGCTACTATAAACTCCCTGTACCTCAGACCGAAACGGAAAACTGTGTAGCGCATAACGGCTCGATCATCCCGGTACCGGGGCGAGATCTAATGGTACAAGCTTGGTACCAGGGCGGCCTATCAATCATGGACTTCACTGATCCAGAAAACGCTTTCGAAGTCGCGTTCTTCGATCGGGGCCCGCTCAGTGCCGAAGCGCTATTCACCGGGGGTTATTGGTCAACCTATTGGCATAATGGTCGCATATACGGTGCAGAAATTTCACGTGGAATCGATGTCTTTAGGCTAACCCCGACTGAGCATCTTTCGCAGGCCGAGATTGATGCTGCGGAACTCATCCAAATCGATCAATTTAATGCGCAAATGCAGCCCCTGACGGTTTGGCCGGCAGTTGTACCCGTAGCACGTGCCTATCTTGATCAACTGGTCCGAGGAAATGGAATCCTCAACGATCGGGTGCCTGATGTTGCTAACATTCTTGACAGAGCAGAGCGAAGTACTGCAACCGCTATGCAACTTGCTGAAGTCGCAGCCCAACTAGATCAGGATGCTACCGCAATACGTGCTGGAACACTTGGTGGAGATGCCGAGCGTCTTTCAACACTCGCGGAACTGCTCAGAAATCTGGGTGGCTGAGAAAAGTTAGTGAGGTGCTTTGGGGCTGATGGATTGCCCCAAAGCACCCACTTCCTGCCCAAATTATGGTTCGCTCCTTGAAGAGCGCCTGATCAGTCGGTGATCGGCAATTCAGAGTTCCACATATCAACGACAACCTTCCACGAACCATCTTCCTGCTTCTTCCATGTATGAAAGTCCCGAACAACATCTCGTCCAGGCGGACCTTCAGGGTTATTGATCGTGATTTCACCAACAGAAAGCGTCCACCCAATGTCACCCGATGTAGAAATTTCCGCCCGCACAATCTCGAATTCGAGTGCAACTCCTGGCGTTTCAATAAAGCCAAACCGATAACCCTGTACACCATCTAGCTTTTCTACCAAACTGGCATTGGGTGGCACCATGATCGCATCGTCATCATAGAGAGCTACTACCGCCGCTCTGTCCTTTGCACTCGCTGCTTGATGATAGGTGTTCGCTGCCAACCTCAGGGAAATTAAATCTGATTCAACCTCGATGGTGTTTGCGGATCCACATCCGCCTCCCATCACCGCTGTAATAATGATGAGGATTGACTGTTTCTTCATTTGTTGCCTCAGTTTTATTCGATGAACCATGGTCTGGTGCCAGGTGACTTCAGATAATAAGAATACACATAAGCTGCACACTCTGTTGGTGTTCCAAGTCAAGAAGTGATACTGGGGCCTGACCAATTGATCTCTTGTCATCCAAACAGGTGGGGATATTCTCTGCTGACGGTTTTCCTGACCGCCTGCTCATCGCCCTCGGAATCAGAGGATGATAGCACCCGACCTGTACCATGCCTGTCGATCAAATCGGTCTGTACTGAGCGGGTCGCGGTCGGCAACAGTGTCTACCTTCCGGTATTCACCACACACTCTTTGTCCGAAGGAAATCCCCAAGTTACCCGTGGCCTTATTATTGTTCACGGCGCGAACCGCAACGCGGACGATTACTTCCAAAGAGGATTCCAGGCCGCAGGTGCCGTAGGTTATCAGGAGACTACGGTCGTCGTCGCACCACATTTCCAAACTTCTTCAGATAATCCGGCATCAAACGAGCTGTTCTGGAGTAGCAGTGGCTGGAAGCGAGGGCACCTTTCTAGCACTGAGGGGCCCCGACCCCGTAGGAGTTCGTACTCAGCAATTGATCAAATCGTTGATCTTCTCTCAGATCCATCCCGTTTCCCGGCATTGACAGAAATCACTATGACGGGTCACTCAGCAGGCGGGCAGGTCGCTCATAGGTACGCCGCAACGAGCCGTGCTGAGAAAAATCTAGGATCAGTAACGATGCGTTACGTAGTAGCAAACCCCTCCACTTACCTATACATCCGGCAAGAGCGAGAAAATACAGGCGCATTCGTAGTGCCCGATGCATCAGCATGCTCCGACTACGATGACTGGCACTACGGTCTTTCAGAACGAAATACGTACGCTGGCGCACTCGTAGTGGACACGATCAAGGCACAACTCGTGAGGAGAGATGTACGTATTCTTATCGGTGATGCGGATTCCCTGAGCGCTTCGCTTGACGTTAGCTGCGGTGCGAATCTACAAGGCCCTTACCGGTTCACCCGAGGACGTCGGCTCATGCGCTTTATGGACGAGTTTTTTCCTGAGCATAGTCACAAAGAAATGGTTGTCCCTAACGTGGGGCATTCAAGTAGTGGAATGTACCTTTCCGCTATGGGCCTGGATGCTCTCTTCGGTACATGATAGGGATGTCTTACAGTCGCGATTGGCTGGTGGCTCGTAAGAACAAAGCTACCACAGGCTCTGAGCACGGTTTCAGGTCCAAATAGTTAGGGCCTGCAGCCAAGATTCAATTCAAGGCAATCACGATCCAAGGGTGGCAAAGCACTGCACACCAAAACTGCCTAGAGTCTTCTTATCTGAGACCACAAGAACCGTAACCGGGTTCTCTTCGACAACGAGACAGTTTGAAGCCACCCCATTTAACTCTATGGAATAAAGTCCCGGTGGTAGGCCCCCAAATTCTGTGGATGAGTTGATTTCTACAGACCGGGTGATTGACCCATCAATAACAACCTGATAACCGTCGGGGTCCAACAACTCACCCTGAGAGCGAATCACAACCTCTATAGAGCCAGGATTACTAAAGGCTGAGGGCCCATCTCCACACCCTGACCCCAGCAACAGCATCATCGAACAGACACCGAGAAGAGTATGGCGCACGCCTAATTAGACCCCTCTAATCGCTGAATCACTTGTTCGATATCAACTCCGGACTCAAGCCAATCAGTGAGCCGTTCCGCATGTTCCCCATCGATGGTGCGAGCGAGAAATGTAGCCCTCGTGCCCTGTCGCCTGTCAGTGGTGTAGGTCAGTGGTGCACCAATTCCCTGAAAACCGTCCAAAGATTCCAGTGCCGCTACAAGTGACTCAGTAGTCAGATCAGGCCCAGCCCTCCGAAGCCCCTCGACAAGCGGCTCAGCATATCGGAATCCGGAAAGGAAAAATTCGCTGGCTCGCTCTTCCGGCGCGATACGGGCACTCGCTTCCCGATACTTCTCAACGAGAGGGTGGGCTGAGTTGGCAAGTTCACCAATAGCCGCAAAGATCACGCCCTCCCATGCCCCCTCTGTTAGATCATACATCAGCTCTGTATCAGCTAGCACAGAGCTAGCAAGCCACTGTGGTTCATAACCAAGTCGTCCGACCGCACCAACAATGATCGTGGCATGACGCGGTGTTAACCACATAAGCACGGCTTCAGCTCCGGATTCACGGAGCCGAACAGCGTGCGAGCTCAGATCTGTGTCTGGAACCTCCACTGACACTGCTTCGACCACGTTCAACCCATGTTTCTCTAGCGCGACCTGAGCACCTACAAGCCCACTCTCGCCAAAGTCATCATTTTGATAGATCACGCCAATCTTGGTCTTACCTAATTCGTTGACCACGTAATCGACCAACACCGCCGCTTCATCAAAGTATGGGGTATACTGAGCGAACAAATATTTCCTCGGCGGATACGCCCAATGTGTAGCACCAGTCGCAGGGGAGACCCAGACGACCTCATTCTCCATGATATAATCAACAACAGCGCGACCTGGAGCAGTACCAACACCTGCCACAAAAGCAAACACACGGTCACGTTCTACCATTTCACGCACAGCTGCTACTGTCCGTGAAGGCTGATACGCATCATCACGAAGTACAAACTCAATCTGACGCCCGTGGATCCCACCTTCTTCATTAATCATCTCGAAGTAGGCTTGAGTACCTCGGCCCACAGCACCCCAGAGCGCCGCGGGTCCAGTCAACGGGCCCCAACTACCAATCACGATCGTATTATCTGTTACACCACGCACACCGCCCTCATCTATCGGCTCCGAGCATCCATACACACAGATAGAGGCTAAAGCTAGAAAGGTCACTATCCGTGGCCGACGCAGCCCATTTTTCACCATCGACTTCATCTCAAGACTCTCTATTGATTGGCATTGACGGGGCACCCATGTATAGCTCTTCCACCTCTGTATTGTCGACAAGGTCAGTAGCCGAACCGGCTATGACTAATTCTCCACTGTCGAGAACCAACCCCTTGTCAGCAACAGTCAGTGCCATGCGAGCGTTTTGTTCCACAAGTAGAACTGTGACACCTTCATCTCGAATCTGTGAGATAATATCGAATACTTGCCGTACCAAAATCGGAGCCAAACCGAGTGACGGCTCATCAAGAAGTAGAAGCTGAGGTCCGTTCATCAGAGCACGTCCTATCGCCAACATCTGCTGCTCTCCACCGGAGAGGGTGCCCGCGGCCTGGCTCTGCCGCTCAGCCAAGAGAGGGAAAAATTCGCATACACGCTCAAGAGCTTTCTTCGTAGCTAACTGATCTTTTTGAACATAAGCGCCCACCTTCAGATTCTCCCAGACGGTGAGCTCACTAAATATCCGACGGCCCTCGGGAACGTAGGAAATACCAGACCTGACGATCCGCTCGGTAGCCATCCGGTCGATCCGGATGCCTTGGAACGAAATCTGCCCATTCTGCGGCTGGCCTTCTAGAACTCCTAAGATCGTATTCAGGAGGGTGCTTTTACCTGCACCGTTATTGCCTAGGATCACTGTAATGCTGCCTTCAGACACTGTTAGGGAAACATCGGAAAGAGCACGTAACGATCCATACCACGTCTCCACTGCATTGAGTTCTAGGAGTACTTCTGAATGCTTATCCATCGCCTAGATACGCCTTGATAACCTCAGGATGCTGTCGAATCTCTTCTGGAGTTCCTTGGGCTATCGGTTTTCCAAAGTTCAAGGCCAGAACATGATCTGCTAGGCCAATCGCAAGCTGTACATGGTGTTCGATCAATAGGATCGTCACATCCAGTTCTGCACGCAGTTCTCGCATAAGCTCAGCCACTTCTGCACGCTCATCTGCATTCATACCAGCAGATGGCTCATCTACCATTAAAAGCTTTGGCTCCATAGCAAGAGCACGAGCGAGTTCCACACGCTTTTGTGTACCATAAGGCAATTCGCCCACCGGTCGATCACGCACGTGAACTAGATCGAGAAGTTCAATGATCCACTGGACACGCTCGCGATTCCTTATCTCCTCTCGAGCTGCTTTAGTGGCACGACCTACCATCGTCACACCACTCCAGATACCACTGCGCATATGCTGGTGTCGACCGAGCATTAGGTTGTCGATCGTGGTTTCTGTGCTGAAGAGTTCTATGTTCTGAAAAGTCCGTGCTATACCAAGGCGTGCTATATGGTGAGGCGCTCGTCCGGAGATGCCTTCACCCTCAAAAGAGACTTTTCCAGACGTCGGTTGATAAATACCACTGATGCAATTGAACGCTGTGGATTTTCCAGAACCGTTCGGACCAATGATTGAAAAAATCATCCCCCGGTCCACCTCAAAAGAGACGTTGTCGAGCGCGGTCAAACCTCCGAAGCGCATCGTGAGGCCATCGACAGCGAAAAGGCTCATCGCTTAGACCTTTCTCTCATAGTGGCGGCCAAAAAGACCAGAGGGCCTGAACCAAAGCACGACAACGATGATCAGGAACGCCACGACCGACTTGAATTCCACGGAGACGTACGCTCCAAAGAGATTCTCAATGACACCCAACAGATAGCCACCAAGCACCGCGCCAACCGGAGTATTCAATCCCCCGAGAACCGCAGCAGCGAAACCCTTTAGTAGGGCATCCCACATCAGCGTCGGATCAAGTGTAATCAGCGGTGCTGTGAGCAGGGCTGCCACGGTACCAATGACAGAACTAATGCCGAATGTGAGGCCAACAACCGCACGGGCTGGTACACCATTAATACGTGCGGCGATGGGATCTTGTTGTGTTGCCTGCATCGCGACGCCGAGCTTAGTAAAGCGGAAGAACGCAAACACCAATAGCATCAGTATCCCGGCAATCAAGATCGTGGCCAAGCTCAGAGTGCTGATCGAAACACCCCCAAGCCTTATGACTTCATTCGCTGAAACGGGGAATGGAAACTGACGTTGGTCAGCGCCCCACTTCCAACCTGCAAAACCGAAAAGGGCCAAAGTGAAACCCAAAGTCATGATGATCAGGTTCAGGTGGGTAGGCTTTCGCATACGTCTGAGTAGGAGTCCCTCAAATCCAACCCCGAGAAAAAAAGCGAAGACAAGAGCCGCACCAAAAGCAAGAACAAACCCAGTTTCAAAGTCGGCTAGAAACGTGTAGGCGATAAAGGCCGATACCATAGCCATATCACCCTGAGCAAAGTTCGGGACCTCGGTAGTCTTGTATGTGATCACCAAAGCAAGCGCCATCAGGGCATATATACTTCCTGCTGAAAGCCCACTCGCTAAGACTTGTGGCAGCACAGGTTAATCGGCTCCGGACCCAGGCTGACTCAATTCGGCATCCAGATTTTTCGAAGGCTTCATTGTATCCAGTGCTCTAATCCAAAGCCCGTATAAGCCCCGAGGTTCGATAAGGATCGTGAATACGATCAGCGTTCCCGTTACTACCCACCCGAAGTTTGGAAGACCAACAGTTGACATAAAACGTTCGGAGAAGCCCTCAAGAGCTGGGCCTAGGATGGGGAACTCCTGAAAAGCATCCATTTCCAGATTCAAGTACCCCATGACAATGCTGCCGAGAACTGCACCGGTGATCGAGCCAAGACCTCCGAATACCACCATCGCCAAAAACATTAGCGAAAGTGTAAACGTAAAAACGCCTGGGCTTATGAACCCTGTCATGAGTGCGAGCAGGCCCCCGGCAACACCTGTCAGAGCAGCACTTACTGCGAAGCTGAGCGTTTTGTAGTAGGAGACATCCACACCCATCGTGGCAGCGGCAATCTCACTGTCCCTGATGGCCCGGAACGCCCGTCCAACACGAGTGGCGGAAAGATTTCGCACACCAAGTGCTAACAGAACTGTGATGCCGACGATCACATAGTACTTGCTGACGTCCCCCGATAATTGGAACGAGCCGAGCGTAGTATCTGGCACCACCAGCCCCATGTGTCCCCCAAACAAGGCCAAGTGAGCAATGATTTGTGTCACTGCTAAGCCGAAACCCAGAGTAGCAATTGCAAGGTATGGCCCCGCCAGTCTCAACGCTGGCAACCCCAGTAGGAATCCGAAGAACGCTGAGACGAACCCTGCCATGACCAAAGCAAGAGGAAACGGCACTGCAAGTCTGGTCATGAGAAGGACCATCGTGTATGCACCTATGGCCAGAAATCCAGCATGCCCGAGCGAGACCTGTCCTGTATCGCCCACAAGCACATTCATTCCAAGCCCAACAATCACAAAAACCGCCATATAGTTGAGCGTAAAAATACGGTAGCCTGGTAGTAGGAGAGGCAGGGAGATAAGCACTACCAGCAGGAGGACGAGCTTTATCCAAGACCCTTTCGTAGTGAAGAGCCGAATATCCTCGTAATGGTCCCGGGCTGGTTCAATCACGACATCAATATGTCAGTCGTTCACGCTAAGACCGGAAGTCCCTCACCCTGCAGGAGCACCTTTGCAACTCTAGCTCTGTAGACGATCAAGCCCACCGGAAGTGGCAACCATTCATCGAGCTTGCTGAGTTCTTCGGCAAGTTCTGGACCGCTGAATAAAGCCGCCAAGATTTCGTTTGCTTCCTGACGGATGCGGTCTACTGCGTGGACAAAGTAGATCTGCTCAAGGTCTTGATATAGCCCCATACCATCCCCACCGCTTCCAGAAAGACCCTTGGAAATCCTTAAGAACACACTTTCTGTTGCAAAAATCTCAATGGCTATATCCGCTAAACTTGACATTAGTTGTTGGTTCTCTGCATCAAACATCCGCTCCTGCTGGACCGCGGTGCATACCTTAGCGATAAGATCCCGGTAGACGTTCTTAAGGTTTGCGATATCTAGGTGACGAGAGCCTGAGCTTAAAGCTTCGTCATAACTCGCCGAGGGAAGGGAGCCCTGGACTCCACTAAGGTCCAGCCGCCCCGACCATGAGCGACGCAGAATCGCACGCTGTGCATAGAGGCGGCAGATTTCGTTCGTACCTTCATAGATACGAGCGATCCGAGAGTCCCTGTACATCCGAGCAGGCGGGTACTCTTCGCTGAAACCGTAGCCACCAAAAACCTGGACTGCTTCATCTGCAAGATGATTGTAGGCCTCAGAGGTGTGGACTTTTGCCATAGCGCACTCCGCTGAGAACTCGGAGAGCATCGCCAGCTTATCGTCGAGACTTGGCCGGTCATCTCCGGCCTTAGCCTCCAGTGCTTGGTAAACCAGCCCTGACGTTCGATACGCAACCGATTCCGCAGCATATGCGCGTGCAGCCATGTTAGCGAGCTTTCTTTGGATTAATCCGAACTCTCCAATCGGTCGACCGAACTGGGTGCGCTCCGCAGCATAACGCGATGCAACTTCGACAGCGGCCCGTGCACCCGAGGCACTATTCGTAGCCAGTTTGAGCCGACCCATATTGAGGGTACAAAACGCCACCTTGTGCCCTTTCCCTACTTCGCCTAAAAGATTTTGGACCGGGATACGGACGTTTTCTAACGAGAGTGCAGCAACAGAAGACCCATGCTGCCCGAGTAGACGTTCATTGGCTCCTATCTCAAGACCATCGCTATCACGCTCCAACACGAATGCCGTGAAGTGTTCCCCGTTGACCTGAGCAAAAAGAATGAAGATGTCTGCCCAGCCTGCGTTTGTAATCCACTGCTTACCACCATTCACTACGTAGTTAGTGCCTTCATCATCCAATACAGCCTTAGTTGTGATGTTCATCGCGTCCGATCCGGTACCGGGCTCAGTCAATGCAAATGCGGATAGCATCTCTCCGTTCATACATGGCACGAGATAACGAGCTCTCTGCTCCTCCGTAGCGAAATTGATGAGAGGGAGCATTCCGATCCCTTGGTGTCCGAAAATGAGAGAGCCCAAACTGCCGAGTTTAGCCCGGATCGAGCACATCCCGGTGACAGCAAGCACGTTAAGATCGAGACCTCCAAATTCCTCTGGAACTTCCGCCATAAAGATCCCGAGGTCGGCAGCCTTCCGAAAAAGCTCTAGGCCTATATCCGTATCACCCTGTTCAAGCGCTTCTAGGTGTTGCGCAACCTCTTTTTCGGCGAAATCCGAGAAGGCCTTCATGAGCATCCGCTCTTCATCTCCAAGATCCTCAGGGGTCACAACCTCTTCAGGATCGGCGTCATGAAGCAAAAAACTCGCACCGAAAGGTTGGATCGTTGTTTCCATTTTCAATCCGATCAGCGCACCTCTATAAGCGTGCCGGGTTGCATAGGAGCGGACCCCATGCTATCCGAATCCTACGTAGACGGCCACTGTCAGATACTAGACAGCGATCAGGAACCTCAAACCAAGGTCCCCACATGCCTCATCCGGTGCGCTTCGATCGAATCGAAGCAGTTGGAGTGATCACACTTGATAATCCACCAGTAAACGCGTTTTCTCTCAGTCAACGTATCGGTGTCAGTGAGGCACTTACTACAGGGTTACAAGACCCTAATATCCAGGCTTTCGTGATCTGCGGATCTGGTCGAATGTTCAGCGCTGGTGCGGATATTCGAGAATTCGATAGCGGCGTCGCCGGAGAGCCACCCACTCTCCTGGACCTAATCTCCCTTATTGAGGATTCACCGAAACCTGTTGTATGTGCATTACATGGGACCGCCCTAGGGGGTGGCTGTGAACTCTCTTTGGCATGCCATAGCCGAATTGCCCTACCAGGTACAAGGATAGGCTTGCCAGAGGTAACGCTTGGTATCGTACCAGGAGCCGGAGGAACACAACGGCTACCACGACTGATCGGCGTGCTACCGGCCCTAGATGCGATTGTGTCTGGAAAGCCCATGACAGCCGAAAAAGCACATGAACTCGGATTGGTAGACGGCATCGCAGATGACAATGATGATTTGCTCAAGATGTCGGTGTCTCTCGCTCATCGTCTCAGTATTGGGCCTGAGCCACCGAAGAAGACACGGGATCGGGCTAGCCATCTCAGCGAGGCCCAAAACCGACCTGAACTATTCGATGAATTCCGATCGCGTATCTCTCGCCGTGCACGGGGATTTGAAGCACCGTTTGCTTGTATTGATTGTGTTGAGGCAGCAACAACGATGTCCTTCGAAAACGGACTGGTATTCGAGAGGGAAGTATTCCTTCGATGTCGTGCATCCAATCAGTCGTTGTCACAACGCCATGCTTTCTTCTCAGAGCGCGAGGCAAGAAAAGTCAGTGGCTTAGGGCCGGAGACATCTCAAACAGACATCAGGCAAGCAGCAGTGTTGGGATGCGGAACTATGGGAAGCGGCATCGCCATGTGCTTCGCGAATGCCGGAATACCGGTCATCGTTACGGAATCAGAGCAAGGTATGTTGGACCGTGGAATGGAGATGATCCGTAAGAACTATGCTTCCACGGTCTCGAAAGGGCGGATGACAGAGGAAGAAGCGGAAGCACGGCTTACCCTAATCGAACCAACCCTGGAGTTCGAACGGGTATCAGAGGCCGATGTTGTGATCGAGGCTGTCTTTGAAGAAATGGAACTCAAGAAAGAAATCTTTACACGTCTTGATGGCCTCTGCAAAGCCGATGCGATCCTTGCAACGAATACCTCTTCACTAGATGTGGATGCGATTGCTGCGGTAACAGGACGACCGGAGCAGGTCGTTGGAACTCACTTCTTCAGTCCTGCCAACGTCATGCGCCTGGTCGAGATCGTTCGTGGGGACCATACCTCACCCGAAGTACTCGCAACCACACTCACCCTCTCCAAGCGGTTAGGTAAAGTGGGCGTTGTCGTTGGCGTATGTGACTCATTTGCTGCGAATCGCATGCTTTATCCGTACAGCCGTCAAGCCCAATTTTTAATTGAGGAAGGCGCATTTCCGGAGCAGGTCGATAAGGCAATCTACGATTTCGGTTTCCCAATGGGCCCATTCGCGCTTAGTGACCTTGCTGGAATCGACGTTGGCTGGAGAGTTCGCCAACACAGAGAACCCAGCCGCCCCAAACATCTGCGTTACTCAAACATAGCCGACCGGCTTTACGAAATGGGACGTTACGGCCAGAAAACCCAAAACGGTTGGTATCATTACGAGGAGGGCAGCAGAGTCCCGATACCTGATCCCGAGGTTGTCGACCTTATCATCCGTACCTCAAAAGAGTTAGAAATTGACAGAAGAGAGATTTCGGAAGAAGAAATTCTGCAGCGCTGTATGTACCCTCTCATCAACGAGGGCGCGCACATCCTTGAAGAAGGCATTGTACAACGCGCAAGTGACCTCGATATCGTTTGGCTTTACGGGTTTGGCTTCCCGAGATACAGAGGGGGACCAATGTTCTATGCTGACTCTATCGGTCTGCGAAATGTGTACGAGGTGATGCAAAGTTTCTATGAAATCCACCGAGATTGGCTAAAGCCAGCACCACTATTAGAGAGGTTGGCTCGGGAGGATAAGACCTTTGCAGAGTGGGATACAGAATGATCTTTCAAAGCCCCTACCCGGACGTCATGATTCCGGATTCCTCAGTCACAAGCTTCGCACTCCAGAGATCGGCAGAGTTTTCTGAGAAAACTGCTCTTATCAATGGATCCAGCGGTGCCACGATAAGCTACGGAGAACTCTCAAGTAGCATCCGCAAAGCGGCATCAGGACTGGCGTCGCGCGGCTTCAGGAAGGGGGATGTGCTTGCAATTTACAGCCCCAACTGCATCGCATACCCAATAGCATTCCACGGAGCAGCCTACGCAGGTGGAGTCGTTACGACCGTGAATCCACAGTACACCCCCAAGGAACTCGCAAGCCAACTGCAAGACTCTAAAGCACGATTTCTTGTTACGACGAGCATGTTTCTGAAGAATGCGCAACAAGCTGCTGCAGAGGCAGGGAATATTCAGGAGATCTTCACCTTTGATAATGCACCCGGTGCCACACCGTTCTCAGCACTTTTGGAGGCGCCCGAACTAGAGATAGGGCCTGCTATCAAGTCAGCGACAGATCTTGTAGCCCTCCCGTACTCTAGCGGTACTACTGGCGGTTCAAAGGGCGTCATGCTGACTCATAGGAATCTAGTGGCAAATATGGCTCAGCTTGATGGCCTAGAGTCACAGTGTCGACCAATTACAGAAGAAGACACACTGATTGCAGTTCTACCTTTTTTTCATATCTACGGTCTGCTCGTGATCATGAACTACGCCCTTTCTTGTGGTGCGTCGATCGTTGTGCTAGGACGGTTTGATCTAGAAGAATTCCTTGGAGTCATTCAGGATCAGAGGGTGACCTTCGCACACCTTGTACCGCCGATCCTACTTGCACTGGCTAAGCATCCTCTGGTCGATGCATACGATCTCTCAAGCCTTCAAGGAATCGTCTCAGGAGCTGCTCCACTCGGAGAGGACCTCGCACAAGCTGTAGAGAATCGACTTGGGTGTGTAGTCGCTCAGGGTTATGGATTGACTGAAACGAGTCCGGTGACACATCAGGCTCCAAACCAGCGACGTGGACAAACTCCACACCACCTGATCGGCCCATGCCTGCCGAACACTGAAGTCAAGATCGTAGACGTCGGTACTGGTGAAGAGTTGGGTCCGGGAGAGCAAGGAGAAATCTGGATCCGAGGCCCCCAAGTGATGGCCGGCTATCTCAATCGTCCTGAAGCAACAATGGCCACAATTGATGAAGATGGGTGGCTGCACACTGGAGATATAGGTATAGCAGATGCTAACGGATATTGCCGTATAGTGGATCGAGTGAAGGAACTCATCAAATTCAAAGGCTTCCAGGTTGCACCAGCAGAGTTAGAGGCCCTACTTCTCACCCACCCTAAGATCCGTGACGTAGCCGTAGTGAGAAGTCCGGATGAGGAAGCAGGAGAAGTGCCAAAGGCGTTTATAGTCGGAGATGAGACACTATCACCTGAAGAGGTCATGAGTTTCGTTGCCAACAACGTCTCACCTCATAAGAAGATTCGCAGAGTCGAATTCTTGGACGAGATACCCAAGTCTGCAGCAGGAAAGATCCTGCGACGCATATTGATTGAGCGTGAAGAAGCAACCGTTGGACAAACCAATCCACCTGAGAGTCAAGCAGCAGAGGAATAGAGCACATGAGAGAAGCTGCTATCGTTTCAACCGCAAGAACCCCGATAGGTAAAGCATTTCGTGGAGCGTTCAACCAAACCCACGGTGCGACACTTACTGGTCATGCAATCAAGCATGCGGTGAGCCGGGCTGGTGTAGATGCTGATGAAATTGAAGACGTCATCATTGGGTGTGGGCTACCAGAAGGTGCCACAGGCAAGAACATAGCCCGACTCTCGGCAATTCGGGCTGGGCTACCCGTGAGCGCAGCAGGCACTACCGTGAACCGCTTCTGTAGCTCTGGGCTTCAAGCAATCGCGATCGCCGCTAACCGCGTTGTCTTGGATGGTGTTCCAGTCGCAGCCGCTGGAGGTGTCGAATCAATCAGCTTAGTCCAGAATAATCTGAACCAACTGCACTGGAATGAGGACTGGCTAACAGAGCACAAGCCAGATCTATGGATGAGCATGCTCGACACTGCAGAGGTGGTCGCAGAAAGATATGGGGTCAACCGCGAAAACCAGGACGAGTACGCGCTTACGAGTCAACAGCGCACCGCAACTGCTCAGGCACAGGGCCATTTTGACGAGGAGATCGTACCATTAACTACAACAAAGCTAGTCACTGATAAGGAGACCGGTGAGACCCATGAAGAGCAGGTTACCCTAACTAAAGATGAGGGTAACCGACCGGACACAACGGCAGAAGGCTTGGCGGCCCTTCACCCCGTGATGGGTGAAGATAAAACGGTGACTGCAGGTAACGCCTCCCAGCTATCTGATGGCGCATCAGCATGTGTTGTTGTAGAAGCACGCGAAGCTGAGCGTCGAGGGCTAGAGCCGCTCGGGATCTTTCGCGGTCTTGCCGTCGCAGGATTAGAACCTGATGAGATGGGGATTGGCCCGGTCTTAGCAGTACCTCGATTATTGAAACGCACTGGTATGAAGATGGATGACATAGACCTCTGGGAATTGAATGAAGCTTTTGCTGTTCAGGTCGTATACTGCAGAGACCAGCTTGGAATCCCCTCCGATCGCTTAAACGTTAACGGAGGTTCAATCTCAATCGGCCATCCGTTTGGAATGACGGGTGCCCGGTTGGCAGGACACGCATTGATCGAAGGACGCCGGCGA